>Ga0065697_1003186_pt1 | contig 20254 bp, 20 predicted proteins | sample AntLakMe24m_08um_FD_59086 | JGI IMG/M metagenome (GOLD analysis project Ga0065697, IMG submission 59086) | Hypersaline microbial communities from Antarctic Deep Lake - 24m 0.8um v2 (version 3) | ecosystem: Environmental > Aquatic > Non-marine Saline and Alkaline > Hypersaline | place: Deep Lake... | reverse complement strand
CTTAGCTCAGCCTGGACAGAGTACTTGGCTTCGGACCAAGCTGCCGCGGGTTCAAATCCTGCAGCGCCCATAACGCCGCATAACGGCTAGAAGTCAACAGACGGCGGAGAGGTTCTTTTAACTGTTTCCCCCGATAGCCGGGAGAGTTCGTTATGCCACATCACGCGGGTCGCCTCTGTAGTGCGGTTCGCTAGTGCTTAACGATCCAATGAATAATCATAAAGCTATGTATCAGGCGTTTCGCAGGAGACAATTTGTGACTGGNNATAAGTGCTGGTGTCTTACGCGATATCATGCTTGACCATTGCTCCACGCCAAGGAAGGAGAACAGTAAAACCAGAGACTGGTGAACAGACAACCAATGATTTCTGTATCAAAATCCGATATCGAGCCTACAGAATATCCTGAACGAGTTCGAATTATTTCAACTGAGTCAGCCGTTCTTGATGATTCCGATTATACCTACACGTTAGAAACTAAGGTGGTATTTGATGGGCCCTATGGCCGTCTAGCAGTTTTGTCGTACTTTAGAGGCCTCCCCATCGACGAACGAGAGGATATCCAAGCATCTGTCCATGATCGATACTTCATTTATGACGACGGGACTCAAGAAATCGCAGAAGTTGATCATAATATGAGACCGCCTGAGAATGCGTTAGAAGATATTGAGTCATTCCAGACCTACTGTGAAGGTATTGCCACCAACGACCCACCAGCAGTTTATGATCTTGCTATAGACGAATGTGACTCCTGGAGGATAACGGATAGCGATGAGTAATGATTTGTGTCGTACCGGTAAAGCTCGTGGAACGGTTGTAGTTGAGCCCGGTTGTAAGGACGGATGATCTAGGTGGGAAATACCAGAGAACTTTCGCTGTTCCGAGTGTGGTGTGGCACCCCTTGGCCTCGTAATTGAGGAGGTGAAGCCCCCTGCAATTAACAAAGGGCTGAATCCGCTCGGGACTATAACCAAAAAGGCACGAATCCCCCTTTTGAGGAATTTGTTGCCGGGAGTTCTAGCCGACGAACGGTGGCGCGGTGAAGGTGTGTCGCGCGCACCGCGGCCCATGACGCGCGATTGTAAGTCGGTCGTTCAGACTAACAGTGATGAAGTGAGGTATACTGTCACCTCGTGAGGTTCGTCGTGAATTCACTCTGGTCTCTGACTGTGAAGTGTGCCGGCGCCAATCATGTGTCGAGCCCCCAACTCGCACCACAGTCACATGACCATCGGTCGATGTCTTTGTCCGTCGGGATGTCGTATGGCATGTCACACTCGGGGCAGGTGAATTGATTACTCATCGTCAATGATTGACAACTGGTTGAAATATCCACCACACACAAATAAAGGTCTGGGAACACTCGAAGCACAGTGATGAGACGAGGTGCGTTGTGATTTCATTTTGAAAAAGGGTTGAACTGAGCTGCATCGCAACCACGGGTTCCCTGTGTCATGCGAATTCTGCTGGAGCCGAATAATAGTCGTCGCGCGCGGCTTGTGTAAAAACCTCTCACCAGACAAAGTCCCCATCTGCATCATCAGTGTAGCTATAGAATTCAGAAAGACATTATTTGTCAATAGGGGGCCGCTGAGTGAACAGAGCAGGATTTTCTGCAAACAACTCAATTTCTTCGATTAAAGTCCCAAACGACTCAATATCAATGATTCGGGCTCCGATCGAGGCGAACTCAGCTTTAAATGATCTATCCCCTACATCACTGAACTCACGTAGCACAAGCGACTTCGGGATGAAGTCACCACCCACTTCATCCATCCGCGCATGTGCTCGATCGACATGATTGTACCACGTACTGTTGTTAGTATCAGCAATGATTGTGTCTTTAATGTTTATGAGATGAAGATATCGTTCGTTCTGTCGTCCCTTAATCAACGGTACGGCATCAACCTCGTAGTGATTCCCTGACCGCCCGAGCACCTGCTTTTTTTTCACAATCGAAGCCAGTCTGTTGGCGAATCATCTCTCGAACCAACTCTTCGAATCCCCACTCTGAGTTTTCCTCCTCCATATCCCCAAAGAGCATCTTCCAATTAGTCATAATCGCCAGAGACATTCGAGAGATTTCAATTCTTCTGTCGAACTGAAAATGACCGAGTGACTGAGGCCTTCTTTGAATTCAACACAGCGCGTTGAAAACCAATACAATCTCACAAGATATTGGGTGATACACTTGCACTGTAGTTACCAAATCTGGTGTTCCGGTTTCGCACTAGGTTCTGGATAAAGAAACAACGTCACTAACTGCTGCTGTCGCAAGGCTACCGGCTATTCATCCGGGATTCTCCCCTCTGGAATATCAAGGCTGTACTCCTCTCCTTGCTTGACCTTTTTGAATAACTCAATTGCTTCGTCAGAGTATCGACGAGGGTTTGTTCCACCTGAGAGAGCAATATGATACCGATTGTTGAACGATTTAATGTCTACCGTGGTATCATCCTCAATCTGAGTGATTATCTCCCGATTCAGTTCTTGGAAGCTATCAAGTCCGATCTCTTCTGCCGCCTCCAGAGGCGGAGTAGTATGATCAAATTCAATCGGGGGGGATCTGTTCCGCATCCTCCGGTGAGATACCTAAAACTGTGCGCAACTCGTCCTCGTCAGTCGCAATGTCTTACCAACCGTTCAACATCAACTACTTCGTCCGCTGGTGCCTGTGAGGTGACAACCTCGTACGTCTGTGCGAGCAGATTTCTCAGGTACCTCGGATCAACCTCTAGTTCGCCCCCCTCTGCGAACGCCTCGAATACCCAATCAAAATTGCTCGCCACGATGCTCTTCACCCTCAAATGGCCACCATCATCCAGATGAATATCGTATTCTCGTGGGTACTCCTCCATCTCCTCGGCGTCCTGCTTATATTGAAGGAAGAAGATATCGTCCGTGATCGACTGTTCATCACTCAGCACGTCGTCTGCCCACGTGAGAACCTGCTGAACGTTTGGATCGTCCGGTCGGTAGCCAACAATCAGGAGTGGATGTTCCGCAAAGTACGTCAGCATCTTTGAGCTCAGATACCTCCGCCTGTTGTTGAACTCCCGATAGTCATCCTCGGTGAGTACAAGCGATTCGGGATCGGAGACAGAACCATGTATATGTAGAATCTCACCAATATTCCGATAACGAGTTCTCAGCACCTGTTCGCCTACAACAACTCGGTATGATGGAATCTTGTTTTCCTCATCGTCCCCGTCTTGAAACCCAGCACCCTTTGCGTAGTCCTCTTTTAGCAGGTTGTCGTTGGTGACTTCGTCGTTGAAAATAGCCTCAAAGAACCGGTCATAGTTCGTCGTGATTACGGCGTGCGGTTGTACCTCTTGCAGGAGTTCAATTTCTCTTAGTGCCATCTCCAGCGAAATATCTTCGTCGACAGTCTCCTCATCCAATTCGTTGACAGACTTCGGGGCTTTCTCACGGAGATGTTCAGCGATCTTGGATTTGAGAAAGATATCGCGTCGGTTCTCGTGGTTGAAGAGATCTTCTTCCCAATTAGAAAGATGACTTTCATCGTCCTCTTCGTCGTATTCCGAATAATCGCCCCATGCCCATTCCGCATACTTCTTAGCGAGGAGCTGCCCTGTCTCGGTTGGGTCTCTGGTTTGACGATAGTACCCGTATTCGTCTTCAAGCGCCTCGCACTGCTCCACAAGCCTCTCTAACAACCCATCCCAACTCGGTGCTCCGAAGTACCGCATAGAAAGGCCAGTACCAGCAAAAATGACCGGCTGAGAGTTCGCTCTCGTGACAGTCTGCTCGATATCCCTCGCCACGTCCTGCTTGTACACCTCAAAATCAGTCATACTGAGATTTCTATTCTCCATGCATTATGTCACTATTGGTAGTGGGCTCCCCACCAATCCACTTTCACCTCACCTTGAACAAGTTTATTATCTATCCATCAATCCGTAGTGACATGACACCAGACTTGATGGATGAGATGGCCCTTGACGATCAGGCAATACGGCCAATCATCGAAGGATCTGACCTAGTTGGCGGCATCTACTACATGAACTATGACGAAGGCGTCATCGTCAGCAACGACAAATGGAAAGACGACGCTGGCGGAATTCCACGTCACTGCTACCTCCTCGCGACAGCCACAGACTGGGAGAACCCAGATGAATTCGAAGAGGAAGATGCATACGCAATGCTCCTCCGCGCCACAGGCCCAGAAAAACTTCCCGCAGAAGACGACCTCATGCAGGTTCGTGAGGAGGCGATGCGTAGAAAGATAACGAACGACACAGGCGTTGATGCGAGGAATGTGCCGGGTTCGAGTGAGGAAATTATGGACGTCCTCACGAAAAACGAAATCCAATTCTCTGGAATCAATGCAAAAATCCTGGGTACTATCTACGAAACCGACGACGGTGTCCAGTTTGGAAGTGACGTTGAGACATTCTACTCATCAGCTCGCTATAAGGTCTACAAACCGAGACCAGAAGCACTCTCAAAGATTTTCCAACTCATTCAACTTGACCAGAATGAACCTGACGACTCTGTAATTCGGCTTGGACGGGTACGCTACACCTCCACCGAACGAAACTCCGAACTGGATGATGCAACCGTACCGCTTGACATCAACGATGTTGTTGGCAATAAGACGGCCCTGTTCGGAATGACCCGTACAGGAAAATCGAACACAATGAAAGTGCTCGCTACAAATATTTTCGAGCACGCTGTTGAGACCGACCAAGAAATCGGTCAACTCCTATTCGACCCAGCTGGAGAGTATGCGAACGTCAACACCCAAGACGACGAAACCGCTCTAGCCGACATCCACGATGATGTTGTTACCGTTTACAGTTGGGGTGGAGGAGGCGATGATGTCGAATCACTACAGATCGACTTCTTCGATTACGAACAAATTGACGAGGTATGGCAAACGATCAAACTCCATCTCACCCGAGACAGAGACTACGTCAACTCGTTCAAAGCAGCCAACCCTGTCGCTCCGGAACAACAGGGTGATAATCAAGGGGAAGTCAACGAGGCAGTCCGGTGTCAGTCTGTCCTATATGCCTGTCTCATCAGGGCAGGGTTCGAGACACCAAATGGTTTCACAACACCAATCCCAACGAATGCGGCTGTTCGTGACGCAGTGAACGCGCATGTAGACGATAACGACCCAGACTTCGAGAACTCTGGCTTCGGCGCACCAGGCTGGTCATTCGTGAACGAAAACCGGCTTGAGGAGTTCTGGGATATTGTCGCTAACAACCGCGACGACATCAACGACGCCGACGAGGACTGGATCACTAACGATGTCGAGGCGATGCTGGTGATGTTTAATCAAGAAGCTGGTAACGGATACCAAATTCTGGAAGATCTTCGGCGATACCACGATCCTGGTACGCAGGGTTATTATCCCGATATCATCTACGACAGTCTCGCTGATGGAGACATCGTGATTGTTGACCTAACTAGTGGGACAGATGAGATCAACCAGCGAATCTCTAAGACAATCGTTGAACGTGTCGTAGAGCGTCAGGTGGACATGTTCACCAACGGCCAAGAGCCGCACAACATGGAGGTGTACGTTGAGGAGGCTCACCGTCTGTTCGGTAGCGACTATCTGGACGATGCAGACGCTACCGACCCGTACGTCCGGCTAGCAAAAGAAGCTGCCAAGTACAATATTGGTCTTATTTACGCGACGCAGGAAGTCAGTGGCGTCGATGGACGTGTCCTCGCCAACACGGCGAACTGGATTGGTAACCCATCTCAACAACCGTAACGAAACCAGGGAACTCTCTAGGTATTACAATTTTGAGGACTTTGAACGGCTAACTCTCGAAGCAGAGGACGTAGGGTTCGCACGCGTGAAAACCCTCTCCGGACAGTTCATTGTACCAACCCAGATAGACAAGTTCGATCAAGACCTCATCACTCGGGCCGGCGACCGGTACGAACAGCGATACGGAGATGATGACGATACACTACAGGAANCCTTCTAAAATGCCACAAAAACGAGGAGACATCTACGAAACCGCCCGTCGGCTAGGACACGTTCCCATCATCGAAAACGAACTTGTCCAAGAAGAGCTGGAAAACTTCGAAACAAAAGAAGTTGACCCGGACGAAGCACCGATTGAGGAGAATTCAGTGGACATCGATGATCTGCCCGATGAAGGTGTGGAACCAGAATACCTTCTATCGATTGATGGTTCCCTCCAAGAAATTCCAGTCAACGAGGAGTACCCAAGCAGCCGAATTGGGTTTATACAGATCGCCGCAGTCCTCACAAAATTGGAAATCCTCATAGAACAACAACAGGAACGGTTTGTCGACCCATCCCGAGTTGAAGATCTTGAGGAAAGCGTCTCTCAGCCACTCATCCTACCAAGTAGCAACTATACGGCTGGAGACGCCGAGACAACTTTGGACAGCTGGCGACACCATCTCTACAATACGTTCGTAAGCCGTGAAATTGAGGGAAAAACATACCTCGAAATATTCATGGATGTCATCCAGTCCGATCCACGTCATATCGACAGTCGGACTGTAGATGTTTACCGCTGTCCGAATCCAGATTGTCCTACAGAGGGTGCTGAAGCACACATTCACACAGACATCTACGATTTCGGAATCTGCGATGAGTGCGGTATCGAAGTTTACCCTACCGATTCGCTTCGAACCCACGAGAATGTGAGCGAGACCCAGGCGAATGGAGCTGCAATATCTTCGGTGATGCAGGTACTTGAGCATCTGACGCTGTGCGCCTATCTCCGCTATCTAGCGGAGAACAACCCCAGTAGATTATCCCGAGTCGGGTTTGTCATTGACGGGCCATTAGCAGTCTACGACACACCTGCTTGGTTCCATGAACCTGTGTTGGATACCATCAAACGAATTACAGACAAGCAGCGTGCAAACGGGTACTCACCACCGATTATCGTGGGGATCGAAAAGAGTGGACAGTTCAAAGACCACGCGATGAACATCAAGGATAGCATGCCTACTGGGTCGGTGCTGGGGATGGATAACGAGTATATCTATGAGTATGTCAAGTCTGGAACTACTCGGTTGGAATATGGAACACGAGATCACTACGGGTGGCCATTCGTCTACAAGTCAGAATCTGATCGGGTTTTTGTACTCGATCTTCCGAAACTCCCAGATGGATCGGACAAGTACGACCCAACCAACTATCCGTTGATGCGGAAAACGCTTGAGGCGATAACTAGCGTCGAAACTGCGCTGTATGATGATGCCACTATCCCAGTCACGTTAGCGCACCAGCAGGCATCGATCCCGTTAAAAACAGGCTCACGAGTGCTGGAGTTGTTCTCTAGAGAATTTACTGAGAATAACTCGTCATAGGCTCGGAGTACAGCATTTCAATTAGGTCTGAATGAGTAACACTATTGGCTTCGCGAGAAGCGTGTTGAACAGGAGAGTCTGAAGTCATGTCTAAAATATCAGAGGACAAGCAATTACCTGAGGAAGACGTCGTAGCAGAAACCACCGCAGACCTCAAATCTACCTGGAAAGATGCACATCGGAGTTGGGGGCATAGCCTCCACAGACTATCACCCTATCTCGGTGGATTTCCTCCTTCCTTAGCACACTATTTCATCCGGCGCTTCAGTGACAAGGGTGACACTGTTCTTGATCCTTTCTCTGGTGGCGGAACCACCCCTCTTGAGGCTGCACTTCAAAACCGGAATGGGTACGGAAATGATGCCTTCTCTTACGCATATGTCCTCTCCAAGGCAAAGTGTAATCCTTTGAACACACCCGAGTTTGAGCCTTATCTTGATACCAAACTGAATGAAGCCCGTGATGTGAACAACGAGGAGATGCGGCTACTCGATGATGAGGACTTACAAGTATTCTATTCAGATTATACACTTGATCAAATACTCCGCCTTCGGGAAGTTCTACATGATGACAATAGTAGAAAAGCAACGTATCTAAAGGGGGTTATGTGTGGAATTTTGCATGGCCCCAGTAGCATGTATCTCTCTCTCCAAACAAAAGACATCTACTCCGGAACTGCAAATTATGTACGTGAGTACGCTGAAAAGCACGATTTGGAACGACCTGAACGTGATATTCGACCGAAGGCACTGAGAAAACAGGGGCTCGCACACGAAGATGATGTACCGCCATCACTTAGTGAACGAACCAAAATCACCCGTGGTGATTCAAGAAACCTCCATGACTTGTTTGAGAAAGAATCTGCTGATCTAATCGTCACGTCACCGCCGTATATGCAGACACTAAGCTATACGTGGAATAATTGGATTCGACTCTGGTGGCTCAACCAGAACCGTGAGTCCGAGCGTGAAAAACTCGATATTACCGCAGATACCGATAAGTATCGGAACTTCATGCGAGAATGTCTACACTCGATGTATGGTGTGCTCGCCCCAGACAGCGTCGCTGTGTTGATCGTAGGGGATGTGCAAAAGANTTNGGCCGGGGGTAAAGCGGACACTGAATACTGCCGCGATAATCGCGGAAGAAGCTCGTAAAAGTACAAACTTCGACGTCCACGGGATCATTAGTGATGCGTATGATCTGGACAGTCGAGCATATGTGGTTTTCAATCGATTAAAATACGATCATGATGAGGAACGAGAAGAAAAGGATGCTATCGACCGGTGTCTGATCCTGACGAAAGGAGATCCAGATATGCAGTCTGAGCCAGATATTGATTGGGAAACCGAACAGTATATTGAGGAAGACTGACGCGAATAACCTCTAACACACCACTCACAACGAGTGGTGTGATTGTTCCTGACTTAGATTTCTTACTGAAAACTCTGCAACGCGAAGAGCCGTTCGAATCCACGCCTACTACCACGACCGACGATATGACGGAGACTACCTCGTCGGCCCACTCGGTGGGCTAAATGACCATGGCATCAAAATTGACGGGCAACCAGAAGCGGAGTCCTGGGAAGAAACACCAATCGGAGGTTTCGTAACTGGCCGTGAGCATCCGACGGTCATTATCGAGTTCTTCGAAACACGTCGTGCTCTCGAAGCCAGCCTCGATACTGTCAGTGACAATTACACCACGGCTCCGGACAGCCAGCAACAGGTTCTGGAACAATTCCGAAAGGAACTGGAGCTCAATGAAAACGAAGGCACTGTACGTCTGAAGCGGTTCGCTGAACTGGTTCATGACCATATCCAGGCGAACCCGGGATATGCCGAGAGAGCCGAACTCTTGGTCGATGAAACGGATACTGCGTCACTACAACAAACCAAAGCCCTGGAGAAACTCGTCGGTGTTCGGGATACTTTAGACCGGTTCGATGACCCGCGGTCACTGATGTTCGACTGTGGCCCTGACGCCTAGAGTGCGTTGGTTTCAGCAACCGAATGGGCAACACCAGTCCAGTCGCGAATCTTCCGGAATACGCGGGCTGTGCTTGAACAGTGCCAAGAACTGGGGCGTACTGAAAGATACGGTACCGATACGGTCGGTAGAGACAATACGAATCGAGCTGGGGGAGGCTGAAGCACTCTACGATCAGGTCGAGGAGTACATCGACCAGACGTACAAACAGTCGCAGAAGGTGCTAACGGGCAAGGAGAAGTTGGCGCTGGGGTTCGTGATGACAACGTACCGGCAGCGACTCACGAGTAGCCTGCACGCCATCCAACAGAGCTTGCAGAGACGGATGGAGAAACTCGACCAAGAGGTCGAAGACATGACCGAAGCAATGTCCGACCTCAGTACCGACACAGGTGTGACTGAAGCAACGATTGAAGAAGTGGTCGGGACAGAATCCCTCGACGCATACCAGCCGACTGGTGGGGAGGAAGCGAACGTGCTCCAAGCAGAGCGAGAGGCCCTTCGGGAGTTCGTAGATGACCTGAACCAAGCCCACACAGACCCGAAGATTGCTCAACTCCGCCGAGACATCCGGGGACTCCGTCAAGAGGCACGGGACAACATCATCATCTTCACGCAATACCACGACACGCTTGAGCATATCCGCCGGACACTGACCGATACGTACCCGCACGTGGGTACGTACAGTGGTAATGGCGGGATGCAGTACAACGAGGAGACTGATTTCTGGGACGAGGTCGGGAAAGAGGCGATTAAACGAGGCTTCTTTTTTGTTTTGCTCACCCGTCATGTTGGACACATCTGGAATCTCCTGCAAAATCACCGAGACGCCGTTGCTGCTCAAGATCTTCGAGTTCCTGCACCCGAGCCTCAAGCACGGCCTTCTCCGCTTTGAGAGGGGCGACATCTGCAAGGAACCCACGCGTCACCGATTGCAATTCAGGTGTATCGAATTCGAGAAGGGCACGTTGCTGCTCTCGGTATTTATCGCGATGTCGTCGAGTTTATTGACGATCTCCTCGACCACCTTCCGACTGGAGAAAATGAGCAACGAAGGGGCTGAGGAGATATCCTTGTCTGTCCTTGGTCATCATTCGATGAAGGAACAGAACGTCGTTCTGCTTGACGTCGAGTGGTTCACCGTCTCTGCGGTAGTTTTCCCATGATTGCCGAACAGGCGACGTATCATGCACTCTCGTTCGGTGTCCCATGTACAGGTGAACTTCTAGTAGGCTATAGGTCGACTATAGAGCAGTACAAAAAATAACGGTAAACTCCCTCAGGGAGTGTCTACGCTGTTACTGGAAGGATTGGATGTAGTCTTGCAGTGAGTCGAGACGGTGCTCCCAGAACACTTCGATGTCGTCCCCGAGGAGTGTCTCTATTTGACTTTCGGGAATCCATCCCGCGACTGCGGCCCCAACACGAGCGTTCGGGAAGCCTGCACGCCAGTCAGACTCCTTATTTCGAATTTCCTTGATTCGCTTGTAGGAGTCGATTTTTACACCGATTGCTTTCGCCTCCAAGAACAAAATCTCGTCTTTCGCCGGTCGAGCGACGAAATCTGCCTTTTGGTCGTCTCCAGGACAGGCAACTTTGGTTTCGCTCACGAAGGTACCAGCAGGGAGGTCATCAATGTCTGAGATCGTACTGCTGCGAGTTACACGCCGGAGACCGGCTTCCTTCATGGCTTCCGCGACTTTGTCTTCTTGAACGTCTTTTCGCCAGTTCCTGTAGCGAGTGTTCGCTTCGCTTTGTGCGATGATGTCACACGTCCAGTCTCGGGAGATGTCGATCCATTCGTCGACATCGACATTGCGATAGAGCCAAGGGACTTTGCGTTCGTCCATGTTCTTTTCCATGAAATCCGCCATCGCTTTCGCCGTCGCTTTCGTCGGAGTAGAGGGGTCGTCGTCTTCGTAGTTCGTTGTTGACCCGACACCGTTGAACTGTCCAAATTTCATCTGGCTGATGGGGGGTTTCACCAGATAGCGAAGGACTTTGACGACGTTGGGTTCTTGCCGGATGATTTGCGCATCGAAATCCCGGAAGTTGTTGGTATGCTCGGCAACAAAGTCGTACAGTTCCTTGTTCTTCTCAAGTTCGTCATCGTAGAACTCTCGAATTTGGTTTAGAAAAATTTCCTCTTCAAGTTCCTGGCTTTCTTTGGCGACATCTTCAATCGTCTCACCCGCCGCTAGTTGCATACTGTCTGCGAGACACTATTCTCATGAATATCTTTATTATACAGTGTGTGCTTAGTATTCGTGGAATATGCAGCACACAATGAACAAGGGGCGTGCTATACACACACGGGATGAGGAAGATACATTGTGTGCCCCTCCAGAATTAGTCGATAACGAACTAATGCCGGACTACAAAAACAATCAAAATCCACGAAGAGACCCACGAGCGCCTGAAAAGTCATGGCAACATGGGTGAGTCATTCGATGACTTGATTAATCGTATTCTCGATGACTGGGAAGAGCAAGAACAGAGGGATGACGAATGAGTACACAAATGACTCTTGAAAACGCGCTCAATACTGCTGCGGACGCGATCTACCAGCGGATCTCCGGGGATTTGAATCAGGATCTACAGAGTCGAGTAGATGACTGGTGTGACCTCCACGGGCTCAACAGACTTGAGACCCCGTTACGGGTCGTGGCGCGGCAGGCCGCATTCAATACGCTGTTGAAGGCCACGCTGTACGAGCACTATCACAAGCGCGATATACTCCCTAAATTGGACTCTGATGCGCGAGCAGCGTTCCAGAATGCACAAGAAACGACGCTTGACCGGGCGTTCGGCGAGTACGTGCTTGATGACGTTGCACGACTTGCTGATGAGGACGACCTGAAAGAGCTTATTGAATCCCGGTATCAGCTGAAGTCGTCCGAGGAACCCGCGGAGGAAATCGGACGGTTGTTCGAATCGCTCGTTCCGCAGGAGAGTCGCCGGAAGTTGGGGCAGTTCCGTACTCCGCCCACAATTGCGGATTTGATGGCGTCCTGGATTATCGACAACGGTACCGAAACAGTTCTTGATCCTGGGATGGGTGCAGGCGCCTTGTCCGCTGCATCGTATCGACAGAAGCAGCAGAAATCGGATGAAGCAGCTCTGGCGGACATTTATGGCGCCGACTTGAACGAGCTGGCGCTCGTGATGGGTGCAACATCTCTCACACTGCTCAACCATGGGGGGTCGCATAATCTACAGATCGGTGATTTCCTCGATCTTGATCCCGACAATGTGAACGGACAGGTTGATGCCGTTATCTCCAATCCGCCGTACAGTCGCCATCATGAACTCTCAGAGGAGTACAAGAAACGGGTTAATTCACGGGTAGAAGCTGAACTCGGGCGTGACGTGAGTGCGCTCTCGCCGATGTATGCGTATTTCTACTATCACTCGACGAAGTTCCTCAGTCCTGGTGGGCGGATGTCGTTTATCACCCCGAGTGAGTTCCTCGAAACATCGTACGGAGAGTCCCTGAAACAGTATCTGGTGGACGAGTACGACATCAAAGCCTTGGTGTTGTTCGACCGCGACGAATCCTCAAAGTTTGACGAGGCAATGACAACGTCGTTGGTGAGTTTCCTCGAAAAACCCGATGGTGGGGACGCGGATGAGTTGACGCGTATCGTTCGTGTCGACGGAGAACCCAGTGAGGAAACGTTGCTCGACGCGATTAATGGTGACGTGGAGGGCGAGACTGAGTGGGGCTTCATCAACGTCGTTCGGCAAGATGATTTGGATGCAGAGGACAAGTGGACGAGCTTGTTCGACCCGCTCGACATCGACACAAGCGGCCTCACAGAACTATCTGAGCTGGCAACGGTGAACCGAGGAATCGCCACCGGAAAAAATGACTATTTCTGCCTCACGCAGAGCGAGGTTGAGGAATGGAATATCAAAGAGGAGTATCTCTCAAAAATTGTCCGTAATTCTCGCAGCGTCCCTGGGTACGGTTACAGGATCGAGGACTGGGAACAAGAACGCGAAGAAGGTGGTGAGGTGTGGGTTCTGTACCATCTGAAAGAACTCGATGCGGATGAAATCAATCAGGCGATGCCGAATGAAGCAGAAGGGAACACAACCCTGACTGCTTACGCAGACAAGAATCCCGAACTAAGCGAAACGCCTGGTGTCATCGAGTACCTCCAATACGGGATGTCAGATGAAGTTGAGGCCCACAGTGGGTACTTGGCACGTAACCGTAACCCCTGGTTCGTTGTTGATCGGCGCAATCCACCGCCAATCCTCGTGACGTACATGTCTCGGGGAGGCAGCCGGTTCATCCGCAACGAGACGGACGCACGCAACCTGTCGAATCTTCATGGCATCTACTTCAACGTCGATATTACCGAGAGTCAAATGAAGGCACTGCTGGCGTATCTAAACAGCGGGTTTGCGAGTGATGTAGTTCGTCGGTCGGGCAGAACATATAGTTCTGGGATGGACAAAATTGAGCCCAACGAAATGGAAGGCGTGCCTGTACTCGATCCGCGCGGCCTTACTGACGAGACAGTCCAAGAGTTGGCAGAGTTGTTCGACGATCTACGAGAAGCTGCGCGCAACGACAACGATGTCGACGCGATGATTGAACGGATTGATGAACGTCTCGAAAAAGAACTTCAAGAATAACTACTGAATGGAACCCTTCACTGGACGCAAACGCGATCCAAGCGACAATCTCACGGGATAAAATCGACGGTGCTGATGACGTCCAGGGTGCTCTGTTCTCGACAAAACGGAGGGAATTGTGTTTATTAGGGAGAACAACGCGTGGGGTTTCGTGACGATTAGTCGAGACCCAGAGTTCGATTCGATATTGTTGACGCAGAAGATGATTTGACGTAGGCGACCGCGTGCGAGACGATATCTTAGACGAAACTGATCCGAATGATAAATACTGGCATGGCCCGGAAGGAACGGTTGTCGACGTGACTGTCGACGACGCTGGCGAAGACACTGGTGACGGGCGTGATAGCATCGATTACCTCGTCGAAACCGTCGATGGGGAGTCGGTGCATTTCCGCTGGCGAGACCTCCGACCTTCGCTTGAAGATAACGAGCGTTAGTCGAGAGAGTCTATGAACGTTTTGTGTGCCGCGCACAAGCGATGAAGCGAGTCGTGCACTTGTAGTGTCTGCGCTTGGTTATCGTGCGTCACAACGCCTGCACGCTCCATATGCGGTGCGTGTTGTTGTAAAACGCTAACGTAGCACGCATGTCGGTCATCGTCCATCTCTTCGGCGAGATAATCAGCGATATCGCGCAGCGGTACAACGTCATCTTCGTGGGTTACCAAGTACTCGATGATGTGCCGACGACGCTCGTTTGCGAGGAGCGAATATGCGTCGCTGGGTGGAACGTGTGCTGTCGTTGAGTTGGTTGAGTTCTGTTGCGATAGTGTTTCTTTCAGGCGTTCAAGCAGACGCATCACTGCCCTCTGAGCGCGTCTGCTCAACACCCGTATTAAGCGAAGTACAGGGTTTNCCAACGATTTTCGGCCAGCTCATCCGCCTCGCACACAGGATATACTGGTGCATCACCCACATTGATATCTTCCTGATGTTAATTTGACTAAACACATTTTGGGAAACTCTAAATATATCAAATATTTGTTTAAAAGGAGTCTAATTATAAGGAATCGACTCTCAGAGGTTACTCGATGCAAGATTGGGTAGATATTGACTCATCGATACGTCTGGATCACAGAACTAAACGGAAAAATGAGTCGCACCAACACTGGGCAATCAAAGCTGCACTGATTGACCGCTTACGTTCCAATTCTGCGTATGTAGGGGAGATCGATGACGAGAGAAAGACTGAAGACTTGATTGGAGATATCAGGTGTAAACTCTCTAAATCACCTTCTGATGTCCCAGAACAATTTGTTATCGAAGTCCAGACTAATCGTTCCGATAAAGACGTCGTTGATGCCACGAGAAGACATCTCAGGTTCGGCTTCGCAGTGTACTGGGTGTATCAGGTAGATGCAGCTAACAAACGCAGGGAAGCCGAGGCCGCATTATCGAAATACATGTCAGCACTACCATCCCTAGGTGTTGCTTCTCTTCCCGAAGGCGAACTCAGATTGGGTTCTCCAATCACCTGGGACGAGTTCGAGATGCAATCCCCCAAAATGAGTTTTAATGAATTCTACATCCCTACCTACGCTCGGTCATCCCAGTGTTTCAACCACGGAATCTTCAAGATCGACGGTCAGCGATTCACCATTTACCGGTTCTTGGATAGAGAAGCACTCTACGTGAGTTGGCATGGAAGCGATGGTCAACAGACCTTACCTCAAATTTCACCTTGGTCATGGCCAGAGTTGAGTCAACGGATCAAGGAGGGCGAACTCAGTCGCATTTCTCCGGTCGTTGGACAACCCTAACCTTAGTTTAGAAACCTCTTTTGTTCGCTGATTCTCTGTATGATAGGGGTATTTTTGTAGGACTGAAATATTCTGGAATAGTATCCTGATGGGACTGAAACCCGAGTGAAACGGCAAATAAGGGTTGAAATTTCAGCCCTTGGTTGAGAAGGACTCAAACACCTTCTGACCAACCACTGTTGGTAGGGAAAGTTTATATTCAATTAAATATTAGAAGAAATTAACTAATAATGTCAAATATATATTCAAATCAAGGATCGAGTAAGCCCAAAGATGCAAATCATATCCATCATGAGACAAAAGATGAAGAGCGTTGCGAGGCCGTTTGGGACGATCTAGCTGGATTTGTTCAATACTGTGACGAACACAATATGGATGACACACAGACGGCTTGTGCTGTCCTTTTTGTCGAGGCAATTGCGGAGCAGATGGCACACGACAAAACCACCATTGGGGATGTAACGTTTGACCTCATCGCCGGACATTATCATCTCAATCAGTTCGTTTCACGGCGACTACTTGAACAAATGGAGGCGCTTGAGGTTATCAAGCCCCCAACGATTATGGATCGATGGACTCGAAAAACTAAACAGCAGATCGCCAGACGAGCGCTGTGGGATCTTGGTAGTACATCAAAAAAATTCCTGGATCTCACGTATATCCGTGGCTACGAGCGAGTCAAAAGGAATGCGGGGCCACATGCGCAAACGAGTGACTCCCGTGACCAACACGGCGACCCAAACGAGTCGATCGTGCATCGATATTTCGTACGCGCTGGAGAGCTTTTCTACCGTCACGTCAAGGGGTATGATGATGTCCGAACGTATGTTCGGCTTGGTGACTTGACTGACGTCGATAGCAGTGTGGCCAATCGACGTCTAGACATCGTTGCCTATGACGTCAACGGTAACATCACAGCCACTGCCGAAGCCGAACGTCATCCGGTTGAGTCCACGGGTGTCATCCGAGACGCAGAAGCGATGTCGCTGGTACCCGGTGACACGGACTGGATTGTCTACGCAAAACCCCAGCTCAACGACCTCCTGAACACACTTGACCAGCACCTTATCACACGACCAGACGAAATTCCGGGATGGTCGAAGCGGAGAACTGGCAAACCCGATGCCATGGATCGACTCCGTCGTGTCTGGAACCATCCGGATGGTAGTATACCGCGCTTGGAATCAGAAATCGTCACGGAGGTATTCACAATCGACAATCTGAGGGCACTCTTGAGCGAGAACGTCCCCTATATTTTCGAGCCAGTCGATCCGGGCGGCATCACATGGGTTGGGGACGATAACTGATGGTCGAGAATCCAACGACGAGTGATGCAGACGAAACACCGGGGAAATACAGCACCGATGACCCCATCACATTCAGCAATCTGCTGAATAAACAGACTGACGCAGATCGAGATCCGTTAAAATTCCAGAAGGACAGAAGCCCCAAGCATCCAGAAATTGCCGAAGCGAACGAACAACGGCAACGAGAAGATTCGGCTAGCCAATCGCCTTCTTCTCAGGCGAACAAAGAGAAAGAATTCGACCAACGGCAGAAGCAGTTGGCAGAACAGATTCTCCGCCAGGATCTTAGGGGACGCGGGCCATCTATAGAGTACGGAAGTACCACTACATCACATTCAAACCCGAGATGGTACTCGCTGCGACAGACGTCCTACAATGGCTGTGAGTACTACTACCTGATCTGTGAACGATATGCATCGACGTTTGAAGCCGGGGCCGTCATTATTGACTTCGGCACAGAAGTCACGTTCACTCCTCTCACACCCACCCGTCAATTCCTGGATGACGCAATAGAACAACAACGACGTGATGACTTTCGAGATGGGCGCAAACCTGTTCAGCGCCTTCGGTCAGAGCAGCTGGATGCACTCGAAGCAGGTTATCGTGATATTGTCGAGCTTCGATTGTTCGAAACTAGGGAAGGTGCTGAAGGGAGACATCGAGAGCCAGTTCCAATTGATGTGTACAATGAGTTTGTGGCGACAGACGATAGTTTTCAGCGAGTTTGGGACGAAGTTCTTGTCCCGACGCTACTTCCTCGACAAAGAGACGTCGTTGCTCAATCGTTCGTCAGTGCACTTGCGTCTGAATCTGATGTGCCGTCATGGATCTGGCAACAGGCTTTGATAACCCCATTTCCGATTATTGCGAAGATCTGTCTCGAATAACCGGACTCTGTTGAGATCCTCAGCTCGAGATATGTTTGGAGAGTGATAGAAGTGCAGTAGAGCCTCTATCAGCACAGATTGGGCCTATCTATCCTGATCAATGCGTTCTCTCAGCATCTCGCATTCGTCCTCCGAGATCACACCGCTTTCAAGAAGATCCGATAACCTTTCGAGATTGTTGAGTGCTTCACGTTCAGAAACAGATTCAGTTTGATATTGTGCATTCTGCATCCGTTCTTTCGCAAAGCCTGTTGCGTCCGCTACTGCGAAGTCACTCAAAGCGTAACGTGCTATCTCAAAGCAATAGCTACGGTAACCTGTGTGAATGACAATGGATCTCGTCGAAACTGAGTGGGGCGAGTGCATACACTTCCGTTGGCGAGATCTACGACCGCTACAAGACGACTGATCCCCGGAGGAAACGGGCTTTGACGACTACCTACCCCACCAACAGCGGATTCATACTCTGATCTAACCAATATACACCCGAGTCAAGCATCGTGGTGGGCTCTGGATTGAGACCACACTTTGTGCATTAACCTGCGCGTCGAGGAGTTTCTCATACATGATCCACTTTCGGACGTCAGCATCAGCGTCTTCGGGCACCGAAGATAGGCTATCTTGTGGCCATTGACCCGGGAGAGTGGCCTCATAGTGGTAGTTTTCTTTCTCTACAAGCAACCCCGACTTTTCAAGATTGCCCCTATGCCGCTCGTATGACGTCTGGGAGAGATCACCTGCATCGAGGATCTCAGAACGTTTCAGTGGAGTGTCGGATTCGAATAGTACACGCATGAACTCCCGAGCCGTTGGTGGTAACCAAGGATAGATCTTCTTTGAATCAACAGCACCCAGCCCTCGTAGCAGGGCTGGCATCGTAAGGGAATCATCTGCGGGTACGAGACGATCTGTGGCTATCAGTGCTTCAGCGATGTCGAATGGGGAACACGTTAGGGACTTATGGGGAATATTACAGAATGCGAGTAAATAGAACCTCGTGACCGTCGGCACGTCGAGGTTGTCACTAATAGGTCGCCTTAGCCGTTCAAGCATAGTCTGGACGGTTTGTTGAAGATTCGAATATGTGTTCGCTGTAGTTACCTCTATAGGGATACGGATGCCCTCCTCGGTACCATTAGCAACCTGTTCTCGAATAGAAACCGAGTCGAAGGCCTCAACGATGTCATCGCGGAAGCTCGTGACATCTGGCCCAACAACGACCCAATCAGCGGTGAGGTCAGCATCACGGTCAGTATCGTCAATATCAACCGGTAGCCGATACCCCAGTTTGTCCCCGTCCTCCTCCAGAAGCATCCTAGAGGCTGAGTTCCCCCGATAAGCAGCATTTTTTGGTACGGTGTTTTTCACAAAGGTGATGAACCGATTGTACCTAGAGTCATCTCGCGTTAGCTGGTCGGTATCGGGCAGACGAATGTGGATGGTGAGATTAACACCTGCTGCATCGTAGAGATTGGTGGCTGTTGCAAGAAGGCCGTGAGCCTCGCAACATAGACGTGACCAAATCTCGGGGCCCTGGTTCCGCGCCCCGAGCCGGTAGAGCAAGGAAGTACCTACGGACTCGTACCGTGCCCGAAGATCGTCGTAGTTTTGCTCGGTGTCGGACAGCCAGCCAAGTTGACGCCCAAGACGGAGGGTATCGAAGGCTGTTGTTCCTGAGAGTAGTGGGTCTACTCGTGACGGCGTAAGAATCCGATCGAACGCACGCTCGCTGAGTAAGGCAACACCAAGACGTGCAAGGGTAGGTATAGGGCCACCCCACTGAACAGCCACGTGGACTTCATCCTCCGAGTGTCCAAGGTAGGTGACTCGCCCATCGTCAAATTCCGATATCCGGTCATTGACGAGAGTCACACCCCGTGCACACTTGCCCCCAGCAAGTCGATCTACGAGCTCTTGCTCAGTAAGCCAACAACTGTTCGGCGATAGCTTGCGGGTGCTGGGCTGTCCGAAACCTCCAGCACTGGCCCCGAGGCAAGCTTCGAGGGATTGGCCCACCTCTATTGGGTGGGTAGAATTTGCCCCCGACACTATCCTTGTGTGCAGTTGGGGGGTGTGGTCAGGTCGTCGCTAAACCGGGCTTGCTGGGGATGCCGGATCTGTATATCCTCGGTCAAGAGGCTCTGAGCATACCTGCCAGCAGGAGTGAGCGTGACAGAATTATAACATCCTCGATCATCCACTGCCAATAACCCATGGTCTCGTTCAAGTTCCCTGTAGTAGCGATTGATAGTTCCTGAACTCAAGTCGAGGCTGCTGTCGGCTTTGAGTTCACGGAGTTCTCGATATTCTTTTTCTTTTGATGG
>Ga0065697_1000630_pt1 | contig 20466 bp, 20 predicted proteins | sample AntLakMe24m_08um_FD_59086 | JGI IMG/M metagenome (GOLD analysis project Ga0065697, IMG submission 59086) | Hypersaline microbial communities from Antarctic Deep Lake - 24m 0.8um v2 (version 3) | ecosystem: Environmental > Aquatic > Non-marine Saline and Alkaline > Hypersaline | place: Deep Lake... | reverse complement strand
GTGTTGATGATCTCGCTGGAGTCGACGACGCTTTCGGCGACGCCTTCGGTCGCCTCGCCCGCGGCCAACAGCAGCCCCACGCGTCTGGCGATGTTTTGATTGATCGCCTCGTACCCCTCGCTCATGGACTCGCCGGACTCCTTCCAGGCGTCGTTGTCGATCAACAGCAGCGCGTCGGCCTCGCGAGCGAGCGTCTTGAGCGACCGCCCGGCGTTGACCTGGTACAGCGCCCCCTCGTCGGAGCCCGGTAGCACGCCGAGGCCGTAGACCGGAATGTCGTAGACCCGACTGAGCCGCTTGGCCAACACCGGCGCACCGCCGGAGCCGGTGCCGCCGCCGAGCCCGGCGACGACGAAGATCGACTCCGTTTCGGCAGAGATCCGACTGCTGAGAGCGCTCATCACCTGATCGATGTCGGCCTGCATGACCTCCGCGCCGAGTTCGTTGTCGCCACCGACGCCGTGGCCGTTGACCCGGTCCTGCCCGATCAGCAGCGTCTCGAAGGGGATCGACTGGAGGTCCGCCGAGGCGGTGTTGACCGCGAGGGCATCCCGCACCGCGTCGAACCCCATCTCTTCGTCGAAGGAGGCCAACGCCGTGGTGAGTTTGCCGCCCGCTTGCCCGACACCAACGAGGACTGTTTTCATACCAAAACGTGACTCGTCACACTGCTTGAATGTTACCCACAAGTTACAGCCACCGAGATATCCAGAGTGACAATCGTTTTCGTTCCGGATCAACAACGTCGGGTATGTTACAGGACGCTGCCGATCAGCTATCGGATCCGACACCCTCGGCGCTTCAAACCGCGTACGAAGGGATGCTCCAGTCGACCATCGAGACCGTCGGCACCGAGACGGTCACTGACGAAACCGACCTCGACATCGAGCGACTTGACGCCATCCTCGCGGGCGAAGAACCCGATCTCACTGTCCAGGAGGCCGCCGCGATTCTGGCGGTCGACCCCGACCGACCGGATGCCGACGGCATCGTCTTCGAACTCCGGGACCACCTGCTGATGGGGATGACGACCGCGGTGTTGGATGTCGACACGATCGCCGCGAACATCGATGTCGATCTCACGGCCCAGGAGGTCCAGCAGGCGATCGAGGGGCGTATCGAGATGACGCTGGCCCAACTCGCCGCGATCCAGTCGGTGATCGACGGTCGGGAGGCGTAGATGGTAGACTCTCGCCGCGTCGTCATCCTGGGCTGTGGCTACATCGGGATCGAACTGGGCCGCCAACTCACCGAGGTGGGCCACGAGGTCGTCGGTGTTCGCCGCTCCGATTCCGGCTGTGCGGCCATCGAAGACGCGGGCTTCGAGTCCCACCAGGCTGACCTCACCGACCCCGAGGACATTGAGGCTTTCCCCGCAGCCGACTGGCTCGTGTTCGCAGCCTCCTCCGGCGGTCGGGATGCCGAGGCGGCCCGACAGATCTACGTCGAGGCACTTGCGGACGTGATCGAGAGCTATAGCCAGCGGGAGCAAAGGCCGGATCGGCTCGTTTATACGTCGAGTACGGGCGTCTACGGCGACCACGACGGCGAGTGGGTCGACGAGTCGACGCCGCTGGAGCCGACGACCGACAAAACCCGTGTGCTCGTGGAGGCCGAACGGATCGCCCGCGAGAAGAGTGCTGACTACGGCATCGACGGCACCGTCGTCCGGTTTTCCGGGCTCTACGGTCCCGACCGCTACCGACTGGAGCGCTACATCGAGGGGCCGGTCACCGAGGGCTATTTAAATATGGTTCACCGCGAGGACGCCGCGGGGGCGGTCGCATATCTGTTGACCCATGACCGCGCGCGGGACGAGGCGGTGCTCGTGACCGATGACGAACCAGTCGACAAATGGACCTTTGCCGACTGGCTGGCCGACGAATGTGGGCTTGAGAGTCCACCGAAGCGAACGAAGAAAGAGCGGCTTACCGACGATGGGCTCTCGGCGGCCGCGCGCCGGCGGATTCTCACGAGCAAACGGTGTTCGAACGAGAAACTCCGCGAGTTGGGATACTCGCTGCAGTACCCCACGTTTCGCGAGGGTTACCGCGCGGCAGTCGACGCCTACCGGAACCGAACGACGGAGTAGGCGATACTTACTGACGTAACCAAGCGGTACGTACTGTGTAACCACGTGAGGCTGTCGCCCTGCTGTAGGAACAGACTACGGGAGACCCGCCCAGTGTGAACGTATTTTGTCCTTGCTGAACCGACGGGAACGCTGCCAACCTTCATAGTGAATGATGCAGACGTGGAATATATGGGGCAGGTTGCTGTCGGCGGGATCTTCGCGCTGATCGAGAATCTCGTCGGAACGCGAACCGAGTTGTTCGTTGCGATCGTTGCTATCGCGGGAGTGGCGGGAGCGGCTGCAATCGTCTACCGTTGGCTCCGACAGTCGAACGGTGAGCGATTTAAGCAACTCCTTGCGGACCGCGAGGCCGTGACGGTGTTGATGCATCCGAACCCCGACCCGGATGCGATGGCTTCGGCGACGGCGGTGGCGGCCCTCGCCGAGCAACTCGACACCGAGGTCACGATCCAGTACTCCGGCCAGATCAGACACCAGGAAAACCGCGCCTTTCGGACCGTTCTCGAACTCGATTTGGAGCGCATCGAACACGTCACCGATCTCGCAGCCGAGGCCGTGATTCTCGTCGACCACAACGCGCCGCGGGGGTTCACCGGCTCGGAAGGGATTCTCCCGTTAGCGGTCGTCGACCACCACCCCGGCGAGGGAACCGGCGAGCTCTTTACCGACGTGCGGACCGACTACGGCTCCTGCTCGAGCATCGTCGCCGAGTACTTCGAGGATATCGGCGCAGTGCCGGTGCCAGCCGAACAGCACGCCAGCGAGACCGGCACAAAANNCGTCCTGCCGTCGAGAGCCGCCACCGGCCTGCTGTACGGCATCCTCTCGGATACCAAGAACCTGACTGTCGGCGCGGCCGCCGTCGACTTCGAGGCGTCGTCGTATCTGTATCCGGGCGTCGACCAGAACCAACTCGACCGGATCGCCAACCCGGAGGTCGACGCCGAAGTGCTCGAAATCAAGGCCCGCGCGATCGCGGGCCGCCGAATCAAGGGCTCGTTTGCAGTCTGTGATGTCGGCCCGGTCTCGAATGCGGATGCGATCCCACAGGCCGCCGACGAGATCATTCGGTTGGAGGGCGTAACAGCGGTGGTTATTGCCGGTGAAAAGGACGGGACGATCCACCTCTCGGGGCGCTCGCGGGACGATCGGGTCCACATGGGGCGGGTGCTGCAAAGCGTCACCGAGGGGATTTCGAACGCGAGCGCGGGCGGCCACGCACGCATGGGTGGCGGGCAGATCGCCCCCCAACCCCAGCTGTCGGACGGCGGCGAGCCGGTGAGTTCGGAGACCATGCCGCGTGAGGCGCTGATCGATCGGCTGTTCTCGTCGATGTCCGGCGACGTCTAACCCTACGCTTATTCGAGCGCGTCGGCAACGATAGCTATGGCAACCGCAGACGGAACGTGGGCCTACCGTGACCGGTTCGGCGACAGTTTCGGCCGTACCTACTTCCGGCGCTTCCCACCGGGCGTCTGTTCCAGCATCGGCATCGGCACCTACCTCGGCGAGCCGACCGACCGCATCGATGAGGCGTACCGCGAGGCCATCGAGATGGCGCTTGCCAACGGGATCAACCACGTCGACACCGCAATCAACTACCGGTGTCAGCGCAGCGAGCGCGTCGTCGGCGAGGCACTGCGACGGACCGACGTCGACCGCGAGTCGATCGTCGTTGCGACGAAGGGCGGCTTTCTCCCGTTCGACGGCGAGCGGCCCGACGACCCCGGCCGGTACATCCGCGAGCAGTTCGTCGAACCTGGTGTGGTCGACCCTGCCTCCCTCGTTCGGGGCAGCCACTCGCTGGAGCCCGGATTTATAAGCGAGATGCTCGACCGGTCGCTGTCGAACCTCGGTGTCGACCGGATTGATTGTTATTACCTGCATAACCCCGAGACACAGCTCCTGGATGCCGACCGCGAGGCCGTCTACGACCAGCTCGAAGCGGCCTTCGAGCTTCTGGAGCGCCGCCGGGCGACCGGCGAGATCGGCGTCTACGGGCTGGCGACGTGGCAGGCATTCCGCGTCCCACAGTCCCACGACCAGTACCTCTCGCTTCCGGCGGTGATCGAGCGGGCCGAGGCCGCCGCCGAGAGCGTCGGCGTTGAGAGCCACGGCCTGCAGGCCATCCAACTGCCGTTCAACGTCGAGATGGCCGACGCCTTCAGCGTCACGTCTCAGCCAACCGACGAGGGGCCGGTCAGCGCGCTCGAATACGCCCACGAGTCGGGGCTCTCGGTCGTCACCAGCGCCTCGATCGGGCAGGGGGATCTGGCAGCCGCGATCCCACCCGAGGTCGACGCCGAGCTATCGGGCGACACGTCGGCCCAGCGGGCGATCAACTTCGCCCGGAGCGCGCCAGGAGTCACCACCTCGTTAGTTGGGATGCGTTCGGTCGACCACGTCGCCGAAAACGTCGCCGCCGGGACGTTCGATCCACTCGGGGCCAGTGCCTTCGACATGGTGTTCGAGTAGCCCGCGGCGACTGTCACCAACAGGGGAATTAAACCCCACGCGGTCCCAGAGCATGACGAATGCGACTCGCACTGATTGCCCACGACAAGAAAAAAGACGACCTGATGGCGTTTGCGACCGACCACGAGGAGACGCTATCGAAGGCCAGCCTGATGGCGACGGGGACGACCGGCAAGCGACTGATGGAAGTGACCAACCTCGACATCGAGCGCAAGGAGTCGGGGCCACTCGGCGGCGATATGCAGATCGGCGGCGAAATCGCCGAGGAGACATGTGACGGCGTGATTTTCCTGCGGGATCCACTGACCGCACAGCCACACGAACCCGACATCAGCGCGCTGCTCCGGCTCTGCGATGTCCACGACATCCCGCTGGCGACGAATCTCGCGTCGGCCGAACTCCTCGTGGACCAGTTTTTTCGAGTAACCCCAGAGAGTCCAACCACCGGGCCGTCGACCAGTCAGTTCACCGTGGTGTTTAANCGCTGCCGCGAGAATCTAGCCGTATGGTCCCGCGGACACCGGTTATCGCCGTGGTTTGCTGTCTGCTCCTCCTGTCGACGCCGATAGCGGCAGTCGTCGGCGCGCAGACGGCCGACGCCACAGCCAACGGTTCGACCGGTGGGCCGACCCCGGGCGGTAACGCCTGTTTCCCGGGTGAGGGCTACGAGTTCACCATCGGCACGGCGGGCCCCGAGATCAAGATGGTGCTCCACCTCTCGCTTTTGACGAACCTCGGCGGCCCCGGTGCAATTGGCATCGAACTCGCGGGGTCGATCGACGGGCCGCCGATCATCGAGCTCAAAACGGGCGTCGTCTTCGAGGGAATCGAGAGCGTCACCGAATTCCTCAACGACCCCTTCGGACCGTTTTCGATCGCCTTCGACTACCAGTTCGAGCTGCCGATGTTCGGCCCCAGCTACGACTACGAGGACACCGACGCGCCGATCGACGGCCCCGTCGGCAACGCGAGCTGTTCGTTCGCCGGATAGACCTTTTAAATAGCCTCGGCAGGATCGACCACCGACTCCTCGATCTCGTCGACGCCGACCCGATCACACAGGTCGTAAAGCGGGCAGGCTTCGGGACCGTCGAGACAGGCCGGTTTGCGGGCCGTACAGTACTCTCGGCCGAACTGGATCATCGCCGTATGGCCGAAGCCACATTTCTCGGCCGGGACGCCGTCTTCGAGGGCAGTCCGGACCGCCTCGTGGTCGGCTTCGGGGTCGGCCAATCCCATTCGGCGAGCGATCCGATGGACGTGGGTGTCGACCGGAAAGACACCCCCGCGCCCCCCGGCGAACAGCAGCACGCAGTCGGCGGTTTTCGGCCCGACCCCGTGGATCTCCAGGAGCCGCTCCCGAACGGTCGACGGCGGTTCGTCTTTGACGAACGCATCGAACGCAGCAGCACTCCCGAACTCCCGTCGGATCTCCTCGGCGGCGTCAATGATGACCTCCGACTTCTGATTATACAGGCCCGCGCCGCTGATCGTCTCGGCGAGCATCGACTGCTCGGCGTCGGCCAGCGCCGAAACGACGATCCCGGTCGCCGTCACCGCCGCCGTACCGATTTATAAGGGCGTCGTGGGCGGGTTGGCTGGCTTTGTCGCTGGTGTTCTGGCTCAGGATCGTCCGCACCAGACACTCGAAGCCGTCACGGCCCCCGTAGGCCTTCTGCCAGTACAGTTCGCCCAGTACGTCGACGACTGCTTCGGCGCGTGTCCCGGCAGTCGAGGGATCGAAGGTGGCCTCCTGGCCGCCACCACTGACACCACCACTGATATTTTCGTCCGGTTCTTGAGGCATATATGAACGGCGGTCGACCACACTGAAAAACTGTCGTGTGGGCCGGATCAGCGACGAAAAGAGAGCATGACATTACAAACAGTCGATGACTACGAGCCGGAGCGAGTGCCGACAGTCGGTGACCACGCGATTGTCGTCGGGGGCGGTATGGCCGGGCTGTTGGCGGCCCGCGCGGTCGCCGACGGCTTCGAGCGGGTGAGTCTTGTCGAACGGGACAGCCTGCCGAGCAGGCCGACTAACCGCCGCGGGGTACCACAGGACCGCCACGTCCACGTCCTCCTGGAGGCCGGGCGCAGCGTCCTGGAGTCCCTGTGTCCGGACTACGTCGAGCGGCTCCGGTCCCACGGCGGGGTAGAAATCGACTCCGCGACCGACCTCGACTACTACGACGAGGGGGCCTTTCTCGCCGACAGCCCAGAGGAACGCCCGATGGTCTGTGCCAGCCGCCCGCTGTTCGAGGGCGTTCTCAGAGAGTGCCTCGCGGCCCGCGATGGAATCGAGATCCGCGACAACACTCGGTTTCGAACGTACACCACCGACGAGACGGCCGCAACCGTCGACGGCGTCGTTGTCGAGACCGACGATGGCGAGCGCCGGGAGCTGAGTGCCGACCTCGTGGTCGACGCCACCGGACGGCGCTCCCGAACGCCCCAATGGCTGGCCGACCACGGCTTCGATGCCCCTCCCACCGAAAAGGTCGGCGTCGATCTCGCCTACAGCACGGTCGTCGTCGATCGGCCGCCCGAGACCCGCCGTGGGATACTCGTCTCACCCGTGCCGCCGAGGACCCGCGGCGGTACCGTGATCCCCATCGAAAACGACCAGTGGGTGGTGACGCTGTTCGGACTCCACGGCGATCATCCACCGGGGGATGCCGACGGTCTGCAAGCGTTTGCCGAGAGCCTGCCGACACCAGCGATCGCCTCGCTACTCGACAACCGGTCGTGGGTCTCGGAGGGTGTCGACCAGTACCCGTTTCCAGCCAGTCTGCGCCGTCGCTACGAGGCCCTCGATCGGTTCCCCGACGGGCTCGTCGTCACCGGCGACGCACTGGCGAGTTTTAACCCCATTTACGGCCAGGGGATGTCGGTGGCCGCACTCGAGGCGCTGGCCCTCCATCATGCGCTGGCGGGCGGCCGGGAGGACCTCGCCGGGCGCTTTTTCGACCGGGCCGCCGAGAGCGTCGACACCGCCTGGACGATGGCTGTCGGTGCCGATGCTGCCTTCCCACAGACCGACGGCCCGAACCCTCTCACCACGCGGCTGTTCAATTGGTACGTCTCGCGGCTGATCCGGGCGGCCCACACCGACGGGCGGCTCTCGCACGAGTTCAATCGCGTCCTTCAGTTGGAACGCCCCCCGACCGCGCTGCTCCGACCGTCGGTGCTCCGTCGAGTCCTGCTGCCGTCCGGCTGACCCGCTCGCAGCCGCCAGCTGGCTGCCCGGAAGAAAGACCCATGATTGTGTGTCGACTACCACACAGTAATGCGTGACCGACTGTCGTGGTGGTATCGCTCGATTCGACGCCGCCTCCGTGAGTTCGAGCGGCGAGAGATCCGAGCGGTCCGTCACTGGTTGGCGGATGCCGAAAACCTGCTCCACCTGTCGGCGCTGGTGTTTGTGCCGGTGCTCGTCGGTGGCGTGACGTGGCTCGCTAACGCCTCGCCGGTGGTGTCGTTCCTCGTCTATCCGCCGCTGGCGGCCGGAGCCTACACGCTGTTTTCCAATCCAGGCGGTCGCTACGCCTCGCCGCGGCGGTTCGTCGGCGGCATCTCGGCGGGAGCGATCTGTGGCTGGCTCGTCTTGGGACTCACCGGCGAGTACTGGACCGCCGCAGCACTCGGCGAGCTGCGGGTCAACGCCGGGGCCGCCGCGCTCGGGATCTTCCTCACTGGCGTCGTGACGTGGGCACTATCGCTCGAAGAGCCGTCGGCGTTTTCGTCGGCACTGCTCGTGTTAGTCACCGGCTCCGAGCAGCTAACCTACGTTGGCGGGATCATCGTCTCCAGTCTCATCGTCGCTGGCGTGTTCGTCCTCTGGCGTCGACACTTCTACGAGGAACGGGCCCGCTACCTGTTTCAGTCGACCCACGGCGACGATCAGGTGCTGGTCCCCATTCGGAGCGACGACCCCGAGTCGCTGGTGCTGTTTGCCGCCCGGCTTGCAGCCGCCCACGAGGCGGGGAAAGTTGTGCTGATGCAGACGGTGAGTCCGGAGACGATCGACCGAAACCGAATCCAAAGTCGAGGCCAAAGTCGAGGCCACGACGACCGGCGCAGTCGACGACGAGGAGGTAACCCGGGCGGCCGAGGCCCAGATCACCGATCAGCTCCGACGGAGGCTCGAACGGCTCCAGGATCTGGTCGTTGCCACCGTCGACGTTCCCTGTGAACTCGTGGTCGTCGCCGAGGACGGCTCGGCTGGGGAGACGATCCTCCAGACCTCCGCCGCCGAGAACTGCGATCTGATCGTCAGCCCCTACGAGGCCGAGGACGGAACACCGAGTCGATTCGTCAAAACACTCCTCAACGGCCCGACCGACACCGTCATTTTCCGCCCCACGACCGGGAGAACCGAGTGGCACCGGCTGCTCGTGATGGTTCGCGGGCCGGGCGAACAGGCCAACACGATGCTTGATTTCGCTCACCGACTGTTGACAACTGGGACAATCTCGGCCTGTAGCTGCGTCGACTCCGATGTCGAGCGACGGGAGGCCGAAACCATGCTCGACAACCTCGTGGAGTCGTTCGACGCGCCGATCGAAACCCGGATCGGCTACACCCCAGTCGAGGAGTTTCTCGATGCCAATGCCTCACACTACGACGTGGCCATTGTCGGCGCGAGCACCGACCGCAGCGTCGCCTCGCGGTTCTTTTTGACACCTACCTTCGAGCGAATCCACAACGTCGACTGCGATCTGGCGATTGTCCATCGAGGACGATAGAGCGATCTCGACTGTCGATACCCCAAGCCGGGGCGAGAAATCACCGAGACGTATCTAGCGAGTATCCCCAATACGAGACTCCAACAGCGATCCATCCGTCTGTATCGTGAGAGCGGCAATTCAATATAGCAGTATTTGATTCATTAGCGGAGAATCGGTCGACTCGTCGGGCTTTTAGGGTCTGCGGGCCTCCGTTGGGTATGGTTCAGAACGTCGCGGCGTTCTTTCGGGACCTCGAACCCGAGGATTTCTATCTGCTGTCGGGGATCGAGCAGGGGATGCGCTTCTCGGAGTGGGTCCAACGCGAGAAACTACCGAAGTATTCGAGCCTCACAAGCGAAGAAATAGAGTACCGCATCGACCGCTGTATGCAACACGAGCTCATCCAGCGGAAGACGATCCAGTACGAGGGCTACCAGCTCACCTTCGAGGGGTACGACGCACTCGCGCTTCGGAGCTTCTCGGAGCGCGACACCATCGACGGCGTTGGCGCACCACTCGGTGTCGGCAAGGAAAGCGACGTCTACGAGGCGATGTCGTTCCAGCCACTGGCACTTAAATATCACCGCGAGGGGTATACGAACTTCCGGGCGGTCGACCGTGAGCGGGAGTACACCTCGGATCGCAACCACGTGTCGTGGCTCTATACCGCCCGGAAAGCCGCCGAAAAAGAGTACGAAGCCCTCGAAGGGCTGTACCCTGATGTTTCGGTCCCCCGACCAGTCGACCAGAACCGCCACGCGATCGTCATGGAGAAACTCGACGGCGCGGAGCTCTCGCGTGCGCGACTCGAATCCGAGCAGGTGGTTGGTGTCCTGGATCTGATCCTCGAAGAGATGGCCGCAGCCTACCAGAAAGGGTACGTGCATAGCGATATGAGCGAGTACAACGTCTTCATCGACGAAGACGGGATTACGATCTTCGATTGGCCGCAGGCAGTCCCGACCGACCACGAAAACAGCGACGAACTCCTGGAACGCGATCTGACAAACATCTACGGCTACTTCAAGCGGAAGTATCCGGGGGAAACCCCCGAATCAGTCGATATTGGGGCGCTCGCAGGGGATATCACGGTCGACGAGCTCGGTTCGATCCGGTCGTACAGCGATTCATAAATCACTTCCTGCGATATCAAATCCAATTAGTACGGTGGAAATCCCGCGATCACCAGCTACCGATAGAGGATCGAATCCCGAGTCTCGCGTAGATCCAGAATCCAACTGGGATGGTTCACGGCAGTGAAAATCGCGCGTCCAACTGCAAAAAGCAGTAGCGACCCACCACTACAGGCCAGCAGTAGCAAGATCATGCTCCCATAGATCTGCCCTGTTTGTGCGCCAGTAAATACGAGAGAGCCGAACGTGTACAGTCCCAGCAGAGTCGTCATCGAACACGATATATACGAAAGATAGCCGATGAAACGGACACTCACCGTTTTGATCCGAGATACATCCATGTTCGTCTATTGGAGTGCGGATTTTTGAGTATACCTCTTAGTTACACATTGGCATATGTCCTACCTGTGAAACGGATTTTCAATCAGCGGAGTCGACGGTGATGGCTGCAGTCGACAATGGTGTGCAATATACGCTCGGAGGACGACAGGGACGGCCGCAGTTACTCGATCAGATGGATCGCATCCGGCGGGATCGTCAAGCGAACAGTCGAACCGGTCGACAGTCTCTCGCCAGTCGATGGGCGAACGGTCGCGATCAGCGGCTCGGTGAGGCTCGCTACCGAGACCAACAGGCGATACTCGGTGCCTTCGTTCAGTTGCTGGACAACGGTGCCGGAAACTGTGTTCTCTACCTCCCCGTCGGCTGCGTTGGCTGGCTGAAGGGTAAGTTGAGTAGGGTGGATACAGGCCGCGACAGTCGAGGCAGTCACCGTCTCGGTCGACCGGAGCGCGAACTCGCCGATCCGAACCGTCGTCCCGTCGGTCGACGCTGAGACGGTCGCCGCGAAGACGTTCTCGGTGCCGGTGAACGAGGCGACGAACCGCGTCTCAGGCTGGGACAACACACGCGAGGGCGTGCCGATCTGTTCAACAGTTCCATCGTTGACGACGGCCAACCGATCACCGAGGGCGGTCGCAGTTCGCTGGTCGTGGGTGACGTAGATGATTGGAATATCGAGGTCGGCGAACAGGGCGTGCAACTCGCCGCGGAGCCGCCGCCGAATAGGGGCGTCGAGACTCGACAGCGGCTCGTCGAGCAGTAGCGCCGCGGGATCGGCGGCCAACGTTCGGGCGAGGGCGACGCGCTGGCGCTCCCCGCCAGAGAGGGTCGGCGGTCGACGGCCGAGGAGCTCGGTGATCTCGAAAGTAGCCGCGAGTTCGTCGACCCGGTCGGGATCGATCGCGGCGTAGGCGATGTTCTCGCGGGCGGTCAGGTGAGGGAACAGCGCGCCGTCCTGGAAGACCAATCCCGTCTCGCGGTCAGCAATCGGGCGGCCGTCGAGCCGCCGCCCGTTCAGCGAGATCGACCCCACATCCGGGTCGACGGTGCCCGCAATCAACGACAGCAGCGTCGTCTTCCCGCTGCCCGAAGGGCCGAGCACCGACAACACTTCGTCGCCGACCGTGAGGTCGACGGGGCCGAAAGCGAATCCGGAGTAGGTTTTCGACAGGCCAGTGAGTTCGAGCATAGGTTATTCGAAGGGATTCGAGCCGAGCGTGTTGAGCACGACGAGCGTGACGACGGCGATGCCGACGAGGACGACAGCAACGGGAAAGGCGTTGTCGAGGCCAAGAGTAGTAAAGGAGACCCAGATCTGGACCGGCATCGTCCGCGGGTAGTAGGCCAGCATGATCGTCGCGCCGAACTCCCCGATCGCACGGGCAAACGCGAGGGTAATCCCCGCGAGAATCCCCGGCCACGCGATCGGGAGCGTGATCCGCCGAACCGTCGTCAGTCGGCTCTTGCCGAGCGACTGGGAGGCGTATTCGAGCGCCGGGTCGACGCGCTCGAAGGCCGCTTTGGCCGTGATGACGACGAACGGCGAGGCGACGAAGGTCTGAGCCAGCACGATCCCGGCGGTCGACCGCGTCAGGGCGACCCCGTTTTCGGCTGCCAGTCGCCCCAGCAGCGTCTCGGGACCGACAATCGTGAGCAACAGCATCCCGCTGACGATCGGCGGGAGCACCAGCGGCAGGACGACAATGGCAGTCACAAGCGTCTTGCGGGGTCCCTCAGCGCGGGCGAGCCAGTAGGCCAGCGGGAGACCGAGTGCGGTGGCGATGGCGGTGCTCGTGACCGACGCCGACAGCGAGGTGGTCGCCGCCGAGAGCACGGTCGGCGAGGTCAATCGCTGGGCGACCACGCCGAGGGGCTGGCTGGCGAACAGCGAGACGAACGGCAACAGATAGTAGCACAGCAGGAGCGCCCCGAGCAAGTAACTGACCGAGAGCCAGTCGAACCGGTCGACGGTCTCAGTCCGTGACTGTCTCGGGAACATTGCCACTGTATCGGGGATAGTCGTCGGGGACAATAAATCCGAACTCCGAGAGGTAGTCGCCAGTAACGTGGGCCGCGAACACATCGCGGACCGTCGGCGACTGGTGGCGGATCGTCGACCCGTAGCTGATCGGCCCGCCGGTGACGACGGTGCCGCTCTGGAGTTCGTAACTCGTCTGCGCGTAGCGGTCGGCCAGCGTCGGATCGCTGAGGTCGATTGCGGCCGGGAGTTCGATGAACGCGTAGTCCCGGTCGACGACCATGTTCCGGTAGGTCACCGCGGCGTCGACCGAGCCCGTCTCGAACTGACTGACGAGTTGGGTTTCGGGGTAGAGTTGTTCCCGGTCGGGGATCGCCTCCTGGAGGTCTGTGTCGGTGTCATAGTACTCCGTTGCGAGGTCGAACAGGAACAGCGTCCGGTAGCCGAGCGGGTCAAGTGCCGGGTCGGTGCGGCCAAGACTCACATCGCCGTCGACCAGTGGTTGGTACCAGCCATCCGACCCGGCAGCGGCGAGCCGCTGGCCGCCCTCGGTGTCGGGGTTGTAGGCGACCACCAGCGAGTTGGTGGCAAACTCGGCGAGCCACGACGCGTCGAGCGGCCCGTCGAACAGCGCCGTGTCGGCCAGCGAGAGGATGTCGGGGTCCCGTTGGCCCTCGTCGACAAGTCGGGCGGCTGCCGCCGAGCCACGGGCCTCGATTTCGACGGTCGCCTCACCGTCCGGCTGGAACCCGTGTTCGAGCGCGTTGTGGAGGCTCCCGGCGGCGAGCAGCGAGACGCGCTCGGGGTCGCCGCTCCCACTGACGCCAGCACAGCCAGCGAGTCCAGCCACCCCGACACCGAGGGTCGACAGCACCGAGCGGCGGTCGACCGCTGGCCGATCACCAGTCATGGCGGGAACACACCGCGAGTCAGTAATAAGCCTGCGCAAACGGAGTCGCCCCTCGGCTTAGAGGAAGCCGCTGCCGGACATCACGAACAGCGCGGTGGCGATGATCGCGAACAGCACGCCGACGCCGTGTTTGAGTATCTCGGTGTCGAGCGTCGAGGAGATGTACGGCGCGATCTGGCCGCCAGTGACGGTCGCGGGGACGGTCCAGACGACGACGTTCCACGGCGTCGAGGCCAGATCCATCGTGTGACCGCCGACCAGCCCGCCACCGAAGACGTGGACCAGCGACGCGAGCACCGCGGTCATGGCGACGACGATGTGGTTCGTGCCGATGGCGATCCGGACCGGCACGGAGGTCCGGAGCATCGAGATGATACCCAGCTCACCGATGCCGAACCCGGCCAGCCCCTGAAAGACGCCGCCGATGCTGTAGTTACCGAACCGTTCGAGATAGCCGCCGCGAGTGTAGCTGTAACTGCTCCCATCGCGGTCGACGCGGGTGACGACACCGTCGTCGTCGGTCCTGACACCGGCCGAACCGGGCTTGTCGCTGTCGTTGGGGAGGTCGGGACCGCCGTCGGCCTCGACAGCAACGCTCTCGGCCGCATCGCCATCGTCAGCATCATCGGCGGGATCGTCGTGGCCCAGATCGGCTTTAAACAGGAGGATCGACGCTGCGATGAGCGCGACCGCCAGCAGGAACTGGAACACTGGCTCGGGGATAATGAACGATAGTAGCGCTCCACCGACCACAAAGGGGATCGAACCGCCGACGAGTGTGAGCGCGAGCCGGCGGTCGACCAGTCCGTGCTGGATGAACGCCAGCGCCGAACTCGACAGGCCGAAAGACTCACTGATAAGCCCGATTTTGACGATGGTTTCAGGCGATAGCGGCGGCTCCAGCAGCGTCTCCGGAGAGAGACGAACCGCCATAATCGGGTAGAGGAAGATCAGAAACGGCACGAACAGCGCCGAGCCGCTGATCCCGACGGTGTTGACGACCGTCGCCCCGAGCAGGAACACCGGGAACAGCCACCAGAACTCCATCCAGTAGCCGTCTCCCGCCGCTTCCGGAAGCGGCGCTGCGAGGAGAACCCCGACAACGAACAGGAGGGGTGCGAGAAAGACGAACACGTACTGGTATTCGAGAAACGTCCGCTGGAGCCCACCGGACGACGAAGACGAACTCATTGAATCGTGACCCTCCTTTTTCGAGTTCGGTAATAAAATTTCCCGTTCGTGAAAAACGTCGGTAAGAATGATTATGAAATGCGAGAGTAATAAAAACACCCCCCAGAAGCCGGACGGAACTGTTGACCCGACCACGACTCATATGCAGACCTAATATTTATTATATACCCCGTGGTAGATACTATCACAATGAGCGTCGACAAGGGACGTCTCGACAGAGAGGCACAGCCCGCGTACCGAACTCCCGAGACGGAGGTCGACAGTACTGGCCTCGTCGGCCGCCTCAAACGCCATTTCGAGGAGTGGTCGCGCCTGTACGTCGAGCAGCGTGTCGCCGCACGAACCGGCCGCACCGAGTGACGACTGACTGTTTTTGCTGATTAGGCTTTCCGATCCGTTTCAGTCGTCGAGCGTGAGCCGGACCCGGTCGGCCTCGATGGTCTCCAGGAACGCGCCGTAGCCGCCGACAGTGTAGGTTCGGCCCTCTGCTTCGACGGTCAGGCTGTGTTCGACCGGAAAGGAATTGTTGGTCGGCTCGACGAGACCCTGAGTGACGTCGACGACACGGCAGTCGAGTTCGACGTACTCGTTGTCGGCGGTGGTCCGGCCCTCGATGGTGGCTCGAAGCTCGGCGTCAGCCCGGAGCCAGAGCGTCGCCTGGAAGATGCTGTGCCAGAAGTTCTCGTGGGAGGTGGGGAGTTCGACCGGGTCGGCGACCGCCGCCTCGCGGGCGACGGGCCAGTAGTTGCCGAAAAAGGAGGCAACGACGACCGGACCGAGGTGTTGCTGGGCGAAGACGATCGATTGGGTGTCGTTGTGGGCACTCGAAATCATCTCGATGGGCGCGATCACGCCGACCCGGCGGTCGACGGTCAACATCGTGGGCATTGTCTCGCTCCAGACGCGGGTGACGCTGGCGAGGTCGGCCAGCTCCGCGGGGAGTTCGTCGGTGCCGGAGACCAGCAGGACGATCAACACGCCGCGGTCCCGCGCGGCCCGTAGGGCCGCTTCGACCTCGTCGAGCACGTCCAGCGGGACCGACAGCGTGAGTTCCTCGTCGGCACCGTCGATGAACGACCGGATCCGTTTGAGCACGGTGACGCGGCTTTTGACCACCTCGAAGCAATCGGTCGATGGCTCGGTACGGGTGTGGCGGGATTCGAGGGCGGGCCGCATCGCCTCGGCGTCCCGCACGAGTTCGTCGACGACCTGATCCGGTGGGAGCGCCCGGATCGTCGTCGGGACGACGTGGTCGGTGACCTCGACGAACCCCCGGTCGGCGAGCGCCTCGCTGACGCTGTAGACGTAGCGTTTTGGAGACGCCCGCCACGTCGGCGATCGTGCTGGCAGTGGCTTCGCCATGCTCCAGGAGGGTGAGGTAGGTGTCGACCTCTTTCTCGGAGAGGCCGAACCGCCGCAGATGGGCGCGAAGCGTGGCGTCGTCCATACACTTCCTGCTCGGCGACAGCACTTAAAACAGGGGCCGAAATCGACCGACGACGGCGTTTAGGCTGACCGACAGATCACCACGTCGACGACGAGCAGGTAGGTGTCTTTGGGGTCGTCCTCCGCGTAGCGTTTGCGGAGCGGGCTCCCGGTCCGGAGGTCGGTCGATCCCACGGTTTCGGGCAGACTGACCGCCTGCGGGTCGTCGCCGAAGTTGAGCACGACGAGCAGCCGATCGTCGCCGTCGTCGCGGGCAAAGGCGGCAACGCGGTCGGCTCCCGCGACCTCACCGCTGCCGTTCGGCGCGACGATGTCGGCTGTGGTTTCGGAGTCCTCCGGTTTTGATTCCGACGCTGCGGGCTCGCGCCGTTCGGCAACGTCGACCGACAGCCGCTCGACGCCGCCGGTTTTAAGAACCGGGTACGCGCGGCGGAGCGTCGACAGCGACCGGTGGAACTCGGTGAGGTCGGCGTCGCCATCGTGCCACCTCATTGGCCCGCGCTTGTCGACCATCCCGCGTTCCTGGCCGTAGTAGATCATCGGCGCGCCGGGGAGGGTGAACGTCGCGGCCGCGGCCGCCCGGAGCGCGCCCTCGCTGCACTCTTTTAAATAGCGGGTCTCGTCGTGGTTCTCGATGTAGCGGAGGTGGACCGCCGAGTCGGGGAACCCCTGCCAGACGGCGTCGTCGAGCGCCTCAAAAATCTTCTCCGCGGGCGCGTTGCCGTGGCCGATATCGCGGAGCGCGCCGTAGAGGGCGGTGTCGTAGTGCATCTGGAACTCCGCCTCGTGATAGTGGGGGTCCCGCGGAATCGTCTCGTCCAGGAGCAAGAAATCGTCGGGGACGGTCTCCTGGACCTCCTTCCAGAAACCGTGGGGGACGCCCCACGCCACATCGCAGCGGAAGCCGTCGACCACGTCGGCCCACTCCTCAACGACATCAAGCATCCAGCGGCGGACGGCCAGCGAGCCGTAGTTGAGATTCGGAATCCGTTGCCAGTTGAAATAGAACTCGGGGGCATCGTCGCCCGCCCAGTCGACGCCAGTGCCGTCCCACGATTTGGGGACGCGATTATAGTAGTCGGCGTAGCGGTCGACGCCGCCAGCGTGGAGTTGATACACCGAGTGGTCACGGGACGTGTGGTTGATGACGAGATCGAAAACGACCCGGATGTCTGCGTCGTGGCAGGTCTCAACGAGCGATTCGAAGGCCGCACGGCTCCCCAGATCGGCGGCGGTCTCGAAGTAGTTCGTGATGTGGTAGCCGTGGTCAGTCGGGCTGGCGAGGACGGGCGTGAGCCACAGACAGTCGACGGCCAAGGATTCGAGATACTCGACGCGGCGCTCGATCTCGGCGAACGTGGTCGGCAGCGTCTCGCCAGTAAACGAGCGAACGAAGATCTCGTAGACGGTCGGCGACTCGGCCCACTCCGGCGGGTCGTTGGGTCGCTCGATGGCGATCGGCTCGCCGCTGTGGATCGTCAGCGAATCCGACACCGAGCGGCGTTCACCGACGGCGACCGCATGGATGCGGAGAGTGTCGGGCACCGACTCGACCGGCACGCGGAGTTCGCGGTCAGTGATCTCGACTACAGAATCAGGAAGCCAGTCGCGGTCGTCGACCACGAAGTCGACAGCGAGATCGGCGTCAGCGTGGTCGGTATCGGGAGCGGCAGTGGCGGTCGCCGTGACCACGAGCGTGTCGTCCCGAATCTCGCCGTCGAGCCGACACCGGGGTCGGCCCGGACCGGGGACGGTGACGGCGTCGTGGATCTGCTGTGTGAAATCGTCGTTCACACAGAACGCGTATGGGTGGGTGCCCGGCGGCAGTTCGAGATCGGCGACAAAGCGATCGTCCGTGCGCGTGGGTCGCGTGCGACCGGCGACCTGTTCGTTGAACGGGCCGACGACCGACATCGAGTCGACCTCGGTGATGGAGTCCGGGAGGTCCGAAAAGGGGAGTTCGACCCGTGTGCTGTGGCGTTCGTCGGGGTAGGCCCGCACCGTCTGGGTGTGGGTCCCGTCGGGCGATTGGAGTTCAAGCCGGTAGTGGCCGGGGGTGTCGGGGGCGAACTCGACGACCGGCCCCGCGTCGACGGCAACGCTGCTTTCGGGGGGTGATTCGAGCAGCGTCCAGTGGTAGTCGGCGTCGGGGTCGGGGGCTCGTGGGGCGAGTTCGACGCTCTCGCCGACGGCGACGAACCGTGGCGGACCTGGCGCGTCCATACCTCCAACCCGGAGTCCAACTGTCTTGACTGTTGTCGTTGGAATAAACGTGTGAAATAAAAATACACCAAGAATTAATACTCCGGAGAACAGGAAGATAGGTGTGCAACTACGTGACGCACTCGATGATTTCAAGGAGTCATCGGGGACTACGACCCGTTTTCCGGGCGAACGGCGGACGATTTCCGGCCGTTTCTCCGGTGACGGCCGTCGACTGATTCACGTCGACGGGGGCAATCTGCGGGACTTCGGCTATCCACTCTCCGGGCTCACGGGCATCGAGCGGTCGCGGTTCGGGCTCCGTGTCGACGGGCAGCCGTTCTGGTTCGACGAGATGGACTCCGTACAGGAGTACCACGAGGCGACGACGCTCGTCGAGACGACCCACGGGACACCGTTCGGGCCGGTGACCCAGCTCGATCTGACGGTGGGCGATGCCCACCTCACTCGGTTCGATACCGCTGAGGCCAACTTCGGCGGGAGTCACGCCGAGCTGATCACCTACGTCTCGCTCGCGCCAGAGGGCCAGGACAGTCAGGTCGGCCAGCTCCACCACGAAGACGTCGTCGAGGTCTATCNCCAGCGGGAACACGACTTCGTCAGCTCTACGACCGGCTTTGCGGGCGTTCGGGGACAGATCCCGGTCGCCTTCGAGGACTTGCTGGACGAGGAGCCAACCGAGTATCCGCGTCCGGCCAGCGACCACCGCTACTCGGAGGACCGGCTCAGCGGCGATTTGATCTGTTCGCTCCCGCTTCACGAGGCGTCGACGACGCTCATCACGCTGCTGACGGATCGAACCGAAACCGACCGCGAGGCGGCCCTCGACCGGCTCGGCGAGCTTCGTGAGGAGTTCGATAGCAGCGACGCGTTCAAACAGGCCGCCACCGCGGCGCTGCCGACGGCTGCCCGCGAGGACAACTCGGAGACGCTCCGGGAGTCGGTGGGTGCGGACGTGCGGGTGTTGTCGCTGCTGCGGGGCGAGACCGGGCTGCGGATCGCGGGGCCGAACTTCGATCCCTACTACCGCTACTCCGGCGGCTACGGCTACACCTGGTTCCGCGACGACGCCGAGATCTCGCGGTTCGTTCTCGAATCCGACCACCACTTCGATCTCGGCCTCGGCAACTGGCACGCCGAAAGCGCGCGGGCCTACTGCGAGACCCAGCGCGACGACGGCAGTTGGCCCCACCGCGTGTGGCCCCACAACGGCGCGCTCGCCCCCGGCTGGGCCAACGCCAAGCTCGAAGCCGGCAGCGACGACGACTATCAGGCCGACCAGACCGGCAGCGTCATCGCCTTTTTGGCGAACTACTATGCCTCCGGCATTGAGGACGACGACCTCGAAGCGCGGGTCGTCGATACCCTTGAGGCCGCCCTCGAAAGCCTCGATGGGACGCTCGAAGCGGACGGTCGACCGATGGTCTGCCAGAACGCCTGGGAAGACTCCACCGGTCGGTTTGCGCATACGACCGCGACGTTCCTGGAGGCCTACAGCGCGCTGGCGGCGACTGACCTCGATATCGCCGACCACGCCCACGAACAGGCCCGGCGGGTCTACGAGGCGATCAACCACCTCTGGCTCGACGACCGGGGCATCTTCGCGCTGCGCGAACACGGCGGCGGCGGGCTCGATCGGCGGGCCGACTCGGCGACCCTCGCGTTAGTCGGCGCGCATCGCGCCTACGACAAGATCGAGGACGTCGACGACTACCGGCTCGACCAATTGAACTCCCACACCCACACGATCATCAAGGCGCTGTGGCACGATCCTGAGGAAAGCAAGATTGCGGGCCTGTTCCGCTACGAGGGCGACGGCTGGCGGCAGGCCCACCAGGACCACGAGAAAATCTGGACCGTCTCTACCGGGTGGGGTGCCAACGCCGCCGCGCAGTTGGGTGCGCTGTTAGCCGACCACGACGACGAGCGGGCGGTCGAGG
>Ga0065697_1003182_pt1 | contig 20580 bp, 14 predicted proteins | sample AntLakMe24m_08um_FD_59086 | JGI IMG/M metagenome (GOLD analysis project Ga0065697, IMG submission 59086) | Hypersaline microbial communities from Antarctic Deep Lake - 24m 0.8um v2 (version 3) | ecosystem: Environmental > Aquatic > Non-marine Saline and Alkaline > Hypersaline | place: Deep Lake... | reverse complement strand
CTTTCTTGTGGTTAATTTAGCGATTCAATTCAGCTGATTACGCTGCTTGGGAAGTACCGATTGTAGACGTAGTGATCTTAAATTCGAAGTCGACTTGGGTTTCGTAGAGACGGAGATCCTGAACGTAGAAGGTAAAGATGTTTTCCATCGTGAATTGCTCTGTTTCATACTCTGCTGTCAGTATCGGCTGACTTGGGTCCGCTGTTGATTCAATCNNTGCAACNCGANCCATATATTGACACCGACAAAACAGGCCATGGGTGGGTAGCATGGGACTCAAGGAGTGCTTCATAATCTGGGGTCTGAAGAAGTTTGACCAGATGGTCATGTGGTGATATTCCAATGCCCTCCTCATCGAAAAGTTCCTCACAGGATTTTCGATCCGCCGCATCCATGACGACCGAAGGAAGCCAGCGCTGAATTTGACGCTTCGATTCACTTGAGAACGCCTCTGAGACTGTGCTGAAGTCTACAAGAGGAGTTCGTTCAAACAGATCGTATATATCGGGTTCAGAAACCGCTTGGGAGTGTGTACTACTCTTGAGACGATTTACTAACTGCTCGAGATCTTCAGCATACTCGCCAGTGTATGAATCGACATATTGCTGTATATTGTCGATATCTTCTGGATCGAGTTTCGGTGCGGGGTCTCCCTTCGGATCAGTTGTATCTGACCGAGAGACACCGCCTTCCCCTGTCCAGTGGAGCTCGAGATCGTAGAGCGTCCAGACAAGTTGATCTGGGATCCGATCGCCAGCATTGTATCCCGTTGACTGGTAAAACTCTGCAATCTCGTCTGGAGTTTGCAGCGGGATAGGATGATCAGCGCTTGGAATCGAGATATGGACGTAGTAACCGTCTTTTTTGTATCCAGGAGAATATTTCTTGAAAACAGCCATACGGCATTGATGACTAGTTGCCACTTCAAGCTATTGTATGATATCTGCTCCAGTTGTAGTACTCCAGAGAAATTCCCGCATGACTTTGACCCGTTGAGGTGTTAGATTGCGGTCTTAAGATTTAACCAACAAAAGGATGGCCGACCGATTGAATGTTGGTTAAGAGAGACTGAATGCTTGGCAGGGCCGTAGGTCTCTCAAAAGTAATCGATTACAGTTGTAACCGTGTGTCTAGGTCTGTATCTCAATTACTACTGTTGAGAGAGTGTCTTTCGGAGGGGCGCTATCTGTGGGTATCGACGGTATGCAACAGAATAGGGAGATTGTAATTTATTTAATGGGCCAGTCTGGATGGTAGTGTTGCCGGAGACTACGGTCAATATCTCGAGTGAGGGCTGTCGGTTCGTACATATTATTTGACACTGCTGCTAACCCAAGATCCTCTGCCCAACTGAAGTGTGCTTGTGCCTTCTTTTTCCAAGAATTGACGCTTTTGACGTTTGCATAACCGGAGAGATGGTCGACTCGTTTACGGAACTCTGTTGCACGGGTGTCTGTCTCCTTAATTGACGTTGTGTTTGTCAATAATTGGTTGATTGTTGCCAACATTGGCAGCCAATTCTTCCGGAAAAAAATACTCTGAAGTAGAGATTGTTCGGCTTCATTGAGCTGTTCCTTGGCCCCGATTGCTACAGTTTCTTCAGGAGTCAAACGTTGTTGGGTTGGACGAGAAAACCGGTTCGCAAGCCAAATCGCGTCCGGTGTCATGTTGCCCTCCTCGAGAAGGTTGAGCTTGTCTTCGGAAAGCAATCGAAGTTGGTTTTCCACCTTATTGGGAGTTCCATGAGAAAGTAACTGGTCACGAATCTCATCCTCTGTCTGGTCCTGAGATTGCCAGAAGACATGGATAATCTCACAGAGCTGTGGCAAATCTCGCCAATCTGGTTGGATGCCCGCTAAATGTGGAGAATCAGTTGCTGTCGCATCGTACATACATACCAATTTGATGGAGTACGTGTAAATACTATGCAACAGGATAAAAACGCAACATTAACCTTCGTCCCTTTCAGAAGTATGATAAAAATTCTATTATGTACAACAAGATTCATTCTGTTGCAGGAGATGGTTCGCAGCGATATATAATCGGAGATGCTGTCGAGGAACTGCACAACCTAGACACACCCGCTTCGATCATATACCTTGACGATGCTTGGGCACGCCCGCAACGAGCTGGCCAGTTCGGTGTAACGTACGATACACACCCATTTTGTGAAAACGATTTGGACGGGGTCAATATCGATCACTTTGACACAACTACGACGGAAGTACTTGATGCCTGTGAGGATGCACTCATGGATGGCGGTTGGTTGATCGCAGATACTGACGATTGGCTCCTTCCACGACTAACCAATTATATCATTAACGAATGGGGGGATGTGGCTGCGAGTTACTCTGGCGGAGGCTATCGACGGGTTGGATCTGTGACATATCTTACTAAAGATGGCCGTGCAGACCGTAGCACAGCAGGGATGTATTTTTCGAACGGAGGATATTCTGTGGTATTTGCACACAAAGGTGAGACAGATCGGCGCACATCTGAGTCTGGTCGACAGATTCTAAACAATCAGTTCGCCAAAGAAGGGTATCAGGTAGCTGAACGAACGCGAAAATCCTACGACTGGGGGAGTGTCAAGCCTATTGATCCTTACAAGACATGGGTTAAAGCCTTGACAAAGGAGGATAACATAGAGAATGAACATCTCGTTGTGCCCTGTGCAGGTACCGCTCCAGCCGCAATCGGCGCAGAATTAACGTTTGGTTCTTCACTCAAATACACATGTATCGATAACAGCCCTGATGCGTACGACGCATTCGTACGCCGTCGAGAGGATGAATTTGAAAGGCGTGATACCAGTCATATTGCAGAATAAAATAATATAGATTCATTCAATTCTTAAGCTGAAGTACTCCACACCACAGGCACGTGCGACTCAGTTGATGTCTGATATCGAACCACGACATTAAGAGAGGTATGGGCTTTTCCTACACCAACAATTACACCACACCTCTCATGTGTAGTGGTAAGTACGATGAATAATGCCACCTTTTCTGGAATTCCTACAGCGAACCGTGTTATCCACATTATCGATCCATTGACGGCAGGAAACGAGAAGGGCTACGGGATGGGCTATCTTCGTAGTCTACCGCTGCTCCTGGAGTTAGGTGTGACACAGTTTACCTTCCCGCGAGGGTGGCTCACCGCGTCAAGCACAGAGACGTTTGATGCGGTCGTTGAAGAACACGGCGACAGGCGATTTCGATACACAGCAATCCCAGAGATAGAGTTTGAATATATTCTCATCGATACCGATCAACGTGCGGATGCCCTCGATTTCAATCAGCTCTGTCAAGTTACTAATCAAGAACTCGAGAATGCCCAAACATCAAGCACAACACACAAAATTATGGAGGCATATAAATCAGAGAATATCGAAGAGTTGTTTATTCTAACCGATACGGCAGACTTCAAGATGCAAGGAACGGTAACACAGAAGCCGATGGCAGAGGATATTAATCAAATATCTCAGTTAGACTACACTAATCTTGCTCAGCAGTATATTGATCAAAATTTCGATAAGCTACGACTTAGTCTGGGTGAAACTAGTAACATATGGCTACACCATGCGGCAGCAGAATACGAAGAAGTGATGGGAAATGAGCCCACTCAAATTCGCGATCTCTTCGAATTTGATGTCCTAAAACCCGGAATCCGAACTTGGGATGTCTTCGAATTCCTCGCTTCAGATATCGCCAAAGAGGACCCAGACCATATCGAAGCTGTGACCCGACCATGGGTGGAGTCAGACAACTCCGTTATCGAGACCTACATTCGGAATGCACTCCAGGAGTTCGATTATGATCGAGAAAAAGTCCAGGCGTACCGAGAGGGAGATTAAGTGACAAATCAAATTTCGAACGAGGTGTAAAATCAAAATGCCAGGATTTGCTTAGACATTGCTAACTAGCAAAGTCATCTGCATTCACCCCATATAATGTAGTCCGATAAAATAGTAAATTTGAGATGTCATGCGTTGCATATTGATTATGATTTCAGGCTACTGTTCCAAGTTACCGAACCAATATTTATTATTTTGAGTAGTAATCAATATGAACATAACTCTTTGCCCTATGTAGTTTGTATTATTTTATATGATATGGTATAAAAATAAACCAAACGCAGCTAAGTATTGTATTGAGATCGCAGTATTTACACATGATTGGTCTAATTATAACACTCTATTGAGAATCGATTTCAAATTGATGGAACTGAGAGCCATCGATTGCTGAATTCTGGAGCAATATTTTCTGACACGATACATTTATTCTAATTGGTGAAAGTTGTTCATCTGGAATGATAATGGTGTATGAAAGTGGACGCATATTCCCAAAATTGTTGAACCATTTAAACCTCGGTGATCAATTACTCCCCTATGATACACAGGACGCTCAATAATGTCTGTACTTAAACGGAATATCAATGGCCATGACATACTCGCACTACGTGAGTTCATTAGTACCGACGCACCAGTTACGGAAGAAGAAATTAAGCATAGTTTCTTCCCTGGAGATGAAACTAATACAGCGATTTCAGAGAAACTGAAATTAATTACTGATGCACTCGGTTTCTTAGAAGAAACCGAACAGATCGTCGAAGAGGGCGATGGATACCGGCTACACGAAAGTGCGGCCCGTGCTCCTGATCCAAAAGTTTCGATACTATCGGGTCTACACGCACAATTTGGGGAAAACGGTGCGTATCGAGATGTACTTGAATATCTTGCAACTGAAGATAAAATATTAGCAAATAGAAAAGACGGCCTCGAAGATGGGATGGATGGATATGCTTCGGATTTTGAATGGAACCCGACGAACCTTCGTTACTGGGAGCGAACGATGGACTGTCTTGGTCTTATTAAGACAGTCGACGGTGACGACTCCACGCTGGCCTTTGTACTTGAGCACGACCTCTGGAAACGATTACTTGAAGAGGTCTGTGAAACGCGCACAGTCCAACTAGAAGACGTACTCTTTGCACTCAACGATCAGTACGTACCAGTCTGGACTTCCAGCAGAACTGTCGCCAAGTACGTCCAGTATGGACTTGCAGGTCTCGAAACACGCTCTGAGATCGATCTCCGAAAAGAAAGTGATGCCGGGACCACCTATGATATTGATTCGAAGGGTGTGAATACAATCGAACTCACAACGCAATTCTAACATGACACAATATCCTAAGAACTGGACTGACCGGTCCGTTGAAAAGTACGTCACTCAAGAATCTCAACAGAAATCACGTGCTGAATTCGAGGCTACTCACGTCCCGATCGACCGCATCAAGATCGAACGCACTCAGATTGATGCGTGGGCGGACAAAGACGGATTTGTCGGGGAAGCAGAATTCTTCGACGCTGTCATCGACTCGCATCTCGAGTCCGACAACAGGATGTTTTTTGTCGTCGGTGAGACAGGGTCTGGGAAGTCAGAGCTCTGTCAGTGGCTCGAATATAATATTCAGGACAAATATGTGGGAGAATCTGATGACGAATTTTATCATGAACCTATCTTGATTCCGCGACAAGTTCGAGAACCCCGTGAAGTTCTGCAGCGGCTAACACAGTATCTCGATGATACCGAACTTGATGAAGCGAAACGATTAGCCGAACTGCCTCCCCAAGGGGTCCTCGACAGGACAACCGGCGACATTACCATTGCCTTTGATAAGTCACAGAACGCAACTATCGATCTGCTTCAGAGCGATGAATTCAAAGAGGAAGTTAGACAGAATTTAGACAAGTTCGTCAATGCGTTCGATGATCCTAGTCAGGAACTTGAGTTCGAGCCGATCTCCAAAGACAAACTCGAATCACTGATTGACCAGTATCCAGGTGTCAAATCTGAACTAGCCACAGACATCACCAATGCTGTCGATATTCTCTATAACAAGATCACTGAACAGGCAAAAGAATCGATTAAAGATATGCTGTTTGTTGGAGATCTAAAAGAGACTCTTCGACAGCTCAATGAGCGGTTTAAAGATTCAAATCGTCGACCCGTCCTTATTATTGAAGATCTTACTGGGTTCACGATCTTCCAACATGATATCCTCTCTTTCTTTTCGGATCTAGAAGCCTCTAACTGGGATGTCGTTATCGGCGTGACGACTGGGATGAATCAGAAGCTCGTTCAGGGCCGCCGTGCGGATTTTACTTCTGAAGAGACTATCAACGACCGCATCGAAGCACGCGTTGCACTAACAGAGCAGACAGACGATGGATCGAAGACACTCTTCCTCCAGCAAGAAGACATCCACATCGACCTTGCACAAAAATACCTTACTGCAATAAAGAACGACGCCGATATTGATTACACTCCCCCTCACAATCTCTCAGAAAACGAACTTGATGACGCATTTGGAGACGGACTCTACCCATTCAATAAGCCGTTCCTTACCCGCGTTTACGAAAATTTGCGTGAAGATGACCTAAAAAAACAGACACCACGCAATTACCTCAAATTCGTTATCGAGGGGTTACTCACAAACGAGAACCCACCATTTGAACACGCTGATCTACTGCAGAAACTTGGAACAATTAGCAATACACTCGATCCGGAATATCATGGGCCGGATCGTGACCTGCTAAAGTGGTACGGAGAGCAGACTGATGACGGGAAAAAGTACGAAGTGGACGAGCGAATTCCAGAAATATTCGACGTGCCAAGCGATGGGTGGGCGCCAAGTGTCGACGACACGCTCCTTTGTGAGAAGTGTGGCACAGAGATGGATGAATCAAGTGAGGGCACCCCATTCTGTCCGAGCTGCGAGACGGTGTGTTCGGAGTGTCAAGTGCCGATGGAGCGCAACGGTGAGTACTGGGTCTGTTCGAATATCCCAGAGCACAAAGAGCCCATAGGCGGCCTCGGGACGCTATTTAAATCACGCCGACAAGAGTTGCTCAATTGGAAGGCAGAGGGTATGGATTTCAAGAAGACATCCGATCTTGAAGATGGCGCAGAGCGAGTTATCCGCTATTTCCACGATGATCCGACTAGTCTTCTGACACCGCCACGAAACGCTCCGCAAGCCAGTGCGGTATGGTGGGATAAGGGAAGTCGCACTGTCCCAATCCATGTGAGCAATGGTGATGAGCCAAGATACCGGAAAGTTGTGATTTCTAGAGAGCTTCCATCAACGTTGCTGCTCGATCTTCTACGCATTGGGGTATATGACGAACAATCAATCGAGGAGCACATCGAGGCCGAACGAGTAGATCCACAATTGCTTCGATGGTGGGCTGACCAAGCCGTCAGAGATCTCCGTTCGGATGTCGAGAATGATATTGAGGAGGATTTCGGTGTAACGCTGGACGAAATTGCACTGTTTGGAAAGTACCTTCTAAACGTGCTTGGAGGGTATGGAACGGAATTTTCTGTACAATCGTTAATGAGGCCCCTAGAAGAGGATGAACCAGATGAAAACAAGATCTCAATTCCACAAGAGCTCAATATTGATAGATATACTATCGGTAACCATCGGGAGACATTGAAGGGCTTGTTCCGAGCACGGTTCCACCTGCGGTCGAACGTCATCAACTATCCCAAACTCCACCGCTGCGTCTCGCAGACCACTCCTGTAGATCTAGTCGATCGAATTGCAGATATTACAACTGGAAATGACGGAGTAAAATTGGGTGCAACGAAATCTAATGCTGACAGCTTGTCAGATTTCCTGCGGCTTGCAAACAGCTTCAACGCCCGTAAAATAGCCACAGAAGTCAGGAATTTCCGCACAGATAGTCGGTCTGGTAATTTGGAAACTGCTCGCACGCGGATCGTTAATCAATATGGCACAGTCGCCGATGCCTTCGAGGATATCTCGAAGCCAGAGGATATCGATTTCGGCACAATTGATACCGCCTATGACCTGTCAGACAGGTCCAGACCGACGATCATTAACAAAGTCGAAGAAACTAATCCTGAAGATTTCGAGTCGACGATCTCTGAACTTCGAGAGAAGATGGAAATGATAAAAGACGTGACAAACGCCTGGGAATTCCTTGATGCCTACCATCCGCTCCTCATGCTTACGAATGCAGGCACAAGCAAGAGAGTGTATAATGATCTCTCAGATTTCACTACAGAGCTCACTAAACTCGAAGACGCATTGGAACAAAAAGAGAGAAAACTAGAAAATGAGGACTTTGGAATCGAGAAACTGGATACAACACCCTTTGATGAGGCAAAAGACGCCGCTGCAACCTTGACGGATAAGATGGAGGATGGACTATGAGTCAAGTCATGCATACTGAAAAGAGTGGGATCAAAGCACGGATCAATCGACTGAGTAAACTCACTGATTCAGTTTCAACGCTTGAGGAAGACAAGAAGAACAGTGATACGAAACGGGAGAAGCAAGAACAAAAGAATCAGGCATTCCAAGAGGTTCAAGAGGTCATTTCGAATATTGAAAGTGATTTCAGTATTCTGCGTCGGGCAGTCGACCTTGCAGATGCTCTGGATTCGTCTGTACCACACCAGGATATTGAACAGACACTCGATACGTATCGCCCCACACTTCGTGAATTCAAATCCAAGAGCTTTGATGACTTCGATGGTGTTTCTGAGATTAGTTCCACTCGAAAGAAATTTAATAAGTTTGAGGGTGCCCTCAGCGATCACACGGAGACAGTCAGAGACAATCTCACGGCTGCCGCGACCGATGAACTGACCGAAGTCAAAACCAGAGAGACGATTCTCAGAATCCCTGATATTGGATCCCCTTCTGATGCCGAAGCAGTGAGCATCTATAAGGACAAAATCAACTCGATCAAACGCGGCCAAATTATCAACGCAGAGGAACTCAGAGAAGCGAAGCAGAAGTACTCTGAGGTCGACATCAATATCGAGACGATTCAGTCGAATTACGAATTAAGCGAAGAAGCAGGCGACCTACTGTTACGGTTTCTGCAGAATGAGACTGTTACACTCGCAGACATCGACAACGGAGTGCTGGATGAACTCAAGGCGCTCGAAGAGTTCAGTGAAAAATTAAACCAATCCAATTCTAACAATGTCAACATACAATCCAATCGAGCTAGGAGAACACGCACAGGACAGCTACGCACAATATCTCATCGGAAACAATCAGCGGGGGTATCAAGGCCTCCTAAACGACTTCAGTCATGATGAGAAGACAACTGCTGAGCAAGCCTTTATTCGGTCAAAAGGACCGTATCTCCAAGGGGTTCCCTCTGCACAATGGAGTGAAAAATCCTGGAGGACCTTCGCAGAGTCCGTTAATGGGAAGTTCGCACCAGTTGGCTTAGAAGAACCCCTGATCACCGCATTTGAGGAGCAAGGATTCACGAACCTACAGGATCATCAGGAAGATGCAATTCGCTGGCTTGCCGATGACAACCACGCGCTTATTTCGGCGAGCACAGGTCGGGGGAAAACTGAAGCGTGGTTCATCCCTCTCCTCCAATACGCATTGCGTGCAAAGCAGGGAAACATTCCGGACAGGAGCCCAAATAGCATCAAGGCAGTTATTACGTATCCGACGAAAGCACTCGCCCAAGACCAGCTTAAACGGTTTATCGAGTACCTCTGGATTGTGAACCGCAAGTCTGGTCTCGCGGAAGATGAACATATTACGATAGGGGTTTACGATGGTGATACGCCCCGGCGTGGCCAGTACAACGACGGAAAAAAGACGCACAAGTATCTTGAGGATTCATTCGAATTTTTCGAGCTCCCAAACACCCTCGCGGACGAACTCGCGAGTAGTGATCATGTGCGTGAGAACGAATCTCCTCGTTTGCACGTCAAAAAGGAAGGCAGTGAGTACTTCCTGCAGACACGTCAGTCCTACGGTGGTGAGTTCCTCAAGTTTGTCCACCTCACTCGTGATCGGATGGAGAAGAACCCCGCCAGATATTCTTCTCACCAATCCCGATACTATCAATTATCGACTGTTCAACATCAACGATGAAAAGGCACACCGGCTCTTCGTCGACCAGCCTAAATTCCTCGTTTTTGATGAGGTCCACACATACGAAGGATTATTCGGAGCACACGTTTCCTCGCTTGTCAAGCGCCTCCGTCGGCTTAGGCAGGCACGTGACGTAGAGGATCCGCTTCGCCTTGTCGCATCCAGTGCAACTGTAGGTCATAAAGAAGAACTCTTTCAACGCCTCTTCGGTGTCCCACACGGCGACCCGTATGAAGTTATTGAGGAAGACACGACTGTTGAGACGCCGTCACCAGTCGGGACACTCCCTAAGTACATTACCGAGAGTACAATTGATGCAGCCGATCTTCAAGCAGATCTTGAGCGTTGGTACTCTGGTGAATCGACCCAGACATACTCGTGGGTCGACAATCTTGGTGTCGAACCCACCGATTGTCGGGGTGCCGATGCGGTCCTTCGTGCCGCAGCTGACGCAGGCTCAATCACGTGGTTAACACATCTCCACGAAGTCCTCCGAGACCCGACTGAAATCGAGGATATTGAGAATGCACCTCGGCCTGCAGACTTTGTCGACTACATCGAAACTACGTACGATATTGATACTGCTGCTGCTGAAACGGCTGCACAGAACGTTCTGTCCCTCTTTGAGGCCGGTGACTTTGAGATCCGTGTTCACGTGTTCAATTGGCCTGTCGACGGCTACTACAAGTGTTTACACTGTCAGAGTATTTACCCAAGCCCGCAATCTTGTGATTGTGACGAATCTGCTGGTCACTCTTCATTTGTCACGAAGATCCGACTGTGTAACAAGTGTGGAGAACAGTTGTACGAAGCCTGGTACTGTCAGGACTGTGCGGACGTCCGCCCGCTCCGGCAGGAGACTGAAGGCGAGTATCTATATGCAAACGAGCCGGAATGTAGCCACGAGAATCATGGAGATCTAACACGCGTATATTTCACACCGGAATACGAGTGTGAATCCTGCGATCACACAACAATACCAAGCGAAAGCCTCGGCTCTTGTGAAGCCTGTAGTGGCCTTCTCACACGCACTGAAGACGGTATTGTCTGTAAGAATACAACCTGTTCGCACAGTGAACGCGCCGCAGACGCTGCCTGTGACAATTGTGGTGGTCAACTCAGTGTCGAAGACGACCTCACGTTTGAGTGTGACAACCCCGAGTGTGACGAGCATGGCCACGAGCAATCGGGGACAGAGTGTGGCGCATGTGACACACCGCTTATTCCACGGCTCGTTCTACCCTGGATCTGTACTGACGAAAACCACAGCAAGCGACACACCCCTGTAGATCTTGATGATGGCTGTTCATGCAACCGGGATACGTTTGTGCTCTCTGCATACGTCGACACCCAAGAGGCCGACTATTGTGTGGAGTGTAATGCAGACCGCAAGGACGTATATTATCTCCCTGGATCTGGATGTACAATTCACGGCGACGACGCTGTCGAGCGTGTCCACAAGTCGTTCAATCTACGTGCGGCATATCGCGATCAGGATGGCAATATTCGACTCGATACGCCATCGGTAGCCAAACATGCCCTTCCGTGCTACCATCGATATCGCGACTACGACCATCTGATGCGATCGCCGACAAACACTGGCGTCACGATGAGCCAGTTCATGCTGCGGAAACTTGCGGATGATAATGGGGAACCAAAGCGCAGGGAAGCTCATGTCGTTTGCCGATTCGTACCACGACATGGAACGATTACGCCAACGACTTCGACGAACCGGAGAAGCTGTTGTTCATCCAGCAACAGATGCTTCGATACGTCGATGAAAAAGGGAAGACCACACTTGCAGACCTCATCGAGGAAACTCGCGTTCGGGCCCGCGAGTACTGGAATAACCTTGGTACATCTTCTGATATCATAGATGACGAAATTGGGACTTCTTCGAGTGGACGGGAACGATTACAGGAGAGCTCCTGCCAGGATCCTACCGACTGTTCAACGGAGACTATGGACGGACCTACGGTCGGATGGTATCGAATGGACTTTTGAACATTGATTTCGGGGAAACCCCGTCCTCTGACGAGCACCGAAAGGTCGGTGCAGAGTTACTTAATAATAACCGTGTTACCCGTGAGTCGCTCATGGAAACACTCCGCGAAGACCGTGGCGTCGACAGTCCAACTGAAATCATCGCAGACCTCCGTTCTAATGGGCTGATTCGTGTCGACGAGGACACTGACCGTGTCCAACTCGAACCTGATAAGATCATAGTGAAAGCTGTCAAGTCGGGACAGCCGATTCGGTATCTCCATAAAAAAGACAAGTTCGTCAGCGATGCAGCCGCACGGGTCGACGAAACCGATTACGGATATGCGACTGACTTCGAAATCCCCTACACTGACCGAACAACACTACAGTCGCCGCATTTCAACCGGGATGCATACTGGGCAACAACCACAGAAACGCGTCTGCTACTGAGCCAAGTGTATAAAGGTGATCTCAAGGCGGACGAACGCCGTCAAATTGAACACGAGTTCAAGCGTAACGCGGTGCCTAACTTCCTCTCGACGGGACCAGCGATGGAAATCGGTATTGATATCGGAGATCTCAACACCCTACTCTTGTTGGGCTCACCGCCAAACACGAATGCCTACCTCCAGCGTATTGGTCGTGCAGGTCGATCCGCCGGGAAATCGTTGGTGACGACCATTAGTAAACGGAATCCCATCGATTTCTACTATCACAAAAAGACCAGAGGAACTGATCAGCTCCGAAGAGAAACCGATTCCGCTCGATCAGCACAACGAGCACGTCCTTCGGTCGTCTCTCACCTGGGCGATCATGGACTATATCGCTGCCAACTACCACATTCCGTGGACGAGCGAGGATGTAATTGACGGCGCTCAAATCACAAACCCTGATCCCGCCGAGTGGAACCGGTTCAAGAAGGACTCTGTCCGCAGTGCACCAGACAGCGAGTATCATACGTTCAACCGTGTATATTACGGGGACGTGACCGAGACCAATAAAGGACAAACCCTAGCCGTCTTAGAGGCGATTGCACAGTCTGATGACGGAGTGCGTGCGTGGCTTAATGATATCCTTGACTACGCGTACTGTCGGAACTGTGGCCACATCTACGACTCCGCAGTTGCAGGAGACTGTAGCAACTGTCAGGAAGATGCGGAACTCAAAGTCGCCAGAGAAGAATACAGTGACATTATCAACGATTGTATCGAGGAGTTTGGTGAGCGGTTAGTTCGGTTCGCCTACGAGTACCACGAGGATCTTACGTCTGAACAGAGTACGCTCGAAGAACGAAGGAGTGAGCTAAGTGAAATATTAGCGGACGCCAAACAGAGTACTGGATTCGGTGATTTCTCGTCGAATGACAACGATGAGGAGACCGAAAAGGCCAAGCGCGATCTCGAGACCGTTCGAGGAGAGATCCGGACTGTAGACCAACTTCTCGAGGATTACAACGACATGAATCTCGCAAAGGTACACGAACGGTCGGTCCGTTCAGAGTTCACACCACAGTTGCGTGCGTTCGGCGACAGCGTAGCCGTGACCCGGTATCGCCGCAACCCAAAAACCGGAAAAATCAACGAACAACAAGAGTCAAGTTGGGACCGTAACGCAGCAATGGCACTTCGGGAGTTACACCCGTACGCATACAGCCTCAAGAACAAACGCGGATATGTCGTCACTCGGATACACGAAGACACCGAGGGGACCAAGGAACTTCGTACAGAACTTGGCCAGCAACTCCGGTGTGATGTCTGTGGTGCGGAGAATGAGTGGACGGGCCAGAACGCCTGTCCTGACTGTGGGGCAACCGGATCCGACGTCGACCGTGTCGAACCAATCGCGTTGAAGCGTGTCGAACTCTCGGATAAAGAGCGAACATTTGGTGACCGGAGTTCAGAAGACATCTTCCCACTCTCGAATTACCATACGTCACCTCGAAACACCTTCGCACACGTCACTACTCGTGTCTCTGAATTTGAATCGGACGAAGACACCGTCCTTACTGATGGAAACGGAAACTCTGTCGTCAAACTCACGCATGGTGATATCGAGATCACCGAGACCGTCGACTCGTTTACTACATCCTACAGCGATGGTCAAAGTGATCCAAAGGAACAGACGCTTACTCTCTGTGGCGAACGTCACTGCAACAGCGTTGTTTCGAAGAATACCGACGATGAACCGGTCTGTCTTCGTGATCCAGAACACGACACCTCGAAGCAGCGTGAAGTGATGGCAGGTCGGATGTTCCAAACGAAAGGAATCCGATTGACGCCTGCAACAAGTAGTTCTCTTACGGAACGAGAACTACACACGCTCACTCATGGGTTCCGACTTGCCCTCCAACGAATCGGGGGCGTTGAGATTCGATCCCTGCAGGAGTCATTCGATTATGAAGAAGGAAATATGGAGGCGTTCATCTTCGAAAGCACTGTTGGTGGGAATGGAGTGACTGAGTTGCTGTACAATGTCGAAGACGGCCAACAGGTGGAGCTTGAGGACGCACTCACAGTGATGGCTGAGAACTTCGATGCTTGTGGCTGCAACTCTGGTTGTCCCGAGTGTATCTTCCAGTATGGTTGTGACGAGGATAATAAGGATTACACCTTTGACAAAAGTGGACTGATCACACGTCTCGACAACTTGTCTACCGCCGAAGACGACTGAGACGCCCAAAACGACTCAGGATTTAGTGCCTGCAATAGCCTTTCACTACCGTTTCAAGTAGTCCCAATATAAGTTACTAGTTATCATGAAGTCTGAGATTCCGACTGCTATTGATAAGTACGATTCCTACGTGCTTTGGGGTGTCTCTCCGCATAGCCTTCTCTTGGCAAACGCAAATGTTCAAACGGGTTCTTCAGAGGCAAAAGCCGCTCTTCGACGTGCCTACGATATCGAGATTGTTCGTACAAACTACGAAGTTGAATGGGAGACGTACTATGCATTTCTTACGTCACTGTGTGACAAGTGGTTCGTCGACCCCATCGGGTCTGCAGCGATCTTCGCAAATAGCAACACAGCCAAACAGTTTGTCGCCGGCGCAGCCTACAATACGTCAGGTGGCGTGATGCGCAGTCTTCGACAAGGTGTAGATCAAATTCTCCAGACAGAGCAACGCGATACCGTTATCATCCCAGCTCGAGATCTCAAGGCAGTCAGTACTCAAGACGACATCCGCCTGCTTCGATCATTAGGTATTCTCCAGCGGACAACCCAAGGCTACGAATTCGATATAGAGGTGTTGGAGGCACTCAGACTTGGTGAGACGTATACACAGTCACAGGCTGCTTGGGCACTCTCCGATCGACTCTGTGCGCAAGTTGGACTCGATCAGCCAGCGGTCAACGAAGCACTACTCCGTGCTGTCGACATCGACCTGCCGGATGACCGACCGAAACAATCCGCGGCCAGCCTTCCGCTCTACTTGACCCGGGCAGACCTCACCACATTCGTCGATTCTATCTTTAGCGAGGGGTTCACAGCGACCATCCAAGAGATCCGAGAAGACATTACCGCCGAACGTGCCGATATTCTTGATGCACTTCGATTCGGCACCAGTGAACGGTCTAAGATTGATATTGATTGGCCACTTCCTGACGAGGCGGCGGTCGTCTGTGCTACAGCAAGTCAACAAAACCGTCCCGTTGTTTCAGCTTATCTTGTTGACCTACTTGAAGAAAACAAATTCAAGATTCATACGAAACTCCAAGACGCCGATGTTACTGTAAGGCTTGAAGATGGGTTGTTACACTTCGGTGAAGCATACCAAGCCCCAGCTGTTGACGACGATTCAATCAAGACCTATCAACAGTGGTTGACGACACGACTATCCGACCTCCAGGCAAGCGAACAGGGCCTTGGAGAATTAGCTAACCGACTTTCAGAAAGGTGGGAACGCCAGCGGCAATCGCTGGTGGAGGCGATAGTCCAGCAACTCGACGACTTCCGTGTAAGCCCTACCACATTTGTATTTTCGATGCTGGACCCCAACTATCTTGATGAATATCGAATCGAACAGTATGTAGACGATAGCCCACTACTTCAAGATGAAGTAAGCCAAATCCAATCGTGGCGAGACAACCAACCGAGTGATGCAGAGACGTTCAGTAGTGCCATCGCAGAAGTCTGCCATTATCCACTGCATACACCTGATACTGAGCCAACCCTTCGGATAATGTCTCCTTGGATGAATTTCGCCATCCAAGACTATACGGCGACGTTCCGTCATCTCCTCGAAAACGATGTGAAGATTCGACTGCTCTTCCGACTCCCAAGTCCTAGTGGCTGGAACAACCTCAAAAAGAATCTACTGAGTCGACTTGGTAATACGAAGGGTAACCTCGAGTTACGAACATATACACGGTTTAAGCAATTCCACGATCACACTGAGCTCAAACAAATAGAAGAGAATGATGATAATTATGTAGGCGAGACAGGGATTCATGCAAAACTGTTCCTTGCTGGGAGTCCATCCGACGGGTCGATGGTTGCCGGGAGTGCAAATCTTATGGAAAATAGCTTCTTTTACAACCCCGAAGCAGGACTAAAGACACGTGATCCAAACGTACTTGAGACGGCGATCGATTACTTTGATCTGATTTGGAATATTTCCGAGCCTGATCGAATCGACGAATCAGTCTTTCCCCGAAAAACAAAGTTTAGTTTCTACCCTAAAGTCTACCGTCCATGATGTCTCCCAACAAAATACCGAGGGCATCATAGCCGATTAGTCGTTCTTTCCGATTTTAGCAAAATCCCCGAAGTCGATTTGATCTTCATTCAGCCGCTTTCGAATTTGTTCCTCTTCGAGGAATCGGAACTGTGACGTTTCGAGATATTTTTCATCTCGTTCGAACGCAAGCCAGTGGCGACCTTTTGATTCGGCTATCTTTCCGGTGATGTTCGAACCACCAAAGATGTCAAGCACAATCGGTCTGTCGAGTACACCGTGATCCCAGTCGTCGTATGGTGGACTTGGTGTGAGGAAATCGATAAAGAACTCGGGGATCTGTCGTGGGAACCGAGCAGGATGTGAATCGAAATCGAACTCGCGGCACATCCGAAGGTAATGGGTGTTGCTTGTGGTGTTTGAAATTTCAATGAGGCTATCAGCGACATTCATATCATACTCCAAGACTCCGAACAGCTCAGCAACAGACATATCATCTAAGTCTGCACCACCTGTGAGAGCTTTCAAAAAGTCGTCTGCGCTTACTTCGTCAAGATTCTCTGGCAAAATATCACCATCTGATCCTATCAAAAGGTTATCTGGGACTGATCCCTCGTTTTTGTTTGCGAAAGAGGATTCGTCAATATCCCTGCCGGAACTTCGTTTACTGTCGTTGCACTCTCCGGTTTCCATCAATTGCTCTTGAGTCTCACTGTAGTCTTGTAGAACTCGTTGATTATTTGCCTCTGGATGTGGATGTTCACCCTCTACAATGGCGGAATCTTCGTTTATTTCTGGTGTGAGCCACCAGATATGAGCAACTGCATCGGTTACGCGGATATTACGAACATTCACCCACTCAATAGGGTTCGGTAACTTGGCAGGATTATACGAGTAGAAATCCTGTGCCAAGTACATCTCTCCCTCATCAACGATCCGGCTCAACAACTCGAATTGGTACGTTGAACGCTCTGGATTCCCCTTTTTGAAGGCCCCACCGATCTCGACGATAAGACTACCGTGTGGCTGGAGCACGCGGCGGATCTCGGGGATGAATTGCATAAACCAGTCGTTGTAGCTTTCCTGGTCTTCGTTACCGCACTCTTTCTGATGCTGGGAGTAAAATGGCGGGGAAGTAACAATCAGATCAATGCTGTCATCGGGGAGTTCTTTGAGTAGGTCTCGACTGTCCCCTAGAAAGGCCGAACCTGCTTTAGTGCTGTATGCTGCTTCGGAATCAAGTAAATCAGTAAATGGCGAATCTTCACTCATTAGTATACTCTCTCGTGGTACGCTCGCACTAAGTGACATGATTTATTTTTTGGTGTTTAATCAGCGTACACATCATCTCCAACGGCTTTCGATACCGAAGCCCGATAACGTCGGTCTTGAACTCCTGGATGGTCGTCAGATCGAGCTCGTCGCGGGCGTCATCGATCTTCTGCCGTGACTGCACCAGGTGCTTGAGCACCGCACCGATCACCATGCTCATCGGTGGGTTGTCGTGCTCGTCGGCAGGCGAGACTGTTCAGTGGATGTTTCTGTACTAATACATGCAAATCACCGAACCTTATTTATCACCCCATAATATTGTGGAGTATGTCTGAGTCTGAAGAAGCCGAAAGTGAGCCTGAAGATGACTCTTCAGTGGGAGAGGTCACAGCAACCTACCACGGGATTGAAGTTAATCATAAGGATGCAGATGGCTCGCCGGAGATGTACGCGTATTTCGTACGACAACGAATGTAGTTAGTCCAGTGGGCAGAGGTTCCCCGAGCGAACGCCGATTTTATGGATGGTTACCAGCGGCAATTAGATGAAGGTCGACTGGATTCGATTCGTCAATTCTTAGAGACTCCTGAGAATACAATCCCCGGTGCAATTCTAGTGACGGTTGACGAAGACCACCTAGACATTAGCCAGCAAGAGGGTGGCGGGGTAGACATCTCAATCAAGTCTACAGCGCACGAAGACACAAAACCAAAACTCAAAGACGCTTATGAGCACCTGTATAGTCGCTTAAGCGATGAAGGACAGACATATGTAGATTCGCTCACTTTTGATGATGAAGAGACAGACGAAGCGGAAACCAGTGATGATGGAGAGACAGGCGAAGCGGAAACCGGTGATGGGGAAGAGGATTCATCTGATGCCGACACTGACGTAACTGTCTCATACTTAGCGAGGAAAACAGGGGAGCTGAAAAAATCTCTTGAGGAGTTCGACGAGTTACCAGATGAAGAGCGTGAGTCGTTAGAGGAATATGTTGACCGTGTCAGTAAACCTGGTTTCATTATCGATGGTCAGCACCGGGTTTTCGGCGGGAAAAAATATCCAGGTGACATAGAATACCCGATTGTACTGATACCAGGGCTTNNNGACAAGGNACNGAGTCTANCACTTCTATATGATCAATGATAAAGCAAAGCCGATTTCCCAAGATGAGCTGTTCATCACTGTTGCTACCGCTCTGTCTGAGGTAGAGTCTAAGTCCCTTGTTGACCGACTAGCCATCGCTGGTGTCGATGTTAATAAGGCCCGGTTCCCATATTTAGCCGACGTTGAAGAAGAATCTCCGTTCCACCAGATGATCGACTACTCCGAAAAGGTAGGCGAGGAGACCGGGGTATTCCCATTTGGAGACGTTTACACAATTATGGACCGATTTGTTGGTATGAAGGGAGTTAACAACGTGTTGTACTCAAACGTCGATGATTGGGAAGATGATGATATCGAATTCAAAATACAGAAATTTTATCTCTTTTGGGAGACGCTGCAAGATCACTACGAAGACCTATGGAATGATGCAGTCTCGGTAAGGAAGGGCAAGGAAGAATTCGATGAGAAAGATCCAGAGCAATTCTTCCGACCTGATACAATGCGAGTTTTCCAAGATTATATTTTGGACGAGCTCGCTAATAAGCAGGAAAATAGGGATGAGTTTTTGCAGGAAGCAGAGGAAGAACTTGGTGACTCGATAGACGACCTATGGAGATATGTGCTTGAATCGGACGAAACCTTCCAGAAACAGATTGAAGAAGTGATAAATGACATTCCACCAGAATTCTTCCGCTGGAAGTGGAATACATCCGGTCTGAGTACTAGTGAGAACCGCCAGAATCTGCGTGAGGAACTGGAAGGCGCTGCAGATACGAATCTACAAGGTCTGTCTAATTTCCGAATATTCAACAAAGGGTTCTAAATGTCCAGTGAGGAGCTGGTGGAGCGTCTGTTAGCCCAAGGACCTAATGTGGTTGAACAGATGGATGCAGAAGACCTGATATTCTATCTTGAGTATTTAGGTAGTCACCAGAAGCAGTGGAATCGTGAAATTCTGCTTCGACTAGCACTGCATTTCACGCCTAAACAGGCACTTGCGAACCACCGAGGGGAAACAAACGACTACTCTGATTTTGATTCAGAGAAGGAACCTTATCAGATGATCACGGATCATCTAAGAGAGAACTATTCCTTTTCAGATTCTGAGTCCAAAGAGATAGGTCAGTTGTTTGGGCAACTTTGGTACGATTGGGTTGAAGAAAGAGGAAGTCTGACTGGGAATAAACGTGAAGTACTGGAAAACAAGCTGAAGAGAGAACAAAACAATAGATGCAATAACTGTGGGGTGAAGCTTGGTGATCAACAGAATTCAGTGGCATTCAGTGGAGATGATCCATTTAAACCGATCCATTCGTTCACTCAACCGCAGATGGATGGTGAAATAGACCATATCGAACCTGTCTCACAGTTTGGCCATAACAAACCAAGCAATTATCAATTGCTCTGTCGGTTCTGCAACCAAGGAAAAAAGAATGATGTTATGATGAGTCTGGGAGATCGACTCGAAATCGCAACCCAAGAGCCAGAAAACGTCGATGCACCTACTCGGAGATCTATATTCTACGAAGTCTCAGTACCTCACAAAGCATCCTCGGCTAGCTGTTTCTGCGGCCTGAGTTCTGTGTCGAAGCGGT
>Ga0065697_1000512_pt1 | contig 20678 bp, 18 predicted proteins | sample AntLakMe24m_08um_FD_59086 | JGI IMG/M metagenome (GOLD analysis project Ga0065697, IMG submission 59086) | Hypersaline microbial communities from Antarctic Deep Lake - 24m 0.8um v2 (version 3) | ecosystem: Environmental > Aquatic > Non-marine Saline and Alkaline > Hypersaline | place: Deep Lake... | reverse complement strand
AGCAACACGGGCACCTCAATGAGCGGGCCGACGACGGTAGTGAAGGCGACGCCGGAGCCGACGCCGAACACCGCGACGGCGACGGCGATGGCGAGTTCGAAGTTGTTGGAGGCCGCGGTGAAACCGATGGCGGTTGTCGTCGAGTAGTCCGCGCCGGCGCCACGGCCCATCCCGAAGCTCACGAGGAACATCACGACGAAGTAGATGGTCAAGGGAACGGCGATGAGCAGCACGTCGCCCGGCGAAGCGACGATGGCGCCGCCCTGCGTGGCGAACATCACGACCACAGTGAACAGCAACGCAACGAGCGTGAGCGGGTCGATACGCGGGACGAACGTCTCATCGTACCAGCCTTCGCTTTTCACCCGGGTCCCGACGTAACGTGTTAGGAAGCCGGCCGCAAAGGGGATGCCGAGGAAGACCACGATGGCCTCGAACACCTGCATCGTCGTGATGTCGAACGTCGTGATGCCGGCGACGAGGGCGTCCATCCCGAGCAGCGGCGGGAGGACGAGCGCGAAGAACCAGNCGTAGACGCCGTAGGTNACGATCTGGAAGAGACTGTTGAACGCCACCAGCCCCGTCACNTACTCCGTCGACCCCTCCGCGAGCTCGTTCCAGACGAGCACCATCGCGATACACCGGGCCATCCCAATGAAGACGAGCCCAAGAAAGAACGCCGGCCGGGNGGGCAGTCCGGGGACCACCCCGCCGAAGAAGACGACCGCCAGCCCGAACATCAGCGTCGGGCCGATGAGCCAGTTCTGCACCAGACTCAGGCTGAGGACGCGCCAGTTACTGAACACCGCCCGGAGCTGGGAGTAGTCGGCTTTCGCCAGCGGCGGGTACATCATCACGATGAGACCGATTTCGACGAGGTGGAGNNNCTGAATCGGCGCCGTCGCACCGGGAAGGATGGAGCCAACCCCAACCCCCACGGCCATCGCGGCGAAGATCCAGACGGTGAGGTACTTATCGAGAAACGCCATCGAGCGTGGGTCGCCACACGCGTCACAGCCACAGTTCGGGCCGTGGTCGTGGACCTCGCCGTCAGACACCGCCCACGCTCCCGTCGAGGACGGTGACCAGCGCGACCGCGCGGTTGGTCGCCCGATACTTCTTCCAGCGACCCTCCTTCCACCCTTCGACGAGGCCGGCGTCGGTGAGCGCCGAGAGGGCGTGACTCAGCCCGCTTTCGGTCACGTCGACGACCGCGTTGAGTTCACAGACACAGAGCTCCTCCCCGGCCGTCACGAGCACCCGCACGAGCGTGTACCGCGTCTCGTTGGCGAGCGCAGAGAGCACGTCCAGTTCGGCGTCGACCCGCGCGGCGCCCAGCGCCGCCTCGAGGGTCCCGAGCTCGTCGAGCCGCTGGTCGACGTCTTCGCTGCGACACTTTCCGAGTTCGTCCTCGAGGTAGCGTCGTAACCGCTCCGTGGATTGGGCCATCGTAAGATAGTTGAGAAACTACTCAATTAGGTGTTTGGGTTATCTCTCTAATACACGTAATTTCCCCTCTATAACGATGATTCCATAAACATCGAAAATCCACTTGCATGAATATTCAATCAAATGAACCGCCAACCCAGTGTCGCACCTGGTCCGTTCGCGGGTGGGTTACTCGCCGTTGCTCGAGACAGAGCCGTGGTCGCGTTCGACGCTGCCATCGTAAACCACGCCGCGGTGGCCATCGATGGTGATCTGATCGCCGTCGCGGACATCGCTGCCGAGCTCGGCGTCGACGACGATGGGGACACCCATTTCGCGGGCGACGATGGCGGCGTAACTGGTCATCCGCGTCCCAGCGTCGACGATTCCCGCGAGTGTGGTCGGGTCACCCGTGAAGCCGCCCTCCAGCTCCCCAGGGAGGTAGGCGATGGCGCCGTCGGGGAGTCCTGTGAGGTCGCCGTTTGCGACGCGATAGACCGGGCCAGAGGCGTAGCCCTCGGCGGCGGCCCGGCCCGAGGCCAGCACCGCGGCGGCGGTGTGGAGCTTCAGCGTGTTCGTCGCGTCCACGCCGTCGAGGTCGCTCATCATCCCCGCCAGCGCGATGACTGTCTCGCCCGAATCAGTGACGCCGGCATCGATGGCGGCGCTGATGGCGTCGTGGATGACCGCATCGACACCCGCNGCAGAGAGGTCGACGTAGCGCGGGACCACTCCGCCGTGAAGGACGAGACGGCGCCGCACCGTGTCGCTGGGCGTGGCCGCGACGACGGGGCTCTCTGGGCGGTACTTGGCGGCTTTCCGCGCCGTAAAGCCCGACTCCGTGGCGACGACGACGGCCGAGGCGCCGACGTCCCGTGCAAGATAGCGGGCTGAGCGAGCCAGCGCGTCCGTCCCCGAGCCGCTGGCTTTCGGCACTCGCTGCTCTCGTTGCTCTGCGTACTCCTCGCTCTCGGCCACGTCCTGGACGATGCGGGCCATCGTCTCCACAACCTTGAGGGGATGGTCGCCGATGGCCGTCTCGCCGGAGAGCATCACCGCGTCGGTGCCGTCGAGCACGGCGTTTGCCACGTCGCTGGTCTCGGCGCGGGTGGGCCGGCCGGCGTGGGTCATCGAGTCCAGCATCTCCGTCGCCGTAATCACGGGAACGCCGGCGTCCCGGCAGTTGCGGATGATGCGCTTCTGGATGAGCGGCACCGCTTCGAGCGGACACTCCACACCCAAATCCCCGCGGGCGACCATCACGCCGCCCGCGGCCTCGATGATGCCGTCGAGATTCTCTACGGCGTCGGCCCGCTCGATCTTCGCGACCACGGGGATGTCACCGCCGCGCTCCTCGATGGCCTCGCACACGCGATAGACGTCTTCGGCATCCCGGACGAACGATGCCGCGACGAAATCGACGCCGGCCTCGACGGCGAGGTCCAGTTCGGCCTCGTCAGCCTCGGTAATCACGTCCAACCCGAGGTCGACGCCGGGGACGTTCACGCCCTTCCTGCCGCCGAGTTTACCGCCGTCGTCGACCATCACACGGATGCCCGCCTCGACGACCTCGAGCACGCTCATTTCGATGCGGCCGTCGTCGAGCAGCACTCGGTCGCCCGGCGCGACGCCGTTCAGGGGTTGGGAGAGGCCGATTCGCTCCGGGGTCACGTCCTCCTCAGTGGTCAACAGGAGTTCGTCGCCGGTCGCGTAGCTGACTGGCTCGTCGGTGGGCGCCGTCCGAATCTCCGGGCCCGGGAGGTCGAGCAGCACCGCGAGGGTGCCGTCGCGGGTCGCGTCGACGGCGTACGCTCGCTCGATGATTTCGGCCCGGTCGGCGGTGCTGCCGTGGCTGGCGTTGAGCCGCACCACCTCGGTGCCGGCGGCGGCGAGCTGTTCGATGGTGCCGCGGTCGGCGGAGGCGGGGCCGAGCGTGGCGACAATACTCACGGGTAAATGGTCGGTGGCTGTGTGTCGTTGGGGGCTCATAGCTGGCGATTCTGCTGAACTAGATTAATTTACAACGCTGATTGTGATAATCTGTGTCCCAGGCGGTCCGGCGCCGTTGAGAACAGTGCTCCTCCCGCTACGCTGCCACCCGCGTGCCTATCTCTTCGTCCGGTCACCTGCATCAGTGGTGATGGCGGCGGCGAGCGCCCCGCGGACGACCACGCGGTCCGCAAGCTGGGTGAGGGTAATTTCGGGGACGTTCGACATCACCAGCTCAGGCACGCGCTCGCGGAGCGGTTTGACGACGAGTTCGGGGTTGTTGGTGGCGACAGCGCCGCCGATGTGGACCACGAGGGGGGCGTACGCGTGGACCAGGTCGGCGATGCCGACTGCGTTGTACTCCGCACAGGCTTCTATCGTCCGGTCGGCCAGCGGGTCCTCCCCGGCGGCGGCGAACAGGGTGGATGCGTCGAACTCCGGGGAGTCAAGCGGGAGTCTGGTCTCGATACTTTCGGTCTCGTGAATGTGGCGGGCGTGCTGGGGGATGTTGTTGCCCGAGCAGTAGGCCTCCCAGTGGCCGTCGACCCCGCAGCCACAGGGGAGGCCACCGGGCTCGACCATCCAGTGGCCCACCTCGGCGGCGTTGCCGTCCCAGCCCGAGAGCACGTTGCCGTCGACGGTGACGCCGGCGCCGATGCCCGAGGAGATCGTGACGTACGCCATATCTGCGGGAGTACGGTCGGCGTAGAACCGCTCGCCGATGACGCCCGCGACCGCGTCGTTGTGCAGCGTCACCTCGGCGCCGAAGCGCTCTTCCAGCGGGTCGACCAGCGGGACGTGTTCGATTCCCGCTGGGAGGTTGGCGGAATCGACGACCGCGCCTGCTGCCGAGTCCAGCGGGCCAACACTACCAACGCCCACGGCGACGAGTTCGTTGGGGGCGACGCCGCCGTCGGCGGCTGCGTCCACGAGTGTCTCGACCACTGCCGCCCCGACAGCGTCGCCATCGGGTCCGGTCGGGGTGGGCCGTTCGGCCTGTCCGACGACGACGCCGGCGTCGTCACCGACGGCCGCTTTGACGTTCGTGGCTCCGAGGTCGACGCCGCCGTACCACGCCATTACCAGAGGGGCGGCCCGCCGGACAGATAATCTGTCCCGGGTTGCTCCAGATGGGAAGTTCTTAATACGAATTTTGAGTGAATATCTTGCGAGCTACCGGCGTTGGGTGATGTATGGCAGCTGAATCGGGCGCTCAGAACGTCAGCAGTTCCACGCCCTCGGTCTCGTAGTTCGTCATCGCTGCCAGCCGCTCTGAGACCTCCCCAAGAGAAACCTCCCGGCCGACTAGCTTCCCGGGCGCTAAACTCCCGTCTTCCACCATCGAGAGCAGTTCGCCGAAGCGCGCCGGCGGCATCCCCCGGGAGCCGAGCCAGTTAATCTCCCAACGGGTCATCCAGTCCGTCGGGAGCGATATCTCCCCCTGCTCAGCGTCGGTCGTGAGGCCGACCTGCACATGGGTTCCGCGCTGGCGCAGACAGCGCACGGAGTTCCGGGCCGTCTCTGCACGGCCGAGCGCGTCCACGCTGACTGCGGCGCCGCCGTCGGTTAGTTCCTGAATCGCCTCGACCGGGTCCGCCTTGCTGGCGTCGACGGTCGCGGAGGCCCCCACGGATTCCGCACGCGCGAGCGCCTCGCTGTTCACGTCGACCGCGATTGGCCGCGTGCCCAGCGCGTCTGCGATTTGGACAGCCGAGAGCCCGACGCCGCCGCAGCCGTGAACGGCTACCCAGTCCCCGCCGCCTACATCAGCGCGGTGGGCCAGCGCGTGGAACGCCGTCATGTACCGACAGCCAACCGCCGCTACGTCCCGGAAACTCACACCATCAGGAATTCGCTGGAGGTTGTGGTCGACACTGGGGACCGCGACCTGGTCGGCGAACGCGCCGGGCACGTCGCGTTCGAACCCCAGTGCGAGCCCGTCCGTGCAGGTGTTGCCGTGGCCGGTCCGGCACTCGCCACAGGCGCCGCAGCCGAGACTGAACGGGACGACGACCCGGTCGCCGACCGCGAATCGCTCGACGTCCTCGCCGACCTCGATGACGCGGCCCGCCGGCTCGTGGCCCAGGACGTAGTTCAGGGGAACTTGGTCGTCGGCCCACTCACCGTGGCCCTGCCAGGCGTGCCAGTCCGATCGACAGATGCCGCAGGCCTCGACGGCGACGACCGCGCCGTCGGTGGCGGCCTCGGGGTCGGGGCGCTCGGTAATCTCGAGTGGTTCGCCGTACTCGCGGAGGACGGCAGCGCGCATTGGACAGGGGTTCGGCCACGGGGTGGTAATGGCTGTCGGTGGGTATCCGTGAATGGTTAAGGCGGCGGCGGCGGAACGTCCAGCCATGTACGAGGATATCCTCATTGCCACCGACGGAAGCGACGTGAGCCGGGGAGCCATCGCCAACGCGCTCAGTCTGGCCAATCGCTACGATGCGACGCTCCACGCGCTCTATGTGGTGGATGTTCGCTCTCTCAGTCTGGAGGGCGAGGAGTTCGGCGATGCCCCCGTCATCGACCTACTGGAGGCTCGCGGCGAGCGCGTGACTGCCGAGGTGTGCAGACAGGCCGAGAAACGCGGGGTCGACTGCGTCACGGCGGTGGAATCGGGAACGCCCGCCAGCGNCATCCGAGCGTACGCGAGAGACGCCGGGGTCGACCTCGTGGCGATGGGGACCGTGGCCGGGGCGGCATCGCGCGGCACCTGCTCGGGAGCGTCGCCGGTCGGGTGCTGCGGAAGTCGGCCATTCCGGTGCTCACCAGCCGAGTCAGCGCCGCGCCGCTCGACACGAGCTACGACGAGATCCTGCTCCCCGTCGATGGAAGCAGCCAGAGCCGCCGGGCGGCCGACCACGCGTTCGACATCGCCGCCCGGTATGACGCCCGGGTGCACACACTCTCCATCATCGACGAGAGCCACGTCACCTCGCAGCCGCTGCTCGCAGCGCTCGAGACCGAGTCCGCGGCGGCGCTCGATGCGGCCGAACGCCGCGGCACGGAAGCGGGTGTCGAGACCCGAACCAGCGTCTGGAAAGGGACGCCTGACCGCTGTATCCGAGAGTACGCAGGGAAACACGATGTGGACCTGATCGCGATCGGTGCCCACGGCCGCCGCGGTCTCGACCGATTCCTCACCGAACGGGTGGCCGAGCGAGTCGTCCGGACCGCCGACCCAACAGTGCTGACGCTCCCCGCTCCTCGGGAGTGAGTAGACAGCTGTCGAGGGAGTAGAGCGAAAAAGCGAGGGCTGCGTTAGTAGTCGCCGTAGTTCATCATCACGGACTTCACCTGCGTCATCGCCTCGAGATGCCACTTCGAGCCGTAGCGACCGCCCGAACCCGAGGATTTGTAGCCGCCGAAGGGGAGCAGGCGCTCCCAGTAGTTGTTGGTCTCGTTGATGAACACACCGCCAGCCTGGATGCGGTTGGCAGCGTCGTGCGCGCGCTCCAGTGAGTCCGTGAACACTGCCGCCTGCAGGCCGTACTCCGAGTCGTTGGCGATGCTGATGGCCTCCTCGTAATCACTCGCCTCGATAATCGGAGTGACTGGACCGAACGTCTCGTCGCGGGCGATGGCCATCTCACTCGTGACGTCGGAAAGCACCGCAGGGTCGTAGTACAGGCCGTCGTTGCTCCCGCCGGTCAGGAGCGTCGCGCCGCCTTCGAGTGCAGCGTCGACGTGTTCGTGGGCCTTCTGCTGGATGCGGTCGGAGACCATCGGCCCCACGTCGGTTCCCTCCTCGAAGGGATCGCCGACGACGAGCTCATCGGTCTTCTCGACGACGGCCTCAACGAGATCGTCGTGGACGCCCTCAGTGGCGATGACCCGCTCGGTTCCACAGCAGACCTGGCCNGCGTTCCAGTTCGACCCAGCCACAATGGATTCAGCGGCGTGGTCCACGTCGGCGTCGTCGAGGACGACGATGGGGGTCCTTGCCACCCATCTCCAGCAGGCACTGGGCGTTGCGCTCGGCGGCGGTCTTGGCGATTTCTTGCCCCACAGCGGTCGAGCCAGTGAACGCGATGAGACGGATGCGTTCGTCGCCGACGAGATTCGCGCCCGTCCCGCCCGCGCCCGTCACGAGATTGAACGCGCCGTCGGGGATGGAGGATTGGGCGAACGCCTTCGCGATGTGGTAGGCCGTCAGCGGCGTCTCCTCGGCGGGTTTGAAGACGACCGGGTTGGCCGACGCGATGGCAGCGTAGATGGAGCCGCCCGGGACTTCGAGCGGGAAGTTCCACGGCGAGATGACCGCACACGGCCCGTAGGGTTCGTACTGGGTGTAGGCGAAGCGGTCGCGGTGCTGGCTGGGGACGACGTCGCCGAACAGCCGGATGCCGTCGTGGCCGTAGTCGTCACTGGAGTTGATGACGTAGTCCGTCTCGTCGTAGGACTCGTGGAGCGGTTTGCCCTCTTCCTCGGTGATGCCGCGAGCGATCTCGTCTTCGTGTTCCTCGAAATACTCCGTCACCTCATCGAGCACTGCTGCGCGCTCGAAGGCGGTCATCTCCCGGAGTTCCTGCTGGGCGCGGTCGGCCGCAGCGACGGCTTTCGCCACGTCGGCCCCGTTCGCGTCCGGCACTGTATCAATAACCTCGCCGCTCACCGGCGAGACCACGTCGATACCCTCGCTCGACTCGGCCTCGACCCACTCGCCGTCGATGTAGAGCTCACGCATTGTGTGTCACTCACTCTCGTTAGTCGGCGCGAAAATAGTTTACGGAAATGTACAGAAGAACTCGAAAGAACTTCGGGCCTATGCGGCGTGCTCGGCCCAGTCGTCGATGTCGAGCCGTTCAACGGTCTGCTCGGTCGGGACGCCCTCGGCGGTCCAGCCACGGAGCTGGTAGTACTCGTCGAGCATCTCCTGGAACCCCTCTTCGGAGATGGCGTTCCCGTCGGCGGGGCCGCCTGCCTCCAGGGGTTTGGTCAACCGACCTGGCAGTTCGTCGTCGTCGCGGTCGAACCCTTCGCGGGCGTTGAACAGCCGGGTCATGTTCCACGCGCGCTCACCCACGGTCTCGAGCGTCTCGACGTCCACGTCGTACCCGAGTTCGTTGAGCCACTCACAGACTTTTTCGTAGTCGTAGGCGGTGAAGTCACACGCCACCGCGGAGAAGGTGAGCGCGTTCTCGTCCTGCTCGTCGACGACGACGGCCGCGTGATCGTCGTAGGCAAACGGCTCGCGGTCGCCGCCAAGGGCGTCCGAGCCGATCGGCCAGGCACGCTGGTGGCAGCCGCCGCGGTCGGAGGTGGCGTACGCGAGCGCCATCCCGTAGGAGGCTCGCGGGTCGTAGGCGGGCAGTTCCATCCCTTTGACGTTGACAGAGGCCTCGAGCGCGCGCTCATCGTCCAGGGCCTCGGCGGCCTTCTGGGAGCCCTCCCCGAGCATCTCGGCGAGTTCGCCGTCGCGGTGGGCGATATCCGTCACGAGTTCGGCAGCGGCGTGAGCGTCGCCCCAGTCCATCTCGTAGTCGACGATGCCGGCCTCGACACACTCCATCGTGAACGAGAGCACGTTGCCGAGCGTGATGGTGTCCATGCCGAGGGTGTCCGCGCGGTCCGAGAGTTCGGTGATGGCGGTCACGTCGGTGATGTCGGTGTTGGCCCCGACCATCCCGATGGTCTCGTACTCCGGGCCCCACTCGACGCGGGCTTCCGGGAACGCGCCGTCGATATCCACGTCGGCGAAGTCGGTGATGTGGCCGCAGGCGACGGGACAGCCGTAACAGGAGTCCGTGCCCACGTGGCCGACCGAGAAGGCGTCGATGGAGATGTCGTCGACGTCCTCGACAGTGCCCTTGGTCCAGTTGTGGCTGGGGAGGGCGCCGACGGACTGGGTCCACTCCGGAATCAGCTGGGTGCCGCCGTTACGCGCCCACGACACGTCCTCGCTGGTGCCCAGCCGCTTTGTGTGCTGGGCCTTCAGCCCCCGGATGTTGTCGGGGTTCGGCGGGTCCTGTGCGGTGGCGACGACCGCCTTCAGGTTCTTCGAGCCCATGACGGCGCCGACGCCGCCCCGGCCTGCGTGGTGGGTCCCCTCGTCGCTCGTGATCGTCGCGAACCGAACTTCGTTCTCGCCGGCCGGGCCGATGCAGGCGGTCTTGGTGAATTTCCCGTCGAACTCGGCGGCTGTCTCTTTGGTGTCGAGCCCCCCAGAGATCGGTCGCGTCCTTGAGTTCGACGCCGTCGTCGGTCACGTCGAGGTAGACCGGCTCCTCGGCCTCGCCTTCGATGGCGATACCGAGATACTGCGGCAGCGCAAACCGGAACATCGCCGGGAAATGGCCGCCGGAGTAGGAGTCGACGTAGCCGCCCGTCAGCGGTGACTTGGTGATGGCGCCGTAGCGGGAGGTCCCCGGGGCGAACCCCGAGAGCGGCCCGAACATGAAGTAGAGCGTGTTCTCGGGGGAGAGCGGGTCCGTGCCGGCCGGGACTTCATCGAGCAGCATGGCGGCACCGAGCCCCTTCCCGGAGATGAATCGGTCGCGGTACTCTGTGGGAATCTCCTCGGTCTCGACGGTGCCCTCGGTCAGGTTCACCCGGAGCAGGGAGCTGAGTTCGGCCACCTCGGTAGACGGCTCGATAGCTTGTGACATATCCGGGGGTTAGCGCGGGGCCGTGAAAAACCTACCCGAAATACGGGATTGAGCCGTGAGTTGTTCGGAAGAAAGGCGGGTTCAGGGGTCGCTACTTCGTGACGGACAACGCAGTTCTCGGCCGACCAGCCGACCGCCACACTGTTGCCGATGGAGAGATACTGGCCCTGGTCGCGGATCTGCATGTCCAGGGTGAGCTCCTGGCCGTTTTCGAGTTCGACCACGAACTTCCCGATGTTGCCTTTGTAGATCTCGTCGGTCACCTCGCCGGTGAAACAGTTTTCCAGCCCCGTGGCCTCCTCCCTCAGCCGGATCTTCTCCGGGCGGATGGCGAAGGCGACCCGCCCCGACGCTTCGGGGGTCAGCGGGACGCTGTAGCTGAGGCCGTTGGACTCCAGCACCGCGCCATTGGCGTCCTCGCTGTAGTCGCCGCGGATAAGGTTGGTCTCGCCGATGAAGTCCGCGACGAACTCCGACGCGGGCTCCTCGTAGATGTCGGTCGCGGTGCCGAGCTGTTCGAGGTGGCCGTTGTTCATCACAGCGATCTCGTCGCTCATGGTGAGCGCCTCCTCCTGGTCGTGGGTCACGTAGACGAACGTGATGCCCAACTCCTGCTGGAGGTTCTTGAGTTCGACCTGCATGTTCTTCCGGAGTTTCAGNTCGAGTGCACCCAGCGGCTCGTCNAGCAACAGCACCGTCGGCTCGGTGACCAGCGCGCGGGCGAGTGCGACCCGCTGCTGCTGGCCGCCCGAGAGCTCCTCAATGTCGCGGTCGCCCAAGTCCGGGGAGTTCGACGAGGTCGAGCACGCGCTCGACGCGGGCGTCAATCTCCTCGCTGCCGTGGCGTCGCACCAGCCCCGCGAGGGCGCCGCTGACACCGCGGCTCTTCCCGGCCCCGTCCTCGCCCGGGACTGCCTTTCATCTGCAGCCCGAACGCGACGTTCTCGTGGACCGTCATGTGCGGGAACAGCGCGTAGGACTGGAACACCATGCTGGTCTCGCGCTCGAAGGGCGGAATTTCGTTGACCCGCTGGCCGTCGATGCGGACCTCTCCCTCAGTCGGCGTTTCGAAGCCGGCGATACAGCGCAGCGTGGTGGTCTTCCCACAGCCGCTCGGCCCCAACAGGGTGAGGAACTTCCCCTGCTCGATGTCGAAGCTCACGTCGTCGACCGCCGTCACGTCGTCGAACCGCTTGGTGATGTGGTCGAGCTCGACGTCGTAGTTCGTCATGCGTGCACCCCCGTCTCGCCGGTGGTCTCTCTCGCCATCCTACGCGTTCTGGATTTCCGTCCACGCCTCGCTGTAGAGCTGCGTGGCGTCGCCCACGTTCTTGATGAACTCGAGGCTCTCGAACGTCTCCTCGTCTGGGTAGATCCGCGTGTTGTTCAGCATCTCGTCGAACATGTACTCCTTGGCCGCGCCGTTGGGCGAGGGGTAGTAGAGGTAGTTCGCGATTTTGGCGTTGACCCGTGCGTTGAGCACGAAGTTGATGAACGCGTGGGCCGCCTTGGGGGCCTTCGCGTCTTTCGTGACACAGGCGGTGTCGATCCAGACGACACCACCCTCTTCGGGTACCTGGTAGTTGATGGGTGAGGAGCCGTCACTGTAGAGCTCCCAGTACGCCGTGAACGCCCCGCCGGACCAGCTGTGGATGGGCGAGAAGTTCTCGTTGATGAGGTTCTCGGACATGTTGACCGAGTCGTACGTCCCCAGCAGATCCTTCTGCTCGGTGAGAATCTCCTTGGCCTCGTCGATTTTGGCCTCGTCGGTGGTGTTGAGCGAGTAGCCCAACCGCTTCAGCGCGGCGCCGATAGCCTCCCGCGAGTCGTTCAGCATCGTCATGTCGCCGCCGAAGCGGTCGTCCCACATGGCGTCCCAGGACGTGAGCGGGAGCTCCGATTTCACTTCGTCGGAGAACATGTTCTCGTTCCAGGCGATGCCTGAGGTGCCCCAGAAGTACGGCGCTGAGTAGCGCGTCTCGCCTGGGTCGTAGGGTGCGGTGTTGATCCAGTAGTCCTCGAGGTTGTCCCAGTGAGGGATGCGCTCAAGGTTAAGCCCTTGCACCATCTCCTGGTCGGCGAGTACGTTGACCATGTAGTCCGACGGGAAGATGAGGTCGAACTGGCTCGTCCCGCCTGCGTTCAGCTTGTTGAACATCTCCTCGTTCGACGCGTAGTTGGAGACGTTCACCTTCACGTCATAGGCGTCCTCGAACAGTTCAACGGTGCCCGACGGCCAGTAGTCAGCCCACTGGAAGACGTTGAGCGTGTCTTCGAGTTCGTAATCGAGTTCGGGCAGCCCCAACTGCTCCCGACGTGACTCGTTACCGGGATACCCCGTCGGCGTCCCGTCGTTCTCGCTCCCATCGCCAGCACAGCCGGCAAGCCCGGTTAGCGCAGCGGTTCCTGCCAGCCCCGTGGCCTTGAGGAACCGCCGACGTCCCGAACGATTTTTCTTTTCCATGGCGTGTATCAACCTACCTTTTCGGAAAACGCGTTCGTGGACATAAACTTTCTGGTAAGGTATGTCACGACACCCTCTCAGCGATCCCTACCAGGTGATTCCTTCGACCTTCTGAGCCAGCAGGATGAGCGAGAGTGTGATGACGAGGATGACCGTTGCCACCACGTTCACACCCGGGGAGATGCCCTGGCGCACCATCGAGAAGAAGAAGATGGGGAGGGTGGTGTTGTTGCCGATGATGAAGAACGTCACCACGAAGTCGTCGAACGACAGCGCAAAGCCCAGCAGCGCGCCGGCGATGATGCCGGGTTTGATGAGCGGGAACGTCACCCAGCGGAACGTCTCGAGCTCCGAGGCACCGAGGTCCATCGCCGCCTCCTCCATCGTGCGGTCGAAGCTCTGGAGTCGAGCGAGCACGATCACGGTGACGTAGCTCACGTCGAAGGCGACGTGGCCGATGATGGCCGTGCCGATTCCCTGGGTGATGCCGGCCGTGTTGAAGAAGATGAGCAGCGAGATACCCATCACGATGCTGGGGATGACCAGCGGCATGTAGACGACGCCCTGGAACAGCTGCTTGCCGGGGAACTCATAGCGGTCGAGCGCCAGCGCCAGCATCGTCCCGAGAATCACGCTGACCAGCACGGTGACGAACGCGATCTCGAGGGAGTGTCTGAGCGCCGTCCACGCGAGGTTGGGGTCGACCCGGCCGATGGCCTCTCCGCGAAGCAGGGCGGCGTACCACTCCGTCGTGAACCCCTGCCAGACGATGGCGTAGCGGGAGTCGTTGAACGAAAGCGCCACGAGGACGAACACCGGAACGTAGAGGAACAGATAGACCAGCAGCGCCTCGACGCCGAGGATGCCGCTGCCGAACCGTTCCATCAGCTTCGANCGCGTGCGGCGGAACCGCGTCCCGAGGCTCATGCGAGCCCACCTCCGGCACGCTTGAGGTAGATCCAAATGCTCCCCATCATGATGGCCATGAGGACGAAGCTCGCGGCCGCCCCGAGTGGCCAGTTACCGGCCGCCCCGAACTGGGAGGCGATGAACCGCCCGATGGTGGCGTTGTTCGGCCCGCCCAGCAGTTCGGGGATGACGTAGGCGCCCACGCTGGGGATGAACACCAGGATGCTGCCGGCGACGACGCCCGGCAGCGAGAGCGGGAACGTCACCCGGAGGAACGCATCGAGGCGGTCGGCGCCCAGATCCATCGCGGCCTCCTGCATCGTGAAGTCGATCTGCTCGATGCTCGCGTACGCGGGGAGAATCATGAACGGGAGCCAGATGTAGATGAGGCCGAACTCCACCGAGAAGTTGTTGTACAGCAGTGACGGCGGCTCCGAGACGAACGGGAGCGCCCCGATGAGCGAGGGGACGATGCCGTTTCTCGCGAGCAGCAGTTTCACCGCGTAGATGCGCACGAGGTAGGAGGCCCAGTAGGGCAGCACGATGAGCGCGAGCAACAGATTCCGGTGGCGCTCGGGGGCGAGTTTGGCGACGTAGTAGGCCGCCGGGTAGCCGACGGCGACACAGACCAGCGTCGCGATAATGCCGTACCAGATGCTCCGAATGGTGAGTTGGACGTAGGCCGTCGGCTCGGCGTCGGTCAGGTGGAACGTCGTTGGCGTCACCCACTCGAGGAACCACGCGACGGTTACCCAGAGCGTCTGCAGTATCGACATCCCCTCCGGGATGAAGAAAGTCTGGTAGTTCTGGAGCCCCAGCTGGTCCAGCCCGAGGAGCACTTGGCCGAACGCCCCCCGTTCCCCGAAGCTGTAGACGAACATCACCGCGAGCGGGACGAGGAAGAAGATCGAGAGCCAGAACGCCGCCGGGCCGGCGTTGACCGCGAGCCCCGAGTACGGATGGCTCCTGAACCGCTCGAGCAGCGAGCGTTCCCCCCCACGTGTCGTCAGTCGAGTCGTATTGATTTACCATGCGTAGGTGTCACAGGCAGTTGTTCGACGGTTGCCACCGATGGGTAAATAATTTCGGAATAGAGGAGAATAGCCGATAGTTCTTTGGCACACACCGACAGGTGCCGGATTTCTCGTTCCACCCTCCAACATCGTTAATACTGTGCCCGCGAACAGATGCGTATTCGTGACGAGTGCGAACGTCGACGATCTCGATGAGATCGACCGGAAGATCCTGACAATCCTGCAGGCGGATGGACGAGCGGCACTCTCGGAGATCGCCCGCCGGCTGGATATGGGGACGGCAACCATCCACGAGCGCGTGGACAGCTTAGAGGAGGACGGCTACATCCGCGAGTACCGCGCCATCCTCGACCCCGAACTCCTCGGGGTGAACGAAGTGGCGTTCATCGCCGTCCACACCGAGCCGGGGCGGTTCTCGGCGGTGGCCGAACGCATGGCCGAGGATCCGGCGCTGCAGGAGATTCACGAGGTGACCGGCGAAGCCGACCTGCTGGTGAAAATTCGGGTCCGGAACCGCTCGGAGCTGACCGACGCACTCGCGGACCTCGGTGCCTACGAGGGCGTCGAGGCCACGGAGACGAAAGTCGCGCTGCGCAGCGTGAAAGAGGAACAGAAAATACAGGTCTCGGACGATGAGTAGCCCATGAGCGGCTGGGGACTGCGGCCGTCTGTCCGCAGCGACACTGGGACGCTGGCGGAGGTGCTGGTCCACGAACCCGGCGAGGAGTTCTCCACGGTTGTCGACCCCGACGCCTGGGGATGGAACGGACTCCCGCGGCGCAAACGGGTCGCGAAGGAGCACGCCGCAGTCGTCGAGGCGCTCGAGGCCCACGACGTGACGGTCCACTACATCGAGGAGGTCGACCCAGAGCTCGCGGAGTTCCTCTTCGTCCGGGACGTGGGGTTCGCCCTCGAAGGCGGGATGGTCATCGCCAGCATGGTCGAGGAGAACCGACAGGGCGAGGAGCGCTGTCTCACGGAGGCGGCGGTCGACCTCGGCATCCCCATCTACCACACCGTCCACGGCTCGGGCGGGTTCGAGGCCGGGAATATGGTGTGGCTCGACGAGGAGACCGTCGCCGTCGGGCGCTCGAAAACCACCAACGCCGAGGGGATTCGACAGCTCCGCTCGGTGCTCTCCACCTACGACATCGAACTGGTCGAAGTCCCCATCTTCGGCTCCACGGAGTCAAGCGGGCAGACCCACCTCACGCTCGTCTTCGGGATGGTCCAGACCGACCTCGCGCTCATCTACCCGCAGGCGGTGCCCACGGAGTTCCAGGAACTGCTCGCCGACCGGGGCATCGACTGTATCGAGGTGCCCATGCGCGAACAGCGAAACCGAGCGACCAGCACCATCGCGCTGAACGAGGAGACGGTGATGCTCTCTGCGGGCAACCCCGAGACGAACGCCGCGCTGACCGACGCCGGGCTCGAGGTTGTCGAGGTCGATATCCGTGAGACGGCCAAAGCCGGCGGCGGCCTGAAGGGGCTCGTGCTCCCGCTCGAGCGCACCTGATTTCGAAGAGTCTTCGGATTTTCGCAGCGTTTGCCGAAGAACAACGGGGTTTATACGCATCGGCGCGACACGCAGCCACATGGACGTACTCGTTGTCGGCGCGGGTGTCGCCGGCTGTCAGGTCGCGCGGGAACTCGCGGCCGACCACGACGTGACCGTACTCGACAAGCAGGGCGTCGCGTCCGGCGCGACGGGCCTTTCGGCCGGTATCGTCGCCCCGACGCTGTTCTACGCCGAAACGCCCGACGTGGCCCGGTACGCCAACCGCTTCTTCCGCGAGTTCGATGGGACTGCCGGCTTCGATTTCACCCACCGGAACCGTCTTGATTTTGTCACCGAGGGGGAACTCGACGAACACCGCGAGCGTGCCGAACGTCTCGCCGACGAGGGGTTCCCAGTACGGTATCTCGATGCCGAGGAAATTCCCGAGGAGTACCCCGGTTTCACGCCCGAGAACTCCGAGTTCGTGGGCGCCGTGGAGTTCGAGGATACCGGCTGGGTTGACCCGTACTCCTACGCGAACGCGCTCGCGACGGTTGCCGAGGAGCGCGGTGCGACCATCGAGACGGGCGTCAGCGTCGATTCTGTCACCGTTGGGGACGGCGCGGTCACGGGTGTCGAGACGGATTCGGGGCGCTACGAGGCTGACGCGGTGGTGCTGGCGGCATGCTGGCGAACGCAGGAGCTGCTCCCCGGTGATGTGGAGATTCCCATCCGCCCCTACCGCACGCAGGTGCTGATTCTCGAACCCGACGAGCCGTTGGGCGAGCGGTTCCCGCTCGGTCGCATCGGGAGCGAACACCTCTACTTCCGGCCGGAGCACAACGGCGACCTGCTCATCGGCGGCGAACACCACCTCATCGACGACCCGGCCGCAGTTTCGGGCGACGCCGACGAGTCGTTCAAACTCGACGTTGCGGCGTTCGTCCCATCGCTGATGACTGGGTTCGACAACGCCGGCTTCGTCAACGGCTGGGCCGGCGTCGACGCGGCGACACCCGACACCCGGCCCATCATCGACACTGTCGGGCCGGACGGGCTCGCCGTCGCGACGGGGTTCAACGGACTGGGCGTGATGGCCTCGCCCGTCGTCGGGCCCACCATGCGCGAACGGCTGACCGGTGAAGCGGCACCGTTCACGACCGAGCCGTTCTCGCTCTCCCGGTTCGACTCGCTCTCCCCCGACTTCGAGTACGTCTCGACCTCCGAGGTGTAGGCGGCCCGGCAGTTCTGTCACAACTGTTACGGCGTATCTCGTAGTGGAAAAGAAGTAATTCGGCGATTTTCGATGTGAGCCAAAGATTTATTGGCGCACTGGTTCTCTCACGAATGATGAGTAAACCTGACACGGAGTACGACCACGCGAAACGGCTCCGCGAGAAGACCACGCGGAGCCGGAAGTTCCACGACCGTGCGGAGGCGGTGACGCCGCTGGGCGTGGAGTCGAACGTCCGAGCATTCGACCCTTACCCGTTCTACATCGAGGAGGCGGAGGGTTCCTACGTCACCGACATGGACGGCAACGAGTATCTCGACTTCCTGCTGGCGCTGGGTCCGGTCATTCTGGGCCACACCCACTCCGAGGTGGCCGACGCCGTGGCCGTAGCAGGCCCGGAAGTGTGACCTGACCCGCGACCCCCCCAGCCCCATCGCCTTCGAGTATATGGAGAAGGTCAAGGAGATGACCCCGAGCATCGAGCAGGTGCGACTGGCCAACTCCGGCTCCGAGGCGACGATGCACGCTATGCGTGTCGCGCGTTCCTACACGGGCAACGACATCATCGCCAAACCCGAGGGCGGCTACGCGGGCGCCCACGACTACGCGCTCCAGTCGGTTTACGCCTCTGAGGAGGCAATGGGTCCCGAGGACGAACCCAACACCGTCTCCTACGGGACGGGCATCCCGGACGTGGTGTCGGACACCGTCGTCGCGTTCCCGTTCAACGACAAGGAGGCGACCGAGAAAATCCTCCGCAAGCACGCCGACGACATGGCCGCGGTCATCATCGAGCCGGTGATGTTCTCCTGTGGCTGTCTCAAGCCCCGGGACGGCTACCACGAGTTCCTGCGCGAGCTGACCGAAGAACTCGGTATCGTCCTCATCTGGGACGAAGTGATGACTGGCTTCCGCCTCGGTCCCCAGTCCGCACAGGGTCGCTTCGGCATCACGCCGGACATGACCACGTTCGCGAAGGTGGCCGGCGGCGGCTACCAGATGGCCGGCTTCGGCGGGAAAAAAGAGATTATGCAGGAAATTGCGCCACCGAAGAAGAAGGAGGCCCACAAGTGGAACACCGCGGCGTTCCACGGCGGCACCTACAACGGCCACCCCGTTTCGGCCGCTGCAGGCCTCAAGACGCTCGAAATCCTGGACGAGCGCGACGTGTACGAGCATATCGAGGAGATGGGTGACCGACTGTTCACCGGACTGCAGGAGGTCGCTGACGACGTGGGCATCGACGTGAACGTCCAGCATATCGGCTCGATGGGGCAGGTGTACATGACCGACCACGACATCCACAGCTACCGGGACACCTGNCACTCCAACGGGGAGCAGTTCGCCGACTGGTGGCTCGAGGCTGCGGGCCGCGGCGTCCTCTTCGGCAACCCGATGCAGGGCGAGCGGTTCTTCACGACCTACACCACCACCGAGGAGCAGGTCGACCACGCGCTCGAAGTGGCCGAGGAAGCGTTCCGCGCCGTCGACCACCCGTACTAAACGGTGAGCGACGACAGCCCTGCGACGGCGNACCCACTCGANGCAACGTACGACCTCGCCGTCGTCGGCGGCGGCGTCATCGGCTGTGCAACAGCGGCGGCACTCGCACCCGACCACGACGTGCTCGTGGTCGAGAAGGGGCAGGTCGCCGGCGAAGCGACGGCGCTCGCTGCGGGTGAAATCACGATNACGCCCTCCTACAACGACTACCCAGAGGTAGCAGCTCACGCGAACGACTTCTTCCACGAGTTCGACGGCACTCGGCAGTTCGAGTACGAGCCCCGACCCAGCCTGGAGCTGGTTCGGCCGGGGCGGGGTGAACTGGCCCAGCGCCGGGTGAACCGCCTACAGGGCGACGGTATCGACGTGGAGTTCCTCAACGCGGATGCGGTGTCAGAGACAGCCCCCCGGCTGCGAACCGAGGATATCGACGGCGCGATCCGGTACGCCGAGACCGGCTTCGTCGACCCGTACACCTTCGCGGTCACGCTCCGACAGGAGGCCGAGGCCGCGGGGGCGACGTTCCTCACGGATACGACTGTGGAGGGGNTCACTATCGACGGGACGGGTGAGGACGCCTCCATCACTGGGTTCGAAACCGAAGTTGGAGCCGTCGAGGCCGAGCAGGTGCTCGTCGCCGCGGGGTGGCGGAGTCCGCAGTTCCTGGACCCACACCTCGAGATTCCGGTCCAACCCTACCGCACCCAGTGTCTGGTGCTCGACCCTGGGGAGCCCCTGGACGAGGCGTTCCCAATGGGCTGGATTCCGGGCGAGCACGTCTACTACCGACCGGAACTCAACGGCGATCTGCTCGTTGGTGGCTGGTCGTTCGCCGTGGACGACCCCGAAGGAGCCAGTGGGCAGGCCGACGAGGAGTTCCGCGAACATGTCGCGGGACTGCTCCCGCGCTTCTTCGAGGGGTTCGACCGTGCGGGCTACGTCGACGGCTGGGCCGGTGTCGATGGGGCGACACCGGACACGCGACCGATTGTCGACGCACCCGACGCTGGCCCCGAGGGACTGTTGGTCGCTGCGGGCTTTCACGGCCGCGGCGTGATGACGGCGCCGGTGGCAGCGACGCTGGTGCGCTCGTTCGTGACTGGGGAGGAGACGGCGCTCCCCGAACAGGTGTTCGCGCTCGACCGATTCGAATCGACCTCGCCTGATTTCGAGTTCACCTCGATTTCGGCGGGCGAAGACGATTACGACGACGAAGCCTGACAGTCGCGCACACAGCGAGGACCGACTCCGCTGTTGACCCTGTACTCGTTTTTCGACGCCGACATCGGCTAAAACCGCCGAGTAAACCGCTTACTACGCCTTGATTACCGACCCTGTTTCTGTATTTATTCCTCTATTTCTTGCATAACTTAATCCTTAAACACCGGAGAGCGCCACCGCCTGTAGAGACCATCGATGGCCGACGTGACCCGTCTCCCCGACGTGCCCGCGCCCGTTCCACCCGGAGACGGCGACGCGTGGTGCGCCCCCGACACTGTCGCCCAGTACGAAATCACGCCCGGTGTGGTTGCCACGGTGCGCCGTGACGGTGAGCAGTTCCGCTACGAGGCCCGGGAGTCGACGCTCGCAGCCACCGGGCGGCCGCACTCGAGCGCGTCCGCGAGCGGTTCGAAGACGTCGAACGGCGCCGCCTGCTCACGCGACAGGGCGCGGTCGAACGCGCCGACGCGGGTTCTCGCTGAAGTACGACCGACTACTGGACCGATTGCTTCCGTCGGAGGCTGGCGCCCGGCGCCGCCTCGACTACTACGCACTCCGTGACCTCCGCTTGCTGGGGCCGGTCACACCGCTTGCACTCGATGACGAGGTGGAGATTGCCGATAGTGAGGCGGCAGCCGGCAAGCTCGTCGTCCACACCACGGATTTCGCGCCTGTCGTCACCCAGCTGGCTGCAGCTGATGGTGTCGAACTCAACGCCTCCCAACCCAGCGCGAAGGTGAATCTCGACCCGCCGGGGGTCTCCGAGACGGTTCGCTGTGCGGTCGCG
>Ga0065697_1001174_pt1 | contig 20695 bp, 22 predicted proteins | sample AntLakMe24m_08um_FD_59086 | JGI IMG/M metagenome (GOLD analysis project Ga0065697, IMG submission 59086) | Hypersaline microbial communities from Antarctic Deep Lake - 24m 0.8um v2 (version 3) | ecosystem: Environmental > Aquatic > Non-marine Saline and Alkaline > Hypersaline | place: Deep Lake... | reverse complement strand
GGTCGGATTTCGGTGGAGCGTCCGGCCGGTGTAGGCCGAACAGAAGTAGAGCCACGGCCCGACAGTGCTCAGTCCAACGACGAGCCCCGCAATATAAAACCCGTACTGGAGGCTCGGCGTGGGGGCAGCCAGATAGCCGACATGCAGTGCTGCCCACACTCCGCTTGTTGCAAGCAGGGCGACAAGCCCATTTCGTGTGTCGTCGTTCGATATTTCCCTCGCCCGAGCGATACTTCCGAAACAGGCGACTGCGGCGGCTCCGAACACGAACAGATAAATCTCAAACAGATAGGCGTGTGTGACCAGGATTCCCTGACTGAGCGACAATATATCAATCATAGTATTATATATATGTTTATTAACCCAATATCAACGGTAGCGGCCTCGGAGGGATAAACATACCTTTTGATCTGATAGTCTCCCAACCAGTACGGGCACTACGGCCAGACAACCACGCCGACCGCAACGAGTCCCGACAGTGCCAGGAGGACGCTACTCCAGATCGTGACGTCCCGTGCGAACCGTCTGGGGCCAGCCGTCGACAGGCCGACCTTCACGAGGACACTGGCGGCGGTCGCAAGCAGGATCGCCACCACGGTCTCGGGCGAATCGATCGTTCCGGATCGAAACAGCAGGACTGCGGAGGTCGTCACGCCCGCCGAAGAGACCAACCCGGAGACGAGTGCGCTGACGTAGAGCCCGGCGGTGCCGAACTCTGCCTGTGCAACTGTGCTCCCGGCGAGGATGAAGAGGAACACCGAGCCAAATGCGAGGGCATTGCGGAGCGAAAACGGGCTGGCGAACTCCATGTCGACCTGTTGGTCCCAGTCAGCGATTACCCACGCGATGAGGAACCCCCCGACGACCAACACACCGAGGGGAAAAACGGCATCGTAGAGCACGGTCCCCGTCGAGAGCGTAAAGACGACCGCGATACCGAGATTCCGGAGAGCCATCGCGGCGTTGGCCAACAGCACCGCTGCAACGCCGTACTGGACGGCTTCGCGTTCCTGCTGGACGTGGTCGAGCATCGCGCCGACGACTGCCGCCGAGGAAGCCAACCCCCCGAAGAAGCCAGTCACTGCGATTCCTCGCCCGCCGTAGGTCCGGACCAACGCGTAGTTGACGATGCCGATCCCCGCGACTGTGACGACCATCAGCCACGCGATGCGTGGCTCGAAGGGAACTGGTCCGACCTCCAGGACACCCGCCGGAAGCAGCGGATAGATGACGAACGCGAGGATGGCGAACTCGATGGCCGACTGGATCTCTTCCCGTGAGAGCCCACCCGCGATCCCGTGGAGTTCGCGTTTGAGCACCAGCAGCGTCGACGACAACACGGCCACCGTGACGCCTTCGAGGACGAACCCCGAGGCGACCAGCACCCCGACCCCGTAGCTGACGAACAGCGAGACCGCGGTCGTCAGCGACAGCGAGTCGGGCGAGCGATCCGGGAGGAGCCCCAGCACACCGATCAGCAGCGTCTGTGAGATAACGAACACGCCCCCCGACAGCAAGCAGGAGCGATCCGGTACGGGGTTCCGGTGGCGATGATCGTGAACACGGCACCGAGCAGGCTGGTCAACGAGAAGGTTCGAATACCGGCGGGTTTGTCGGACCATTCGCGTTCGAGGCCGAGAAAGAGCCCGAGGGCCGCGGCCATCGCCAGCTGTATTACCGGCTCGTCGAAGGAGAGGCCGAAAAACGTCCCCGTCTGGAGGAGCACCGCCATCATCCCCAACTGTTGGCAGGCCAGCGGTTTGAACACACCGCCAACAGAGGGATCAACCGACTCGCTGACACCGAGTCGACATCCTTTTTGATCTATCCCATTGGACGCTAGTTATGTCGATTCAATCGACGCTTCGCCAGCATCCAGTCTGGGTGCTCGTCGGGATCGCCCTCCTCGGTGCCGTTGCCTACGTCGTCCAGGCGTTTATCGGCACGCTCGTCTTCGGGCTGTTCCTCTACTATGCGACCCGGCCGGTGTACGACCGGATCGAGGGCCGGGTCGGCGAGCCGAGCATCGCCGCGGGCATCTCGATTTTCGCCCTCGCACTGCCCGCTCTGGCGCTGGTGAGCTACGCGCTGTTGATCGTCTTCCGACAGCTCAACGACCTCACCCAGTCGACGGCGCTCGATCCCGAGGACTTCGGTCTCGATCCGACAACCTTCGACCGGCTCGCTGACCCGGCAACGCTCCTGTCGACCGACCTCAGCCAGTTCATGACCACCGAGTTGGTGGGGTCGGTGCTCGACTCGCTGACCTCCGCCGTCGAGACGGTGACCGTGCTGGCAATCGCGCTCATCAACCTGTTCGTGATGGTCGCACTCGCCTTCTATCTGCTGCGGGACGACCACCGGATCGCCGCGTGGCTCCTGGAGGCCTTCGGCGAGAAGGGCAGCCTGTTCAGACAGTATCTCGTCGCCGTCGACCGGGATCTCAAGGATATCTTCTTCGGGAACATCCTCAACGCGGTGTTCACCGGCACGATTGGGGTGATTACCTACTCGCTTTTGAATATCGTCGCCCCGAGCGACGTGGCGATTCCGGCGGCGGCGCTGGTCGGCCTGCTGGCGGGGGTCGCGAGCCTCATCCCGGTGGTTGGCATGAAACTCGTCTATATTCCGGTCGGCATCTACATGACGGTCCAGAGCCTCACGACGGCCGCAACCGAGAGCCTCTGGTTCGTCGCCGTCTTCTTTGTCGTGTCGTTGGTCATCGTCGACTCGATTCCGGATCTCGTGTTGCGCCCCTACGTCTCGGGGCAGAACGTCCACGTCGGGGCGCTAATGCTTGCCTACACGCTGGGGCCGCTGCTGTTCGGCTGGTACGGACTGTTCCTTATGCCCGTCCTGTTGGTGTTGGTGCTCCAGTTCGCCAGAATCGTCCTGCCGGACCTCCTCGCAGCCGACGACCCCCCAACGATACCGCTGGTCGGAACGCCGCTCCGTGTAGCTGATGCGGTCGAGACGACTGACAACGAGCCACCGATTGGGCCAACCGAGTCGACAGAATAACCTCGCTGCTCCAGTTGGCCGTCAGGCTGGAAGGTACTGCTCTTCCCAGTCCGAGCGGGCGTCGATCTCCCGGCGGCCGCGCCGGGTCATCGTATAGAAGTTGGTTCGGCGGTCCTGCTGGCCCTTCTCGACGAGCCCCTTGTCGACCAGCGTATCGAGGTTCGGATACAGCCGCCCGTGGTGGATCTCCTTTTCGTAGTAGTCTTCGAGCTCCTCTTTGATCGCCAGTCCGTGTGGCTCCTCCAGCCCCGCAATGACGTAGAGCAGATCACGTTGGAATCCTGTTAAGTCGTACATCGGTAATATCCGATTTTAGGTTATTCTCTAAAATAAATAAATTTACCGACCTGACACCGAACGTAGTTGCCGCTCGGGACGTTTCCCGGCAGGATTTGCGGTCGGCTGGGGTTATATCCGGACAAATTACAGTCAGGATGTCATACAGAATCGGGACTGGTCCCGTGACAATCATTTATAATCGAGCCGACTCTTTAGGGAGATATGCCTGAAGAGGTACTATTCAAATCGGAGTCGACACAGTCCCGCGAAGAGATCGCCGACTACCTGCGAGCGGTCGCCGACAAGCTCTCGGCTGGCGAGGCAGTGACGCTGTCGGCTGGCAGCGAGAACGTGACCCTTGAGGTGCCGGATCGACCGACCTTCGAGGTCAAAGCCGAGCGTGAAACCGACAAGGGTGGCCGGAATCCAGAGAAATCACTCGAACTCGAGATCGAATGGGATGAGAACGGCTCGTCGTCAGGCGAGAGCGGCTCGCTCAACATCGAGTAGTCGACCAACTACGGCGCGGTAGCTCTCCGTTGAATTCTGTTCGAAAAGGGGAACGTAAGCGACACAAATTGTGCGCATCCGTTCCGTTGTGGTCCCCGCTGACGCTTCGGCCCTCCAAAGCGAAGCGTCATATCGTCTTCGTCGTCACATACATATAAATATATTCATGCAGCTATCTCAATTAATACCAGATAGTCACGTCGGCTGTCGTGTTGATCCGCTGACGGCGAACGGTTTTTCGGGCCACCGGCTCAACTGAGCCCATGAAAATACGGGGAACACGGGAGTGTCAGTCCTGTGAGACACAGTGGTCCTACTACGAGACCGGGAGTATCACCTGCCCGAACTGCGGGGCCATGGGAAGCGTCGGCGTCGACGAGGCCCGGCGAACCCACACGGATTCGCCAGCCGAACTCGATCTGGAGCCGGTGCGGCGAACGCTTGCGACCGAGCCGCTTGATCACGTGGTCGACGACCTCAAAGAGCGACTGCGAAGCTACACGCGCAAGCGCGGGTTCATAAATGGCGGCGAGCTGCAACCGCTCGACGACCGGTATCTCGCCGCCAGAGAGCTACTTCACGCAGCGGATCTCGCCGCTCGAAGCCATGGGCCGAGCGAGGCCGAGGAGCTGTACGTCCTCGAACTGCTGGGCGGGGCGGAATCCGGCGAGTGGCCGCCGGAGACTGACCTCCCCGACTCGCTTTCGGCCGCCAGAGGGCTGGCGGTCGCCGACGCCGTTGCGGCCTACCGCCGGGATCTCCGGACGTGGCTCGAAGATCATCCCGACCCCGAAGCCGTCAAAACCCTCGGCTCGCTCCGGGATCAACTCAAACGTGCCGAGGCCCTCCAGGGGGAGATCCCGACCAAAACCGCCGACCAACTGGTCGCGACGACCCGTGAAATCGGCGACCACCTCCGCGGCGACGACGACGCGCTGCCGTCGGCTCGTGACCGACTGAAACGACTGGGCTGAGCCAGCAGCGCCGACATCCGGCGTCGAAAACACCAAATCGGTCGGCTGTTTTGGGTGCGATATGCCCGAGCCGTTCGACATCCACGACCACAGACACGAGATGAAACAGCTGAAAGACACGGGCAAAACCGGGCTCTACGACAACCGCAAAGACGTCCCGTGTCCGGTCTGCAGCGACGTATTCGACCGGCTGTTCCTCACGAAGAAGCGCGGGACGACGTTCCCCGAAAACGACGGTGCGCGTTTCTGCTTTTTAAACCAAGAGGACGCACTCTACCTGTTTCGGCACTGACCATCAGTCGAGTATATAACTAGTCGGCGAATAACGAGATGTCGGCGCGATCGGATATATATAGTAACGGTGACGACCGGTGAAAGGTCGTGCTCCCCGTGCGGTGGGGCCGACGGCGCGTCTACGGGAGTTCGATGTCGACGCCCGCCTGTTCGCTGGCGGCCTTTTACCGTATTATACAGGAGCATCGCGCGAGTCATCGGGCCGACGCCGCCGGGAACCGGCGTGATCGCACCGGCGACCGATTCGGCACTCTCGTAGTCGACATCGCCCACGAGTTCGTACCCCCTTCTCGTTGTCCGCATCCACGCGGTTGACGCCCACATCGATGACCGTCGCGCCCTCCTGGAGCATCGCCCCATCGATAAACTCCGGGACGCCCGCGGCGGCGACGACGATATCCGCCTCGCCCGTCTTCGCAGCGAGGTCGTCGGTTCGGGAGTGACAGATCGTCGTCGTCGCGTTGCCCTGCGGGGCCTTCTGGATGAAGAGGTTTGCGAGGGGTTTGCCGACGATATCCGAGCGACCAACGACCACCGCGTCGGCACCTTCGGTTTCGATCTCGTAGTACTCCAGGAGCTTCTGGACGCCGTGGGGCGTACAGGGTTTGAATCGGGCGTCGCCGGCGACGAGGCGGCCGACGTTCTCGGGGTGGAAGCCATCGACGTCCTTGGCGGGGTCGATCGCGCGGATGACCTCGCGTTTGTCGACGTGGTCCGGCACCGGCAGCTGGACGAGGATACCGTGGACTTCGGGGTCGTTGTTGAGGTCGTCGATGGTCTCGAAGAGTTCCTCGGCGGGGGCCTCAGGGTCGATCTCGACGTGGATGCCATTAATGCCGACCTCCTCGCAGTCGCGCTGTTTCATCGAGACGTAGGTCTCGCTGGCGGCGTCGTCGCTCATCAGGACGGTCGCCAGGCCGGGGGTGACCCCCTCGGCTTCGAGGGTTTCAACGCAGCCGGTGATCTCCCCGCGGATGTCGCTTGCGACGGCCTTGCCGTCGATAATCTCGGTCATTAGGCGATAGACGGCGGGCAATCGGCAAAAGGATTCGGAAGCGGGGCGAGGGCGCTACTCGTACAGCGGGTGGGCGTCACACAGCTCATCGACGCGCTCGCTGACCTCGGCGATCACCTCGGCGTCGTCGTGGTTGTCGACGACCCGGTAGATCAGATCGCCGACCTCTGCGATGGCTTCCTCGTCGAAACCGCGGGTGGTGAGCGCGGGCGTTCCAGCACGGATGCCGCGTGGGGTTGAACGGCGAGCGCGTCTCGCCGGGCACCGTATTCGCGTTGAGGACGATCCCCGCCTCGGCCAGCGCGTCCTCGGCGTCGCCGCCCGGCAGGTCTGGATGAGATTCACGGAGATCGACGAGCACGAGGTGGGTGTCGGTGCCGCCGGAGACGACCTCGAAGCCGTGGTCGGCGAAGGTGTCGGCGAGTACCTCGGCGTTGTCGACGACCTGCTGGGCGTACTCCTCGAATTCCGGTTCGAGGGCCTCGCCGAAGCCGACTGCCTTCCCGGCGATGTTGTGCATGAGCGGTCCGCCCTGGCCGCCGGGGAAGACGGCGTTGTCGATGTCGTCGGCGTGTTCCTCGCCCGTCATCACGATCCCGCCACGACCGGCGCGGATCGTCTTGTGGGTCGAACCGGTCACGAAGTCGGCGACGCCGACCGGCGACTGGTGGGCACCCGCCGCGACCAGCCCGGTGATGTGGGCGATGTCGGCCAGATGGTAGGCTCCCACGTCGTCGGCGACATCCTGGATCGTCTCCCACTCGACCTCACGCGGGTAGGCGGAGTAGCCCGAAACGATCATATCGGGTTCGAACTCGTCGGCCATCTCGGCGAGGCCCTCGTAGTCGATGTAGCCCGTCTCGGGGTCGACTTTGTACTGTTCGACCTCGTAGAACTGGCCGACGAAGTTGGCGGGGTGACCGTGGCTGAGGTGGCCGCCGTGGGTCAAGTCGAGAGAAAGGATCTTGTCGCCAGGTTCGAGGGTCGCAAAGTAGACCGACTGGTTGGCCTGCGTGCCCGAGTGGGGTTGGACGTTGACGTGTTCGGCACCCCAGAGTTCCTTGGCGCGGTCGATGGCGAGCTGTTCGATATCGTCGGCGTACTCACACCCCGCATAATAGCGCTTGCCGGGGTAGCCCTCGGCGTACTTGTTGGTGAGCGCGCTGCCTTGGGCTTCGAGAACAGCCTTACTGACGTGGTTCTCGCTGGCGATCATCGCCAGTGTGCCTTCCTGCCGGGAATCCTCGCCTTCGAGGGCGTCTGCAACCGCCGGGTCGACCGCACGGACCTGCTCGTAGTTCATACCTGAATAGGGGCCGCTCACTCCAATAAGTGGTTCGTTAGGCGTCGGCTAGCGCGTCGAACTGCTCAGGTTACGCGTTGGCTAACGCGCCGAACTGCTCGGCGGCCGTCCGGGTGCCTTTGGCGATCACGATGTCGCCGCCGCGGAGTTCGGCATCCGCATCGGCGACCAGAATCCAGCCGTCGCCGGGTCGACGGATCGCGATGACCGACATCGTCACGTCGGCGTCAGGGACCCCTTCGGAGACGGCGGTGCCGTCGAGTTGGCTCCCGGCGGCGACCGCGAGGCGGGTGATGATCTCGTCGCTCTCCTGGACGGCCAGCTGAACGACCGGGTGGACCTCGATCTCCCGGAGAACCCCCTCGCTGATGTCGACGGCGGCGTCGCTGATCACTTCCGTGCTGGTGCCGAGATGAATCAACCCCCGGAGAGTCACCGGGTCGGCGGCGTCGGCGGCGGCCTGCAGCACCCACGCCTCGAATCTGGATTCCAGCGCGTCGACCTCGACTTCGAGATTGCTGACCTCCTCTGCGAGTTCGGCGTCGTCGAACAGCACGCTGCTGTAGGCGAGATCGACTGCGAGCTCCGAGAGGTTCTTCATGTGGAGGATGGTGTCGACCGCGCGTTCGAGATCCTCGATCCTGGCGGCATCCGGGAGCTGTGGGTCGTAGGGGTTCCCGGAGAGCGTCTCGTAGACCGCCCCGATCTCGGATTCGGGGCCGCGGAGAAAGGCGATGTCTTCGCCGTGGATCTCGGTGGTGGGGCCGGGGTTGAGCAGCCAGTCGTCGCCCCGCCGGAGGGCGATCACGCGCACGCCGGTTTCGGATTCGAGATCGATTTCGCCGAGCGTCCGGTCGGCGTACGCCGACGCCTCGTCTACTTCCCCCCGGACGAGCGTCTCGACGGCCTCGGGGAGCGCCGCCCGCATCGCTTCGGGAAGGCCGATGTCTTCGAGGACGATCTTGGCGATATCACCCGCCGCGTCGCTGATCTGGTCGGTTGCAGTGACGATGCTCAACACGGGAGCCAGTGCCTCGGCGTCCGAGGGGCTCCGGGCAGCCATCAGGAGGCTCATCTGGGCCCGGATTTCGAGGACGTCCATCTTGTGTTCGAGCCGGAGGACTTCGGCGGCGAGCTCCTCGTTGCGGTGGAGGACTGCCGAGTAGGCGAGATCGATCAACAGCTCGGCGGTGTCTTTCATCTCGACGAGCAGGTCCTTGACGCTGACCGGCTCGTATTCGACCGGCGTCGACGATGTCTCACCTGCTGGCAGGTCCATACAGAAATCACTCCGTCCGGCTACAAAAGCGTTCAGTGCTATCGGTCCGCTACCGACTGTACCGATCTTCGAACCCTCTGATAGCGTCGTCGGTTCCGGCGATGATGACATCGTCGTCGGCCGTGAACGTGAACCGCTGGGGGTCGAAGTCGGAGATCGTCTCGCCGTCACGCACGATCGCGATGACAGTGCTCCCGGTCTCGGTTCGAACCGCCTCGGCAGCGAGTGTGGTTCCGGCCAGCCCGCTTGCGGGGAGCCGGACGACACTGACCTGTTTGCCGTAGGCCAACACCTCTTGATCCTCGAACACCGTCGCCGCCAGCATCTGTCCGCTGACCGTCGACAGCGACTGGACGTACTCCGCGCCCGCCCGGTAGAGTTTCGTCACGTCGCCCTGCTCGGTGGCCCGCACCAAAATTCGAATATCGGGGTTCAGTTCCCGGGCGATGAGCGTCGCAAAGATCGCCGTCGTATTGTCCGCGACGGTGAGAATCAGCGCCGTACTCTCCTCGATTCCCGCGGCCTCCAACACATCCGGATCTCGCGCGTCCCCGACGACGTCGACCGCGTCGCCGGGTTCGATATCCAACACCGTAGACTGGAGGCCGGCAGCGGCCAGCGTCGCAGCCGCCGCCTGTCCGGTGTCGCCGTAGCCAGCGAGGATCACATGCTGGGCGGTAACGGGTCGAACGGTGGCGGCTGTCGCCTCCCGCAGGGCTGCAATCTGTGTGGGTTCACCGGCAACGAGGAGTCGTGTTCCGGGGTCGAGTCTGTGTGTCGGGTCGACCGGCGTCTCGAAGCTACCAGCCGACCAGACGCCGATCACGGTGACACCGAACCGCTCGTGGAGCGACGCCTCCTCGAACGTTCGGTCGGCGAACTCGCTTTGGGCGTCGACGGTGAGTTCGATCAGCTCGAAGTCGTCGCCGATGGCGATGCCCGCCTCGATATCAGTCGTGACTGTTGCGGAGATCTGCGCCGCCAGACTCTCGCCCAGCAACTGTCGGGGCGAAAGTGCTTCGTCGACACCGGCCGCCAGATGGTACCGACGAAGCTCCGCGTCGGAAACCAGCGTGACGACGCGGATCCCCGGAGCCGCATCGCGGGCCGACAGGGCAATACTCGCGTTCGTATCGTCGCCCGCGTCGGCGACGACGGCGATCGCCTGCTCGAGACCTGCGTTCGACAGCGCCCGTCTCGACTCCGGATCACCCTCGATGACTCGATAACCGGCCTCGTGACACTCGATGGCCGTCTCGGTGTCGGGCTCGATAAGCACGTACTCACGGTCTCTGGCATCGAGCTCCGCGATCAGTGCGTCCGTTCGAGGCGTGTAGGCACAGACGATCACATGGTCCTCGAGCTCCTCGACCGTCGTCGGCACCGTCGGCGAAAGCATCTCACGGAGCCATGGCACCGCGAAGATGTCGACGGCCGTCAGAATGAGACCGATCCCGGCGAACTGCATCAGGATCACCAAACCGTTCATCTGGGGCGTCTGCCACGGCGCGTCCTCACCGTAGCCGGTGGTTGTGAAGCTCTGTATAACGATTTCGAGCGAGCGATACAGCGGTTGCGGGCGGCCCTCCCAGAGAGCCATCCCGGTGTTGTAGACGATCGTAAACAGCAGGGTCGTCACGACCACCAAGGCGAGGTAGAAACCGGTTCGACGTGTTGGGAACCGCATACACGAGTATCTCGCTGAGCGGTCTTATCAGTCATCGCCGGACAGGGGTCACAGGGCTTCGGAGGCCACGCTGCACCGAAGCAGATAACCTGCGGCAGTCGGAAATCGCTGTATGGACTACCACGAGGCGGCAGACTTTCTTTTCGATCTCCGCCGTTTTGCGGTTCGCCCCGGCACCGAGTCGACCGCGGCCCTCCGGGCAGAGCTCGGCGATCCCGGCGACGACCTCCCGTTCGTCCAGATCGCTGGCTCGAACGGGAAGGGCAGTACGGCAAAAATGGTCGAATCGATCCTCAGAGAAAGCGGCTTGTCGGTCGGTCTCTACACGTCGCCGCATCTCACCTCGCTCGACGAACGTATTCAGGTCGACGGCCGCCCGATCACCGCCAGCGCGATCACCGAATTCATCGAGCGCACGAAACCGTGGCTCGTCGACCGCGCGGCCAACGGCGAGCCGCTGACCTTCTTCGAGGTGGTGACGATGATGGGGATCTGGTATTTCGACCGCGAAGACGTCGACGTCGCCATCCTCGAAGTCGGCCTCGGCGGCGAGTACGACGCGACGAGCGTGGTCGATCCGGTCGCCAGCTGCGTGACGACAGTCACGCTCGAACATACCGACGTCCTCGGCGAGACGATCCAGGAGATCGCCACGACGAAAGCCAAAGTCGCCCCCGAGGGTGAGACGCCACTGGTCACCGGCGCGACCGGCGAGGCCCGCGAGGCCATCCGGGCCGAGGCGGGCGACCTCCTGACAGTTGGCCCGAAAGGCGGTGAGGCCGCCGACTGTACAGTCAGCTACGAGGGGCGGNTCAACCACACCGAAGCCAGCGCCCGGATCGACCTCCCCGCGGTCGGCCGCGGCCCGTGGGCTCCGCTCGATGCCAGCACGCTCGACGTTAGGCTCCCCCTACTCGGCGAACACCAAGCACTCAACGCCGGGATCGCTACGACGCTGGCCGGACAGGTTGTCGGATCGTTCGACGACAGCGAACCAGTCGACTTCGACGCCGGGACCATCGGCCGCGGGCTCCGCAACGCCCACTGGCCGGGGCGGTTCGAGGTCATGCGCGAGGAACCACTGACTGTCCTCGACGGCGCGCACAACCCCGAGGCGACCGCAACACTGGCCGAGACGCTGTCGACGTTCGAGTACGACGACCTCCATCTCGTCTTCGGCGCAATGGGCGACAAATCCTATGTCGAAATGGCCGAGACGCTGCCGGTCCCCGACTTCGTGGTCACCTGTCAGCCCGACCATCACCGCGCCGAGGACCCCGACGTGTTGGCTCGCGTGTTCGAAAATACAGGTGCGGACGACGTGACCGCGGGCTCGTCGGTCGCCGAGGCCTTCGACACAGCCCGCGAGCGCACTGACCCCGACGACTGCCTGCTCGTCTGTGGCTCGCTGTTCGCGGTCGGCGAGGCCCGAACGACGCTGACACGGCAGGCGGTTCCGAAGCGCGTCGACGACACCGAGACGGCCCGCGACGTTCTGTCGAACGCTCACGTCACCGACTGTGAAACCGACACCGAGGCCGAGCGGGCAGTCCACCGAGTCGTCTCGATGCAGGTCGAAGGCCGACAGGCGACGATCCTCGACCGGGAACTCCGGTCGCTCGGCGGCAGTTGTGGCACTTCCGGAGTCACTGCGGCGGGCGAACTCCACGATGTCGTCCTCATGGGAACAGTCGCCCAGTTCCGACAGCTGACAGCCACCCTCGACAGCCAGCCGTTCGGTCTTTCGGGAATCGCCGATGAAATCCGCAGGCAGGTCGGCCTTATAAACGATACTCGGCGAGGGAACCGACGCCGACCAGTATCCGTGGGACGAGGGAACTGCCGTTATGGGGATTCTCAACGTCACCCCCGATAGCTTCCACGACGGCGGGGATTTCTTCGACCGCGCCGCGGCCATCGACGGCGCGAAAGCGTTGGTCGAAGAGGGTGCGGATATCATCGATATCGGGGGCGAAAGCACCCGTCCAGGAGCCGATCCGGTGCCCGTCGACGAGGAGATCGACCGCGTGGTGCCGGTAATCGAGGCCGTCTCCGATCTCGATGTTCAGATTTCGGTCGACACCCGAAAGGCGGCGGTCGCTGAAGCCGCCCTCAACGCCGGGGCGGACATTCTCAACGACGTGGCCGGGCTCGAAGACCCCGCGATGCGGTTTCTGGCCGCCGACCGCGAGGTACCGGTGATCGTCATGCACTCGATTGACACCCCCGTCGTTCCCGACCGGGACGTCGACTACGAGGACGTGGTCGAAGACGTGATCCGGTCGTTGAACGAGCGGGTGCTACTGGCCGAAAAGGCCGGGATTCCCCGCGAGCGCATCATCGTCGATCCGGGCCTCGGCTTCGGCAAAACCGCCGCCGAGAGCTTCGAACTCCTCGGACGCCTCGAAGAGTTCCGCGCGTTGGGCTGTCCAATCCTGATCGGCCACTCCCACAAATCGATGTTCGACCACGTCGACCGAACCCCTGACGACAGACTGGAAGCCACCGTCGCCGCGACCGCGCTGGCGGCGGATCGAGGAGCCGACATCGTCCGGGTCCACGATGTCGCCGAAAACCGGACCGCGGTCGACGTCCAGCAGGCGACCGACGGCCCACGGAGCGAGTGACCGATGGCGGGCTACTACGAAGCAGTCACCGCCTATCCCGAGGGGACGAGCACCGTCAGTCGCTACGCCAAAACCGCCGCGAGACATGGCTACGACGGGCTCGTCGTCCGAACACGGGATGCCGACTACGACGCCGCGGCCATCGGCGACCGCTACGATGTCGACATCGTCACCGGGGTCGAGGTCGACGCCGAGAGTCCCGACAGCGTCTCGGGGTCGATCGGCAACTTCCGCGGGGAGTGTACCCTGCTGTTGGTCCGCGGCGGGACCAACGCCGTCAACCGGTACGCCGTCGAGCAGGACCGAGTCGACGTCCTCACGGGACCGATGGCTGGCAACGGCGATTTCAACCACGTGCTCGCGCGGGCAGCCAAAACCCATGGCGTCCGCGTGGAGTTCGACTTCGGCCCGGTGCTCAGGTCCAGTGGCGGCCAACGCGTCCAAGCCCTCCGGGGGCTCCGGAAGCTCCGTGAACTGGTCGAACAGTACGACACTCCCTACGTCGTCAGCGCGAACACGACCAGCCACTTCGGGCTTCGTGCGCCGCGAGAACTGATGGCTCTCGGCGAGCAGATCGGGTTTTCCGCAGAACAGGTCGAAACCGGCTTCGCCGAGTGGGGTCGGCTCGCCGCGCGAAACCGCGAGCGAACCGACGAATCGTTCATTGCGCCGGGGGTCAAACGAGGGAAACATGAAGAAGACGAGTGAGGAACACGCCGCCCGGTTCACCGCGACGGCGGCGAGCTACGACGCCGACAAGCGACCCGAATACCACGCCTGCTGTTCGCTCGTCGTCGGCCGTGATCAATCTGCAAACACCTCGTTATGAAGCACCTACCAAAACATATTCGGCCACGATGGCGGTATCTCGCGGTCGAAATCGAGTCGACGCCCGACGCCGAGATCGACCGGGGGACGTTCCAACGGGAGCTGTGGTACGCCGCGGGGAACCTGCTGGGCGATCCAGGAAGTGCCGACGCCGACCTGACCGTCTACAGTTTCTCCTTCCAGGACGGCCTCGGCGAAACGATCGTTCGGGTGCGCCGGGGGAAAACCGACCCCGCACGCGCGGCAGTGGCGTGTGTCGACGCGATCGACGGTGAGCCGGTCGGCCTCAGCGTACGGGGGATTTCGGGGACGGTACGTGCCTGTGAGGAAAGGTATTTAGGACGCCGGACCGGAGGTTTCGACCAGAGACACGTGGCGTTCGCGGATGCCGATCGGCCTGCGTTTTCGCGCGATGACGCAGTCGACGTTTCGATGCCGACCGGGTTCGTGAGTGCGACGGAACTCGATTTCGAGTGACACATATATGCAGGGACAAGCCCAACAGCAGGCGTACGACCGCGGCACCACCATCTTCTCGCCGGACGGTCGGTTGTATCAGGTCGAATACGCCCGCGAAGCAGTCAAGCGCGGCTCGGCGTCGATCGGTGTCCGGACCGCCGAAGGAGTGGTACTACTCGCAGACAAACGCAGCCATTCGCCGCTCATGGAGCCCGAGAGCGTCGAGAAGCTCCACAAGGCCGACGATCATATCGGCATCGCCTCGGCGGGCCACGTCGCCGATGCCCGCCAGCTGATCGACTTCTCGCGCCGCCAGGCACAGGTCAACCGCCTCCGCTACGGCGAGGCGATGGGCGTCGAAGCGCTCACGAAGACGGTTACCGACTATATCCAGCAGTACACCCAGATCGGCGGAGCCAGACCGTTCGGCGTCGCTCTCATGGTCGGCGGCATCGAGAACGGCGAGCCACGACTGTTCGAGACCGACCCCTCGGGAACCCCCTACGAGTGGAAGGCGCTGGCTATCGGCGAGAACCGCGCCGACATCCGGGAGTATCTCGAAGAGCGGTACGACGAGGAACTCACGCTCGACGAGGGGCTCGAACTCGCTCTAAGCGCGCTGTCGGATGCCACCGACGAACTGCTTGAACCCGATGGCCTTGGACTGGCGACGGTAACGGTTGACGACGAGGCGTACCACCAGTACTCGGTCGACGAGGTCGAGACCGTCCTCGAAGAACACGATCTACTGGCCGACGAAGACGCCGAAGACGACGAGTAGTCAGCTACTAATTTTAAATCTGCCACTCACGCGGAGTCGTATTCAGTCGTTCACAACCGTCAGGGGTGACGACGACCAGATCCTCGATTCGAACGCCGAACTCACCGGGAAGGTAGACCCCGGGTTCGACTGAAAACACCATATTCGGCTCCAGGAGCCGGTCACTACCATCGACGATCGTCGGCTCCTCGTGGATGTCGAGCCCCACGCCGTGGCCCGTTCGGTGGATGAACCGCTCGCCGTAGCCTGCCGTCTCGATCACGTTTCGGGCCGCAGCGTCGACGTCGCCCGCGGTCACGCCGGGTTCGATCGCCTCGATGGCCGCAGTCTGGGCCCGGCGGACCAGTTCGTGGACGGTCCGGAATTCGTCGTCCGGCTCACCGTCGAAGACGACCGTTCGGGTCTGGTCGGAGGGGTAGCCGTCGACTCGTGTCCCGAAATCGAGGACGACCGGCTCGCCCGCCTCAATAACACGATCACCGTGGGTGTGGTGAGGCATCGCCCCGTTGGGACCGGAACCGACGATTGGCTCGAAGGAGAGTTCCGCGCCGCCAGCAGCGGCGAGTTCGGCTTCGATTCGCGTGGCGAGTTCGGCTTCAGTCATCCCGACTGCTTCGGAGCCGAGGTCCCGAACCGCCATCATCGCAGTGTCGGCGGCCTCGGCAGCCGCCCGGAGTGCAGCGAGTTCGGCGTCGTCCTTTCGCATCCGCAGGTCGGCCAGCAGTTCGTCGGCTAGCCCGAACGTCGCGTTCGGGAGCGTCGACTCCAACAACTGTGTAAACCGTGCCCACATCGTCTCGTCGACGAGCAGACGGCTGCCGTCGAGTCCGAGTTCCGAACACAACGCAGCCAGTGGATCAGCCGGCCCCTCGGCGTCACCCCACGTTCGAACGTCGTCGACCGGCGTTCGGTCAGCGATCTGCTCGGCAGCCAGTTCGGGGACGAAAAACAAGGGGGTCGTGGTCGACAGTGAGAAACAGGAACAGCGCCCGTTCGCTGGGTTCGTCGGCGAACCCGGTGAGATATTCGAGGTTCCGGCTCGGAAAGAGAACGATTCCCTCAGCGGGGTGCTCGGCCAGTCGGCGTCGACAGGCCGCCAATCGGTCCGCATATGGAGACATGAGAGGGATGTGGGCGTCCGTATTGGTATAGCTGTCGACTAGTAAACAGTCACTAGACCTGTCGAGACGGGGAGTAGGAGACGATTACTTAGGTAGGATGATCGAACAACACCGGGTATGGGCTTCAATTGGCTCTCCGCGAACGCGTGCCCCTCCTGTAACGTTATTCCAAGTGCGGCCGACTACGACGACTTCGGTTATCCGGTCTGTCCGTCCTGTGGGACGATCATCCGGTCGGAGGGTGGTGACGAGCAGATCGCAGCCGCCCACTCGGACTAATCGGTTCCGTAACACACGTGTAGTCACTGGGCGTTGTGACGGTATGGAGTGGGAACAGACGACAGTCGAAGACAGGATCGAAGAGTGGGCCCGAGCCGACGGGAACGCGACGATCCGACTCCGCCGACGCACCGATGGCCAGTTTGCGGTCCGGCTCGACCGGCTGTATCAGGCCGACGAAGACCGCGGCTACGCCTACGAGGTCGTCGAGACCCGCGAGGCTGCCGAGGCACTGATCGACGACTGGCAGCATGAGGCAGCTATCGGAGACGAGACAGTCGAGTAGTCGATGACTACTCGTCGCATGCTGGATCGTCCTCGCGCTTTTCCTCGCCAGTAACGACAGCCGTCGCCTCCTGCTCTCGGGGGGCCGCCGATCCGTGCCCTCCACCACCAGGCGTCCGAACCGTCACTGTCGTGCCAGCCTCGGCCTCGATTGTCGTTTTTGCACCGACTGGGTCGCCGTCGACGAGGTTCTCCCCAGTGGCTCCGTTTTCGCCGCCAGCAACACCGCGTGGGGGATGACGTCGACGCTCAGTCAGGAGTGAGACAGTCGCCGGTACTTCGGTCACCAGTTGGCGTTCGATCCCGTTTCCACCGCGATATCGGCCGCGACCACCGCTATCCGGACGGAGCGCGTAGCGAGTGACCCGGAGCGGATACTCGGCTTCGAGGGCTTCGATCGGCGTATTTAGTGTGTTCGTCATCCCGACCTGAACCCCATCCATCCCGTCTTTGGTCGGGCGCCCGCCGAAGCCACCGCCGATCGTCTCGTAGTAGCTGAAGCCTGCTCCATCCCTGCTACCGATCGTGAGATTATTCATCGTCCCCTGACCCTGCGCCGGGAGTTCGTCGGGGACTGCCTCCGCGAATGCCGACAGCACCGTGTCTGTCACCCGCTGGCTGGTCTCGACGTTGCCGCCGACCACTGCCGCGGGCGGCTCGGGATCGAGCAGGCTTCCGGCCGGGATCTCGACCGAGACGGGCTGGTAACAGCCGTGGTTCGGCGGAATATCCGGATCTGTCACGGCACGGACAACGAAATAGACCGCACTCTTTGTTACCGCCCGCGGGGCGTTGATGTTACCCGCGACCTGCGGGGCTGTGTCGGTGAAGTCGACTGTAATCGATTCATTGCTGATCGTTAGTCGTACCCTAATCGGGATATCGTCGTCAGTGATCCCGTCGCCTTCGAGGAAATCCTCGGCAGCGAACGTGCCGGTCGGGAGTTCCGCGATCGCCGCCGCCATCCGCTCGCTGGAGTAGTCGATGACGGCATCGAAGGCGGCCTGGAGTCGATCGCGGCCGTGGTCTGTCTGGAGTTCCGTGAGTCGTGTTTCGGCTCGCTCGTTGGCGGCGATCTGAGCGCGGAGATCCGCTCGCCGCTCGTCGGGGTTGCGGACGTTCGCCAACAGCAACGACAGCAGTTCCTCGTTATGTTCGCCGTCCGTGACAATCCGGACCGGTGGGATTCGGACCCCCTCCTGGAAGATCTCTCTGGCTCCGGCGGGCATACTTCCAGGAGTCATCCCACCAACGTCTGCGTGATGGGCCCGCGAGACGGCATACCCAATCTGTTCGCCGTCGACGACAACCGGCGAAACCATCGTGAGATCAGGGAGATGGGTGCCGCCGGCAAAGGGATCGTTGAGCAACCAGACATCACCTGGCTGTGGGTCCTGTTCGCGGACAGCCTCGACGGCCTCCGGCATTGCCCCCAGATGGACGGGGATGTGTTCGGCTTGCGCGACGAGTCGGCCCTTAGTGTCGAACAGCGCCGTCGAGCAGTCGCGCCGCTCCTTGATATTGGGAGAGTAGGCACCGGCTACCAGCACCTGACCCATCTCCTCGGCGATTCCCTCCAACTGGTTGCGCATAATCTCCAGCGTCACGGGGTCGATCTCCGTCTCAGAACTGTCAGTGTCGGTGGCATCGGTCATTGTGTGTCCTCCCGTGTGAGTCTGAGCGTTCCGTCGGCGCTGACGGTTGCCGTCCAGTTGGGTGGGACGACTGTCGTCGACTCGTCGGCCTCCAGGACCGCCGGACCGTCGATCGGCTGGCCGACCGTGAATCCATCGCGGTTGTAGATCGGCGTTGCGACGAACTCACCGTCGAAAAACGCCTCCCGGCACCCGATCCGTGCTGGGCCCTCGGGCTCGTACGCGACGGCGGGCGGCTCGCGTTCGGCTACGGCGGTCGCCCGCAGGGTCACGCATTCGACCGGTTCGTCCATCCGGTAGCCCGATGTCGACTCATGGGCATCGTGGAACGCACCGCGAACGGTCTCGGTGTCGACCGGCCGTGAAACCGGTACCGTGAGTTCGAAGCTCTGCCCGCTGTAACGGAGATCCGCCGCATACTCGACGCTTGGCTCCGTCTCCGTGGTGGCGATCCGTGACAGCACTTCGTCGCGAAGCGTCGAGAGCGTCTCGTCGATGGTATCGGCCCCAAGCTCCGACAGCGGTGTTCGAACCGTTCGGGCGGCGTCGTGTTTCTCGTCGGCAGAGAGCAGTCCGAACGCCGACCGGACGCCGCTGGCGTAGGGAACGACGACCGCCTCAACGCCAAGGGTTTCGGCGATCGATGCGGCGTGCATCGGGCCCGCACCGCCGAAAGCACAAAGCCCGAACTGCCGGGGATCGTGGCCGCGTTCGACCGTGACCGCCCGGATCGCACGCGTCATATTGGCGTTAGCAACACGGAAGACACCGCGGGCGGCCGCCAGCGCGTCATCTAACCCTGCCTCCTCAGCCAGCGATCCGAGCGCCGTCCGGGCGGCGTCGGTATCGAGCGAGAGGTTACCACCGAGTTCGGCGTCATCGCCGATGTATCCCAACAGGAGATCCGCGTCGGTGACTGTCGGTTCGGTGCCACCACGACCATAGGCCGCGGGCCCGGGTGTGGCACCGGCTGATTCGGGTCCGACCCGGAGTGCGCCACCGGCGTCGACCCAGCCGATCGAACCGCCGCCCGCTCCGACCGTGTGGACGTCGACCATCGGAGTGCCGATCGGTCGGCCACCGACTTCGGCGTCGGTCGTTATTTCCGCGCCGCCCTCTCGGACCAGACTCACGTCGCTGGATGTGCCGCCCATATCGAAGGTAATCAGCCCCTCGCGGTCGGTCTCAACCGCGTTCGCGCTGATAACGCCCGCCGCCGGCCCCGACAGCATGGTCGTAACGGCGCGCTCGCGGACGGTTGACGAGTCGGCGATCCCGCCGTTGGACTGCATGATGCGGGGGGTCGGCACGCCGAGCGCGGCGGCCCGCTCGTCGAGCCGAGCGAGATACCGCTGGATGGGTGGTCGGACGTAGGCGTCGACGACTGTCGTCGAGGTCCGTTCGTACTCCCGGAACTCCGCGAGCACTTCGTGGGAGGCAGACACCGGCACCGCAAGGCGGTCGCGGAGCCGCTCGACGACCCGTTTCTCGTTTTCCGGATGCCCATAGGCGTGAAGCAGACAGACTGCCACGCTTTCGATCTCGCTGTCGGCGAGCTCGGCGGTGAGTGTGTCGACCTCGCTATCTTCGACCGGCCGTTCGATCCCCTCGGTCGTCGCCCGCTCGTCGAGTTCGAACCGCCGCCGTCCGGGAACCAGCGGGGTCGGCTTCTCGGCGTCCAGATCGTAGAGCGCAGGTCGGTCTTGGCGGCCGATTTCGAGCACATCGCGAAACCCCTTGGTCGTGACGAGCGCCGTTGTCGCACCGGCGTCCTCCAGGAGAGCGTTGACCGAGACGGTCATCGCGTGGCTGAACGCCTCGATCTCGCGTGGCTCGATGTCGGCGACCGAACAGGCCCGCGTGAGGCCCTGCATAACGCCCTCGCTTTGGTCCGTTGTCGTCGGGACCTTGGTCGTCGTTAGCTCGCCGTTGGCAAGGAGGACAACATCGGTGAACGTGCCGCCGACATCGACGCCAATCACCGGTTGGCGCTCGTCGTCGCCACTCACTGTCTGTCACCCCAAGAATGGATGTGAGTCGTGTGCATACTCGCAGGGAGTTTGCCACAGACTTAGTGATTCGGTCACTGCAGTCGCTCGGTCGTCTCGACCAGCGGGTGACGGGCGTAGTCGACGATCGTGATATCCTCGATTTTCGTCAGGTTTTGTTTGGCGGCTGTCTCGGCCATCCCGAGGTCGACTGACTCGCTGAGGACGATAACGTAGGCGTCCATTTCGGGGATATCCATACTGTCGGCGGCCAGCACGCGGTGGTGGCCATCGGCGAGATACAGTTCGG
>Ga0065697_1000287_pt1 | contig 20744 bp, 25 predicted proteins | sample AntLakMe24m_08um_FD_59086 | JGI IMG/M metagenome (GOLD analysis project Ga0065697, IMG submission 59086) | Hypersaline microbial communities from Antarctic Deep Lake - 24m 0.8um v2 (version 3) | ecosystem: Environmental > Aquatic > Non-marine Saline and Alkaline > Hypersaline | place: Deep Lake... | reverse complement strand
CTATCCAAGNACCTGCTGCTGCTGCTATAGCCATGCTTTCCTCCTAGTTAAAATCATACACGGCGTCCCCTTTGTGTGAACCTACCCCTCCACTCCATATCTCTTAGCTGGAAAGGTATGTGGCTGTCCGTGATTAGTTTGAATGTTATCTTCTCTGATTCTTGCCTGATAGGAAAGCTGTACTTACCCGGAAGGATAGGCGCAAAGCCAATGATATTACTGAATCCACCAATAACCCTGCTATTGAACTCGTAATTTCTTGTGACTCCCCACTCATTTTCAACAACAACTTGGGTTAGTCCTGTCTTATCATAGTTGATATTAACATCATTTATAATAAGCCTATCTGTGTCTATAACCTTACCAGCCCTATCTTTTATGAAAGGCATAGTTGGTTGGTAGACCATCTTGTATCTTATTCCACCAATGATAGAAACTTCAGACACGTCATCTGGCGCTATGTTCTCTTCTATAGATACTTGCTGTCCTGTCCTACTGAATGTAATTGTTACACCAGAATCAAAGCAGCCATCCCCTCGAACAAGAGCTAACTCTTCACCAGCATAACCATAGGGTATCTCAACATCCCACTGCCCATTGGTCTTAACGGCTGTTGCTTGAAACCTCCTGTCTAGCCTAGCAGAGAATGAAAGCCCATTATCATCGGGGTCTCCTGTTTCGATACGCTCAAGCTCAAGGTTACCCTCTCGGTTTATGAGGATGTAGATAGTATCATTGTCGTAAGCTATGTACTGTACCTCACCCTCGAAGATCCACTTACTCCATGAGGACTGAACTCTATCCTCACCTTGCCACAACCAGTTGTACACATAGACTTCACTAGGGTCTTCAGCTAATACAAGAAGCTGGTTCTTGTTTGTGCTGGTAGCGAGTTGCCTTGCTCTACCCAAAATGTATTCATCTACGTGGTCTGTTACTGGTCTAGCTCTCTTTGTATCTGTGAAGCTGTCAGTATAGAACTCCCGGATACCAGAGAATCTTCCGTAAGCAAAAGCAAAGAAGATAACATCGCCTGAGGCAACAGGTGGACACTCAGCAATATTCTCAAAGGTACTGGCGAACTGCAAAGTTGCGTTGCTCTTAGTGATAGGATCTCTTCCGCTTTGCAAGAACTGTCCGTTTCTACTGAAGAATACCCTGTCACCATCTAGGATAGCAGAGTTCTCAAGGAAGTTAACCTTATTGGTATCTGCGTACACATCAATAGGATCTGTATCTAGCGCAGTCCTTACTGTGCTCCTAAAGAAATCAAAGAACTGATTGCTTCGGCTATGTATAACAGACTCTCCTGCTGTCAATGACAACCTGTTTTGTAATGTGCCTATGCTAGTCAGGGGAACACCATCTTGTACAAAGGATGGCATCGGGTTACTCTCCTCTGTCCCAAAACCTCTCTCTTCCCAAGGCCCTTCCTTTATAATAAAGACAGCCTTACCCGCCTCAAACCTATCTCTTATAAGAACAACAGGCATAGTCAATACATCCAGACCTACACTCTGCTCAGGGCCTTGTGTCTCCANCCACCTTACAGTAGATCCAGAGTTCTCTGTTGCTACAAGCCAGTAGTTGTCATCACTATTGTTACCTTGACCAACCACCTCAACACGGTATCCCACGGGTGCGTAGACAGGTAGATCAGTTACTTGCTTAACCAAGTTCTTTACAACAAAGAGATCTCTGCCATCTGCACCGTCTGTAGTTGATATATCAAAGTCTGTGCTGTCAGTCTTTCTTACTAGGATAGTGTTACCTTCAAGAGTAAACTCGTATCCAACAATATCTCCTAGGTTGGTGCTATCTGTTGCTTCGTAATACTGGAACTGATCAACAAACTCCGTGNCTTGTTGTGTGGCCTGATTAACCTCTTGGTATACGGCCTCATAAGTTTTTCCATTTAGGAAAATGGTATTATCAGGAGTGCTTCGTGATGCATCAGTAAACTGTAGAGTATATATTCTGTCAACACTAGGATTTACATAGTTGTTATATAGCCTTTCAGCTACAACAGAAGTATCTACATCATTTATGTCTTCAGGTTCACTACCATCTGGTGTTGTATAAGACGAGATAGTTGTACCATTAAGGCTAATAGAATACGTCCTACCATAGTCAGCAAACTGAACATTTATTATAGCCTGATTATCCAGTGCTGGTGTCAGCTCAGAATCTGCCAAAGGAATTACAGTCTTGTTAACTATAAATGTGAAGTCACTGATAGTAGAGAATCGCATAAAATCAAGAGGGTTTGAGTTGAAGATGTATCCAGTAGAAAGAAGGTTGTTCTCCACTACTAACTCCTCACCAGAGATATCGAATACACGGGGAAGGCTGTTAGGTGGGATCGCTACTATGTACTCTTCTCCTGTGCCTCTATTGTAGTAATGATACGCTGTACTCTCTGGAAGTTTCGCAGTAAGAGTTCCTATCCTTACAGTTCCCGGACGTTTTCTCAAACCAGTTACTACAGAGCTTATAGCGTTCTCTTGAATACTAGCTTGTCCTTCCAGCCTTATCTTAGGTGGTTGCTGTGAAACACCTTGAATTGGCCTAGCCCATGCACTCGTTGTTAGAGCCATCTGTTCCTCCTATCAGTACATATTGTTGTTGCCACCTATGAGGCTTACCCTGCTGCGGATCTGTGCGTTATCTCTAAGGTAGTTCTTCCTAGCTGTTCTGTGGTGCTCAATCTCAAGGGCTGCAAATGCTCTGTTCTCTCCACGCATATTGATCTGGTGCTGAACCTGATCACCAACAGNATCATCAGCGAATACCCTACGGGATTTCCAAGCGATAGCAGACCTAGCCGTTTGTGGTAATTCTCCGTACTCCAGAGCAAGGATAAGAGAGAAGGTAATTGTACCATCTCTGTTAACAATGTCTCTTAAGTCAAAAGTGTGAGCATCTGTATCGTACACCTTGTTCCCTCTTACGGTAAGTCTCTCACCTCTGTCATAGAATGTCGCTCTTGCTTCTACAATACTAAGTGTGTTATTAGGTAGTGCTATTGCTCCGAGGGCATTAGGTTGCAGGTGCCAGTTTCTTTCGGTATTAAACCACCAGCCTATACCAGCATTTACTTGGAGATCAANACTTGACTGCTGGATAACATCTCTTGCCATAGCAGAGTCTAGGTCGGCAGTCTCTAGGCTTGAGACAGGCTCTCTACCAATCCCAGAAAGGCATAGGTTCACTGCATCAAGTTCTGTATTAAGTAGTTCCATTATTCCTCCTAAACAAAATAGCCCCGCCCCATTAGGGACGAGGCTTGATTGCTAGACTATTATGTTACAGTCTTAGTCTTGACGACTTTACGGTTAGCCCGTGCAGTAACATCAGTGTTTTCGGTGTTACCAATTACGTCAACTACGGAGACAGCATCCCATGCGGAAGGGATTGCGCCCTCTGCTTGGTAGGTGTCAACGAACCATGACTTAGAACGACGATCCCAAAAGATGTCACCAGTCATATCAATGGTCTTACCAGTAAGCAGAGCTTCAGGCTTGAACACGATAGCTTTGGACTTAGCCTGATCCAGACTAGCGGTGTAACGCTGGCCATTTGTTGCGTTGCTCAACTGACCAGTACGACTCACTACATCGGTGCCGTTCGGCGCAACGCGCGGGAAACGGTTGGATGGAATGACAGGTACGTTGTAGCTCTTCAGAGTAAAGCCGGATACAGTATCACCTTGGAAGGTGCTGTAGTCTGAGTTTACAATGCGCTCGGCATCACGTAGTACGTTGAACTCGATCCAAGGAACCATGATATACATATCATCCAGATCCACACCATCACCACCATCTTTACCAGTCATCATGTTCTCGATAGCCAGTTCGATTGCAGCTTGCAGGTCCTCGGGATCACCCGCCTGATCTGAGGAAATGCTAATCTGGTAAGAGAAGCCGTGACCTGATACACGAGCAGTAGTACGCTCGGCAAGGGTGTTGCTCTGTGCGGAGTAAATCAACTGCTGTACAACCATCTCATCTTCCAGACGAGCAAGTTGCTTCGCTTGGTTCATGGACAGCTTGGAGTTGTAGCCGTCGATGTCGTTCTGGATGTCGTGAAACATAGCAACGGCGTTACGAGAGATTACAGTAGTGTCAACTACCAGAGCGTTCTTGTCTTGCTCAGTGGTGGTAGCTTCCGGGTCTTGACCAGGAGAGAGGATTTGCAGTTGGGTATCACCCATGAATTTCTCAGAAACCATGTTGGTGCCAACGACCATTTGTACATCAAAGAAACGCAATAGGTTTTCTTGACGAATGTACGCTTCTTTTACTTTACCTGTGAACTTCTCAACCAGTAGCGTATCTACTTCACCTGAAGCGGATACTGCCGGGTTGGTAACATTATTAGTAGTAGACAATTTTGTACCTCCTAAATTATTTTAAAACGCCTTTCCTTCTATAGTCCGGGTTAAAGCCCTCGCTTCATTCCCGTCCTACGTCTGGCGTCGAGTTGTTTCTGTGCGTTGGCTTTCTCATGGCCTTTCAAGGCACGGAAAGCAGGGCTTGTCATTTCATTGATATAGTCTTGACCCGACAATCCAGAACCAGAACCAGTGTCACTAGCACTGTCACCAGATACTAGGTTTACTGTTGTGTCGCCTTCTGCTGATTGCATCTTTCCGTTCAAAGCTTTGATAGCAAGCTCTTGCATCCACTTGTCACCACTGGACATAGCCTTATTGAAAGAAGTAATCTCTCCCTCATCTAGGTTTTCTGTTGCCCATGCCTCAAGGGAGTTCCAGTTTTCTTCGCCTCCAACAATTTCGTTGCTCCACTCAACAGCTTGTTTATCTGCTTCACTTGCAGCGTTCTGAGCTTCATTTGCTCCTTTAAGGATGCCTTCGTTCTGGCTCTTCATTGCATTAAGAAAGGTGTCTACAACTACCTTGCCGTATTTCTCATCCAAGGGCGCTCTTGTATCATCAGACAAAGTGAAGTCACTGTCTTTACCGTAAAGCTCTTTAAGAACGGAGTCTACGTTAACACCGGCAGCATCAAGGCTACCCCTCAGGTCTTCAGGAATCTCTACTTGAACTTGTTGTCCATTGAAATAGAAGTCTGCTTCTCCAGAATCATCAGTGGAAGTCTGCTTGGACTCTTCACTTGTTGCTTCTGTGTCTGTCGCCTCCGTGACGCCTGTTCCTTCTGTCGTTTCCGTCGTGCTCTCTTCTGTTGCATTGGTTACACCCTCAGTAGTTGCGGGAGTTACACCCTCTGAACTAGGTGTACTTGCTGTTCCTTCTACTACAGTTGTATCTTCGGTACTCACTGTTGGCCTCCTTGTTTGATCATATCAGGAACGGCTTTGCTGGCTTCTGCTGCCATCTTCTGTTCCATCATTGCTTTCTGTTCAGCCTGCTGCATCTCTTTGAACTNATCATCATTCATCAACCAGTCTATTTCTAGGCCGATCTCAGCAGCTACCTTGCCACTAAACTTGTCCCACTGCACTCTACGTTGCATAGTTTCAGGCCATGAGTTAGTCATCTGAAGCATCTCTGTGAATTGCATGATCTTGTCAAGCTCGTTCATTCTACCTAAGGCTTCTACACCAGTTACAATCTCTGGACTAAAGTCATCTAGTTTCAAATCAGAATTGCTGTTATCAATAGCCATCTTGAGAAGGCGCATAGCTCTAGGCTTCTGCCAGATAGCAGACAGGTGACTGTATACACCACCCAAAGCCACCTCAAGATCAGCAGCATCCTGTCGGATCTCATAAGCAGTTACACGTTCTGCATCTCGTCTTGCTGCCCGAGATACCATAAAGGCTTCACCAACCCTTCGCTCGTAATCCCTAAGGACTTCAACGATAGGAGAGAAGTCTGCGTATTTCTCTAACTGTAGAACACCGATGTCATCAATGTTGCCACTGATGAATTCCCCTGTTGGGCTTTCAACAAGATGGTCAACATCTGTGTAGCTTCCGGGTTTAACAAGGTACTTGATGTCTGCCATCAAGATCATACCCTTAGCTACAGCCTCAGAAAGTATTTGAATAACATGGAAATCTCCACCATGATCTTCTACCAAGCCTCTACCGTAATCTTCACCGTGAGTATGGTTCCACATTAAGATGGTGAAGGGGATGTTCTCTTCCTTCATAAGGCTTTCTTTACCTACCACTACACCAAGGACTTCTTGATATACTTTGTACTTACCATCAGGTTGACGCAAGCCACCTGTGTACAGAGAGACCTCAGTATCATCTTTGATGTGACTGTTACGATAGTCTGATTTTACCTTCTGCTTAATCTCCTCCGGCATAGAGCCTAAGGCTTTCTTCTGGCAGAGTATAACTTCAAGTAAAGTTCCATACGTATCTCTCTTCACAACGTACTGGTTTAGGCTTACACCTATAGCATGTTTAGTTGTTTCAGGGAAGTAGTGCATGTAGTTACCAGTGATAATCAAATGCTTGGCTGTTTTAATATCCAAGTCTCTAGGTGTTGTGCTGTCCATGAATGTCATGGCATCAGACTCTACAGCGGCAAGCTCAGTTGCCAAGGTAGAACTGTCCCAGCCCTCTTCCTTTAGTTCTTTTTGGATATCAGAGGAGAAGCTTAGTTTAAAGAAAGACCTAGAAGGCGGGAACAGGGTCATTATAATCTTGTTACTAAGGTGATTAACAACCTTTGCACCAAAGCTCTGCCAACCGTTTTGCATAGAATCACTTTCTGTGTTCTGATTCTCTGGCATAACGTATGGCAGTGTAGCCTTGGCGTATTGCTCTGCACGACTTAGATAGGTCTCCCTTTTCTGCTTCAACTGATCGTACTTAGAAGCGAGGGTAGACCCTTTATCTCCGTAGGGAGACAAGGGATTGTTTTTCATGTAGTCTCCTTACGCGCTGAGGCCAGTACCTACCGATTGATTTGATCCATCNGTATTTCCTGAAGGTCTTCGCAATGCACGGCGACCTTTCTTTTCACTTTCTTCGCCTTCCCCACCAACAGCGATATCCTCAGGCTCAATAGTGTCTGATCTTTCTGGACGCTTGGCCGGGTTAGGTACTTCTGGTGTACTAGGTGACATAAAACCCATTATAACTTTCTCCTGTATTGTGAACCTAAATGAGAGTACCCTAATTTTTGGTACAGTTTACTTGTCTTTGTTTCATGGACACCAGAGGCTATGCTAAGTCTAATTTCAGATGCACCTTCCTCTTCAGCCCAATCTTCATAAGCTCTCAGTAAATCTAAACCATGCCTAGTGCCCCTGTACTCAGGTGAAACGTAAACAATTTGATCGAGAGCTACCTTCTCTGGTGACCAAGGTAATGCTGCTACACAAACAGCCCATAGCATACCAACAACTTCCTTCTCAGAATTCAAGCTGAGGATAAACAGTTGATTAGGGTCTTTTGTTGCAAGCATCATATTACCAATGGCAAGCGAGGAGTCGTAAGAGAGGCCAGCGTATTCGCCAGCCTCCTCAATGTAGCTCTCTGCTAAACATAGTACAGTGAGAGCATCAAATGCGGTAGCTTCACGTATCATTGGAGATTCCGTATACATTTACCCTGTGCTTAAGAACATCAAGAATCCTAAGCCGTTCCTGTTCTGCAACGAGTTTCCAAGTTGGCTTGTCAGGAGTAGGTGGCTCTGGTAAAAGAGTTTGTTCTATCAACTCCCAAGCATCAATAGGTATCGAAGGTTTCTTGGAAGGTTTCTTCTGAGACTGCATAAATCTCCTCCGCCTGCTCTATTAGTGTATCAACATTAAGTCCAGCATTAGTCCCTTCCATATAAAGGTCTGTGCTCACCAAGCCTTCTGTAGCCTGTGACTCAACGATATCTGCTGCAATGACTACTTGACTCCGCATTTAATTACTCCTNATCTGTTTCTATAGTCCGGGTTATGAAATATCGTACTTGGATTATGTTACTTCACAACCAGAAGCAGAGCAAGCTATCTCACCTGCAAGGTCTGTGTTGTCTGTCTCTTCGTGTACCTTGGTCAGGTCGAGACCTTCAAGGTGCGAGTACATTTCTAGGAATTTCTCTTCTGTGATATCCTCAAAGGGAAGCTGTTGGTAAGTGCCACCTTCATAAGGCAGAACCGCAATACCATTGAACTCTTCACGATGACTCCACATCCACTCAGACACAGTTCCCCACTCATCCGGCTTAACCGAGATAGTGCAAGATACGTTATGACTGTTCTTACCTGTGCGATGACCAGTGCGTACCCATTCTTTATTGAAACGAGATACCCGATCAAGCAATGAAGTAAGAGACTCTGTTCTTACGATGGAGCCTTCAGGTGCCCGTTGCGGTACACTGATAACTGCCATAGTCTCGGGACGGAACACTTCATCTTCCACCAATTCAGGGTGTACTTTAGCTAGGTAATGATACAAGGCTTCGTTCTTACCAATACGCATACGGCGAATGTAGTAAGTGTTGTGCCAAGCATGGATGCCAGAAGAGGAACCAGCTACCAAAGAGCTAGTGCCGGAAGGCTTAACAGTAGAGGTTCTAGCTGCCCTGTTAATACCAATTTTCTTAGAAACTATATCGTTCTCTTCAAGAACAACATTGGAAGCTTTCTTTAGATCTAGGCTCAACACACAACCACTGGCTATACCAGTCATACCAACACCAATCAAGGCATCCTCTTCAGTGGTACGCTTCCACTCAGGGTTAAGGTAATGGAAGTTAGTGTAGCCTGCCTGAAGTGTACCAATGAATGCAGCAGCTCGTGACCTATCTTCTAGGTCTTGCTGGTCTACAATGTTACTGGCATTGATCTCCGTTAGATTGCAGAACTGGTACGGCTTAAGTGCTATCTCACAACATGGGTTGGTTCCCCAATCTGCATCGTTAGTCCAGTACACTCCGGGTTCACCTGAATGACTGTCCTCTACCTTCTGCATTAGAGCATAGAACTCCTCCTGAGAGACCTCACTCCGAGGAAGCACTGCACTGTTGTTGGCTCTGCCTCGCTGAGGATTATCCAGATACCATTCTCCAGATTTGCAGCTAAGCATCTCTTCGTCATCTCTATCGAACAAGCAGATCAGGGCAGCACGGCGGATACCACCGGCTAGGACTGCATCAGCAATGAAGCAGAACATATCATGCACTTCGATTGGCTTGAGTTTTGTTCCACGACCACGGGCTTTTAATACACCTTCCAGCAGAGCCTCAAGCTCCAGCAGGCAAGACTTCAGTGGATCAGGGCCGGGTGCCTTGCCACCAGAAGTAACAAGCTCAGCGCCTTTGTGACGGATGTCACTGAAGTCAAACACTGGCCGGATCTTCCCATAGAAATAAGCCTCTACCAGAACCTTGATAGAGTCAGCCCATCCTTCAATGCTGTCCCCAATCAAGAACCTTCGCTCTCGATAGTCGGGGCCTTGCAGGGCAGGGAGCTGATCTACGTGTTGGTGCTGTACTGAGTACCCTGCACCAGAACCACCTAGGAGTAAGAACATCACTTCCTGAAAAGAACTTACCTGTTCAGCAGGTAGGTACGCACAGTTGAATATCCGATTAGGGGCCTTGAAGATCGGGTTACCACCGAACTGCAATGAGCGCATAGAAGGCAGAACCTTCTTAGGCATAACAAAATCCATGTACGTATTAAAGATATCTGTTGCAAGATCTGGATACGTATCAATGTGCATCTGCATGTTACGAAACACTAGCTCTTCCCATGTTTCTCTGCGCTGTAGGCTTGGTACGAACTTTGCGTACTTGGTAAACACCGTGATATCTGAGAGGATACTTGTAGCTTTATCCATTACTTACCTGCCTTAACAAAGGTGCCATCAATGGTCTTGCCTTTGCGCTTGCTGATCTTATTATAAGCAGACTCAAGCATCTCTGCCAGTGTGGTGCCTTGCAACTTTGCTTGTACGCATAGAGTTACCAGAACATCTCCACCTTCCATGATTACTTTGTCTCTATTGCCCATGTGTACTTCATCTGCAAACTCGTAAGCTTCCTCAATAAATTTGTTAACCTGTGCAACTTCGTTACCTTCAAAGATCAGGCCCTTACCTTCTGCCCACTCTCCTACTGACTTCTCTAGTTCTTCTAACTTAGGCATTAAACCTCCAAGTAGTAAAGAAAGGGGCTACGCTGCCCCATCTCAATTAAAAATCTGGTGTAGCTTTATCAATTCTAAGCTCACCAACTTTAGGTAATCTGATCTTACCTTTGCTGGAATCCTGTAGTCCGTACACTCTGTACACTTGGCCTTCAGGGGAATAGCCGGGGTCTGAGAACATAACCTCTGCATCCATGTGAGTGTAGTTCTTACCTAGCATCGCTTTGATAACATCACCATCTCCCCACTGGAACAACAGGTTTGCTACCTTACCTGCGTACTTCCCTGTCCCCTCTTCTGTACCTATACAAAGCAGATCATAACTAATCTGCCTTACTTTCTTCATGGATCTCCAACCTTTGTGACCAGCCACCCAATCAGTGTCACTCTTTATAACTATCCCCTCGTGTCCCGAATCAATACAAGCCTTAGCAAATACCTCAGCATCAGTAACGGAGTGAAGAGCAATAGTGTGAATGTAAGGCAGACCAGCAGCGATAAGATCGCGCTCCCTACTAGAGTACGAGTTATCACTTTGCCCAATAATGAATTCTTCCGTGGTAAGAAAGTCATGGAAATGCATCTCCCTGTTTTGGATCCAATAGTTCATAAGAGTTGGATCGAGTACGTTAGTCCGGTTAGGGTTTACAATACCACTCAAGACTTCAAGAGACTTGCCGGGTAAGCACAACTCACCAATGTAAACTCCGGGGTTTAGGAAGGAATACTTTTCACAAAAACCTTCCAATAGGCTTAATAGTTTACCTGTTCTACCAAATATAGCGACACGATCATGTTTTACAATAAGCATTGCAAACACACCATCGTACTTAACCTGCCCTAGCAGAGGGTACACTATGTTCTTTGGTGTAACCTCATCATAGTTCTTAACAAGTTGAACTACCTTGCCTAACGCCCTATGATCCTTACTTAGCCCTAAGAATTCAAAACAGTTCATTACTTACTCCACTTAGTTAGTCGTTCGATCTCCGATTCAGCATAGAATTTAATCTTCTTTGCATCACGAAGCATCTCGGAGTGTTCTACCTCCCCATAGCGATAGCAAGCACGGAAGATCTCTGCGATCTGCCCGTTCATGTTCTTATGTGAGACCAGGTGTTGTAGTTCTCTGGCCAAACGAGGAAGCCTGTAATAGCTTGCCGTTGATCCATCAGACTTTACCTTACCAATACGCATACGGGCCTCCTAATGTCTTAATCCATCTTCCATTGTTATCCAGTATCATTGGAATAAGAACTGGTTGAGAGTCAATGATTGCACTACAGCCGATGATTGGACGCTTGGGTAAGAGTTTGCCATAGGCGAAAGCTAGTGACTCAAGGGTCAATCAAACAACCAGAGATCATAGACCAATACAGAGATGACGTTGAACTTCTGTACTGTATATCGAACTTGCTGTGCTCATGGCCTTGTACAATGCTTGATCTTTCATGACGCTGCGTTGTTCATTATATCACCTGAACTCTGGTGCTGAGCTATCACTGTTTCACCATTAGGCAAGTCAATGCAGATCTTCTCATACCAGCTCCAGCCATCTCCACCACCATCAGGGAACAGAACATCTCTGTAGGTTTTGATGTATTGAGTAGGGATGCCGTACTTGAATGCTCTTCTATAAACAAGGGATCCGTGGTTACTATGGCACACATCTTGTACAGGAAACATACGAGCAAGAGNTTGCATAAAGATCTTAGCAGACTCTAACTCCGGGCCTGCGCTATCCAAGTTGGGATCGGAATCATGCATTGATAGAGCATGGCCATCCACCTCATCCCCTAGGTTGATAACCCTAGTTGGTTTAATAGCAGCAGCAACAGCAGCAAGGAACTCAAGTGCATCCTGATGATGATAAGGTGCATGTTGGTCAGGGATAATGAGGATGCGAGAGTTGTCTACAGTTGTAGACACACCTTCGTAATCAGCAACAGAGGGCTTTCTTAATACAACCTCGTTATTTCTGATATACCTGTTGGCTACTGTATCTCCAACATAGCTTTCTCCATTGGCCTTGGTGAACTCTCTTATAGTCCGGTTCCAATACCTGACCATGTGCCTACTTACTGATACACCTCTCAATTCAGATAACTCTGTTGCTGCGTGACCAAAGTTAGAGGTGCTGTCGATAGCACTTGTTATCTCTTCATTTGTAAACAAATTCCTAAGTCGAAGCCTTGCCATTTATAAGCCTCCTAGCTTTCGCTTTCTTGTTTCGGAGGGTGCGCTTCTCTACCTCAGTCTTGAAGGTAGGGTGTATACTGTCGTATTTAGGTGCTCCTTTTCTATCTTCCAAATAGCCTACAGCATTCACAAGCCAAGATATCTTACTTAAGCCCCTCTTAGATCTGTTAGCTAACCCTTCCACTCTACCTAGATTACCATTACAATTACGACACAATGCCCCTCTCATAAAACCAGTGTCGTGGCAGTGGTCAGCACATACATCTCTGGGATTCATAGTAGAGAACCTCCTATTACAGAGAGGGCAGATACCCTGTTGATCTTCTACCATCATCTCTCTGAATTCTTTTATATCTTTGTTTTTCATGCGCATAGTTAGCCCTCCCCTTCGCCTTCATTCGTTCCATACATCATCCTCCCCGTGCGGGCAGTAGATGTCTGGTCTCCACATCTCTCCCTTTTCTTTTCGCATGTGTGCAAGTCTTCCCTGCTCCACCATACGTTGTTCGCAAGAGAGAGTGAGGCTACCACCGCGATGGTTATGAGCCAAACTACGTTGACCCAATGCCTGATTGTACTCTTGCAAGACTGCTTCATACATTTCTTCCTCGGTTTCACATGAGTTTAAAACCTCAAATGCCCGAGTCATGCCTACTCCGGGGATACCGGGATAATTGTCTGCACTATCACCAACTAAGAGTTGTGAGTAGAAGAACTTAAGTCCAGCTCCCCTCAGTTTATTTACGTACTGAGATAGAGTAACACCATTCTTAACCCTCTTGCGTNTAACCTCCCCCTTTTGTTTTCCTTTGGAATACTTATCTGGCTCACCNTTTGTGTCAGGATGCATAGGTTCACCGTTGTACAGTGGCCAGTATTCGTAATTTATAACCTCCTTTGTCTTGTAGACAGGCTCAAACCATCCGAGTACGTTGACCCATACCTTGTCATCTTTGGTAGGGTCGTAATGCCATCCGGGGCTTATCCTTATGTCCTTATCAGAACTGATAGCAATGGCGTCACTGAACTTCCTGTGTTCACCTGAACCTATGTCGGCTCCCTGCTGCTCTAGTTCTTTGTTTCTTTGATTAAGCTCTGTAACCATAAGGTCATCTGCTTCGCAATCTGTTGCAACGATAGCATGATGGTTCTCTATTAGGTGAGCCTTAAGCTCTGAGAAGAAAGGTGGCTTCTCTGATTTACGTTGTCCTTTGTACGGCTTAGTAAAGGCCACGCCCAGCCGAAAGTTACCGGGTGAATCTGTGACGTACAAGATAGCAGAGTCAGCACCAGCTTGGTTAACCCAATAGTTGAGTGTCCAATCTAGTTGGTCTGCTGCATCTTCATACTCTGGAGTTTCAGTTACACAATGGTACTCACCTTCCTCTATTCTAAGCAGTGCTTTGGCGTACTTCTCTTCGTCCGTTGTATACCCTACTAGGTAAGGTAATATATCTGCATCGACCAGTGCTGTAAATCTGCCATCAGTCGGCCATAGAAAATAGCTANGCGGTTTCTCATAAAGACTTGCTCCCATATCAAACATAAAGATCTCCTAAGCAAAGAAGCCCCACCGATANAGGAGGGGCTACTTAGTTACTTACTTAAACCTATTGCTTAGGCTGAGGCTGGCTCCTCTTCAACAACTACAGGCTTGCCATCGGCTACCCAATCAAGGTACTCACCGATAAGGTTTGCTTTGGTGCGCTTGGCACGAGTAGCAAGACCTGCATACAGGGCTTCAGTAAACTCAAGACCTTCTTGTACATTCTCAAGGCTGGCCAAGGCTGCATCAGCAGCTTCTTTAGTCTTGTATGCTTTGCCATCTACAGTGTAGGTGACGTTCTGTACTTCTTCTACTAGAATCTTAGACATATTAAATCTCCTTAAATGGAATCGGTGGTCGTGTCAGACCTTGGTTTTTAATCTCTTTCTTCTATAGTCCGGGTTTTTAAATACCCTGTGAATACACTTAGATGGTCTCCCCGGTAGGACTCGAACCTACAACACACGGAGTAGAAATCCGATGCTCTATCCAATTGAGCTACAGGGAGATGGTGGGCCGTGCTCCGACCAACTTGAGCTACAGGCCCTCTAAATGTACTCACAGCGTATCCCTCCTAAGAGGGACACCTGACCCCGTGTACATCAGTTGGGCATAGTAAGGTGCAGGCAGTTGCGAACTGTCCTACACGCAGACCAGAGGCATTGTATCAACCGAGGATTTAGTGCTGATCAGGCACTTTATCTCATCCAGCACGTAGCAGATATCATCCTGCAAGAGGTACTGTTATGATCTTAGCTGAAGTCTTCCTCTTCATTGAGGTCTTCACGCTTACGCTCAGGTGGTGCTTTGTCGGCACCTTTGTCGTCGTCGTCATCCTTCGCCTTCTTAGTGCCGAAGTCAGGAGTCTCTTTGCGTATAGCTGCAAGGACTTCCTCTACTGCACTGCCGGGGAAGTCGATTGACTCTTCCAGCTTTCCCCAAATTTCAAAGGGAGGAAGGGTACGCAAAGCTAACTCATCCAGCTTATCAAAGGGAACATGACCTACTGACTCTAGCTCCAGCTCTTCACAAAGCTTGGCTAGCTTGGCTGGCATCTTACTCATACCAGCTACGTTGGTGTAAGATGCTTCACCATTGTCCTCTTTCTTCTTGCTTCCTTCCATATCAATGAGCAAGGGACGACCGATGAAGTCCTCGAGCCCACCTTCCAAAACACCTGCCTCGTATTGCTTGAACTCTGCTGGTGTCAGCATCACCTTCATAAACTTGGTGAGTGTAGCACGGTCGCCTTTCTTAAGAGCGAAAGACTTGTGTACCATGATAGGAGTGCCATCGTCATTGATACCACCGCCCTCTTCACCTGACTTCAGTTCAAAGAGTGCACATACAAAAGGTGCAGCAGGTTTCTTCTTACCACCGAAGGTATCTTCGTATTGTCCGAGGTGGATAATGCCAGACAAACGGGCTTCGTGTTGACCCGCTGCTGCTTGTTTAATTGAACCGCCTGTTACTACCGGATCAGCACCATAATTGAAGCTCATCTATTTCTCCTTTAAGATTTATATTCTCTCATCTATAGTCCGGGTTTTGACGCCCGGACTTAACAGCTATTACGATAGGTCAAGATGCTTTAGTTTGACTGCGATGTTATCAACATTGGAATCATAGGTTGAACTGATCTGCTCTCGTTCAGCACGGATACGCTCAATAGACTCACGATGACGTACAGCCTCTCGTTCCCAAGCAACAGCACTTTGGTTAACCTGAACAGCGAAAGCTTTACGGTTAGCTTCCTGCTCTTNACCAAGCTTCTTGTATCCACGCTGCTTGCAGCCTTCAGCTCGGTCTTCGATGAAGCGGGCTAGGTTTCTGAGGAATCTAATAATGTTGATCATTGTGTATCTCCTGTTAATGCGGCCCAGCTCACGGGGAACAGCGGTTTAATTAGGTCACCCATCTCACGGGCAAGATCTTGGATCTCCCCTTGTGCATGGCTGTCTGTGCGTTGGTTGTACACCCTTGCGAATGCTGCCAGTGATCCTGTCCAGTACCATGATACCTCTATACCCTGAGGCAAGACGAATCTGGCCTGCTCTGGTGCAACACCATCCTCTATCATAGCTTCGTACATCAGGATAGCTCGGTTGCATGTGTTCCAGTAGATACGCTTCCATTCGGAAGAGTCAGGATGCACACCCGCTGAGCCTTGCTTGGCATTAGCTGGCGTACAACGGAACTCATTTGGAACGAACAGGCTAGGTCTACTCTTGATGTACCTACGTGACTCTTCATTTTCTACCAGTCCAGACTTATGCTTGAAGCATTGAGTCCTGATAGGCACGGGGGCCTGCATCACGAGGGTAATCTGAGGGTGACCGAACGGAGTCCAGTGACCATGAGAAGCTAAGAAGTTAATCAGTCCGTAGTCTTCCATGCTGATTATGTTGTGCTGCCCTCCCCATAGATGATGGTTTGAATGCAAAATGTTGTCCCGGTACTGACACCATTCAGAGTAACGATTACTCTTTGTGTCAGGTAGGTACTCACCATTGATGTACCAGCTCTTGCTGCTGAAGGATACACGGGCAGCGTTAACTACACGTAAGTCTGTTCCCATGTGATCTTCATAAACGGCTTCCATTATTATTACTCCTAGTTGCTATTTTTGGAAAGTGGCTATGATGATGAAAACCCAAATGAAAAGTGTTACTGAAATCAGGACAGTGGCCTGAATGTAGAACCATATACTCAATAAACTACTCCTAAAGATGTACTGAACCTAGAGCCCAGAAAAGGGGCCAAGTTAAGAAGGACTAGAAGCAGCCCTCCCGTGATATCATATAGAGTCATTGGTGTCTCCTAGTGGGTCTTTGCCCAGCTCATTCCGATTTTATATTCACCCGCTAATGGGATACGAATACCTAGGTACTCACCAGCCTTGGTCATCTGTTCTGCTAGGATAGCACCAGCCCTGTGATACCTACGCTCTACTAACAAGGTGTCATCCTTCTTAGGATTGCCATCAAGTACAGCAGGAGCAGACCACATACGGCCTTCACTATCTCTGTGCTCACGCTTCTCTTCCACTTCCCAATCAGCAGAGTTAACCTCATAGGTTGTGTATTCCACCTCGCCCATCGGTACTTCCATCTGGATCTCATCGTGTACGTTAGCAATGAACAAAGGCCAGCCTCTTGCATCAAGTGCAACGTCTTCAGCTATCATCTCATCTTCAGCAAAGACTTGTCCCCACTTCATGCACAAGGAGCCTGTCATCTGGAGGAGTACGTTCAAGATAGTGTGAACCAATAGCTCACCACTCTTAGCCCGGATACGTCCCCATCTGCCATCGACTGCCAGTACATGACCGAACTTCTTACCCACTCTCTCAAGTGCAGAGATAAGGTTAGACAAAGCAGGCAACTTCTCTTTGAACTCTTGTACTCTTCTCTCCATATCCTTAGCAGTTAGCCCGGTAACAGCAGCTAGGTTAGGTATGCCTGATCCATAAAGGAAAGCATAGATAAATGTCTTAGCCATATCCCGAGTAGGCAGGCCAGCCATCTCCTGATTATACGTATGGATGTCACCATGAAGAACCTGCTTGATGTACTCAGGGTCATTCATAAAGTGAGCAAGCATACGAAGCTCAAGGCCAGAGGCATCACAACCTAGGATCATGTAGCCATCCGATGCAATGAACAGGTCACGTAATGGATACAAGCCTCGGCTCGGTATGTTCACTACGTTCCTGTGTCGCATACGGAATGTGTTAGTACCTATGCTGATTGCAACAGCAGGCACACGCCACTCATCCTCTACTGGCCAACTCCCCATCTTAGCGTAGAAGTCTTGCGCTTCGATGCGGTACTCATCAGACCAAGCTCGTGCCATGAGGCCACGGCATTGGTGCTTACCAGTAGCCTGCCTAGGCCACACTCCTGTCTTATCAAAGTAAGCTACGTCTTTGAAGTTAAGGATCTGGTTGGCTCGGCTACAAAGGACGTACCACCTTGCGATACCAGTAGCCCATTCCGGTACAGTACCAGAGGACTCCCATCGTTCNAGTGATTCTTCGTCGATCTTACCAGCCCAAGGCAGTTCCAGCTCGCCGTACTCATCAATGTACTCCTGCTCTTTTTCATTATAGTTAACACCTCTCCAACCTTGTGAGTAAAGAACTTGCTTGACTGAATCCCGGTTACCTAATGGGATCTCCTCAAACAATACAGGTGTGAATGGGCCAGCTATCGGTCTCTCTTCCACCTTGTAGTCATTGATATTTCCACGAGCTTCCTTGATATACTTTTGAGATGTTTTGCTATAGGCACCACCTTTGTTGGTAGGGTTCCAGTTGGTAGCTGCGTAGCTGATGTGCGTAACATCGAAGTCAACTGACTCTAGGTTAGCTTGTAACTCAACTGCATCTCTCTCTGGTAACCAGTCGTACATCTTAGCTGAGTCCTTCAGCCACTTGTTGAAGTCCTCTTTCTTAGCAGCCTTCTTGCGTATACGAAGTGGCATGTGTGGACGGAAGCCCTGCTCTGTGGCTTCTATCTCTTTGTGCAGTTCCACCCAACGACTATAGGCTAGTCGCATATCAAGTCGGAAACCCCGGCGTCCCTGCCGTGCCATGATCAATGCTTCCTGTAACTCCATGCCGTAAGCAGTCTCGATACCGTACCCGGTAACCCTGTTAGGGCCACGGTGCAGGTGATCAGTCCACTCTTCTTTCATCAAGTACCAGAACAAGTCAGCACCAATGAAGCAGTCTTCCTTGACTCGCTCAAGCATGTGGTCAGTCAGCTTAGACCAGTCATCATTGTCAGGCTTCCAGTTACCCATGCGAATACCATGAGCCTCGATACTATGAGGCCCTACGTTACCCTTGCCCAATGCATACGCTGCATGAGGAACCTTGCGGTCAGGGTTAAGCAATGTGCTTAGTACGTAAGTATCCATCACACGGTACGGAAAGAACTGAGACCACTTGCGATCCTTGCCTCGCTTCTCCCTGTTGTTCATAGTCCAATCATCAGGGAATATAGTGTCAAGAGATAGGGCGTCATATCCAGCGTAGTTATGCATGGAGATACCCTCTGCCTCAAGCAGCATCCTTACACCATCAATCAAGTAACCGTCTTCTTCTCCTTCAGCATCCAGTACATCTCTGTTATCTGGATCACGGGATTCATACGGATCAAAGAACTGGAAATACTCACCAGTCTTAAGATCTTGAATACCGATTACGTGCATACTCGATGGGTCATTATGTCTCAGTGCATTGAGGAGACCTACCGCCTCCGTATCTGAGTACAGAAAGCGACCGGCACCTGAAGGGCTATTGGGTTTACTTGGATGGTTCATAACATCTCCTAGTGTAAGCTGATGAACTCAAAGTCGGGTAGCTTTGAGCGTAGCTTAACCAGCCTGTTTATACAGAGCTTTCGTTGTGCTACCTGCTTGGTGTTTAGATGCCCGATGCCTACTACTCTGCTGTCTGCCAATAGAGCGAACTGGTTACACGGGAAGTCAAAGCTGTTGAAGATATCATGGATACCTATATCTTCTCCTTCCTCTCTTACCAACTTGATGATATCAATTAGGATACCATTGAAGTTTACCTTGATACAGAAATCTATTCCTGTTACTTCTCTTTCCCCGTCGTCAGAAGGATACTCATCAGAGCATACGTCTGTAACGNTAACCTTGCACCCACCGTACTGCTTGTAATAAGCATAGTAAGCCTCTTGTACTGCATCAATGACCTGCTTTTCTGACACGTCCTCGAACAGCCAGATATCATAGTCCTTAGGTTCATTGCCCATAAGAATGTCTCTGGCTGCACCACCTGCTATAATACACCCTACCTTATCAAGTAACATGGCATAGAATACTAGTGCCTGCCAGTGCAGTCCTTTCTCTTCTTGTGTAAGCATTGCTATCTCCTGTTTGTGTCTATAGTCCGGGTTTAGTAAGGCCCCGAGAATTTTGGGTTATATTGTACAGCTCGGCTATCCCTGCCAGTGACAGGACATTGCATCCTACCCTCATCAAGCAAGGCACCTTCCTCTATCAGCCCAGCCACTACCTTGCTAACTGCATTGATAGGTACAGAGGTGTACTCACTGAGTTCCTTACGAGTACAGGGTAGGTGCATCGGCTGCGTATAGGAGATGATCAGGTGTCTGTGCTGATAGGACTTATCCTGTTGGATAGCGAAATGCATAGCATGTAGCTTGTGAAATCTTATAGCTTTTCTACCTGTTGTGATTGGCATTATAATCTCACTCTTTGTACTCAATAGCTCGCAGGCTTTCAATAGCCTCATCAATCTGTTGAGCCTTGTCTGTAGCCTCCTGGATGATCTTGCTCTTTGATTCAAGGAGTTGATCAACTTGTTTATCAAGAGAACCATTAACTTCCAAGGGTATGTCAACATCTACACTACCTAGGTTTATTACTCCCTTGCCGACCGGCTTACTGTCTGATAAGAAGATTTCGCCGTACAGAAAGGAGGTGGGGTCACTCCAGATAGCAACATGAACTGTTCCAGTAAAACGTGCTGGTATCTCTAATGCTTTCATAATAATTACACCTTAAGAATATGTTAAAAGAGAAAGAAGCAGGACCTAAGCCCCGCACCTTACTTACGTCTGACCTCAGCTTGTGCTTGCAGTCTGGTAAGTCCTTCCTTCTGGATCTTCTTTGTGATACTGGCAGCAGTGAATGCCTGTCGTTCCATTTCATCCTGAGCAAAGGGGTCACCCTTTCTTGCTCGGATCTCTAGGTCTGACATTGTAATGCCGACCCTTGCACTCGTAAGTATAGCCATTGTTTCTCCTACTTCTTGCTACGTGCTCGGATGTTAGACCGGCGCTTGGTTGATGTCGAAAGCGTCCTGCAGTGCTCTAATGTAGTCGGCATCGGGTACGCCCGCATCAGTCACA
>Ga0065697_1002447_pt1 | contig 21212 bp, 18 predicted proteins | sample AntLakMe24m_08um_FD_59086 | JGI IMG/M metagenome (GOLD analysis project Ga0065697, IMG submission 59086) | Hypersaline microbial communities from Antarctic Deep Lake - 24m 0.8um v2 (version 3) | ecosystem: Environmental > Aquatic > Non-marine Saline and Alkaline > Hypersaline | place: Deep Lake... | reverse complement strand
AACCTCAACACAGTGAGCGACAGCGAACGCCTGTGTTGAGTGTGAGGGACGGCCGACCCGAATTGAGCAGACGAGTCACAGCCCGGACCGGCGAGCGGAGCGAGCCGCACGCCCGGACTGTCTCGGCGAGTTCAATTCGGGGAGAGCGGATTTCTCTCTGCGAACGAAGTGAGCAGTAAGAATATCTCTCCGACCCGAGTGGTGACGAGGAGTGAGAGATAGCTCAATTTCTACAACTCCCAAAGAATAATCCGAGAACGTGGTAGAGACATGGGTATGACAGATAGCTCAACTGACGACCAACTCTTTCCTGAAAATTGGAGACGAAGCACATCTCTATCTGAACCATAATCAGACACGGAAAACTGAACAGGCAAGTCACGCTCTCAAGCTACTACAAATTGACCTCCTCATAGCCAGTATCTTGGTCGCCGCTCCAGTCCTCTTTCAACTTCGAGGACTTAATCAGTATGAGATATTCATAATAAACCTCTATACGCTCGGTGGCGCGGTCTTTTGGCTACTATCTGCAGGTGCCGCGACGAGTGCATTCATGAGTTCTCGAGCGTCGTTAAATCCTGAACTGACCGTTTTCGAGAATTATCTCAGAGGAGAGTTCGATGATAGGGAGTTTCGAAAATATCTCGGAGCCATTAGTACCGAATCGAAGCGCACGAGTGGAGAGTGCTTTTGGCTGTTGACAATTTCAACGGCTTCTGCAGTAGTGACTGTCTGTTTCTTCGGGTTGAGCGTTATCGATTCTGTGACTGCAGGCTCAATCGCATATCTGCAGGGTCTATGGCCTCTACTTGCCATCGGTCTGTTGGTGTTCCTACCCTCAACAGTACTTGGAATAATTAGCCATTTCCGACCTGATTCCGTCTATCTGAGTTTCGACTCTGAGAACTTAGAGCGATATCTCGATAAAAATGACCAGCCAAAGAAGGCAGGACAGGATTCCGATTAGATTATATTGAGATAGCTCCGATTATGTTACTCTGTTTTACCCGGGTTTCAGCGTGATCCGTCAGGCTGTCGACTCCCCCACACCACCTTCTCTACCAACTCCACACGCAGATCCCGGTCGACTTCGATCCGACACGACAATCGCGGATAGCCGAACCGCTCGGCCAGTTTGTCGTGCCAGTGCTCCGCTTCAACCCCTTCACCGACCCGAACCCCACACGTTGCACACAGCCCGCGGCCGCCGCAGTTGGCCCGCTCGGTCAGTCGACTGTACGGCGAGCGGTCGGCCTCCAGGAGCACGTCCCGAAGCACCCGCCCGCGCTCGACTGTGAGTTCGGTTTCGTCTTCGCCGTCGACAACGACCACCCGAACCGTCTCTGAAGCGTCGTCGTGATCGCTCATACCGACCGTTCACCGTCGCGGCGGTTGACTCTTCGGCCGTCGACCGCCAGCCAGCGGGATTTATATACTCGACTCGGTAATCTCGCAGTATGCCTCAACGAGTCTCTCAGGAACACTCTCTTGTCTCGCAGGCGGGCGTGCGGACGATCCACGTCGGCCGCGACCGGCCGATCCGGATCAGCTCCGGCCACCGTATTCTCCACCATGACGGCAAATGCAGCCGCCCACACGGCCACAACTACGAGATTTCGGTGGCGGTCTCCGGCGAACTCACAGAAGAGGGGTGGGTCGCCGACAAGGGCGACGTGACCGATATTATCGACTGCTGGGACCACCGTTTTCTGCTGGAAGAGGGCGACCCACTGATTGAGGCCTTCGAGGACGCTGGCGACGGCGATGCGGTGGTCGTCCTGGAGGCCCCACCGACCGCGGAGGTGATGGCCGTCGTCCTGGAAGCCGAACTCCGCGCGGAACTCCCCGACACCGTTACTGATGTCTCGGTCGACGTGAGCGAAACGGCCGAACTCAGCAGTTGCCAATAAGATGCCAGTTAGCTCCGAACCCAGTCTCAAACAGGAGTCACCGTCCGATAGCGATGGCCCGGCGCTCCCGATCAACGAACTGTTCGAATCCCTCCAAGGCGAGGGCGTCCTCGCGGGCGTGCCGAGCATCTTCATCCGGACCAGCGGCTGCAACCTCCGGTGTTGGTTCTGCGATTCGTACCACACCTCCTGGGAGCCGACCCACGCCTGGATGGATCTCGACGAGATCGTCGACGCCGTCTCGGAGTTCGACGCCGATCATGTCGTCCTCACAGGCGGCGAACCGCTGATTCACGAGGAGTCGATAGCCCTTATTAATCGGCTCGCCAACCGCGGCTACCACATCACCGTCGAAACGAACGGGACGATTGCGCCGCCTCCTGGAACCCCGATCGATCTCGCCAGTATCAGCCCGAAACTCGCCTCCTCGACACCGACACCGGAGCGACCACCAGCAGGCAGCGACGCTGTCGAATCCGATGACGCGGTCGACGACTGGCAGCAGCGCCACGAGGCCAACCGGATCGACCACGAGGTGCTGCCCGCGCTCATAGGGCGGTTCGGCTTCCAACTCAAGTTCGTCCTCACGGGCCGCGATGACCTGCCCGAAATCGAGAACTTGATCGCCGACCTTCGCGCCGAAACCGAGACCGAAATCGCAGACACCGACGTGCTGTTGATGCCAGAGGGACAGACCCGCGAGCAACTGGCCGAAACCCGGCAAGAAGTCGCCGAGGTGGCGGTTGAGTCGGGCTACCGGTATACGCCACGGCTTCACGTCGACCTCTGGAACGACGCCCCCGAAACCTAACCATGACAGAATCCACACAGAACCCATCGACGACCGACACTGCCGACGAACCGACTGGCGACCAGCCGACCAAACGCGCCGTCGTCCTTCTCTCCGGCGGGATGGACAGCGCGACAACCGCCTACGAGGCCCGCGAGCGCGGCTACGAACTGTACTTTTTGCATACCTCCTACGGCCAGCGTACCGAGACCAAAGAGTACGACTGCGCCCGCGAGTTGGCCGAGATCGTTGGCGCGGCGGACTTCCTCCACATCGAGACCGATCATCTCCAGGAGATCGGCGGCTCGGCACTGACCGACGACGAAATCGCGGTCGACGACGCAGACCTCGACAGCGAGGAGATACCCGACACCTACGTCCCGTTCCGCAACGCGAACCTGCTGTCGATGGCAGTTTCCTACGCCGAGACCAACGGCTGTGAGGCCGTCTTCGTCGGTGCGCACAGCGAGGATTTCTCCGGCTATCCCGACTGTCGACCCGAATTCTTCGAGGCCTTCGAGTCGATGGTTGAGGTGGGGACGAAACCGGAAACGGAGATCAGCATCGAGGTGCCATTCGTCGAGTCGAGCAAGACCGAGATCGCCGAACGCGGCCTCGACCTCGAGGTGCCGTTCGAACACACCTGGAGCTGTTACCGCGACGAGGAGCCTGCGTGCGGCACCTGCGACGCCTGTGCATTCCGGCTCCAGGCCTTCCAGCGGGTCGGCGTCCGCGATCCGATTCCGTACGCCGAGCGACCCGAATACGTCGACTGACCGGCCGACAACGGAAAAATGTCTCTCGGATTAGCTTTTGTGTGGAAACGGATGGCGTTAAGTGGTACCCTCTCCGATTTCGGGTATCAATGAGTGCTGGCGCTATCGGTTCGTCACGATCTACCTATGCGATTCTTGGCTGTGGCAGCGTCGGCCACGCGGTCGCCGAAGAGTTGGACGACGAGGGCAACGACGTGCTCATCCTCGACAAGGACGAAAGCCGTGTCGAGGCCCTGCGGGATCAGGATCTCAACGCTCAGGTCCAGGACATCAGCGATCCCGATGTCGCGGAGGTCGTCGCCGACCGGGATATCATTCTCGTCCTCGCGTCGGATGTCGAGGCCAGCAAGGCCGCCGTCTCGGCGATCCGTGACCGCGGCAGCAATCAGTACGTCGTCGTTCGGGCCTCCGACCCCGTAACCGAGGAGGAGCTCCGGAATCGTCGGCTCGGATGTCGTCGTCAATCCGTCGACGGTCATCGCCGAATCCGCTCTCCGGAGTCTGGAATCCGGCGAACTCCAGTACAAGGCCAGACAGCTCGCCGACATTCTCGATACGACCTCGGGCCGACTCGCCATCCTCACACAGGACAACCCCGACCCGGATTCGATCGCCAGCGCGACCGCCCTGCAGGCGATCGCCGAGGAGTTCGGCGTCGACGCGGACATCCTCTACGACGGCGACATCGGCCACCAGGAGAACCGCGCGTTCGTCAATCTGCTCGGGATCGAACTGCTGTCCCGCGAGGAGGCCCTCGATATGGGCGACTACGAGCGGTTCGCCCTGGTCGACAACATGAAATCCGACGAGGGCTCCGTGGGAATGGACGTCGACATCCTCATCGACCACTATGAGCCCGACGAGGAGATCGACGCCGAGTTCGTCGATATTCGAACGAACGTCTCCTCGACATCGACGATCCTAACGAAATATCTCCAGGAGTTCGACCTCTCGCCGAGCGAGACTGTTGCCACCGCCCTCTTATACGGGATTCGGGCCGAAACCCTCGACTTCAAGCGGGATACGACACCCGCCGATCTCACTGCGGCGGCGTATCTCCACCCCTTCGCCAACCACGACACCCTCGAACAGGTCGAATCACCCTCGATGTCGCCCGAGACGCTCGACGTGCTGGCGGAGGCGATTCAGAACCGCGAGGTCCAGGGGAGCCATCTGTTTTCGACCGCTGGCTTCATCCGGGACCGGGACGCGCTCGAACAGGCTGCTCAGTACCTCCTGGATCTGGAGGGGATCACGACGACCGCAGTCTTCGGGATCGTCGACAACGAGATCATCGTCGCCGCGCGGTCGAAGGACATCCGGATCAACATCGGCAGCGTGTTGAAAAACGGGTTCGACGACATCGGCGAGGTTGTCGGTCACTCCAAACAGGGCAGCGTCGAGGTCGAACTCGGCATCTTCACCGGAATCGAGACCAGCGAGGACAACCGGGATACGCTGCTGCAGTTGACCGAGGAGGCGGTTCGCAGAAAGCTCTTCGAGGCGATGGGTGTCGAGAGCGGCGAGAGTACGAACGGGTCCTAAACGACTGCCTCTTCGACATCCTCAGGCTGTTTGAGTCGCTCGATCACGTCGTTGATGAGGATCACGTCGCCGACCGCGCGGACCCACCGATAGGGAATGATGACGCCCTCGCCGGGCGACACGGTCTCGGAAAACAGTTCGGCGTTGAGTTGGCCGACCGCCAATCCGGTGACGGCTTCCTGGTCGAGGTTGAGCTGGACGTCTTCGACTTCACCGACGAAGACACCGTTGTTCGAATAGACTTCGCGTCCGACGAGGGTCGTAATCTCCTGTGGGGTCCCGTCCATGCGGCTACGGTTGGGTGTGTTGATAATAAGTTTTCGTGGTCGACCGCCACTTGTCTGACAGTTCGGCGACAGCGCGAGTGGTGTGCGACCAACTATCCTGTCAGGATCTACCACGATCAAAGGCAGTTCAAACAGGTCGAGGCTGCAGTGCAGTCGCTTACGACTCGATCGGCGACTGCTCGGACAGCGGCGTCGACTGCATCAGTTGGTCGTTGATCCGTTCTCGCACCCACGAGACTGCCGCCTCGGCGTCGGTTTCGATAAAGGCTCGTGCGCCGCCACGGTCGTCCATCACGACCACGCCCGCCGTGGCTGTCGACTCCGACTCGGCGATCACCAGCCCGTAGCTCGGCCCGTCGTCGACCTGATGGAGTGAAAGACACGAGTCCTCCAGGAGCTGTTGGAGCGTGTCGGTGTGGGTGCCGACGAGTTCCGCGACGACCGGCTCGGTCAGCACGATATCGGCACGGATAATCTCTTCGTCGCACAGCGAGAGCCACTCGTCGAGGACCTGTGGAAACACCGCCGGGAAGACGGTCTGCACCCAGCGGGCTTCGCCCAGTACCGAACAGAGTGCCGAGACGGGCTGATGGGGCGCATACTGGCTGGCGGTGACGACGGTCGCATCCTCCAACAGGACGGGATCGAGATCGAATCCAGGGGGGAGATCGGCCAGCAGCGACTGGCCGCCACAGAGCGTCTCGGCAGTCGTGGCGAAGCTATCGTACTCCGACAGCAGTAGCTCGCCGAACAGGGTCCGACAGTAGCCTTCGGCCGAGCGAGCCAACAGCCCGGCGGATTCGAGCTCCCGAATCCCACGGTCGACGGTCGATCGGGAGACCGACAGCCGGTCGACGAGCTCGCGCTTGCCGACCCCGGCCATGCCGACGCCGCGCAGGAGCTGCTCCCGTCGGGTGAGCAGCCGAATCAGTTCGTCTGCATCGATCCTACCCATTGTGTCATCACTCACCACCAGTGACAGTTCTGCCTTCGTCCGACATACGTCATATAAATAACCGCCACATATATAAGCGTTGGTCAGAGGGTGACGGTCCCCGTCAAGCAATGAGGTAAAGATGAAACCCGCCGCTTGTATAGACGCCGGGGTGCCTCTGACAAACCGGCAACTGATTGGTCGCCTTGCCCGGACGACCGATCGATCCGCCTGATGACCCTTGCCCGGATTATCAGGCTTCAACCGACCGACTTTGCCCGGGTCGGTTCGGTTTTGCGTTCGCCCGGCTACCATTCGTGGCCGGGGGGACGTTTCAGTTCTACACCACCGAGGAGCACCGCCTCTTATATCGACGGCGCTTAAATACCGAGACGACGATGAGCGAGCAATCCCAGACAACGGTCAGTATCGTCGGTGGCGGTCCCGCCGGACTCAGTGCAGCGCTTTTTATCCAGAAAAACGGCCTTGAGACGCGTGTGTTCGACACCGACGGGACGTGGATGCACAAAGCCCACCTGTTCAATTATCTCGGCGTCGGCTCACAGGACGGCTCGGCGTTCATGGAGACGGCCAGAAACCAGGTCGACAGTTTCGGCGTCGATCGCCACCAGGGCGAGGCCGTCGAGTCGATCGTCGAGACCGACGACGGGTTCGTCGTCGAGACCGCCGACGGCAGCTACGACTCGGACTACGTCGTCCTCGCAACCGGAGCCAACCGTGACATCGCCGAAGACCTCGGCTGTGCGTTCGATGACGACGACACCGTCGACGTCGACCTCTCGATGCAGACCAGCATCGAGAACGTCTACGCGACGGGCGCGATGGTACGAGCCGAGGAGTGGCAGGCCGTTATCTCTTCGGGCGATGGCGCAGCGGCGGCGCTCAACATCCTCTCGGACGTGAAGGGCGAACACTACCACGACTTCGACGTGCCGGCCGATGCGGACGCCGTTTTCGGCGGGATGAGCGACGAAGCCTAAGCCGTCAGCTCCGTCGACAACCCACAACCAGTTTCTCAGGCGGAATACCGCAACGTTTGACAGCCCGGATGCCGAGAGGGTCAGTATGCGATTCGATAGAGCAAGCGGTGTCTTCCTACACCTCACCTCACTGCCGGGGCCACACGGCATCGGCGACCTCGGCGCGGGCGCACGCGAGTTCCTGTCGTTCCTCCAGGAGGCCGAACAGGCCTACTGGCAGTTCTGCCCGCTTGGGCCGACCTCCTCGGCCCACGGCAACTCGCCGTACCAGTCGTTTTCGGCGTTCGCGGGGAATCCCCTACTGATCAGCCTCGACCGGCTGGTCGACGACGGCTGGCTCACGCAGGATGACCTCCAACCGGTTCCTGACTTCGACGAGCATTCGGTCGACTACGAGGCTGTCGGCGAATACAAACGCGACACACTCCGCACCGCCCACGAACGGTTCCGTGAGACCGCAACCGACGAGGATCGGGCGGCCCTCAACGAGTTCCGCGCCGACGAATCGTGGGTCGACGACTACGCGCTGTTCCGCGCCCTCAAGCGGAAACACGAGGGCGTCGCGTGGGTCGACTGGCCCGAGCCGATCCGAACCCGCGATCCCGACGCGCTCGAATCGGCCCGCGAGGAACTCAGCGAGGAAGTCGAGTACCGGACGCTCCTCCAGTACTGGTTCGACAAGCAGTGGCAAGCATTCAAAAACGATGCCGAGGAGGCGGGCATCAAGCTCGTCGGTGACGTGCCGATCTACGTCGGCCTCGATAGCGCTGATGTCTGGTCAAGTCCCGAGGCGTTTCAGCTCGACGACCAGAACCGACCGACGGCCGTCGCTGGCGTGCCGCCGAACCCCGGCGACGACGGCCAGCGGTGGGGGAACCCCCTCTATGACTGGGATCGGCTGGCCGACAACGACTACGACTGGTGGGGTCGACGGCTGGGTCGGCTGTTCGAGCAAGTAGATATTACCCGACTGGACCACTTCCAGGGCTTCCTCGAATACTGGGCGATCCCCTTCGAGTCGGACTCACCGGCCGACGGCGAGTGGCGCGACGGCCCCGGCGCGGACTTCTTTGAGTCGATCCGCGACCAACTCGGCGACCTCCCCTTCATCGCGGAGGATCTCGGCTTTCCCGACGCCGAACTGCAGGCGTTGATGGACCGCTTCGAGTTCCCCGGCATGCGGGTTCCGCAGTACGCCGACTGGTGTCAGGGCGGCAACGAACACCAGCCGATGAACTACCCCAAGAACGCGGTTGCCTACACCTCGACCCACGACACCGACACCTTCGCAGGCTACTACGGCTCGATGTCGGACCGCCAGCGGGAGTGCCTGCACTACAATCTGGGCGTTGACGGCAGCGAGATCAACTGGTCGATGATCGAGGCCGTCTGGCGGTCCGACGCCGTCCTCGCGTTTACGACGGTGCAGGACCTACTCGGCCTCGACAGCCACGCGCGGTTCAACACGCCCGGCACCCTCGAGGGCAACTGGACGTGGCGCGTGACGAGCGAGGGGCTCGCCGACGATATCGCGAACAAACTCGGCACGATGACTGCCATCGAGATCCGATAGTCGGTCGACGGCCCATATAAACGGACTCAGTCGACCGACTCGGAGATCCACGCACCGAAACTGTCGGCCACCTCCGCCTCGTCGAACCGCTCGATACACGGCACCTCGTAGGGATGGAGCTCCTCGATCCGGTCGACCAGCCGGTCGTAACTCTCCGCAGTCGTCTTGATCAGCAGGATCGTCTCGGCGTCAGTCGTGACCTCGCCCTCCCAGCGATAGGTCGACTGACAGTCGACAGCGTTGACACAGGCTGCGAGCCGTTCGTCGACGAGCGTTTCGGCGAGTTCGGCGGCGGTCGATTCGGGCGCGGTGACGTAGACGGTCGGCATCGGTCCAAACGTCGGTGTCGATCGGCACAAAATTACCGCTGCTGAGGCCACGATGGCCGACCACTCAAGCGGCTCTCAGCGNTNNGCAANACGNNCCAAACGGTTATTACTCCACCAGAAACATATAAAGAATGAACAATATATCCGAGACATCTGTTCGGGTTTTCCATGTCGACGCCCCGGCGGTGACGGAGCCGACTGCGGTAGCACTTACTCGCTGGGACGAGAGATTCAGCATCGAGTCGGCGTCGACCGCCGACGAGGCCCTTGCGAGGATCGCGGATCGGCCTCCCGACTGCATCGTCGCGGGGGACAGCCTCGACGGGATGAGCGGCATCGACCTGCTCGCGGCCGTTCGTGAGCAGGTTCCGGATCTCCCGGTCGTGCTGTTTACCGAGCGACCGCTCGATGCTGTTGCCAGCGAGGCACTCGCCGCCGGGGCGACCGACTGTCTCCGGCAGGGCGGCGCGGCCGAGTACACGCTGCTTGCCAATCGGATCGACCACGCAGTCAGGGCCCGGCGGGCCGAACAGAACGCCGCCCGCCAAAGCGAGAGGGTCGACCGACCCGACGAGGCCGACCACACGGAGGCCGAGGGGAGTGACGACACCGGCGAGTACGTGATGGCCGATTGGGCCGTCACCAAGCAACAGAAACGCAAGGCCGACCTCCGCCGACACCGGGATTTCCTCCGAAACATCCAGGCTATCGCCGACATCGGTGGCTGGGAGGTCGATCTGCGGTCCGAGACCCTGCGGTGGACCGACGAGATCTACCGCATCCACGGGCTAAACCCCGGGACGGCGGTCTCGGTCGACGACGCCATCGCCTTTTACCACCCAGAGGACCGCGAGACGGTCCAGGAGGCCTATCGGCGGCTCACCACCGAGGGCGAGCCGTACGACCTGGAGTGTCGAATCGTTACCACGGCCGACGAGGTGCGGTGGGTTCGGACGATGGGCAACCCATGGCGCGAGGACGGCGAGATCGTCGGGGTCCACGGCGCGTTCCAGGATATCACCGAGCGGAAACAGCGGGAACACGAACTGTTGGGCAAGAGCCGTGCACTCGACGAAGCGCCGGTCGGGGTCGCGATCACCGACCCCACGCAGGCCGACAATCCGATGGTGTATGTGAACGCGAAGTTCGCCGAGATCACCGGCTACACACCTGAGGAGACTCTCGGCCGAAACTGTCGGTTCCTACAGGGAGCCGACACCCAACCGGAGACGGTGGCGGCGTTGCGCGCCGAGATCGCCAACGAGGACGACGTCTCGATGGAGCTCCGAAACTACCGCAAGGACGGCGCGGCGTTCTGGAACCAGCTCGAAATCGCGCCCGTCCACGACGAGACGGGCGAACTCGTCAACTACGTCGGGTTCCAACAGGACGTCACCGAACGGGTCAGGCGTAAGCAGGCACTCCAGAAGCGCGAGCGCGTGCTCGGCGAGCTTCACACCTCGACACGGGCGTTCTACCCGTCCGAGTCGGCACGCGATATCGCCGCGTTCCTCGTCGAGTTCATCGACCGAGCCTTCGCCTTCGGCTACGTCAGCGTCAAACAGTTCGACGAAGACAGCGGCGAGCTTACCCCTGCAGCCGCCTCCTCGGGGGCCACCGACAGCCCCACTGCGCTGGGATCGGTCGCGCCCGGACCCAACCCAATCTGGCAGGCCTACCAACAGGGCGAGTCAACCGTCTTCGACGGCGAGTACCTCCCGCACGTCGCGGGGCCGGCCGACGAGCCGGTCCAGCAGGCACTCGTGGTTCCCATCGGGGATTTCGGTGTGGTCGTCGCCTTCGACACCGACCACAGCGAGATCGACTCGGTCGACGTGGAACTCATCGAGGTGGCGGCCGCCAACGCCGAGGCGGCCTTCCAACAGCTCCGGAGCGATCAGCGACGCAGTGAGATCTCCACCGAGCTATCGACCCACCAGTCGACTATCGAGGCACTGACCGACAGCCTCGATGCCCTCCGGGCGATCCACTCTCAGGTCGCCGACAGTGACAGCGAGGCGGCTATCGAACGCGCCGTCTGTGCGGGGGTGCTCGATCTCGATACCGTCGACTTCGCGTGGATCGGGCGGCCGAACGGACGGGCCGCAGACATCGAGCCCACCGAGTGGGCTGGCGACGGCGAGGAGTATCTCGATTCGATCGCGGCCGACGATGCGAGCCGACTGCCCGCCGGACGCGCCGCGACCGACCGAACGACGGTCAGCGTGTCCGCCATCGCCGCGCGGGTACTTGACGAGCCGTGGGCGAAAGCCGCGTTGTCGGTCGGCTACGGATCGGCCTACAGCGTCCCGCTGGTCTACGATGACGTGCTGTACGGCGTGCTGTCGGTCTACTCCAGACGCGAAGACGGCTTCGACCAACTGCACGCCAACCTCCTGGAGAACGTCGCCTCGCTGGCGGTGACCTACTCCAGGATCCTCGATCACCGGTATGCTGAGGCGGGGGCGGGGTACGTCGAACGCGAGTTCAGACTCGGCGGGTCGACCTACCCTCTCCAGCGACTGGCGACGGCGACCGGCAGTCGGATTCGGTTCGATACGGTCGCCGAAACCACCGACGAGACGATGCGGATCCTCGTGACGGTCCTGGAAGGCGACAGCGAAGCGGTTCGGAGCAAGGCGGCCGCCAGCGCGGGCGTGCTCGCGGCCGAAACGTTCGGCACGGCTGGCAACGGACAGCTGAGTCTGACGGTCAAAAAACCGTTTCTCGCGTCGGTCGTCGCCAAACACGGGGGCCGACTCGTCGGATCGGTCTCCGAGCCGTCGGGGACCACCGTTCGGGTCGCGGCACCGGAGCAGGCAGCCAAACGGCCGCTGATCGCGTCGCTGCTATCGCGGTATCCGGAGATCGAACTGCTGGCCCAGCGACAGACGACCGAACCCGATGCCATCGAGACGACCACCGCGGTCGAACTGCTGACCGACCGCCAGCACGAAATCCTCACTGCGGCCTACCACGGCGGCTATTACGAGACACCTCGGAGGGTGACCGGGGAAGCACTCGCCGAGAGCTTCGGGATTTCGAGCCCGACCGTCTACAACCATCTGCAGGCTGCCCACCGGACGCTGCTCGGAGCCATCTTCGAGTTACAGCCGAATCTCACGGCTGAGAACGAGGGGCTAAACACCTAGTATCTGGACTATCGATGATACTAACTGGTTATCCTGCCGTTTGAACCGGGATTGTTGTGATGAGTTACATATGGGACTCACAAACACGCTCGGCATCGATAGACTGAATCTGCGGCCGAAACTGATCGTATCGTTCCTGATCGTGGCGCTGTTGGTGGCCACGACGGGGGCGGTGGGCTACATGAGTGTCGCCGAACTCGACCACAAGGCCCACGTTATCGGTACGGAGGGCCAGAACACGGGCCACGCCGCCGAGATGCTCGTGGGCATCGAACAACAACAGGTCGCGGTGCTTTCGGCCCAGCTGGGCGAGCCGGGCGCGCGTGAGGCTTACGATGCTGCGACCGAGGGTTTCGAAACGGAAGCCGCGGCGATGGAACCGACCGGTGAGGCCGTTGCCCAACTCGAAGCGCTGCGAGCGACCCACGCCGAGTACGACGAACTCGGCGACACCTACTTCGAAGCGAAAGCCGCTGGCGACGAGGAGCTCGCGGCCGCAACGCTGACCGAAATGAACGCGCTCCGAACCGAGATGGAAGGCCAGGCCCACACGCTCGAATCGACAGCTGAGGCCAACATGGACGAGCAGATCGCCCTCGCCGATGCGACGACCCAGTCGACCCAGATGGAGCTACTCGGACTCACCGTCATCGCCTTCGTTTCGGCCATCGGGATCGGGGTCGTGCTCAACAGACACATCACGCCGCCGCTGAAACAGCTCTCGGCGTCCGCAACCGCGATCAGTGAGGGGCGGCTCGACACCGAGATCGACAGCCGCGAAATGGACGATGAGATCGGGCAGATGGTCGACGCCTTCGGGGAGATGCAGCGGAACCTGATAGGCGTCGTCGACGATCTCTCGGTCGTCAGCGGGAACCTGCAGGCTGGAAAACTCGACCAGGAGATCGACACCGACTACCCCGGCAGCTACGGCGAGATCATGCAGCGACTCGACGGCGGTGTCGACGAGCTGACGGGGAGTTTCGACGAGATCGAGGCCGCCAGCCACGCGCTACGCGAAGGTGACCTCGACCGGACGGTCGACGCCGACCGGCCTGGCCAATACGGGGCGGTCCTCGAAGACTTCCAGCGCGGCACCGACCGGCTGTCGGCGAGCTTCGGGCAGATCTCCGCGGCCAGCGACGGGCTCAAACAGGGCCGCCTTGATCAACAGATCGATACTGACTACCCTGGCGACTACGGGCGCGTGCTTTCTGACTTCGGCGAGGGCGTCGACCGGCTCCGTGCCAGCATTGAGACGGTCCAGTCGATCGCCGACGAGGTCGCCAACTCCAGCCAGCAGGTCGCCGCCAGTGCCGAGGAGATCGAGGCCGCCAGCGAGGACGTCGCCGAATCGGTCGTCGAGATTTCACACGGTGCGGACAAACAGAGCGACGATCTCCAGACAGTGGCTGGTGAGATGTCCGATATGTCCGCGACTGTCGAGGAGGTCGCCTCCTCTGCCGAGGAAGTCTCGGCGACTGCCGGGAGCGCGGTCGACCGCGGCCAGGAGGGCCGGGAGTACGCCGCCGAGGCGACTGCCGAAATCGAGGCCATCGAGGCCGAAGCCGAAGACGCCTCCCACCAGGTCCAGGCCCTCGACGCCCAGATGGAACAGATCGGCGAGATCGTCGAGCTGATCTCGTCGATCGCCGAGCAGACGAACCTGCTGGCGCTCAACGCCTCGATCGAAGCCGCCCGTGCAGGCGAGGCGGGCGAGGGATTCAATGTGGTCGCCACCGAAATCAAGCAGCTCGCCGAGGAGGCGGGCGAGGCCACGACGAAGATCGAGGCCCGGATCGAGGAGGTCCAGGAGACGACCGGCGAGACGGTCGACGACATCGAGGAGATGAGCCAGCGGGTCGAGACCGGCGCGGAAACGATCGAGAACGCCGTCGAGATGTTCGACGAGATCGCCGAGGCGATCGAACAGGCAGAGACGGGGATCACCGAGATCAGCCGGGCGACCGACGATCAGGCGGCCTCCTCCGAGGAAGTCGTCTCGGTGGTCGACGAGGTCTCCAGCGTCAGCCAGCAGACCGCCGCCGAAGCGACGACCGTCTCGGCGGCCTCCGAGGAACAGGCCTCGTCGCTCTCGGAGGTCACGATGACCATTGAACGACTCAGTCAAACGGCCGAGGAACTCCACGACAGCGTCGACGACTTCGAGGTTGATGACTCGTCGGCCGCAGGACAGGCGGCTGTCGACGCTGCCGAAAAAGTCGCAGCTGCCGGTGACACGGATGCGACAGCACCGTAATCGACCACCGATCGGACCACGGCAGTTGTCGAGGCCGAACCAGCTACTAACGGGTCGCCGACCCAGTCCGAGAAGCCACCAGCCGCTGCCGAATCCGGGGCGGGAGGGGCACTGCTCGCGGCTGAAGAAGTCGCAGAAACGGAGACGGCGTCGTCGACCGACTCCGTCCCGTGGTCGGATCTCGACGGCGGGACGAGTGACGATGCGGCGGCCCAGACCGACGGTGGCCAGGCCGACGACTCGACGACGGACTGATCATCCCCGCAGGACGTCGACCTCTCCGTGCTGTTTTTATAAAGGGTCAAACGGCTAACTGGTGGCTGTGTCGACCGTGGTCGTGACTCTCCATCACCATCGAATCGGACCGTGGCGCAGGCGAACGATCCCGACAGCGGAGAGCAGGCCACACGCCGGGATAACCGACTGGATGACGGTAACTCCTGAGAGACCTGCCGTGGCGGCCACGAAGTCAACCGGGGCGGGCGCGCCAACGGCGAACAGCGAGAGGTTGTTGAAGCCGCCGAAAATACCCATCACGACGACCACGTAGACCGACACCGCCGTCGACAGCCGACCGCGACGGCGTGTCGACGCCGCGACGGCGAGGGCGAAGCCACCGAAGTAGCCCGCGACCAACAGCGGATGGCCGTCCCAGAGTCCGTTTATAAGTGGGTTGAGCTCCCGGTAGCTGGCGGCCCCGAGGACGATCCACGTCGTCAGCCCGTCGAGACAGAGCCCCGCAAGCGCCACGAACCGTATCCAGTCGCTCGATACGCCTGTCGACAGCCAGCGGCCGAAACTCGTGTTGAGGCTCGCTCGATCAGCCACGGTACCGGGTTCGATCACCGCCGGGTAACTCGTATTGGCCGTTGGCTCGACTGTTCAGCAGAACAGTTCGGCTGGCCGACGAGTCGAGGGTAGGAACTATGTGGCCGTAGCCGATCTATTGACGTAACTGAATGAGTGACGAAGAGACGATTACTGTCGCGGACGTCAGTTCGGGCCCGGGCGGGGCCCCCGACACCGCCGCCGGAACCCCGGTGGACCTCCCGGTTGTCGACATCCTGACGGGCCGCGGCTTCGTGACCGGTAAAAGCGGCAGCGGCAAGTCGAATACGGTCTCGGTGATGTTGGAGAACTTGCTTGACAACAACTTCCCCGTCCTCGTTGTCGACAGCGACGGCGAGTACTACGGCCTCAAAGAAGAATACGAAGTCCTCCACGTCGGCGCGGACGACGAGTGCGATATCCAGGTCACCGCCGACCACGCCGAGAAGATCGCGTCCCTCGCGCTTGAGGAAAATATCCCGATCATTCTGGATGTCTCGGGCTACCTGGACGATGACGACGCCGACGAGTTGGTCCTCGAAACGACGCGGCACCTCTTTGCAAAGGAGAAAAAACTCAAAAAGCCGTTCCTTGTCGTGATCGAGGAGTGCCACGAGTACATCCCCGAGCAAAGTGGGATGGGCGAGGCAGGGAAAATGCTGATCAAGATCGGCAAGCGCGGCCGGAAACACGGCCTCGGGATCGTCGGCATTAGCCAGCGCCCGGCAGACGTTAAAAAGGACTTCATCACCCAGTGTGACTGGCTCGTCTGGCACCGCCTGACCTGGCGCAACGACACCAAGGTCGTCGGCCGGATTCTCGGCTCGGAGTACGCCGACGCCATCGAGGAGATGGGCGACGGCGAAGGGTTCCTCGTGGCTGACTGGGCCAGCGACATCCAGCGGGTGCAGTTCCACCGCAAGCGAACGTTCGACGCGGGGGCAACCCCCGGCCTCGAAGACTTCGAGCGCCCCGAACTCAAATCGGTCAGCGGCGATCTGGTCTCCGAACTCACCGAAATCTCCGACGAGAAGGAGCGCCGCGAGAGCGAGATCGCGGACCTCAAACAGGAGTTGGAAAAGAAGGAAGCCAGAATCCAACAGTTAGAACAGGAACTCGAAGAGGCCCGCGATCTGAGTCGGATGGCCGACCAGTTCGCCCAGGCGCTGCTCCAGCGGTCAGAGGCTCCTCACCGCGGCGGCCAGGGACGAAACCGCAATCGCCCAGCCGAGCAGGCGGACATCGACGACTACCCGGCCGAAGAGTCGGCCGATGATCGAAACACAGCCGAAGGCGACGACCCTGGTTTCGATCCGCTGATCGCCGAGGCCGAACCCGGCCGCGGGGAGGGTGAGTCACCCGATACTCCGGCCACACCGAGCGAGCCAGCAACACCAACCGACGAGCCAGCGGTCGACGACCCGATGGCAGCATTGGGCACCGATACGGCCGATACGTCGGAATCGGATGCAAGTTCGGCGTCGGCCGACGAGAGGGCCGAAACGGCCGACGGTGAGAAGATCCCGACCGATCCGGTCGAGGCGCTGCGTTCGGGAGTGTTCGACGGGCCGGATGGCGTCTCGCCGTTCGCCGACAGCGACGATGCGTCGACTGGCAAGCCAGCCGACAACACAGACGACGGGACGGGCTTCGAGTCACTCGACGACGAGGCGGCGTTCAACGGCTCGGCCGGGGGTGCACCGGTCGACCCCGGGCCGGTCGACCCGAGCCAGGTCAGCGGCCCAAGCGAGGCCGAGCGAACGACTCCCAAAGAGGAAGCGGAGTTCGGCACCGTCACCCGCCAGGAGATCGCCGAGGAGGCCATGCAGTTCGCCGAGGCGGTCGAACTCGGGACGCGGGATGCGGTCGTCGACGAACTCCGCGAGCGGATCGAAGAGCTGCCCGATCACTCTGTGGGCATGCTCAGACACTACCGCGAAGCAGGCGAGAGCGATCCACGCACCGCTCACGAGGCCGCTGGCGGCGACGACGACCAACAGCTCGCCTACAGCCGCAACCGGCCGCTCCGACAGGCCCAGCTGATCCGCCACGTCGGCCGCGGGCGCTATGCCTACGCAGTGCCGGAGCTGATCCGCGAAGCCTACGCCTACCAACTCGACGACGAGGCGGTTGCGTCGATGGTCCAATCGATCGAGGCCGCGTTCCGCGAGTCGATCGCCGACCCGCGGGACGGCGACAGCGAGACCCCCGAGGAGCCCAGCGACTCCGAGGGCGTGTTCGGTTTTTAAAAATATCGGGAGCTGAGTGGGCTGTTCGTCGACCGGTATCGACCGTTTAGAGGCCGGAGACGAGGTCTTCGAGAGCCTCTTTCGGGTCGTCGGCTTTGGCGACGCCGCTGGCAAGCAGGATGCCTTCCGCGCCGAGTTCCTCGGCGGCGATCACGTCTTCGCCGGTCGAGATGCCAGCGCCGCAGTAGACCTCAACCGACTCGTCGACGCCTTCGGCTGCCGCAACGGCGTCTTCGACAATGTCGGGGTCGGCGGTCGCAACCGAGTCGTCGCCGCCGATGAGCTCCGGCGGCTCGACGGCCACCGAGTCGGGGCCGAGCGCGGAGACCGCGGCGATCTGTCGTGGGTTGTTCCCACAGACACAGGTTTCGAGTCCGGCCCGCTCGGCTGCCTGTACCGAGTCGTCGATGTCGGCGAGTTTGAGACGGTTCTCGGAGTGGTTGATCAGCGTGCCGACCGCACCGGCGTCGGCAGCAGCCTCGGCGAGCGTGCTTCCGGTGAAGCTACCGTACTGGTTGGGCGAGACGTGCTGGGCCCACGTCTCGACACCGGTCTCGGCGACGGCGCTGATCTGGGAAGCCTGCGGCGAGACGGCGATACGGACGCCGGACTCTTCGGCTACCTCGTGGGCAGCGTTGGCGACGGCAATTGGATCACACGGATACGCCTTGAGGTTCACTAAGATGAACATACCCATACAACGAGTCGCCCCCGACAAATAGCTTCAGTTTCGAGGCAACCGGTTGCGGGCCCGATTCGGCGTTAGTCCTTCCGTTCGACCACGTCGCCGAGGGTCATCGACTGGCCGGAGCCGCTGGACCACTCAGTGTCGTCGACGTCCGCGCCCTCGGTGAGCGTGATTTCGAGTTTCTTCTCGAGTTTGGCCTTGACATCGTCGCTCGGGAGGATGTCGCCGCGTTCGAGCTTGCGGATCAGACTCGCCTTCTCGTTGAGTTGGTTGGCGAGTTCCTCCTGTGTGAGGCTCTCGGCCTCCCGTGCCTCCCGGATGCGGTCGTCGTAGTCACCGGCGAGTTCGTCCATGTCGTCGAACATGTCCTTCTTGCGCCGCGTCGACCCGCCCGAACCCGTCGATCCGCCGGTCGACCCGCCCGAGGAGCCCCGACGGTCCCACTACTCGATGAAGTGGAGTACTTGCTGGTACTCGACGAGGACTCCTGGGTTTCGACGGTCGTCCCGAACCCCTGGCAGTTCTCGCAGAGCTCCAGTTCCGCACCCTCGACTTTCGTGGTGGTGAGCGACGACTCGTCGGCACCACACATCTCACATTGGGGCATACTCATCGGTAACGTGCCACCCGGTATAAACCATACGCCGCCGCCCGGCTTTGCCGCCCCTATTCGATATCCGACCACGCGCCCCAGAACCGCTGGAGGGCAGTGAGGTGGCCGACGACAGCAAAGAACACCAAGAGTAGTTCGATCACGCCGTAGCCAACAACCACCGGCCCGGTGACGACCGCGGCGACGAGCCCGGCGATCGTGATCAAGACGAGCCGGTCGGCCCGACCGACGAGCCCGCCGTAGGCCCGCCCGAGACCCACTGCCTGAATCTGAGTCCCCAAATACGAGGTCATGAGGACACCAGTGACGGCCACGAAACCGAGGGCGAAACTGTCGACGCCCGCGGCCAGTCCCCCGATGATGATCAGATCGGCGTAGCGGTCGATGACGTGATCCAGGAGATCCCCGCCATCCGAGGCGGCGTTCTGCCTGCGGGCGAGCGCACCGTCGACCAAATCTAGCCAGCCGTTGAGCAACACCAGCAGGCCACCGACGGCGTACCACTGTGGTGTTCCAGCGACAAAGGCGGCCGCAGCGGCTCCCGCGACGCCCAGTGAGAGCACGCTGACGCTGTTGGGCGAGAGCCCGAGGCTGTCAGCCGCGCTGACGAAGGGCGAGAGCATCCGATTGGCCAGTGGGCGGAACTTGTCGAGCGTCATCCGAGGAGATACTCCGTGAAGTCGACATCGCCCGCACTCGGCTCGCGCTCGCCTGCGATCACGGCGGCGATCGCGTCGGCGACCGCCTCGGGATCACGGTCAGTGGTGTCGATCTCATAAACTGCTTCGGGGCCGTGCTCTTCGACGGCCTCCGAGAGCACGACATCCAACGCCTCGCTTTCGGCGTTCTCCCGTGCCTTTTCCGGCGGGTCGCCACGCGCTTCGAGCCGGGATTCGAGGTCGGCTGGTGCACACCGCAGGACGACGACGCGGTCGGCCTCGAAGTGGTGGGCGAGATGGGATTCGAGGATGCCGTCCCACTCGCCGAGATGCGACTGGACAGCGTCGAGATCTGTCACCAGCGAGTCGCGGTCGACGTCGCGTTCGGTCCACAGATCGTGGTTCTTGATCTCGTCGTTGAGGTGGATGATCGGTACGTCGACGCCGCGGTCGGCCAATGCCTCGGTGGCGGTCGTCTTCCCGGTGCCGGGCGTGCCGGTAACTGCGATCCGGGTCGGGTCCGCAGTGTCGTCGGTCACGTCGGGGCCACCTCGGCCAGAATCCCCATTGAGCGTCTCGACGGCCGTCTTCGTCTGCTCGCGGGTGCCACAGGAAATCCGCACACAGCCCGGCAGCCCGAAGCTACTGCAGTCGCGGATGATGACGCCCTCTTCTTGGCTTCGCTCGGCGACATGGCTCGCATCGCCAACGTCAGCAAGGACGAAGTTTCCGGCGCTCTCGAAGGTCGGCGCATCGAGGTTTTCCTGGAGATAGTCGCGTGCCCAGCGGGCGGTTTCGACCGACTGGTCGACGTGGTCGTCGTCATCCAGCGCGGCCAGTGCGGCCCGACAGGCGAGTTCGTTGGCCGCAAAGGGCGTGTTGACGCGGGCGTAGGCGTCGGCCCACGAGTCGGGGACGGCCGCATAGCCGATTCGGAGCCCTGCGAGTCCGTAGGCTTTCGAAAAGGTCCGCAGCACCGCCACGTTGTCGTAGTCGTCGAGGAGTTCGATACTGCTCGGCCGCTCGGAGTACTCGCCGTAGGCCTCGTCGACGACGACGAGTGTTNGCTCGTCGACGGCCTCCAGGAGACGCGTGATCTCCTCGCGGGCCCACTCGCTGCCGGTCGGGTTGTGCGGCGAGGTGAGGTGGACGATCCGCTCGCCGTCGTAGGCCTCCAGAACGAGAGCCGCGGTCTGGGCGAACCCGTCGTCTTTCGAGAGTTCGTAGGTCGTGACCTCGCCGTGGTGGTGGCGGGCGCTCATCGAGTAGTAGGAAAAGCCCGGCTCGGGAACGAGCACCGACTGGCCGGGGTCGAGCATCGCTCGGGAGAGGTAGTCGATCGCGCCGTCGGCCCCCGGAGAAACCCAGATCTGCTCGGGGGCTGTACCCCACTTTTCGGCCAGTTTCTCGGTGAGATCGGTGTGGGCGGCCTTCGGGTAGACATGTAGCCCCTCCTCGGCTCGGTCGGTGACCGCGTCGACGGCTTTCGGGCTGGAGCCGTGGGGGTTCTCGTTCGAGGAGAGTTTGATCAGCTCGTCGGGGTCGAGCCCGAGGTCGCGGGCGACCTCCTCGATCCCCCGGCCCGGCACGTACGGGCTGGTCGCGGAGAGATCCCGTG
>Ga0065697_1001621_pt1 | contig 21245 bp, 26 predicted proteins | sample AntLakMe24m_08um_FD_59086 | JGI IMG/M metagenome (GOLD analysis project Ga0065697, IMG submission 59086) | Hypersaline microbial communities from Antarctic Deep Lake - 24m 0.8um v2 (version 3) | ecosystem: Environmental > Aquatic > Non-marine Saline and Alkaline > Hypersaline | place: Deep Lake... | reverse complement strand
TCGTCGTCCGTCGTATCTGTATCATCGTCTGTTGTATCAGTATCGTCGTCCGTCGTATCTGTATCATCGTCTGTTGTATCAGTATCGTCGTCCGTCGTATCTGTATCATCGTCTGTTGTGTCTGTGTCATCATCATCCGTCGTCGTAGACTCAACAATTACAGCATCTTCTCGGTCTGTTTCTCCACTAAGCTGAACTGTAAACTCTGTGCCTACAGATAATCCTTCAATATCAGCCGTTGTAGTGAATTCGCCGTCTTCTGCCACAACATCGTACGTCTCGATAGTTGGGTTATCGCCGGTCATTCGAACAGTGAGTGTAGATTCAGTTCCTTCTGCGACGTTAGTTTCTGCTGTAACTTCTAACTCATCTCCCTCTTCGAATTCAAGAACGTCGTCAGCGTTGTATCCAACAAACTCAGTGTCTCGTTCTTCTGTACTAAGTGTATTTGTGTGTGATTCTTCATCTTCTTCTTCCTCAACGTATGGGTTATCTTCGCTTATAACAAGCTCTGATTCATAATCCGAATCAACATCGAAGTCAGAGTTGTCTACATCAAACACAACATAGAATACACCATCATCTTCGTTTGTATATACATCTGCATCTGATAAGTCAACTTCCTCATTTGCATTCGGTGCATCTTTCTCAATCGTCATGTAAAAGCCGGGAGTATCTTCTGCGTCTGCCGATTCATCTTCAGCTTCACTAAGGTCTGCTCCATCTTCGAGGAAACCGTATACACCAGTCATTTCTACCTTGTATGCAACGTAATCTCCTGAAGCGACTGTTGTGGATTCAGTTGCATTTTCAATATCTTCGTAATCGTTAATTGTTTCGCCACCGGGAGCGACTACGGTACTAACCCCTGTAGAAGTACGCTCTACAATGTTTAGTGTACCAACATCTGTCTCGTCACCAGTGCTAGTAACGAAAGCAGACATATCGTATTCTGAAGGTGCAAGTTTCCGGTCTGTGAGCGTAGTTCTATTGTTAACCGTTACGTCACCTTCGGAATCCTCATGAACCTTAACAACGTCNTCGCTTTCACCAGCAACGTAGCTGTCGAAAACAACAGTTACTTCACCGTTTTCTTCTGTATCCTCTACCGTGAAGTTAAGCTCGTAGCCAACTTCTTCCTCGTCACCAATAACAACATCTGCTGAATCAGTGTCGTTGAAATTAACCGTAAGTTCCGTTGAGTCACCTTCTGAGAAGCTGTTTACGGGTTCTGCGAATTCAACAACAGCATCACCGGGGTCAGCAACCGTAACACTAGTTGTTGCGGATGCATCTGTATCTACAACTTCAAATGAGAAATCGTAGCTATCTGCGTCAATATCTTGGAAGTCAACATCAACATCGTCTGTTGCGTCAACAGTAAGGTTACCGTCTTCAACATCAGATGTGCTGTAACTTGCGGTACCAGTACTGAACACAGATGCTAATTCTTCATCTGTAAGACCGTCCGTAGATACATTTACTTCAAAGCTGTTTCGGTTACTATCAAACTCAAATGTAGTTTCAGAGTCTCCATCGTTATCTACGCGTACATCTGCAGGTTCAACATCTAAGGTCTGTTCGGAAACTTCAAATGCTACAGATTCTGAACCTGTTGAATCATCACTTGANNTTTCATAGTCATACTCTAAGAGATATGCATCAGATTCGAAATTAGATGTATCAATAGAAATGTTTCCATTATTTGCATTAAGTTCCGTTACAAATGTACTATCATCAGTATCATCTGTAACAACTTCTGCAGAGGTAATACTCAAATCAGAATCACCACTGATTGTCGTATTCTCATATTCTAATGTTTGTCCGACCCAATAACGGTCACCGTCATTGAGGTCTGCTGTACTATCTGCCGCTCCTACGCCAACGAATGCAACGCTCATACTCAGTACAAGTCATTGCAACCAATAAGATACTTCCATATCTCTGTGTATTATCATTCATTTGTGCGTATAGTACATATGACTCGTGATATAAATACTTTGTTGTAAATACCAATCATTTTAGATATTTACCTCCGTGCTTGGTAGGGTTTTTCATATATTGTGAGTGTTCATCATAGTCACAATGTCGTATCCAATGTTTTATATTGTTTGAGTTAGTTATATATAATAATGAGTTCTGAAGAATATGACAAACACTATGAAAAATATCTTCCAATATATGAAGATTTAGCAATGGTTAACGGTGGGAAAACCGTTTNGATTCCTACAGATGCTCACGATGGGTGGTATGTTTCTTCCCCCGTGAGCGAAGATGAAGAAGCATGGGAAAGAGGATATCCAAATAAGTCTAAACCGAGCATTTTACCGGATAATTTATCATCTGATGTTGAACGTACAGCATATACTACAATCACGTACGCGCCTGATAAGTCGTATAAAAGTAAGTACTATAAAGAAACAGAATATGATGAAGATAATCAGGGATATGAATGGATGGATGGTGATTCTCAGCGATTGCCGGATTATGGTGATATGGTCGCATGGGCATTATATGTTGATATTGATATCAAGAAAGATTACAAAAAGCGTCCAATACCAGACGAACATAAAGAAGTACTAGAACGGAGATTGAACTTGTGGGTTCAAGCGTTTGCAAAAATGACAGGTAGTATGGAACATGTTCAATTACTAGATTCCGGTGGTGGTGTGTATGTATTTACACCACCATCTGTATTATCACCAATTGCAGATAAATATGATAAAGAGGAACGAGAACTTATATTTACAGAAATTGGTGAACGTATGCGAACAGTGACAGGCCAACTTAATGAATTAATTTGTAATGAAGATGATAGCCCTGATGAACTTTTTTCAGCAGATAAGGTTCAAAATAAGAATCGACAATTTAAAACTATTGGTGCTATTCATAAAACGATTGATGCTATTGTACATCCAATCGACCCAGATAATATACAAATCAAGCATAAAAAGAGAGAAGATATTACGGACAGAGATATTGGCATAGCTCATGAATGGGTAAACAATTTCACTGATGATAGTCATAGGGAGTGTATTGATAATGTTATAGAATATTTATTCCAAGGTCAATTTACAAAACGAGAAGACGTTGAACTTGAATTCGTAGAAGGTACTACATGGGATGATATTCTTGATACGTGGGTTGATGAGAAAAAAACAAAGATTGAACAATGGGAAGCATCATTAAAAGAGCAAAAAGATATATCTCAAGAACAGCTTCACACAGGTATAACACAAGATAAATCGTTGCAGAGAGAATCTATTCGAAGATTGAATAATGACAAATTAAAAGCATATATAACACATTTTGTTGGTGCTGATAATGTATATGAAAAAAGTGGAAACGAGATGGATTTCTTCCCATTTTGGAGAGGTTCAACATCACAATCTGGACGAAGTGCATTTTATGATTTCTATGAAGGTAGTGCAAGATTTACAGATAAAGCCGATGGTACAAGTAGAGATATCGTGTACTGGGTAGCGTTAGAAATGACGCACGATGATAAAAATTATCCTGATGTAGATATTATTGATAACCCCGGTGAAAAATTAGGTTCTGGGTATTGGACTGCAGTAGAAGAACTTAGAAATAGAGGTGAAAAAATACCTATACTTGTTCCTAAACCAAATGGTAAAGGTTCATTACCCGAATGGGCAATTATTCAAGCAGGAAAGAAACTAGATATTGTTGAAGATAAAGAAATAGTGACAATTGATGGTGATGAAAAACTTATTCCTTCGGCATGGAATAGAGTGCTTGATAAATTAGATGAAGAAGATATAATACATAATTGTGAACGACGAAAATATGTTATTAGTAAAAATATGACACCTGCATATGAGGAATATGACTTAGAAGAAGAAACAGAATCAGATATAGATGATATATTCTATAAATCATCAGATTACGTTTGGTTGATGCCAGAATTTGATTCTGCAGAAGAATTTGAAAATTTCTTAGATAAACTTCCAGATGATATCATATTATTTTCATATGAAGATGATATTGCAGGAGGTTCAGCAGACGGACTTCTATTGGGTTCATTCATCAATTCAGATGATGATACAAAAGCAACCTTAATGAGTTTTGAACCGTTTCCACTACAAAATATAGATTCAATTACATCTCATAATGATTTAACTATACAAGATAAATATGAATTAGATAAAACAAAAATGACTGTGTTTATTAAACCAGAGGATAAAAGGAATTAGTATATATTCTATTTTTCAAAATATTATTAATCTAGACTATTGGATGTAGTTACGACTACAGGTACAGGTGATTTACTAATCATTTCTTTAGCAAAGCTACCGTATAGTTTTTCATGTTTTTTATCCATAGCTCTATGACCAATGAATATTTGGTCAATGTCTTCAGATTTAATATATTCAATGATAGAATGTACAGGGTCTGAATCTTCATTTCCAATAATATCACCGTTAACAATAATATCAGATTTTGCGAGATTAATTGCATCTTGTTTAAGATTTTCAACTAATTTTTCACCTTTTTCATGAGCATTTTCATTTGATTCTTGAATAATACCGTTGTTTTCATGGTTTACTTTTTGATTTATTCCATGTAATAACGTAAGTTCAAAGTCTGTTCCATCTACGAATTCTACAGCGTTTTCTAATGCTAATTGACTCTCTTTGTTTTCATTTACGCATACAACTATCTTCATAATTTATAGTTAGCATACCATAGTAAAAAGGTTTTCTATTAAATGTATAATTTATTACATTAATTATCATACAAGCGCGGCAATAGTTATATTAGATTCTATATGGGCTTCTTTTTCATGAATTGCTATGTGGGCAGTATATATTAATCGTTTTGTTATTATGCTATCATCGTGCGTAACGCTTACAGTATCAGCATATGTTCGAACTTCTAAAGTTATAGAATTATCATTAGTATAATCTAAGAATAACCAGAAATCTGTAAAACTATTTTTATCCAATGCACTTTTTGCTTGTCCAACGTGTTTTTGCTTCGTATCTTCCCACATATGATTTGTATCTTTAGGAATTTTATCATTAATCACATTATGAAAGAACAATTTCTTTGCTATTTCTTCTTTTTTTGATGAATCAAATTCATTCCAATTATCCATTATTTGATATGGTGAAGATATCATTATATTATAAATATATTTGTATGCCTAAATAAATATGTGGGTGTATAACACATTATATGAAATTATATTATACTATATACTTGTATTCAATTACATTTTTAACTTGTCCCGTCAATTATAATACATATGAATAAAAAACCGGAACAATATGTAGATATAAATATAAATAAAATATATGATAAAAACATATTAATTACAGGTGGTACAAGTGGTATTGGTCAAGAAATTGCATATTCATTAGGTAGATTAGGGGCGAATATATATATACATGGTAGAAATAAAGATAGGGGTGATGAAACGGTTAAAAATTTAACAGAAACCATCGGTACAAACGCTATGTTTTTTAGAAGTGATTTCTCTAATTTACAAGATGTTTATGAAACTGCTGAATCTATCAAAGAAGAACTTAATGAAATAGATATATTAATAAATAACGTTGGTGAATTTGTACGAGGAGAGAAAAAAGGATATAATGATTTAGAATATACTTTCGTTACAAATTACCTTTCAGGCTTTGTTTTTACTATCGAACTTATTCCTCTTCTCTTAGATGCGGATGACCCTGCACAAATTATATTTACATCATCTTCTGCACATAGACATTTGGATGAGGTTAGCATAGAAGAAGTAGATAATAGTTTAAATAATTGGAATTCATATGCTAGGTCTAAATTATCTAATATTATGTTATCACTATCTCTTGCTCGTAAGTTTGATGATGAAAAAATAATCACACGCACAGTTCATCCGGGTTTAGTAATTAATAGTCGATTTTTACGAAATATATCTGGTCCATTTGAGGAAATAGGTTCTATTTTAAGTCATATTCCATTGCCGGGTGTTTGTTCAAAATCAGAAGGTGCTGCAACTTTGATGAATGCTATAGACATAGATGGTGATGGATATAGTAGTGTATACTACAATCAATTTAAACGTGAGAGACCATCTAGATTAGCACAAGATACGCGTATTCAAGATATGTTATGGGATTATAGTGTAGATAAAACGAATGTAGAACTACCAGATTGTATAAAATAATTTTTAATTCATACAAATGCTATAACATAACCTTGACAACTATTAATATTTTCAATATCATTACTTCGAAATGGTGATACAATATCATCTCGCACCCAACCATCTGTTTTTTTACGCAATCTTATAAACGGTTGTTCCGTACTAAGATTAACAATAAATGTTACAATACTTGGTTTTCCAAGAGAAGAACAATACGAACAACGATATTGATATAAATCAAGTGAAGGATTTTCATCTAAAAAATTGTATATTATATCGTTTTTAGGACCGGCATAATTATCTTTATTAAGAGTAAATGAATTCATTTTATCTAAGTAAGCATCTTCTGCAAGAACATTATTGCTTATACTTAAAATATTATGTGAATGGTCACAGTATACAATATTATTATCCATATATAATAATAGTTCTACACCCTTAAAACTCATTCCACACAAAATAAAATTAGACAGATTAATCTTGACTATTTAGTACACCGTGTGTACTATTACGAACAGTAACAGAAGGCGTGATTCTAACAAATTCTGCTTTATCTTGACCATCTGTAATATTATGTGCTCCAATATAACTTAGACCTGAACGAGAACCAGCAGACAATTCATTAACAACAGATTCTGCAGGACCCGTATATTCAATCAATCCAGAATCACCTTCGATAGCTTCTTCTGTATCAATATCATTTTCATCTCTTGCTTCTCCAGAAGCCATACCATGCGTTTGTTTATACAATTCTCCACCATCTGTTTCAACTAATCTAGCTGGTGATTCATCACAGCCACCAAATAGACCTCCAACCATAACAGTATCAGCACCAAGTAGTAATGCTTTAATCATATCTCCCGGTTTCTGAATTCCGCCATCTGCAACGATAGATACATCGTGAGTAATCTGATTTGTCAAATTAGCCATTCTTAAAGCTTCTGCGCACTCACTAATTGCTGTTACCTGTGGAACGCCGACACCAGCAACCTCTCTCGTTAAGCAATGGCTACCGGGACCTACACCCACCTTAATAGCCTCTGCGCCAGCCATAGCTAAATCCTTTGCACCTTCACCAGTAGATACATTACCTGCCATTACAGGTACATCTACGAGGCTTGTAGTCTCTCGTACAACATCAATCGTTCTTTCCATATGCCCATGGGCAACATCGACACAAACGAAGTCTGCTCCCGCTTCGACCGTTCTATGAAGACGGTCTTTCCACCCGTCATTAATACCAATTGTCGTACCTACAATACCGTCAACTTCTTTAATTTCATTAACCTGTTCTTCAACGGACAAATACCGATGAATGATGCCAACGGCTCCAGCATCATACATAGCTTGAGCCATATCTGATTCCGTAACTGTATCCATCGGCGCACTGATAATCGGATTTGAAATCGTAATATCTCGAACCAACGTAGATTCAAGAGATACATCTGAACGTGACTCTACAGATGAACGTTTCGGTCGAATCGAAATATCGTCGTATGAGAGTGCAGTTTCTAAATTCATATTTACATAATAGTAGTAGAAGTCGTTGTATAAATAACTGTTGTTTTGTATACTACAAAGTTATAAATTCGTATGATAGAACATTACAAAAATAAGAATAAATCAACAATTATATAATTATTTATTGATTTAAATGTTCAAATCTTCCATTTTGATTCCCAGCTAATATCTCTTCAATAGAATCATTAACTAATGGTGCGATAACGCCAACTAAATTCATATCTTGAGATTTTATTAGTAACAATTCATCTTGCATAGTTTTAAATGAATCTATATTTTCTTCAGGTGCGCCAATATTTAGTATTGCACACATACGGTCTAAAAATTGTGAACTTACTTTTGAAATAGCATTTTCGGATGGTAATCCATCTACAGGCATATTTTTTATATCTTCTCTTGACGATTCTGTGAATACATATATACTCCTATCATTTGTTTCTTCAAATAAAAGTATATTATTTACGTCGGTGTCTGGTTTTTTTATGCTACCAGATAAATTAAAATAGTTAGGTCTAGCTAAAATCATAACATTATCAGCTACTACAGCAGATATATCTGAACCCCATACTTCTTGATTAGTATATTTCTCATTATCTTCAAACACATTATCACCATCTGTTAAGAGAGAAAACAAAGATAATTTAAAATCTTCTCTCGTGTTAATATTTTTATCATCAATATCATTCATATTTATATCTGATTCTAAGATATCTGTAAGAACATCATATTCATCGTGAAAATTCATACACTGTGGGAGAGTTTGACGTTTAACAAATAAATCCTTAAATGTAGTTATTTCTGTAGGTAAATCAGACAAATCTTTGTTATTCATACCTATGACGGAACGGATATTAGATTCTATATTAATATCGTTTTTATATTTTGACGGTAAATTATTCATTTATACTCACCTCAGATAAATCAATATCTTCATTTGCAATTTTATCAAGTAATGAAATTATTGATATACGTACTCCTGTTAACGGTTTATTTGAACAAATTTTTTCATCAATTTCTTTAATAATATCAACATCTCTATTATTGAATTCTAACATATATAATTTACATTGAGCTGTACTTGGGCCATTTATAACACCGTCAATAGGTATATTCAAATCACCAGTCTTTACGACTATAGATTGTTTTACAAGTGGTAATATATCATATAATGTAGATTCTCGTATAGGTATATATTGAATTTTATGTGGTAAATTTATAGAGTCGAATTTATTTTCATCAAATAATGTTAACATTTTATCCGCATTTTCTTCATTAGATATAATATCATACGTTGCATCAGGAACAACATGAATGATTGAGTCTTCAAATGATATATCTTTACTATATTTCATACCTTCAGATGTCAATAAATCTATATTTTCTGCAGATTCGATTACATCATCAATTGATATTGATACTGGTATATTCATAATTTCATTCGTAATCTTTTTTGTACTAGTTCGAACCAAAGCTTGTTTATTACTCTTAATCCAAGAATAATTATTTATTTTGTAGTTTGATGATGCTGGGAATACGATAAGTTTTTCAATTTCAAAATCATCTAATGCCAAAATATATTCATCACCTTTCGTATCAATTTTACCAACTATATCTTCAACATCTATACTTCTGTGTGATGGATTTCCATCCACATGAATACTAACGGTATCTTTATCATTTGTTACTTTTTTCGATTTCAAATTATCCGTTTGATTCAATTCTTCAATATTCTCACGATTAATATTTTCACAAATTGGATGCGAATTATCTACATTTTTCACTCTATCCCACCCTAATATATTTTCATAAAAATCATACCAATTTGATTTTGGTATTTTTATAAAAATATATGAATCATCTGAGAGATGAATACGCATAGCTTTTTTATGATTAACTTTAGATATAAACATAAAATTATAGTCGAAATCATTCAGAATAGTATATATTTTCTTTTCACCCTTATTTACAGTAGATTTTGTATTTGGATTATAAGAATATGTTTCAACAGATTGTAGTAGACCATATATTTTCTCTGACATATGAGGTGAATAGATAGAAGGATATTTGGATTTTAAGAACGAGTCAAACCGTTTATAATTGTCTAAGTTATTAAACAATGAATCTTCTATGAATTTCCATTCATCTATATTAATTTCTGATAGTGATTCTTCAACTATATTACGAATAATATTTTCAGATATGTCTTCGTATTTTTGTTTTAAACTCAAACCAACTTCTTTCCAAAATTCATCGTTTTCATTTAATTTTTCTCGTGTTCCTGTTGGAGATGGTGTAACAGATGTATCTGAATCAACCTTACGTTCTGGAACATACATATCTTTTCTATCTTCAGGTATCTGTTCATATTCAACATCCCTAATAACCATTTTACCTTCATATTTACCACTCATGACAACAGGATGTTCTGATTTTAATCGTATTGCTAAATCATCAAACGGTAAATGCGGGATATAATCTTTATTGCGCTCGATTAACACATCTAACAATACTGTCGGTGTATCTATCAAATCTGGAGATGAAATAGCTGTATAGTACTTGTTATCTACTTTAACAGAGATGGAATCGTCTGGGACTAGCGAATCTATTTTTGATACGCCAAACTCATCCGAATGTACGCCATTTTCTGTTTTATCTTCATACAATATTGATACGCGTGACCATTGAGCTATGTCTTTTACCCATTCTCGGATTTCTTCAATATCGATTCCATCTCGTAGAATTATTTCAAATCGTGTTCCATCCATTTCTTTAGCACGCGTTGTATCCTCATCAAATCGTGAAAATCCACCATCTTTCCAAGCTCCACTTATAGGTTCGCCGTACTCTGTTCGTGCATTTGTATGCATTATAAATCCACCAGATGTTCCACACAATGAAAATAATGCGAGAAATCCCATTCCAAATTGACCAGCTTTTTGATAATCGTCTCGTACTGTGGAACGTCCAATATATGAAACAACTTCACGTATCGTTTCCATTGTCATTCCAACACCATTATCTTCAATTATTAACTCTGGACGATTATTTGTTCCATCTACAGATATATTTATAATAGGTTCATAATCATCATCTTCAACTTTCATAGTGGCAGTTATCGCATTTGTAATCGCTTCACGGATTCCAACTTTTGGAGATGGATAGATATCTTCTGCGAGCGTACTAAATACTACACGAGATTCCATTTTAAATGGAACAAATTCTCCATCCGCTACAGCAGATTGATTTACATCTGCGGCACCTAATTGATAATCAACATTTTCTTCTTCTCCTACCATATATAGTACAATATAATAATCGTACATACTTAAACTTTTATATTAGACCGACTTATAGTACAAAACCACCTTATGTTTTTTATTCTATTACTATATAGTTATACATAATGATACATGCTACTAGTTCTGGAGTGATTGCATTCCGAACTACACGAGAAAAAGTAGAATATCTCGTTTTGAAAGGACGAACCGGTGATTGGGAATTTCCCAAAGGAGGAATAGAGAACGATGAAGAACTTCAACAAACTTCTTTAAGAGAATTGGAAGAAGAATCTGGTATTACAGATGTTAAATTATATCCAGATTTTAAACGAGATTACGAATATATGTTCTATTCAAATGGTGAAAAAATAATGAAAACAGTTCATTTATTTATTGGTCATTCATTTCAAGCATCGGTTGATTTATCGGATGAACATTCGGACCACCAATGGAGAACATATGAACAAGCTCGTGGTACATTAACCCACGACGCGGTAAAAGAAATATTAGATGATGCTCATGATTTTATAACTAAAAATATTGTGTGAATATGATTTTATGTGTATAACCAATACTTTTATATGTATTTACTGCTAAAAATTAATTATGACGGACCCACTGATATATAACGAAATTAAGAAAGTATTCAGTGATATTAATTCCGCTGTAGATGCTCAATATATTGATGAGAGAAATGCAGAGGAAATAATTTCACATTTGACAAAAGATGGGTGGCGGTATAGAAGTGTACGGGGATAATTTCACACCTCAACATGAGCTTGTAGATAATATACAGGAACGTGCTAAAGGAACATATAAATATGCATATGGGATGGACGGTAGTACAACAAAAGATTTGACATATAATAATGGACTAATTCTTAGTGCTAGTGTAGCTGGTGTTTCTGTAACAGGAAAAGATACCGTATCAGACATTAATTCTCGAAGCAATGTGTGTGTTTCAGCATACTTTGATGATTATAATCTCGGTATCGACAAATCATATCAGGAAGAAAACACACGCGTAAATGTTAATCAATTTTCTCGTGTAAACCATATTAATAGTAAACTTCCTGATTGGGTTTCATCTATTTCACGTTCATATGCTGAGGGAAAACAATTTGAGTGGCTATCAGAGGACATAAGTCAACCTTTATTTGTTGATGGCCCACTACTTCCAGCAGATATTCTTATTTGGATATTATATCATCAAAACGGTGATACAAATAGAAGTCCAATGGAAGATTGGCCTGAAAAAATTCAAGAAATAATGCAATTTTATATTAACGGTATTGGAAATTGTATTATGTCTAAAACACCTATATTTGGTGTTCAAAAAACAACAACAGCTACACGCGTTATAGATGCTATATCTGAAAAATCACCAGAACTAAAAAGAGAAGATATTCCATGGACGAATGATTTAACATTATTTAGTGATGCATTAAAACAAGATGAAAAAGAAGGTGCGATAATTAGTTATACACCGTGGTATGTAGAACGTAATGTTCAATTAGGTGGTTACGGTAATGTTGTACCTTTGAAAAATTATGACGGTGTTAATTTAAAACATGGTTCTGCAGAAGAATATGTTAGAGCATTTTTCTATGTAAAACCCCCAAATAAGAAAACCGTTTATCGTATCGGTGTTCCAGAAATGTTATTTGATAGAGGGTGGGACAGAGATACACTTCGGGACATTGCATTAGCGGAAATGGTAAAACAATTTAGTGAACCGTTGCCAATTGTAATGGCAGATGAAAAAGTTAGAATTTCACGGAATATTCGTTCACAATTAAGAAAACTTATATATGAAGAATCACAATTAAATCATAACAAAGGTCGCGGATACGATGACTAAATTAAATAGTGATAAAATATGACAGACAATATAGATGACATTGATGCTGAATTAGATGAGATAGAAAATGGAACAGGAACTAATAAAGATATTATACATAATCCGCCCCCTGAACCGTTTAAGAACCCCCTACCTGAAAATTCGATTGGACACATTGCAGCGGCTGTAACTGGTCTAAAAATTGGGAGAGAAGAAAATATAATCAATGGTGTAATACATCCAAACGAAAGAGACCGAGTGCAAGTTGGCGATTATGTTCGCGTTCCGTATTATATTCCAGACAAGAACAAAGAAGATTCTGATATTGACGTTACTGTTCAACTATTAGCTTCAATTGAATCACTAATGTATAATACAGAACTTGAAGACCAAAGATATACTACAGCAGATAATTTTGGTTCTGAACAATATCAATACTTTGCAAATTTAAATCCAATTTCTCTTATTAAATTGAAAGACGATTGGCAAACAGAAATAGAACCGTTTTACGGTGATTTTGTAAGTACACCACCTAGACCGACAGTTCGTATGGATAAGGTCGTAGAAAATGAATTCCTCCGATGTGGTCTTGATGTTCCACGAGAAGGTATTTATGTCGGAGATATGTCTGTAAATAGGAATCGTGTTCCTGATTCAAATGACCCACTTGAATACTATTTGTTCAATCCAACAACAGATACAGACTATTCTGGGGAGCCATCTATATTCCGTCACGTATTGGTAGCTGGTTCAACAGGTACAGGTAAAACACATACGAGTAAAAATATTCTTCGGCAATTTGCTCAAAGAAGTGAATATAAAATTGATGTTCCCCACGGTGACCCAGCGAGCGGAAATCGTCAGGAAAGAACAAGAGCACTTAATGTTACAATTATCGACCCTGAAGAAGAATACGCTGAGATGGGTCAAGACCCGGAAAATATGAGTCGTGCGAAAGAATTAGCGGAAGCGCGTTCCGGCCTAGAGTATGGTAAAATCGGTGATGGTGATGTTGATTTCAAAATATTTGCTCCAACCACAGGAGATAGTAGGACACAAGAATTAAAAACAAAAGGAAGTGAAGTTATTGACTTTGGTATTCCATTTGAAATCGTAAGTCAATATCCAGAATTAATGATGCCAAATGACCCACATGGTCCAACTCGTCAGCTTATTCTTGAAACAATACGGAGTTACTTTAGACATATTGGCCAAGGAAATGAATCCGATGCAAGATATGAAGAATTTGTAAACTGGTTCGATACAGAATACATGGTGGAATTAGCTCAAGGGAGTCAATATAATGAAAGTATTATTAATGCGGCTGCGAGAAGATTAAAAAGAGGCGAATATTACGATGTATTCGATAAATCCCAGTCGTTATTAGATGAGAAAATGGTTAAAGATATGTTTGAACCGGGAAAAGTATCTGTTATTACTACAGGGCATCTCACAGGTGGTTCAGAACAACTTGTTATTCAAGCAATTGCTTCACATATTGTTGAAAATAAGATTAGTAGTGATGTTAAATTCCCTCAGATTAAAGGTACGCCACTTGTTCTTGCACTAGATGAAGCTCACGAATATGTAAATGAACCAGAAACAACAAGAGAACGATTTATTGTAAATAAATTCAGAAGAGCGGCAAGGAGAGGTCGAAAAGATAAATTCGGATTATACTTTATTTCACAAAATCCTGAAGATATTGATGGTGAAGCTCGAAATCAGTTTAATACGAAAATTTATCTCCAACTTGACCGTAGGGTTGTAGAATCACCAGATGTATATGTTCCTCGTGAATATAAAAATCAATTACCTCAGTTTGACAAAGGGCAAATGGTTGTAACGCAACCTGACGTAAACCCTGTGGAATTGATGGGTCTTGATACCTGTCTTACCAGACATTCTAAATAAATCGTTCGATTTATTTTTAGGTGATGTACGATTTATTTTACCGTCACAATATAAGATTTTAAAAGTTAGTTATTAGTTAAATCAATCCTAAGTCTAAATACGTATGTCAAATGACACCACGCAAAAAGACAAAGCAAAAAGAATTATTAGAAATACGATTAGAAATCAACCTCTAGGCGCGGGAGGATGTCAATATAATGAATGAGGAAAGAAGACAAGAAAGAAGAAATTCTATTAAACAAGGTGAAGAAATATTAAAGAAAATAAGAGATGGTGAATTAGATAATCATCCACTTTCAGATATGATTCAAGATGATAAAAATAAATAAATTACAGTCCCTTTCGTAATCGGGCACCTGAAAATTCAGGTAATTCATATTCATTAATTTTATTAATTACTTTTTCGATATCATACTCTGTACGACGAAGTTCTACAGTATTCTTATCTGAATCTAGAACAGCATACGCAGCACGTTCATCTTCATCACGAGGTTGACCAACACTCCCCGGATTAAAAACTAATTTTCCATCTTCAATAGTTTCTTTTCCTTGTTTATGCGTATGACCCATTACAAGTCCATCATATTCACTTAAATATCTCCCCATAGCTGAGAAATCACTTGGATATACGTAATTATCTGTTGCAACAGGATGACTATGAACACATAAATAATCATCAATCGAAATTTGTTCAGGTAATGTGGTAACCCAGTTAAATTGTTCATTTGTCAATTTTGCCTTAGAGTGAATTAATCCTTCATATTCAGGAACATTAGATTTATATTCTCTTGGATATGAAACTTGTCTATCGTGATTTCCTCTAACAAATAAATCACATTCTTCTTGAACAATTTCTACACAGTCCGAAGGCCACGGACCATATCCAATTATATCACCCATACAAATTAGTTTATCTACGGTCGGCATATCTTCAAGTACAGATTTTAGAGCAATCTTGTTTGAATGAATATCTGAAATAAATCCAATTTTCATATTTCTATATATGTGTTGTATATACTTTAATCTGTTGATTATAATATATCAATTGTATTGTAGTGAAATTTATTAGTTATAAAGGCATAATAATGTATATGAGATTGTTTAAAATATCTAACACACATTCTGAACCAAAAGAAAATATATCTAATATTATTGAACAACATTTTGGAGATATAACAGAAATGAATGATAATACATACAAAATTACAAACCCTCTGCACTCTATATTGGAAGAAATTTATATCGAAGTTGATTATGAAAAGAATACACTAAAATTAGACATTCAAGAAAAAGATATATCACAAATTAAATCCGAGAATTTATTAAACAGTGTTCCTGAAACTGTAAATTCAAAAAATAAATTTTTAAAAAAAGTTACAGGAACAACAGTATCAGATAGAAAACAAAAATGGCGGAAAGAAGTATTACCTACGGACGAAAATATGATTAGATATAACTGAAATTCAATACAAAAATATTAATAGTATAGAAATTAATTGTTAAATATGGTTTTAAAACGGGATTTGGTTCAAGAAAAATGTTGGTATCCTCCGACATGTAAGGCACACGTAAAACTTTTATAAATGTACTGTAGTAATAGGAAACATGATTATAGGAATGCATTAACTGTTTTAACAGATATAGATTACCACGTTGTCCACAAAAATGGACGAGGGAATTTAATGGGATATAGTCATGATAGAATTAAACCTCTTGAAGAATTTGTATTAAATATACAGAATTCAGATACTAGAGAAAGTATTCATTTTAAAGATATTGTTAAAATTGAACATGTAGGCAGTGTACCTATAAAATATAAAAAATAGTCGTATATTCATATTATATATTTCCTCTAGCCACAACGCATAATCCCCAATTATAATGATTAAATGATTTCACATATTGGAAATTATATTGTTCTAAAAAATCCATAATCGGGTCATTTTTGGAACCATCACCTAATGCTTGGATTTCAACGGTAGCTGAATGTATATTATTATCTTGTAATACAGACAATAATGCTTCGAAAACAGTACTACCAATTCCTTTTCTTCTCTCTTTTTTTGCGACAACAAAATGTTTTATTTCTACATGGGTTTCTCCTTCTTTCAAGGCATTAATAGAACTATGTTTTCCATGATAATCAAATTCATTATCATCATCTGTATCTTTTAGTTCTTCAATTACAGATTGTTTGGATACGGTCATATTTATTAGTTAAAATTGAAGTGTTATATATTTTAGTTATATTTTTATCCGCAGTACAGAATAATACCCAAATAATCGATATCATATTTAATTCGCGTACACCTTTGATTAACAACATATTAGACACTTGATTATAATAATGTAAATATGACTCTAGTTACGAAATATGAAGGTGCAATATATTATTTTGATAAAGCACATACATATATAAACGACGAGAATTATGATGATGCAATGGAATCACTTACGAAAGGATATAAAATTATACAAGACACATCTCTTATATCAGACACGAAATCTAGAAATTATACAGAAGTAACGGTAAATGCAATACAGGATGAGCGTAAAGAAGATGCAATGGAAACTGCACAAAAGTTGAAATTAATTGTAGAGGTATGGCAAAAAAATAATATAATTAAATCCCAAGAGAATTAGTTTAATAATATATATCTTCATCTATATATTCTAAAACATACGCATCTTCACTGTTTTTGTAATATGATTCAACTATTTTTTCAACATTAAATTCCAAATCTATATAAAACTCATATGCCGTATTATTCGACAATCTTGCATGACAATAAAAATATTTGTAATCTTTCTTTATTTCTTTAATTAATGAGCGCCCCACACCAGTTCTTTGATGCTCTAAATCCACAGCAAGAAAAGATAGGTAATTATTATCTGTTAAGCACGCATATCCAATAAGAACACCATTATAATCTTTTGCAATATATACTTTGGATTGTCTATAAATCTCATCAAATGAATCTTGTTTTTGTTTTAATAATTCTTGTTCTTCATTGATACTACATTTTATATCCCACGCATCATTAATATAATTGCACGAATTTTTTGGAATTGATTCTATATACATAAACTTACTATAAACCATTTTGTTTCCAAGGCATATAAATTTTATATATGTTATTTATTTTAAATATTATAAAAATAGTAAAACTTATATTTATTTCCTACTATGAATTTATTATGGATAATAACGGATTTGGAAGTAAAGTTGATTTTTCACGAGGGGAAAAGACTGTTCTTATTGATGCATTGAAATGGTATCTTGATTATTCTGAAGATTCTATATTTGTTGAAGAATTATCAGGTGATAAAAGAGATACGCTAAAAAATATGATTAAAAATTTAGAAAAAGATGGAACCTGTGAAATAGATAGTGATTTAGGTTCATTTATTGTGAATGACATTATTCCTGATTTCGGACAAGAACTAAAAGAACAAATCGGATTACCAGAAGTTGAGAATAAAGAAGAAACAGGAGACTTTTATCGAACGCAATTTGAAGGTATTGCAGCTAAAATAAAAGAAGCAAAAAAGCAACAAAATCCGTTTTTCTAAATTTTTCTAGGGTCTTCTTCATAACCGTCAAATTCAATGACCCATATATTTTCATCTTCATCCCATTGACCATGCATATCAGTCCAAAGGTCTTTAAATTCCTGAATAGTATAACCACCTTCTTTTTTAGCATCTTCTTCAGAAATAATTCCTAGCTTCTCTTGATATACTTCGTTTACTAAAATATATGCTGGTGATTCCTCACGTTTTGTAAATAATGATTGTGAGGCTCTATACGAATTTCCTATATTCACTTGTTTTTTATCCCATCTTCTTCTCGTTTGTGTTTTATTTCCAGATATGATTTCTTGTATATGTTCTTCTGTAAACAACATATATATAAATAAGATATCTAACTTAAATATCTACTCCCATTATAAAATTGTATATTTTTCAATTACTCTACGTAATCAATACCGTCTAGTGCATCGGTTGTTGTATCTTCTACGGTTTCCTCAACATGTTCGCCACCATAAATTTGTGGAGATTCAACACCTGTAATAACAATCATCGTTTGGATTGTTCCTTCCAAGTCTTCATCTACGCCGGAACCCCAGATAATACGGGCGTTATCCGAAACACGTTCATTAAGAACTTCAACGACACCTTGTGCTTCTTCGATTTTCATATCTGGACCTCCATTTACATTTACAAGAACATTAGATGCATTTGAAATATTAACATCTAATAATGGTGAATCAAGAGCACCCGTTACGCTTTCTCTCGCTTTATCTGTAGTCGAATCTGAATCACCAAGTCCAATCATTGCTACGCCACCACTTTCCATAATAGTTCGAACATCAGCAAAGTCTAGGTTAACAAGATTTGGTTTTGTGATTAATTCCGTGATTCCTTTAACAGAACGCATTAGAACTTCATCACAAATACGGAATGCTTGTTGGAGTGGTAGTGATGGTGCAAATTCAATAAGTTTGTCATTTGGAACGACGATTACGGTGTCTGCGTGTTCTCTTAATTTCTTAAGTCCACCATCTGCATTTGTACGGCGAGCTTCACCTTCTGCACTAAATGGTGTTGTTACAATAGCAACAGTTAATGCATTTTTGCTAGCAATTTCAGCTACAACTGGGGCCGAACCTGTTCCTGTTCCACCACCCATTCCTGCCGTAATGAAAACCATATCTTGGTCTTTAACTATATTTTCAATTTCTTCTTCATCTTCACGAGCAGATTTTTCTCCTTGTTGAGGAACACTTCCGGCACCACGGCCACCACATGTATCTTTACCAATTAGAAGTTTTGTTGTGGCTTTACTACTTTGAAGGTCCTGAGCATCTGTATTAAGTGCAACTAACTCTGCACCTTCAATACCTTCATCTGCTATACGGTTTATGGTATTACATCCACCGCCACCGCAACCAATGACACTAACACGAGTACGAAGCGATTTTGCAATTCTATCAATTTCTTCATCAGACATTCCTTTGTCACCTGATGATTCTTCACGTATTTCATTCTCTAATTCTTCATCTACCTCCATATTTTGTTCATCTGATTCTTCATCTTGTTCGATTGCATCTTCTACAATTGATTCCATGTTTGTCTTATTTTGTTTACATAGTAATTATACTTACGCCTTTTTCGGTAGTTTGGATTGAAAATATATACATGATTATGTATATTTTGAATATTTTTGGAAAAATCTCTTATATTTTTAAGAAAAAATCCAAAGGTTTAAGTACATAACTCTATTACTAAGATATTGAACACAAAACATGTTTGACATAGCACAAAATTTACTTGTTCGAGATGTCGATATGAGGGTCTTTGGAGTACTTATGGTGGCGATTCTAGTCAATGAAATTGGCAGCGCGTACGAGATTATTGGAATCATGGCTGTAGGTATTACATGGGCTTTCTTGACCACACCAGATTACAAAAAGAAATTATTAATTCTGCTGCTACTAAAATTCGAAGAGAAAATGACCACCCCTCAAAGAATCTGAGAAATGGAATCTTTACGGACGGCCTCTCACATATCTTTCATTTGTGCTTTTCATCATGTTTCTTGCTCTTGCGTAAATTCTTGCGATTTTTCTTGTAATTTATAACGTCGTCATCTAAATTTTCGTATAAAATTTAGTACTATCTTATAGTTATAATCATAAAACTATTTTAATAAATATATCTCTGTGTAAATTTTAGAATAAAAAATCAAATGAACCAAAATTAAAAATTTTCTATATTAGATTAAATACGAAAATTTGATGATATCACAATTTCGTCATAGATACGTTACTTGTTTCTGTTACAGGATTTTTTGAAATTTCATATGATACATCTGCATTTTCAATCATATCATTTTTGTGACTCACAACAATTACTTGAGGTACATCCCAACTTTTTATTGTATCAATAACACCCTGTAGATTCGAAACGTGATTTGTATCTAAGAATGTTGTTGGTTCATCAAGTATAAATGGTGGTAATTTATCAGCATTACCGATTTCTTTCAACAAGTAATCTATATACACCAGCACGAATTGCTAGACTAACAATTGTTTCTTCACCACCAGATAACTCTTGAGGTTTGATTTTAACCCCATCCCCCGTAATTAGATTTATCGAATAATTTTCATCAATATCTAATCGCTGGTATACCTGACTATGGTACACAGATTTGAATACTTCATTTGCATACTTGTTTAATAACCCAATATTTTCTTGACGAAGTTGTGTCTTTACGTTTTTGTACGTGGCGATTACACTCTCAGATTCAACCTCTTTATTTGCCGCATCAACTTTTTTCTCTTCAAGTTCACGACATCTATCTTCTATGGATTTAATCTGTTTTAATATCTGTTTTATCTCAGCTAATTCATCTCGTATATCATCTAATTCATTCTCCTTTTTTGTCTTAAGCTTATCTAATCCATCTAGTTTCTCCTTATGTTCATTAATCTCTTTCTCAAGTTTTTGTTTATCCTTATGTTCA
>Ga0065697_1001282_pt1 | contig 21322 bp, 20 predicted proteins | sample AntLakMe24m_08um_FD_59086 | JGI IMG/M metagenome (GOLD analysis project Ga0065697, IMG submission 59086) | Hypersaline microbial communities from Antarctic Deep Lake - 24m 0.8um v2 (version 3) | ecosystem: Environmental > Aquatic > Non-marine Saline and Alkaline > Hypersaline | place: Deep Lake... | reverse complement strand
GTACAACCGCTTCGACACAGAACTCAGGCCGCAGAAACAGCTAGCCGAGGATGCTTTGTGAGGTACTGAAACTTACTAGCATCAGATATCGGGTAGCCGTTTCACCGGATTGGACAAGAGCCTCTGAAAGATACTCTCCGATAGCAGGGTGTTTCGTAACCCATTACTACTAATTATCCGCTCAGATTTGAACGTTGAAGTAGAAGCGTTGGCGGTAGCGAAGACAGATGATGCCGATTATGGACTTCTTGTCACTTACACATTTGTGGACGGGTACGGGCAAGCACGCAACCGGACGGATGGGTGCAAAGCCACACTGACGCGTACTGACTCGTGTGGTGGATAGGGAAGCATATACGTTTATTTTGGCGTGTAGGCGTCTTCCACACTGATACGAATAAATGTATTTTATCCTATAATAGGCGCTTGGCTAATATTCATCTCTGTCCCGACACTTACTGGTGGATTGTGAGTAATCACAGGTGCTTACGAGGAGCGCGCCAAGATCGTCATCAACAAGAGCTATTAATTATCCTATGGAGGGCCTCCTGATCAATTACTCGTCCCACCAATCGCTGGATTACCGATAACGTTCACTGACCGCCCTGGGCCATAGCTTAGGTCTGTCGGGTCACCGCCAGAAGTGAACTCAGCGTCATCTACGAACAAGTCTGCGTTTCCAGTTAGGTCTGCATCGAGTTCTCCATAGCTTGCTGCCGCGAGATTTGTCCTATCAAGGTTGATGAAGCCATCCGAATCTAGGTTGATATTAACACCTTCAACGTTCGCATCGGGCATGATGATATCTCCATCGCTGTTAATATTAACATCAGAACCCCCTCCTGTCGCGACAATACTTGCATTCTGAGCGTTGAGTTGCCCACCAGCGTTGATTGTGGTTGATGCGATAGATTGGATTTCTGCAGAGTTAATATTCATTGCTTCTCCTGAGGTTAGTTCAAGATTTGAACCTCCTCCCATAGTTTCAATATTCACACTCTCGGCATTGAGTTGCCCACCAGCGTCGATTGTAATCGGGCCATCAGATTGGATTGCTGCGGAATTAATATTTATTACCCCTGTTGAGGTCAGGTCAATAGAACCAGACCCGTCAACCGCTATAGTTGCTCCGTCAGCAGTAAGTTGCCCACCACCGCCTGCTTGTAGATCGATATCTGGACCTCCAGTTCGTATTTCAGCATCTGTGAACAGAAGTTCACCCTCAGAAGTGAGGTCTATGCTCTGGCCACCGCCTGTTGTTCTCATTTCGATACCATCTTCCACTACGATACGCTCGGCATCTATCTCAATTCCACCAAGTGGTCCGTCATCCATAATTACATCTCTCGACACGATGAGGGTTCCATCAACACTTCGCTCCTCCAGTTCAGCGACAGTGTAAGTCTCTTCACCGTCGTCAAATTCACCGTTTCCATTCTCATCGAAAAAAGCGACCGCGTCTTCTGGCAGTTCGTTTTCGTCATCCTCGACCAGTGTGAAGTCCACGCCCGTGGTCACCACACCAGTGGTAATCTCGACTTCAACCGGGTCGCTGTCTTGGAAGCCGCCTGCCGAAGCAGTGATGTCGTTGGTGCCTTCTTCAATTCCTTCAACAGTGTAAGAGCCGTCTTCAGCGTCTGGCGTGGCCGTACCCAGGACGTTTTCATCACCGCCCTCAAACGCCACTTCCTCTGTCACTGGTTCTCCCCCCTCATCGACAACTGTCCCACTGAACGAGCCCGTAGTTTCAATCGGTTCGCTACCAACACGTGCTGCATCGTTCTGAGTCGGAGCTTCAGGCGTTTCCTGTACACCAACCGTATCGACGGTCAGATCATTAGCAGTCGTATCAAGTGTCAATTTATATATATTCATATTGCCGATGTCGGCACCTGTGTCCGTAACGCCGTCGTAGACATCGCTATCGGTCGGGAGATTTGTTTTGGTTTCCCAGTCATCCTCACTCAACCGCGTTGGAATCGTGACTGTGAGATCACCTTCAGGGATGTCACTAGTGACACTCTCAGCTGGGCGGAGTTCAAGCGTAACCTGTCCAGTCCCGCTTCGGCGAAACTCGTTTTGGAGAGCCGTTATTTGTACCTCACCGTTATCGACGAGGGCTTGATCTTCAATTACTGCGATTCCACCACCCTCATCACGAGCATCAAGATAGAGCACGGATGCATCATACCAAGTCGGGGAACGATCGAGTTCATTGTACCCTGGTTGGTACTCAATAAATCGCGTTGGGATGGTCTCAATCACCGTATCGTTAGATTCGTATGCTATTGTGATCGGATATGATTCGCTGGTTCGTATTGTCCCGGACGGCGCTGGAGGATTTATTGTGAATACGCGGGTTGAATAGGTAGTGCCCAACTGGACTGTCTGATACTGTGGCTGGTCGATGCTCCCGGCTTGTAGAATACCCGCTCTAAGCTCGACAAGATCGTTACGGACCTCTCCGGAGTGTTGGAACTCCGTCTCCGCATTCTGTTGTGGAACTACCTCCACCTGATACAGTGAGAGCGCAAGTATCAGGAACCCAAACAAAATAACGACCCCGATTACTGTCGAAACAGCACGGTTGTCGTCTCTCATCGACGTGCTAGTTGGCTGGTTGCTCATTATGGGTTCATCTGAACACGCTGTGTATCCTCTACCGACGGCCAAATGGCTAGTCGAATATCTGCAGGGCTCGGAATGATATAGAGGAACCAGTACGCTATCATAAGATGATAGAGATAGTACGGATCAGCGATTTTAATCTGTTGCCAAATACCGGTTTGAATAGCGATGGCAGCAGCCACGCCGACCGAAAAATAGAGGGGCAAGTGCAATCATCCGGAGTGTGGCTTTTGCCGGCAGTCTCTCAAAATCAAGGCGAAGTCGGAACGGGACCCATGAGGTCTGTTCAATCGAAAGCGGACAGGCAATCCGGGCGACTGTTAGGTGTGTCAGTTCGTGGAGTCCTATCGCAAGAACTGGGAAACAGATAGCAAGAAAGATTGCTTGAATTCCGGCCATATCAAGTCACTATCTGCTAAGCATTTAAATCTGGTACTGAGATTTGACGTTCATGATAATCGGCTACAGTGCCATATTTCGGGGTTACGGCCCCTATCTCGACATGTAGCTCGACCGTCGAAGACATGTGGCCGCTGGGAGATAGTCGGGACCAGCACAAAGAACGCGAATAGGCTACAAGGTCTTCAGAGTACATATACGCCGGTCCGACGCCGCCCTGATCCGATTTGTACCTGTGTCTTTTCGTAGCCGCTCTCATCGACCGGAAAGTAAACTTGGGAGGAGTGTGTCCACAAAGTCATCCGATTGATTTAGTACTCCTATGTCCCCCGATTCTACCCAGCCAGGCCGGTTGCGAGAAGTGCTTGAGAACTTTGTGGACAGCCTCGGCACTACCGTTTCCGACGCCCACCTAGTTGAACGGATTCTCGCAGGCGAGGAAACGCTCACGATCGACGCGCTAAGCAATCAGCCCGAAGAGTGGACTGAAGGGAATCTCATCTGGCCGTTGCTTGAGGCCGTCGGACTGAACCGTGAACCTGGCCGTCCCGCCAGCCAACGTTCGGCTGCTGGCACGACCCAACGGGAAGCCCCTGACTTCCGTCTGGTTGAGCGCGGTGGTGAGTTCGTTGTCATCGGAGAGAACAAGTCTCCGAATAAGATCGACCGAGCTGAACAGGAGCTCGTTGGCGACTATCTCTCAAACAAGGCCTGGCCCGACTACGGGATCGCTACTGATGGATTCGAGTGGGTGGTCTACCGTGCCGAGCACGGAGGTGACTTCCTTGAATTCAGTGAGGTAGAGCGTGTGAACCTCCGACCTGTCATCAACGCTGTCGCCCGTGACCTCGGGTACTTGGGGTCTGGCAGTGTAGATGAGGTCGATATTGAGGAGACGCTAGAGACGTTCATCTCTGTGTTCAACCCAGAGGGTCTACACACGCTCCTAACCCAGACCGCTCCAAAGGAATTCCGCGACACCCGGACCGCGGACGTCGAGGAGTTCTACGAGCTATACATCGAGCTGTTGTTCGGCGAAAGCGACGAACACGAGTACGACACATGCGTCCGTGATGACATCCAGGCCCCAGCGACAGCAACCGAGGAGGACCAGGACCTGTTTGCCGTCACGTTGATGAATCGCCTGCTGTTCATCAAGTTCCTCGAAACGCGTGACGTCCTCCCAAACGGCTTCCTGCGGACATTGGTTCGAGACTACGAGGACAATGCCGAGTCCATCCCCGGAACGCTCTACGAGGCGTATATCAAGCCGCTGTTCTACGATCTGTTCAATACAGACGAAGGCGAGCGCCGTCCAAAACTCCGAACCGGCCGGTACGCAGATGTACCGTACCTGAACGGCGGGCTCTTCCGTGAGAACGTCCCGAACGAGTCGCAGTACAACCTCGTGGACCGGACACTTCCCACCGTCATCGAGGACCTCATCGAGGGGCATCGGTTGGAGATGAGCGGACAGAACTTCGATCCGGCGATCCTCGGGAGCGTGTTCGAGAAGACGATCAACCACATCGGCGGTGAAGAAGGACGCCAGAAAGAGATCGGCGCGTACTACACACCCAACGACGTGACGCGCCACCTCTCCGAGCAGACGGTTGATCCGAAGGTGAAGAACCTCTTCGTCAAGGCGTTTGTCGAGCACTCTGACAACGATGCCGAGGAGTACGTCCGCACCCAGATTGAGCAGACAGACCTCAGTGAGATCCTGCGGCACGTCGAAGACGGCGCAGCGATGTACGGTGCGAATCCGAGTGCGCTAGAGGACGTGCTAGACCGGCTCACAGACCTAACCATCCTCGACCCAGCCTGCGGCTCTGGGCACTTCCTGACGACAGCGATGGAAGAGCTCCACCAGGTACAGCTCTCGCTCCTCCGTGGGCTCAACGGCGGCGAAGAGCCGTCGCCCCAAGAGCGATACGACGCGAAGCAGGAGCTCGCACTCCACGCTATCTACGGCGTCGACGTAGACGACGTCGCCGTCGAGATCGCAAAGCTTCGCATCTGGCTGAAGATCATCGAGGGCAACAGTTGGAACGAGAAGTTCGGACGGCTCCCCAACATCGATGTGAATATCGTCGCCGGGAACTCCCTCGTTGGCTTCCCGGTCAGAGGGGATGTACAGACACAGTTCGGAGCTATTGACGAGCGGCTCCCAACGCTCGCAAAAAAGCGGCGTGCCTACAAGTTCGAGAACAAGGGCACGCGCCAAGAGGTGATGGAACTTGAACAGCGGATTCGCAGGGACCGTGATGAGAAGTTCCTCCGAAACCTAACTCACACGTTTGAGTCGGAGGTAACTGGCGTTGAGGAGTTCGATGCTCTCGTTGCGTCGATCCCGGACGGCGAGTTCCACCCGACCGTACAGTCCGTGAAGGCTCAGCGGTGGGATGAGGACGGCGACACGGTCGCACTCTCTGAAGAAGACAAAGAACTGCTTGCTGATGCCGGATTCGAGTGGCAAGAGTGGCGGGACACGAACAAGAGTGCGACACTTGACATCGGGGAGCGCATCCAAGAAGCCGGCGGCGCACGTGGCGAGCTCGCAGAACACCAAAACATCGCCGACGATCTCCGCCGGCTCCTCGACGCCGGGTTCGTCTTCGACGTCGTCGAGCGGCAGCCGACACGGTACGATCTCGAGCATATCACGGGAAAGCCGTTGCACTGGGACATCGAGTTCCCCGAGCTGCTGCCACTCGAGGAAGCCAACGGAATGCATCCCGAGATTGAGTTTGACATCGTCATCGGCAACCCGCCCTATGGCGACATCCTCAACCAAAATGAGGAGATGTTCACCGCGCCGTACCTCACTGGCTCAGTGAACGATGTCTCGGCGCCGTTCGTCGAACGCCAGCTACAACTGACGGCCGACCAGGGCTACTTCGGTAACGTCACGACCCTCCGGTTAATCTATCAGTCATCGCTTGAGGAGTTCCACGATCTGCTCCGTTCCACGCTTGACCCCGCACGTGTGGCCTGTTTCGGAATGTGGGGACGGGTCGGTGTCTTCGAGAACGCCCTAGTCCGTGTTGCGCTCCTTTCGGGGCAGAAGAACACAGATACGACGGGGGCCATCCACACGAGCGACTTCACCGTGTTCAACCGAGATAACAGACAGCACCGCTTCGAGAATCTTGAATATAGCCCGGTCGATGGCCTGATCCTCCGAGACCGGATCGGTGGTGATGGTTCCGGTGGCCCGCTGCTCCCGAAGATTGGCGGTGACGTGAAGAGAGACATCTTGTTACAGCTGAAAGACTACTCCCACACCATCTTCGAGGACAAGTACGAACAGAATCCAACCGGAGAGGACAAGTACCCTGTGTGGCGGCGCGAGGGTGCGGGATACTGGATTAACCCGATGATGGAAGAGCTGTACGAGGCGCGTGAAGTTGAGCCAGTGTTCTTCAATTCAGAATTAGAACAGAAGACGGCATTCTTAGTGCTGAACTCTTCGCTGTACTACGTCTATTGGATGACCTACGGGAATCAACATCACCACAATTGGACGCAGCTCTCGGCGTTCCCTTGGCCTGATGAGTCCGTAGTTGAAGAGTACGAAGACGAGATTGTCGAACTCGCAGACACGCTCTGGTCGCGGATGAAGAACGGATTCAGTGGATCGAGTTTCCGGATGACGGCACTCCGGCCGATCGTCGACGACGTCGATGTTCTCACGGGTGAGTTATACAATCTGACGGATAAACAGGTTGCGTACACACAGAACTATCTCACTGACCTCGGCGAGGGAAGTGCTCGAGCAGGGAGTGGCGATGAAGATCTCACCTATAGCCCGATTGTTGCTGAAACAGATTAGCTACGCAGCTGCTTCTTAAATTCGCGATCATCTGGACTACGCTATTTGGCAAACCTAGTTCGCAATAGTTTTCTGTTTCATCCGATCTGGAAAAAGGTCTTAGCCGAGACGGTGTCCCGGCCATTCCTGTGTTTTCTGGCCAGCTTACGATTCCAAATAATGTAATAAACGAGGTCAGCCCATTCATCCCACAAAACGCCCAGTGGCTTTGATGAAAGATATACCCCCTACATCTCACACGGCTACCAAAACACCTTGATAAATGGGGAGAAAGCTTAATGGCCAATTCGCACTCCGACTGAGCGGTTGTTTCACTCCAACTCAATCGGTGAGAACCAGTTCGAAATAGTGAGTAGTTTCGGTCAGTACAGGGAATATACTCAGCACGCTGTCGAGGTCTGACCGAGTAATTAAGTGATTTCCTGGCGTTATGGTTTCATGGTTGATAAGACCGAAGGCGAAGCAGAAGTCCGTGAGGCGATCGCCGAGATGGAAGCGTCCTTCCCCGCCGTGGGCGAACGCCTCCACGAAGTCATCATTGATAGTGGGCCGGAACTCACACCCAGAACGTGGTACGGGATGCGAGCGTACGCGAGGATGGCAAGGTCGTGTGCTTCTTCAACGCAGTGCTCTGTTGAATCCGCAGAAGGCGTCGAGATCGCGCCACTCTATACTCGGTTCAGGAGCGCTGCCACGAGAATTCAGAGATGGACTCTTGGTAGAGAGGGAGAAGATCGAGATCACTGGGTGTATCGATCCAACTCCTTGACGACGAAAAGCGAGATAATCGCGCCTTCAGAGATCGCGATCCCCGTGCCGTCATCGGATTCAACAGAGCACAACGCAGAGAATGGATACATGTCGTTCTCCCTGACCGAAGACGCGAACCTTACCGTCGACGAGGACGCGTCACACCAACTCATCGAAGGCTCATGGTACTTCACCGGATTGGATGATGCAACCGAGGAGAAGCTCTCGGACATCGTCCGCCAGGCCGTAAGCTAAGCTTCCGGTGTCTGTATGGCAAATCGTTCTGTATACACCGTCCAGCGAGCAGCTGTTTCAGACGGCGATGTGCCTGAATAATAGGATTTCGACAGAGCCAAAAATATCTACTACTGACACGTCCAGCGGTGCGATCACCCTATCGAGATATACGACATCTTCGCCGCATTGAGGATAGCTGCCTCTACCCTTCGGACGGCTTAACAGAGATGTTCAGAATATCCATAAGTATCTCGTCGATCTCCCCGGTAGGTTCAGAAAGATCCCCATCACCGCGTTCTGCAGTCTCCAACTCATCGAACAGCGTAGCAAGTTCTTGAACGGTGTCTGCCGCTAACTCCCGAGGATCAATCACTGGTGAGGACTTTAGCGCACCAAGTTCGATCTTCTCTAATCCACTGTATGAGCGGCTCACTTTGTCTGATTTCTTGTTTGTACGATAGTGCTGTTCAGATAGGCAAGCAGCGCTTTCACCTGCTCTTCGCTCTCCTCGAAGTCGGGGGATGATGTTATGCATATTATTCAGAGTCCTCAGACCCGCCTTGTTGTGAATGAACTGGGAGCCAGTTCGGCTCATGTACTTCGCTAGGTATCGGTGCAGGCTCGCGTTCGTCAACACAGTGCCAGGGATTTCGCTGATTCAAGAGCTTCCGGTCGGTATCGTATTCCATTTTACAGTAATCCAGATATGTTGAGACACCTTCTGGATCTTTGACCTTTTGTCTATCATCGTCATAGCAGTACAGTAGCCAGACATCTCTTCCCTTGCTGTGCCACGATAACCAGTCTTCATTAGTAATCTCGTATCCAGGAATGTCTCTCGCTGTTCGGATTATGGGCCAGAGGTATTGCTTCGGAAGCTCGTGGTTCTCAATATCATCCTTGGTGAGGCAGAAAATCTGGTTATTCCCCGTGGCAATCCCACGCTTGATCGTCGCAATCTCGCCAAACTCGCTTACACCGGTGATATCCTCAGTGTCCGTTGGCGCGAAGTAGTGGAGCCACTTCTCTTCAGGGGAGAGTAATCGCTGTGCGATATCTACCCGATACCCCTCCGGACCATCTAGGTCTTCGAAGTCCTCATCAAGAAGTTCAGACAGTGACTCGTAATCTGGCCATTCAGGGAGGTTGATGAACGTGACATCGTGATTCTGTTCTGGGGTATCCTTCGTCAAGAGCAGCAGACTAACCGTCGTCTTTACGCCCTCAAACGTCCCCTCTTGATCATCGAGATTAACTACGGCCTCGATTTGGAATTCCTCTTTGAGATATTGCTTGAATCCCACCCCGAAGTCGGTCTGCATGAATCCGGATGGGATGACGAACCCTAGCTTTCCACCCGGCTTAACGAACTGTGTTGCATGGATGAGGAAGTACACATACAGTGGCGACTTACCATGGAGTTCGATCCCCGCTTCCCTGGATATTTGGGTGTTTACCGCGTCCTTTTCATCTTCCGTCAGTAGCTGTGATCGAGAGTAGGGAGGATTTGAAACCACAGCGTCGACGGGATCGGATTGGTCTCTTCCCTCACTGGTCCACTCGTATGCTTTCAGGTCGAGGAAATCCTCGATACTTAGGTCCGGGCTCCCGGCTCCATCGATTGACTTCAGCGAAACTGCAGCCATCGAGACGGACAGGCCGTCGATGTCGATGGCCTTGATGTCCTGTATAGGGGTGGTTATCTCCTCTCTTTTGCTTTCTCACGAACTACTGCCGATGAGAGCATACCGGCACCAACGCCAGGGTCCAAGACAGTAGCAGAGTCCTCCGAGACGGCCCACTCTGCTAAGAGCGAGCTGATTCTATTGGGAGTGGCAAATTGCCCCAGTTCCCGACGGGCTTTTTGTGTGAAGAGACACTCATAGACGGAACTGAGGACAGTAGCTGGCTGATCGTAGCCATGAACAGCGCTCCGGAGTGATAGAATCTGACGCTGTGCATCCTCCGGGAGTTCTGCTGCTAACTGGCCCGGTGGGGTGGGCGAGAAACCTTCATTACCAGTGAGGTCTCTCGCAGTTTCGAACTCTCGGGCATGATCGGCCTCGACATCCAAGGGTTCTAGCTCTTCTACCTCCGGAACGTACAGCGAGTGTAGCGTGCTCTTCAGATAGAAATCGAATACGGCAGCGCGGGAGATCACTTCCGAGGATGATTCGGATGCGTCCATTCCTCTCTCGTCGAGCCACCGTCGAACCGAGTGAGGGGGGTCCTGAATAAGGGAAGAAGAAGCCATGAGCTGCTGTGCCATATCGTCGATTGATTCGAGGATTAGAGCTGCCAGTTTCCCCCGTGTAAGTTTGTCCAGCTTCGGCTCTTCTGCTCCGGTAGCTTTGACACCCAGAAACCACTCTAGAGGGTTACTACCCTCACTACACTGAACTATTCCGAGTTCCGAGAGGCATCGGAGCTTCTTATACGCTGTCGGGTACGAACAACCGATTTCAGATGCGATCTGCGATGTTTCAGCACGATCGAGATCAGAGACGGTGTTGAAAAAATCGACGAGAGGGTATTCGATCTTGTGGGGGCCCTCTCTCAGTTCCCGCCTAATCGACATACGCCAATAAATATGGTCGGGTATATTGGGGCTTTTGGAACGCCATTATTCGCAATCAAAAGTCGTTGGTGGTGACTGATCTCTATAGATAGCAACAGTGAAATGATAACTTACAGATATCTATGCTCTTTCTAGCAGCTTTTGCCAGTCCTCGTTCCGGTGAAGCGCATACCAGAACATTTGTAGTTCACTTCGATACCGATCATACTCTGGGACCATTGACTCCACAAGATCCCAGAATCCCCCCGAGTGCTCCGGGTACCTTGTATGTACAACTTCGTGGGCGACTAAGTAGCGAAGGTGGTCAAAGGGAAGGAACGCAGATCTGAGGTTGAAATTAAGCGTGTGGCCAGACGAGCAACTTGCCCACTTCGTTTGCTGATTGCGGATCGTTACCTGCTCAATCGACAGATTATGGGCCGCACACATCGAGTCTGCGATCGTAGTAACCGCCTCACGGACTGCTTCCTTCGTCTGGTTGAGAAGGAAACGCAGATGGTCACCGGACTGTGGCGTCTGTACTCTCACCGTGTTCTCCTTGATGTGAATGTTGTAAGAGCCGGTCCGCCTTTCCAAGTCATATTTTCGCCCCCAGAAGACGAAGCCAGACGTAATATCGCCGTATTTCTCGGTGACGCACTTCACGGACTCCTCTTGCTCATCAAACTTCTCCGAAATCCAGGCAGTATTCTTCGCAACGATTTCTCGACCAGAGGCATCTGAAGAGGCCGTAACAGAGAGAGAGCCATCTGGATTAAGCGTTAGCTTCGGGTTCTTCACGTTCCGCTGCTGGACAGAGTATGGAATCCGATCTCCGGATTGAAGCTCCAGTATCTCTCGCTCGGCGCTCACGATAGTGAGAGGAACTTCCCCAAGTGCTTTTAAACTTACCACCGCATCCTGTAGTCAATGAGTAGCTCTCCAGATGATGTTTCATTCACCATAGATAGCCGGCTATTAGAGGAACTAGGAGAGAATCTCGTCACCCGAAATCACGTCGCCGTTAGCGAACTTATCAAGAACGCATACGACGCTGACGCGACTGAGGTTGTTCTAGAGTTTGAGGACGCGAGAGCAGACGATACCACAGATAGTGAGATCCGAATCCGTGACGATGGAACCGGAATGTCTCTCGCAGAGGTCCGTGATGACTTTATGCGGATCGCAACGACAGATAAGAGAGAGAATCCGAACTCGGAGAAATATGGACGAGAGAGAGCAGGGTCAAAAGGAATCGGTCGGTTTGCTTGTCGCCGATTAGCCCATGTGTTGGAGCTTACTACTACAGCGTATATCGAAGCTGATGACGAGTACGAGCGGACATCTTTGACAATTCCTTGGAGAGAGTACGAAAGCAATCAAGAAATCGACGAAGTCACATTCACTCCAACTGTTGAACGGCTTCCCGTAGATGGGAAAGCGGAGACGGGGACAATTATTGGGCTACGTGATCTCCAAGACAAGTGGAATCAACAGGATTTCAATACTCTTCGGCGAAACGTTTCGACACTTGCGGTTGTCCAGCCGACAAACAGGGGCCCAGAGTATGAACCTGACCCAGGCTTCGAGATTCGATTTGATGCCCCCCGAATTTGAGGATGGAGAAGGTTCACTTTCAGAGCAGGTTCACGATGCCAGTTGGGGCTGTCTAGAGGGTACGTACTATCCGAAAATGGGGAGGTTTCCCTCTCACTTGATGCGAAGTTGATCGGTAATCGATCATATTCTTTTAACCACCCTGTAGACAGCCTTGCTGGAACAGAATTCAAAATATCCTACATTCCTCTAGACACAAAGGAACATTACCGCGATTCTCAAACGCTAAGCTTGGGGCGTGCAAGGGAGATTTCTGAGGATCAAAGCGGTGTTCGAGTGTATAAGGGCGGGTTCCGGGTATTCTCATATGGAGGGCCGAGATGACGACTGGCTAGGAATTGATGAAAGGAGGACACTCAACAAGGACCGAAAGCCTGATGATCGATTTGAAGAACTTTCCGACACACTTGAGTTTCACACAGAATTCGAAAACACTCTACTGTCACTACCAAACAACCGGAACCTGATCGGACGTGTAATGATCAGCTCTTCTGCAGAGCTGAAAATGGCGTCCAATCGTGAGGATTTCCTCGACAATGACCTGATACAGCAACTGAAAGACATTATCGTCCTAAGTATCGAGTGGATGACCCTCCAGTATAGCCATTATAAAGCTAGAAAGGCCCAAGAGGAGTTGCAGGAGGAGACTGAGAAGTTCCTTGAGGAAACCGGAGATGATGATGACTCCGGTAGCGAAACAGGGTCAGGAGGCGAAGCAGAGTCTGGGGGCCAAACACAATTGGGAGACCTGAACGGTGAGGTGCCTGAATCGGATGATTCGGGTATTGAAGGGGAAGATAGTTCAGACGAAACCGTAGACAAAGCGATTGACCTTCTGGAAGGGGTGGCAGATACAGCGACTGAGGCGATGCCAGAGGAGGATAAGCAAGTCTCTGACGAAGCAGTCGAAACTGCCACCAAGGTCATTAGGAACTCAATTGATAGAAAGGAACAAGAGATTGACTTCTTCAGGTCTGCGTTCTCCGTTAATCAGGTCGTCTTCTCCTTTTCTCATGAGCTCCGGTCTATGGTCAGTAACTTGGAGAGCAGTGCTTCCCGCATTGAAGCAGTCATCGACGATTTGCCTGAAGAGCAACAGGCTAGATTCTCAGATGTCATTGATGACCTTCGAGATATGCAGGGCCGATTTGAAGACCAGATGGAACTCTTTGGCATCTTCATGGAGACTGGTACACAGAAAGAAATCTCTCCACAAAACGTTGCAGATACCGTGACGGACGTTACGGACGCAGTTGAGTACATTGGGGATTACTACGGCGTGGATATCTCTACTGACATTCCAGAGCTGCTTCGTACTCCGCCGATGTATGAATCAGAACTCTATTCAGTTATTGTGAATTTGGTGACTAATAGCATCAAAGCCGTGGGAACCACCTCTGACACTGCGAAAGGTATTCTGGTCGAAGGAAGCTCGACCGATGGTGGAGTTCGGATCAGAGTATATGATGACGGGGTTGGCATTCCAGACGATCAAAAGAATGCTGCGTTCGAGCCATTGGTCTCTGACCCGGCTGAGAACATGTACGAGGGACTTTCAGAGCAAATGCCTGAGGAACTGTCTGAGCATCTTGGGAAGGGAAGTGGGCTTGGACTCAGCATTGTCCGAAATATTGCTCAGAAACATGATGGGCACGCTGAGTTTGTGGAGGCGGAAGACTGGTCAACGTGCGTGGAGGTTACGCTGAATGAGTGACTATACTGTCTGGTGGATCGACGACCGAGACAATCGAGAAGAAAAATTTGCTAACGTTCTAGAGGAGCAAGCAGACCCCCTCTATGTTGAATTCTCTAACCCAGAAGATGCTACAGAGGCTCTTCAGTCAGACAACGAGCCAGATGCAGATCTCGTCTTGATTGATTGGGTGCTACATCAGAACGGGGATTACACCGGGAAAGGGCTCACAATGGCTGGCACAGTCAGAGAGAACCTTCCCCAAGTCCCGATATATGCCTTTAGTGGGGAGGCGATAGATGAACTTCAACAGCCCGTAAGTAAGAGCCATTTCCAGTGGACATGTGAAGTCAGGGACTTATTGGGTAAGAAAAGCGCTTCCAAGCTGGTCAACGATCTATCTGATTATGAGGCCCTAGAATCAGTTAGAGGGGAAGGGTTTGAATCTCTGGTAGAAACTCTGAATCCTCCAGAGACTGCCAGGCAAGAGGTCAAAGCTGTTATTCCAAGAGAGTTCAATTCTGGATTAAAAGAAGATTCAACGGTGAAGGGTGGGAACAAGCTTGCGTTTATGGAATGGGTTTGTCACCGATTCCGCGAGACCCCCGGACCCCTCTGGGATAAAACTTGGACTGCTACAAAGCTCGGATTAGAGGAAGATGTCCTTGACGACTATCTCGGAGAACTATACAGCACATCGTATGGTGAATTTACCTACGATGGGATTTTTTCACATTGGCCTGGAGAGCGCTGGTGGTCTTCCGAGCTGATTGGGGCCGTTGTTGAGTTGAACCAAGACCATGATGCGCCGGTTGGAGAGATATCTCGGACTGCTACAGGAATACTGGATGTACGTGAGGATAGTATCGCAGAATGTAGAGTATGCGAGGATAAATACCCGGAAACAGTCGCTGCCCAAACAGAAGGTGAAGATGCTAGGTTCCCGGTGCATCTCATCTGTAGCAATGTACATCACTCTAGGGAAGGTAAATTCGAGGACTATCGATTAGTGGATGAGGGCGCACAATAGTGTCCTTTGATGACCTACTCCCCGACGCTAACCAGCTGTATGAGCATCTGCTGTCCGAACTCAATTTCCTCCGAGATTTTGAATCGGGGGCGTTTGAGCGAAATTGCGACAATGTCACGGCCGCCTATTTCGACATGAAGGGTCAGGAATCTAGTGATTGGACTCTGAATCTCTCTCCAAACTGGGTGTTAGATATTGGCGGTGAAGATTTTGATACAGGAGAGGCACGGGATTTCGATGAGAACATGGGGAAGGCCATTATTGGGGGCAAGATAGCTGTTTCAGATGGAGACTTTGAGGAGTATTCTCTCAATCTCACACTGTTGGCTCAGGAGGACACAGAAGCGCGTGGTAGAGATACAAACAGGCATCTTGGAGCCCCTTGCTGTTGGAGTGCTGATGCCGCGGAGTTCGATTATCGGGTCGCTCGTCGGTATCACTTTGATATTGATATGGGAGATAATAAACATGAGCGAAAGCCCGTCTCACATCTTCAGAATGGGGGAGAGTTTGATACAGAACATCTTCAGTATGCAAATCCCCATTATTGCTCAAGTCCGTTAGATAAACCCCGGCTACCTCATCCACCGATGGATCCTATTCTGATACTCCATATGCTTGCAAAGCAGTATCAATCGCTCAGTCAGATGATACAGAGCGAGTGGGGTAACAGAGTACGTAGAGCTGAACGAAACCTCTGGCAGCCATACCACTCCACAATCAGCGACTGGTATGAGGTCAGATCAGGATCTGAGACATTCGCTTCTTACGTTGAGAACGATTGAAGCAAGCTACCATTACCGTACTGAGTATTGATCACGGGACGTGACGGACGGGTACGGAACCACTAATACCTGATAGCTACTAAACGAAGCACCGAAATGGCAACAGCCGAGAAGAGGTTAACTTCCTGGATATCGGCGACCGTTGATTTTCTCTTGGCGGTGGTCGGATTCGGAATCGTATTCTATCCGCTGGCTCTGTTGAAATCCTCAGATGCTGATAGTTTGGAGAGGCTATGCTGAATACACAGCGCGAATCGGCCATCTTGAACAAAACCGGCCACGTGGTTATCCGAGTCCGATTTCCTTGCGACGCTTGTATAGATACACTACACCTGCCGGGATCGTGATTAGCTGTACAGCCGAAAACACAAACGAACCCAAGTGTAGTGTGGCAACGCCGCCCCACAACATTCGGTTTGGTATCCAATCGCTGTTGTTCTGACGGAGTGCTCTGACATCGAGATAGAGGCACAACGAGTATAGCGGGGCTAGAGTGCTCCCGAGCAGAACTGTCGCTGCCACCGTGACTATGGAAAACAAAAATAGCAAGCCAGTCTCTGTACCGTACGGTACGAGGCTTGGTGGAGAACCGGCCTGTGGTTCACTAACTAAGTGAAGAATCTCGTACGAAGCTTGTACTACCACAAAAATCCCGATGAAGAACGCGACGCCATACCACCATCGTGAACTAGAAGACTTACTGGGTGGCTTCCTTGACATAGACCCTGTGAAAGAGTAGCTGTGTTAGGATATATAAATAGCGGAGTGACATACCTGAGCGAGATCAATGGTGACTGTAACCTCTGTACCTCGCACACCAATCCTATCAGCTCCTTAGGATTTCAACAGGGTCAATGAAGTTGTAGCCAATTATTTGCTTCCCACTAGTGATTTCCACTCAAGCATGACCGGAATCGTGATCCTCCCTGCTGGTCGCGACGACGCGTTTGAGGACTACAAACAGTTCATCCGAGATGGGCACCCAATTGCGGATATTGAGTCCTACCTCAATGATGAGGATCTCGAACTGTTTCGGACGACATCTGACGACGATTTCGTCCACGTCTGGGGGACCTCAGTAGATGGGACGTGGCGGAACGTCGAACGCAACGACATCGCGCTCGTCTACCACGATGGCGCATTCGTCGCGAGGGGGCAAGTCCTCCAACTCCGACACGACCCCGACCTTGCGGAGTATCTCTGGAGAGAGAACGTTGAACACGGTCGCTGGAACGAGGAAAGCCCGTGGGAGTACATGACCTTCCTCACTGATATTGAGGAAGTCGACGTCGACATTGAGGAATTCAACGAACTCGTTGGCTATGACAAGACCTACCGCCCACAGGGATTCACCCGGGTCGCTGACAAGCGCCTCAACCAACTCTCTGGCGAGGAGTCAGTCGAGACCGCCATTGCCGACCTAACCGATGCTGGCGAACGTGTTCACCCCGTCGACGATGAAGATGACGGACCAACTCCCGACCTCGCCGACCAGCTCCAGGCGGCCAGCACAGATGGGAACGCCCACGAGGAGTTTGAGAAACTCGTTGCGAAGGCCTTCTCTCGGCTGGGCTGTGCCGCCGACTGGATCGAAGGAGGGGGTGACACCGACGTGGAGATCCGATCTCCCGAACACGTCGTTGTCGAAGTGAAGGCCCGAGGGAATGGGCGGGTCAACTCGCTAGAGGTCACCAACGTAGACAAACACCGACGACAGCGTGGAGCCAATCACGCCATCGTGGTTGCTCCAGGCTTCGCCCCGAAAGTGATCGATAATGCCGAGACGACCGAGCTGACAACAATCGCCGTCGACGACCTCGTCGAGCTCCTCGATCGCCGGGATGAGTATGCCATCCCACCCGAGGAGATACTGGCCCTCTTGACACGCTCAGGGGCCTTCCAAGACGATAGACTCGACCTCCTCGATGAGTACATCCAGGACCGGATCGATGCTGGAGAGACTCTTCTTGCGGTCATCCGAGCTCTTGAGCGTGCTGACGGGGCCGTAGAGACAGCGGAAGACGTCCGGTGGATCGTTGTAGGCATGGAAGACTCAAACGATATCCCAACCACCGAAGAGGTTCGATCCGCCCTCCAACTGCTCGCGCATCCAAGCGTAGGGGCCGTTGAGCAGGATGAAGAAGGGTACCGAGTGACGACTGACTACGAGAACGGGATCCAATTGGTTCGATCCCTCGGAGATATCGTTCAACCACCAGAAGAGGAAGAATAGATCAGGACATCCCGTCTATCCTAATTGTTTTGAGAGTATTCTTGCTGAGAGACCCTCCACCGTTTCCGGAGCTTTCAGCAGTAGGCCCGATCGCCTTGACTAACAATACAGAACGATCGTGGCGTAGGACCGGAGTTGCCGTGTTCGCTCTGCTTCCGTCATTTCCGGAGTCTTGAGAAACTACAGACCCTCCACCGTTTCCGAAGCTTTTGGAAGCAAGATAGGGTGCGATTTCGTATTGTAGATCATAGAGGAGGAGCTCAGTAGTCGGAGATATCCGACTGGAGGAGATTGTTATCATCGGCTGTCGATTGGATGATGTTCGCGAGCTCTTCGAAGCGAGTTGTTTCGAGAAGAACCTCAAGCACTGCTTTCAATGGGACATCAAGCTCGTATTCGTGATACCGACCAGCCGAGAGGCCCTCGTTCCGCTCATAGAGATTGATCAGCCCGAGCATATTCATATCTGAAAGGTGATCCCGGACACGACGTTCGCTCACGCTGTCGGTGTCGAGACGATCGCAGATCTTCACATATCGTTCGTAGAGATCACGAGAACGCACAGGGACATCATCAAGCGCTTGGTGATACGCAAGCGCACAGAGGACAGCGTGTCCTTGGGTTGTGAGTTCCTGCATCCCCTCGTAGAGTTGGTTCTTTTCGAGCTCGTCTTGGGCATTCCGAACGTGCTCCTCAGTTACCGCGTCGGAATCAGCGGCTTGCGCAAGTTCACCGGCCTCACGAAGCAGTCGAATTGCTTGTCGAGCCGATCCAGTATCCTGAGCAGCAAATGCCGCACAGAGCGGGACAACATCATCTGATAACACATCGTCGTGGAACGCTTTCTCGGCGCGTGGACTGAGAATCGAGCGGAGCTGATCCGCATCGTACGGAGGAAAAAGAATCTCTTTTTCCGCGAGTGTGTCCTTGACTTTCGGCGAAAGGCTGTCTCGGAACTGGAAGTCATTACTGATGCCGACGATCACTGGGCGGACGTCGTCGACGTAGCCGTTTGATCGTGCGCGAGGGAGTCCGTAGAGGAGTATCGTCGGAATGGCCGATATTGTCGATTTCGTCAAGGACGATCACGACGGTGCCACCGAGCGCATCAAGTTCTTCGTAGAGAATATCGAAAACTCGTTGCTGAGAGTAGCCAGTAGCACTAATGCGGTCTTTATCCTGGCTATCACGGAGTTCGTTGACAAGCGCGACAGCAACTTGATAAGACGAGGAGAGGTTCTCACAGCTGACCCAGACTGTCGATAGCTGAACGTCGTCGTACTCGGCGGTGTCAGCCTCTAGATGCGATAACATAAACTTCGTCGCGACAGTCTTTCCCGTTCCCGTCTTCCCGTACAGGAAGATATTCGACGTTGGCCGGTTATCGATGATCGGCTGGAGAGCACGCTGGTATTTTTTGAGTTCCTCGTCCCGTTTGCGGATGTCTTCGGGCTCGTAGGAATCGTCAAGTGGTTCGGCGTCAGCGAACACCTGACGATCCCGTTGGAACATTCCCATGTCAAAAAGTCTCAGAGAGCAAAATAATAAAACCACCGCTTCCTTAGCTTCCGAAGCGTCCGTAGCTACCAGGTATATAAAAAGCTCACACACCACCGTTTCCGAAGCTACGTTTATTTATATAACACAGTCACTCCACTGTTTCCGAAGCTATCGAGATACAGGTATTCCCATCCCAAGAAGTATCAAATATATAAAGAAAAGACTAAGTCAATAAAAGTGAAACAGTACCCGCAATAGAGCTAAGGCAAAATATAAAATAAATTATATTATTCTCTGCTAAGTATGATATTCACTCGTAGGGCACAGTTACCGGTTGCTTTTGCTGGATCTTTCGAGACGGTAGTTCCTCTTTCGTGAATAGCTCCGGAAATGGTGGTGTGAGGGTCCCCGAGGTCTCTGTTCAGCAAAAGCTTCGGAAACGGTGGAGGGTTGATCCTGCACACAGACGAAAATGCTTAACCAACAACATCTCGCTTTCGCCGCCGTTTGTTGGTTAATATCTGAGAATACGTGTCTCTCCATAACGTGTTTTATCCATCTGATAGATCAAAACTAGGCATGACCGACTCAGCGTCTCCAAGCGCCTCTGTCTCGCTATCTGAGACGACTGATATTCTTACAGTCCTCGACCGGGCTAGAATCGATTACGTCAGTGTTCATGATCAGCGACTACTGGCTATTTATCGCACCGGCATATTCAATGTGGCAACTGAGCCGGAACCGATATCGAACACGCGTACACTCAAAATCGAATGCTGGGAAGCACCACTCCCGTCCCGTAACAATGAGAGATCACCACAGGAGCTTCTCGAGGACTTTGCAGCCGTGTTTGATGACGGTGATGAGTCCTGAAGTGGTCTCTCGGGTACTTTGATCAGCCCACGACAATCAGTTGAGAGCGCCAGAAACGCTAGAAACAAGTCAGCTGGCACGAATCAACGCAATACGCGATTTATGGACATTTCTGAGACGCTCCAGACACTGTATACTGCGACTGTTGAGCAGGACGATGGCACCTACCAGATAACCGTACCAGACCGTGAGATAGCCACCGGGACACTCTCTGAGGGTGAAACATACCGTGTTGCGCTCATATCGACATCGACGTCGGATACCGACGCCACCGACACGACTGAGGTCACTCAGTCAGCTGACCACGCTGGTCAGCAACACGAATACGACGGACCGCCTGTCGAGGAAGGTGAACAGCGAGACGTTGAAATCGAGAACCTCGGTGACCAAGGTGACGGGATCGCGAAAGTTGAGCACGGTTACGTCGTGATCGTTCCCGAAACCAGTGTCGGCGACCGCGTCACCGTCGAGATGCAACAGGTGCGTGAGAACGTTGCGTTCGCTGATGTCGTTGATGACACCCTTCGCGGGGAAGTCTAGGACTCCAGGTTGGCCCTAACAAGCGGTTATAACAAACTTCTCACACCACTACTCACTTTCTGGCTTACCGACGTACTCCGATTTCATCGTGCCGTTCTCACGATAGTAGCGATAGAGATACGGACCGTGCATATCCGCAGGATTCCCGGTTGCGCATTTACAGCTGTCGTCGCCACAGATGACTTTCTCTTTGACGACGGTCCCGTTTCCTTCGCTATCGGACTCCTCGACAGGTTCGGCAGTCTTGGGAAGCTCGTCGGTGTCAACCGACTGGTTGCGATACTCAGTAAGCGCCTCAACGTAGTCCTGTATCTCATGGAGTGTCTCCGTATCCTGTTTTGGGAGTCCTTCTGCGAGATACTTCGGGAGCGAGGTGGGTGGTGACGGCTGCTCCATACCTTATGTAACAATTGGAGCCACATTAGCATTCGGATGATACATAAGGTATTGAACTTCCCCACCAACTGTGAGCGCTTCAGCAATTACTCGAGATCGTAGGTCGCAATCTCGTGAGACCCACACTGTGGGCATTCATCAGTATCGACCGGGCCTGATGAGGAACCGGATACGCATGTCCCCCCACAAGTAATGTAGATCGAATGAGTTGGGGTGTGTAACGAATGACAGACTCGACGGATCCAGCCC
>Ga0065697_1000238_pt1 | contig 21448 bp, 14 predicted proteins | sample AntLakMe24m_08um_FD_59086 | JGI IMG/M metagenome (GOLD analysis project Ga0065697, IMG submission 59086) | Hypersaline microbial communities from Antarctic Deep Lake - 24m 0.8um v2 (version 3) | ecosystem: Environmental > Aquatic > Non-marine Saline and Alkaline > Hypersaline | place: Deep Lake... | reverse complement strand
GGCCACTATCGGATCGACCACAGCAGATCGGCAGCCATCGGTGTGTTCGGTCGATGAATCGAAGGAGATGAAGTGAAAACCGGACGGGCGCGACGGGATGTGAACCACGGTCGTTTCGCTCAGTTCACTCCTTGATTCAAATCTCGCGCGGTCCTCGCGCTGCTCCTCACGTGTGTTCGTCGCTCACGGGCGCGACGGGATTTGAACCCGCGACGTCTTGGTCCGGAACCAAGAACTCTATCCACTGAGCTACGCGCCCACGATCAGCAGTAACGCCGATGCCGATTTAGTCGTTGTGAAAATCGCCCGCGTCGCGTCAGGGCGTCTCGCTGGTTTCGAGCGTGAGGTCGGCAGTCGGGTAGGCCACACAGGTCAGCGTGTAGCCGTCGCCGAGCTCGTCCTCGCTGAGCATCTCCTGGCCGTCGTGGGTCAGGTACTCCTCGGCGGGTCCATCGGTAACCTGACCGCCACACGAAACGCACTGGCCCTGTCGACAGGCGTAGGGCAGGTCCCAGCCCTCGTCCTCGCCGGCGTCGAGGAGGGGTTCGTTCTCCTTGACCTCGATCGTCTCGCCCTCCTTCGCGTACTCGATCTCGAACGTGTCGGCCTCGTCGTCGGGAATCTCCGCGGGGCTGGGCTCTGCCTCTTCGGCCTCACCCTCTGCGAGCTCGCCGTCTGCCTCGCCGCCACCGCCGACCGCACTCCCCGGGACCGCCCCGCCGCCGATCGAGCGGTTCCCGGGCTCGGGGAACTCGGTCTCGGGCACGGCGGCGGCGCGTCGTTGGAGTACCTCGTCCGAGATGTCCGTCGCGGGCTCCCAACCCCTCCCCTTCAGCGAACTGACGAGGACGACGAGCAGCGTCGCGATCACCGCGACGACGATCGCCGTCGGGTTCACGATCGTCGTGATGAGCGGATTGAGCATACAAACGGATATGAAGAGGTGGTTTAAGGCCGTTTTGATCGGTCCAACTGCATGAAAGTCCCGACGGTACTTCGGACGACGGCGACGTTCTCAGCGACCGCGACGTCATCAGCGACCGCGGCGCCCTCAGCGACCGCGACCATCACGCCGTGGAGCGGTCCATTTATCGGCCGAGCGGTCGACTGGGTGTGCATGGAAGTGAAATCGCGGCATCACCTCCGGAGCGACGATATCACGGCGATCCGCGAGGCGGTCGCCGACCACCTCGGCGTCGACATCGACGGGGACACCTTCGAATTCGTCGAGTTCGTGGACGCGAACTACGAGCTCGTGTTGGTCGACGGAGAGCCGGCGGTCTTCTACGTCGACGACGACGAGCCGTTCCTCACCGTGCGAGGTGCGAACGATTACGAGCCGGAGACGGGAATCGTCACGGTCGACGCGGGGGCCATCTCGTTCGTCTCCGGCGGCGCCGACGTGATGCGCCCCGGCATCGTCGAGGCCGACTCGGCGATCCGCGAGGGCGACCTGGTCGTGATCGCCGAGGAGACCCACGAGAAGGTGCTCGCGGTCGGCCGCGCGCTGGTCGACGGCGATAATATGGTCGGCGACAGCGGGAAGGTCGTCGAGTCGATCCACCACGTCGGCGACGAGCTGTACGAATTCTCGGGGTAAGCGAGCGCGATCGGAATGTTGTTTATAAATGACGCGAGCAGTAGCGACAACCATTTATAAACGAACGGCTGGAGCGGCGACACGATAACCGCTGATATCGTATCCGTCGAACGCGCGATCGCTCCGCGCCTTTTAATCGCCTCGCCTGCGACTCCCACGACAATGACCGCGATTCGGGTGCTGAGCTACAACGTCCGCTACGCCAACCGCGACGATCATCACGACGCCTGGCACGACCGTCGCGACGCGGTCGGACGGCTCGTCCGCTTCCACCGCCCGGACGTCGCCGCGTTTCAGGAGCCGCTGCCCGGTCAACGGCGCGACCTGCGCGAGCGCCTCTCGGAGTACGAGTTCGTCGGGCGAGGCCGGGAAGCGGACGACGAGGGCGAGAGCTGCCCGATCGCGGTCCGGACCGATCGCTGGGAGGTCGTCGACGACGACACGTTCTGGCTCTCCGAGACGCCGAGCGAACCGTCGACCGACTGGGGTGCGGACTACCCGCGGATCGCGACGTGGGCGCGAGTCCGGGCGATCGATGGCGACGCCGCCCTCCTCGTCGTCAACACGCACTTCGACCACGTCAGCGCGCACGCCCGCCGCGAATCGGCGCGACTGCTCTGCCAGCGACTCCCGGACGTAGCGGGACCGGACGCAGGCGAGTCCGACGAGACGATCCCCGTCGTACTCGTCGGCGACTTCAACTGCACGTCGGGATCCGACCCGCATCGGATCCTCGTCGGCGACGATCCGACGGCGGAGACGGACACAGCGCCGATCGACGACTCCGGGATCGCGCTCCGCGACGCGGCCACGGCAGCCGACCTCCGACACGGGCCAGAGACGAGCCTCACCGATTTTGCTCGGCTGATCGACGGTCGCCGGATCGACCACGCGCTCGTCTCGCCCGAGGTCGGCGCTGAGGCGTTCGCAACCCTCACCGACCGTGACGACCGGGGGCGCTACCCCTCTGACCACCTGCCGGTCCTCGCGCGACTGGCCTTATAAAGAGCCGGCGGCGATCACTACTACTCGTCCGCGTACTTCTCCATCACCGTCTCGTAGCCGCGCTTGGCCGTCTCGTACGTCTCGCGAAGGTCATCGATCGGTGTCTCACTCGCGTCGATGCGAAGGTCGTTGTAGTACGGGTCGTCGGTCGCTTCGTCCGTGTTCGTCACCTGTAGCGCCGCGGATTGGACTTTTCAGGTCCTCTCGCTTGTCGCCGCCAGCCTCGTGGCCCGCCGCGAGCGCGTCGATCAGCCGCTCGGCCAGCGGGGCCTCACCGTGGGCGTCCGACTCGTAGGCGGCCGCGACGTCGTCTATCACGTCCTCGCCCGTCAGGAGGTTGCCCGCGACGGTGTAGTTCTCGCCGACGACGTGGCCGTACCAGTCGTTGCACTCCTCGCCGGAGAACGCGAACGTCCCGTCGGCGTCGACGCCGTGGAGCTGGCGCTGTGACTTCCCCTCGTCGGCGTTTAGGAGGGACTCCAGCGCGTCGTCGACGGCGAGTCCGTCGCCCAAATACGCGATCCCTTTTCGGCCCAACTCAACGTTGACGAGCGACTGAGTCGCCACCGCGCCGTCCGCCGACGCAAACGGACACAGCGTTCCGACCCCCGGCAGGCGTGTGGTCACTGCCACGCCGTACCGAATCTGGTCGTCGCCGTCGTCGTCGGTGTACCGCTCGCGAACGCAGATGCTGAACGTCACACCGGTCGTGGGGCGGGGACCGGCAAAAGGCTGCGGCCCGGAGGCGGCGTTTCCGGTTTCAGATTCCAAGGGCGGCATCACCGTGGAGACGAAGAGGACGCCGAGATAAGCCCGTTCTCGGCCGCAAAGGGGAGCCAAACCGCTGGCACCGGAGACGGTCGCAGTATCATGATTAGTGCCAACGGGCGACACACTTATGCGTGCGAATCTCCCTCATACATATAGCCTCGGTTACGGGCGAACGGCGATCCGTCGTGGGTCGCCCTCGACGGCAGCAGCGTTCGCGGCTCCATGAGCCGTTGTCTCAGGCACGAAGAGCTGTGCCGCCGCGCGTCGAGGGTGCTCGCAGCGGATCGCCGCCCCTCCGAGCGACCAGGGACTAGATACAATGCCAAACCGACACACGCTCGAACGGCTCAGCGAGGAGTACCGGACGAACGTCCCGGACGATCTCCGGGAACCCCGCTCGTTCAACTGGTACCTCGACGCGCTGTACGAGGAGCCGCGGATCGCGCGGAACGCTCACCAGCGCGTCGCGGACATGTTCGACCACTACGGCACCCAATACGACGAGGAACGCGGCGTCGTCGAGTACGCGCTCGCCGCGGACGACCCCCTCCACGACGGCGAGAACGTCTTCTACGGCCGAGAGGTCCACGAGGCGATCCACGAGTTCGTCAACAAGGTGAAATCCGGCGCTCGGGGCCTCGGACCCGAAAAGCGGATCAAGCTTCTGCTCGGTCCTGTCGGCTCCGGTAAGTCGCATTTCGACTGGCTGGTCCGTCGGTACTTCGAGGCGTACACCCGCGAGGACGCCGGTCGGATGTACACCTTCCGCTGGGTGAACCTCTGTTCGGTGATCGACGATCAGGACCCCGGCGACGACACCGTGCGCTCGCCGATGAACCAGGACCCGCTCGTGCTCATCCCGCGCCCCCAGCGCGAGGGCGTGATCGACGAGCTCAACGAGCGGCTCGACGCACCCTACACCCTCCGAAACGACCAACACCCGGACCCGGCCTCGGAGTTCTACCTGAACGAACTGCTCGCGCACTACGACGACGACTTACAGCGGGTCCTCGACAACCACGTCGAGGTCGTCCGGCTCGTCGCCGACGAGAACCGCCGGGAGTGCATCGAGACGTTCGAGCCGAAAGACAAGAAGAACCAGGACGAAACGGAACTCACCGGCGACGTCAACTACGCGAAGCTCGCCGTCTACGGCGAGTCAGATCCACGCGCGTTCGACTACGCCGGCGCGTTCTGTAACGCCAACCGCGGGCTGTTCTCCGGGGAGGAACTACTCAAACTGCAGCGAGAGTTCCTCTACGATTTCCTCCACGCCTCTCAGGAGTCGACGATCAAGCCGAAGAACAACCCCCGGATCGACATCGATCAGGTGATCGTCGGGCGGACGAACATGCCGGAGTACCGCGAGAAGACCGGCGACGAGAAGATGGAGGCGTTCAACGACCGCACCAAGCGGATCGACTACCCCTACGTGTTGGAGTACGAGAGCGAGGCGAAAATCTACGAGAAGATGCTCAACAACGCCGACGTGCCCAACGTCCACGTCGAGCCGCACGCCTTGGAGATGGCCGGCCTCTTCGGCGTTCTCACCCGCTTAGAGGAGCCGGCCGACGAGACGGTGAGCCTCCTCGATAAGGCGAAGGTGTACAACGGCGAGCTAGAAGACGAGGAGATCGACCGTCGGAAGCTCCGCGAGGACGCCGCCGAATCCGCCGACGTGGGCGAGGGGATGGACGGGATCTCCGCCCGATTCGTCGGCGACGAGATCGCCGAGGCGATCATGGACGCCACCCACCGCGACCGCAGCTACCTCTCGCCGCTGTCCGTCTTCGACCACTTCGAGGCGAACCTCGGCGGCCACGGCTCGATCGCGGAAGCGGACCTCGACCGCTACGAGCGGCTCTTAGAGACCGTCCGCGAGGAGTACCGCGAGCGCGCCATCGAAGACGTGCGCCACGCGTTGGCGTACGACGTTGACGAGCTCCGCCGGCAGGGTGAGAAGTACATGGACCACGTGATGGCGTACATCGACGACGCCACCGTCGACGACGAGCTCACCGGCCGCGAGACCGAGCCGGACGAGACGTTCCTGCGCGCGGTCGAAGAGCAGCTCGACGTGCCCTCCGATCGCAAGGACGACTTCCGACAGGAGGTGTCGAACTGGGTCTCCCGGCGCGCTCGCGAGGGGCGCGGCTTCGACCCGCGGGAGAACGACCGACTCCGGCGCGCGCTCGAACGCAAGCTGTGGGAGGACAAGAAGCACAACATCAACTTCTCGGCGCTGGTCTCCGCGACCGACCTCGACGACGAGGAGCGGAGCGCGTGGGTCGACGCCTTGGTCGACCGCGGCTACTCCGAGGACGGCGCCGCGGAGGTGCTGGAGTACGCGGGCGCGGCCGTCGCCCGCTCCGAGATCGAAAACGGCGGGGACTGAGATGACCGAACGCGACACGCCGGACGGAGACGCGTTCGTCCGCGACGCCGACGAGACCCTTCGGGGGGCGTACGACCCGCCGATGAGCCTCGAGGAGTACGTCGACCGGGTGTTGGAGAACCCGACCGCGGCCGCCTCCGGCGCGCGGTACCTCCTCGCGGCCGTCGAGTCGCAGGGGACCCGGGAGGTCCGCGAGCGCGGCGAGCGGCTGGAGCGGTACCGGTTCTTCGACGATCCGTTCAACGACGGGGAACACGCCGTGTTGGGCAACACCGCGGCGCTCAACGCGTTCGTCGACGACCTCCGGGCCGCCGCCGCGGGGCGCGGCAACGACGAGACGATCGTGTGGATCGACGGCCCCACAGCCACCGGGAAGTCGGAGTTCAAGCGGTGTCTGGTGAACGGCCTTCGGGAGTTCTCGAAGACCGAGGCCGGGCGACGCTACACCGTCGAGTGGAACGTCACCGGGGCCGGGACCGGAAGCGGGGTCGGGGCAGGCGCCGCGTCGCTCTCGTACGGCGACGGCGGAGACGCCGCCGCGTGGTACCGGAGTCCCGTCCAGACACACCCCCTCTCGGTGTTCCCCGAAGCGGTCCGGGAGTCGATCGCCGACGCCGTCGACGACGACGCCTACCCGATCGCGGCCGACGTGGACCTCGACCCGTTCAGCCGCGAGGCGTACGACCACCTCGAATCGGTGTACCGCGACGAGGGGCGTCGAGACCTGTTCTCGGCGATCACCGACCGCGACCACCTCCGCGTGACGAGCTACGTCGTCGACGTGGGCGAAGGGGTCGGCGTGCTCCACGCCGAGGACGACGGGAGCCCGAAAGAGCGGCTCGTCGGATCGTGGATGGGCGGCATGCTCCGCGAGCTCGACTCGCGCGGGCGGAAGAACCCGCAAGCGTTCAGCTACGACGGCGTGCTCTCACAGGGCAACGGCGTCGCGACCATCGTCGAGGACGCGAGCCAGCACGCCGACCTCCTCCGGCGGCTCCTCAACGTCCCCGACGAGCGGCGGGTAAAGCTCGATAAGGGGATCGGAATGGATCTCGACACCCAGCTCATCGTCATCTCGAACCCCGACCTCGACGCCGAACTCGACCGCCATGCCGAGCGCGAAGGGGCGGACCCCCTGAAAGCGCTGAAACGCCGTCTCACTCGCCACGAGTTCCGCTACCTCACGAACCGGCGGCTGGAGGCAGAGCTGTTGCGCCGCGAGGTCGGCGGCCCGCGAGGCGTACCGACGGTCGACGGGATCGAGGACGACGAGCCGATCGATACCGGCGAAAATCCCGCGAGGGACCCCGCGAGCGAGCCCAGTGCCGCGTCCCTTACGATCGGCGTCCGCGACGGCGACAAAGGGATCACGGAGCGCGAACTCGCTCCCCACGCGGTCGGAGCGGCCGCGCTGTACGCGGTCGTCACGCGGCTCGACACCGACGACCTGCCGGCGGGGATCGACCTCGTCGAGAAGGCCGAGCTGTACGAAAACGGTGAGATACGGCGCGAGCGGAGCGGCGAGGAACAGCGGATCACCGTCGACGACATCGAGTTCGGCGACGGAGATGGCCGGAACGGGATCCCGGTCACCTACGTCCGCGATATCGTCGCGGAGCTGCTCGGGTCTGACGCCGACCGCAGCCACCCTGAACTACCGGTCGAGCGGGTGATCACGCCGACGGACGTGCTCGACGCGATGGCCGAGGCACTCTCCGACGCGCCGGTGTTCTCGCGGACGGAGGTCGCGGAGTTCGAGAGCCGGAAGGCGCCCGTGGCCGAGCGCGTACGCGAGCGCCAGCGAGCGGATGTGGTCGACGCGATCCTCGCGGAGGAGACCGTCCCGGAGGCGACCGTGGCCGAGTACGTCGAGCACGTGTACGCGTGGGACGCCGAGGTGCCCGTCGAGACCGAGCGCGGCCCGGAGGAGCCGGACGCGCTCGCGATGAAGGTGTTCGAGACGGAGACGCTCGGCCGGTTCGACGAGAGCGACTACCGCGGGACCGACCCCACCGAGCCGGTCGGGACGTTCCGGCGCGAGCGGGTGATACGCGCACTCACCCGGTACGCGTGGCGGAACCGCGGCGACGCGTTCAGCGTCGGCGACGCCGACCTCGGCGAGATCCCGGAGCTGAAGGCGGTGTTGGAGTCGAACGACCTCGCGGACGTGAAACGACGATTCCCGGACCTCGACCCTGCCGAGTGGGCCGATCCGCCGGCCGACACCGAGACGGAACGGACGAAGGCGACGACGATAGCGCGGCTCGTCGACCGGGGGTACAGCCCCGCGTCCGCCGAGTTGACGAGCCGCGCCGTGATGCGGAACGTTCGCGACGAGTGGACGAGCCTGACCGCCGACGGCAACACGGCGAGCGAGGCCACCCCAGATCGTCCGATAGAGGACCGAAGCGGCCGAAACGGGGGTGGTCGGACGTGGGACTGACCGAGGACCGCGAGCGGTTCCGCGAGGTGGGTGAGAAGCGCCGCGAGGATCTCGCGGAGTTCATCAGCCACGGCGATCTGGGCGGCTCCGACCCCGACCGAGTTCGTATCCCGGTGAAGATCGTCGATCTCCCCGAGTTCAAGTACGACCGCCGCGAGGCCGGCGGCGTCGGGCAGGGGGAGAGCGGACAGCCCCAGCCCGGCCAGCCGGTCGAACCAAAGTCCGACGGCGATGAGGAGGGGGACCCGGGCGAGGAAGGCGGCGAGCACGAGTACTACGAGATGGACCCGGAGGAGTTCGCGCGCGAGCTCGACGAGGAGCTGGGACTCGACCTCGAACCGAAGGGGAAACGAGTCGTTGAGGAGATGGAAGGCGATTACACCGACACTGCCCGCGCCGGCCCGCGGGGGACCCTCGACGTCGACGAGTTCTTCAAGCGCGGGCTGAAGCGCCACCTCGCGACCGACTTCGACGAGGATTACGTCCGCGAAGGACTCCACGTCGCCGGCGCGGACGTCGACGACGTGTTCGCATGGGCGCGCAACCAAGGGATTCCCGTCTCGCGGGCGTGGATCGCCGACGCGGCTGCGACCGCGGCGGACGAGCACGGCGAGCCCGTCGAAGCGCTCGACCGGTGGGTGAGCTTCGACGCGCTCGACGAGGATATCGACCGCGAGCCCGCCACTCATCGGATTCGCCGGGAGGGGCTCGACAGCGTCCCCTTCCGCCGAGAAGACGAGCGCTTCCGTCATCCCGAGGTGATCGAGAAGCGCGAGCGCAACGTCGTCGTGGTGAACGTCCGTGACGTGTCCGGCTCGATGCGCGAGACGAAACGCGAGCTGGTCGAGCGGGTGTTCACCCCGATGGACTGGTACCTGACCGGGAAGTACGACGCCGCGGAGTTCCGCTACGTCGTCCACGATGCAGAAGCGTGGGAGGTCGACCGCGGCGAGTTCTTCGGGATCCAGGTCGGGCGGAGGCACCCGGATCTCCAGCGCCTACGAGCTGGTCGCGGAGATCCTCGAAGAGTACCCCTACAGCGAGTGGAACCGCTACGTGTTCGCCGCCGGCGACTCCGAGAACGCCGGCAGCGACACGACCGAGTCGGTGATGCCGCTGATGGAGTCGATCGACGCCAACCTCCACGCGTACGTGGAGACGCAGCCGGGCGGCGCCGCGCCGAACGCCCGTCACGCCGACGAGGTGGAAGAGGCGCTCGGCAACACGGGCAACATCGCCGTCGCCCGCGTCTCGGAGCCGGGCGACGTCACCGACGCCATCTACGAGATCCTCAGTACCGAAGCCGAAGGCGACGGCGCCGCGACCGCCGGCGAGGCGGCAAGCGGGCTGACCGACGGAGGTGAGCGCCGATGAGGGACGAGCGAGTCGAAGCGAAACGCGAGGCGGAGTCGCTCGGAGTACCGGCGGCGGAAGCGCGCGCGCTCGCCGAACGGCTCGGGCTGGAGCCGTACCCGGTGCGGTACTGGATCGTCGACCACGACGAGATGAACGAACTGATCGCGTACGGCGGCTTCCAGCGGCGGTACCCCCACTGGCGGTGGGGAATGAACTACGAGCGGCAGTCGAAGTTGGATCGCCACGGGCTCGGGAAGGCGTTCGAGATCGTCAACAACGACGATCCGAGCCACGCGTTTCTCCAGGAGTCGAACTCGCCCGCCGACCAGAAGGCGGTGATAACCCACGTCGAGGCCCACGCGGACTTCTTCGCGAACAACCGGTGGTTCGGCCTGTACGCCGACCGCGGCAAGGGCGGACCGAACGCCGCGGCGCGGCTGGAGCGCAACGCCGACCGGATCGCGGCGATCGCCGATCGTCCGGAGGTCGACCGCGACGAGGTCGAGCGCCTGATCGACGCTGTGAGCGCGCTGGAGGACACGATCGACCAGCACAGCCCGGCCGACGCCGCGCGGTCGGTCGACGAACCGGGAGTCGACGAGGACGTGAACGGCCCTGACGACGATCCGCTCGCGGCGATCGAAGAGCGGATCGCGGAGCTGGACCTCTCCGAAGAGGTGCGTCGTGACGTGTTCGATGACGAGTGGCTCGAAGCCAGAGGCGAGGGCGTCGAGCCGGAGGAGCCGCGCCCGGACGTGCTCGCGTTCCTGCGTGATTACGGGAAGCGGTACGACCCGGAGAGCGGAAAGGCGGTCGACCGCGAGCCGTGGGAGACGACCGTCATCGACGCGCTTCGCGAGGAGGCGTACTACTTCGCGGGCCAGAAGTCGACGAAGGTGATGAACGAGGGGTGGGCAACATATTGGGAGTCAGTCATGATGGGTGGCGAGGGGTTCGCCGATCCCGACGAGTTCCTCACGTACGCCGACCACATGTCCCGGGTGCTCGGATCGCCCGGGCTCAACCCCTACAAGCTCGGGTTCGAGCTGTGGACCCACGTGGAGTTGCGGGCCGCCCGTCGCGACGTGATCGACAAGCTGCTTCGGATCGAGGGAGTGACGCCAGAGAATTTCCACTCGCGGATCGACCTCGATGAGGTCGCCGCAGCGCTCGAACCTCATCCCGCGATCGCGGGGGCGGGACCGGCGACGCTCGACGAACTGGCNGNGCTCGCCGCCGACCGCGACCCGCGTGTCGACGCCGAGGCGGTCGACCGGGCGCTGTCGGCGCGGGACGGAGAGAGTCCGGGAACCGACAGCGACGCTGGCCCCGACTCCGGCCCGGACATCGAGCGCTACCCGTGGAAGCTGCTCACGCGCGAGGGCCTCGCGGAGCGACACTACGTCCTCTCGCGGCCGGAGCATCGGAACTCTCTCCGGAACGTCTCGCGGGAGACGTTAACCGAGCAAGCGCGGTACATGTTCGACGTCGATCGATATGCGACGGTCGACGAGGCGCTCGCCGACGTGGATCGTGCGACGGGCTGGGACCGGATGCTCGAAGTCCGCGAGAGCCACAACGACGTAACGTTCATCGACGCGTTCCTCACCGACGAGTTCGTGCGCGAGGGGAACTACTTCACCTACGAGTACAGTCGGGCGACCGAACAGCACCGCGTCGCCAGCGTCGACGCCGACGACGTGCGGAAGAAGCTTCTGTTGCGGTTCACGAACTTCGGGAAGCCCACGGTCGTCGTACTCGACGGCAACTTCCGGAACCGAGGCGAACTCCTCTTGGGCCACCGGTACAACGGGGTCGCTCTCGACGAGGAATCGGCGAGAGAGACGCTGAAGCGCGTCTTCGAGCTGTGGGGGCGGCCGGCGAACCTCGCGACGATCCGCGTCGAGTACTCCGACGAGGCGATCCGCCGCGCCATGCGGCGGGGCACCGAACCGGAGGGAAAAGAGGTCGGCGTGCGCTTCCAGTACGACGGCGGCGAGGTGACCGAACACGACCTCGATCCGGAGATCAAAGCGCGGATCGCGGCCGACGAGATCGACTACGACACGAAACCCGACGACTGGCTGGCGTGATCGGAGGACCGGACGGTTCCCGACACGAACTACCGCGGACCTACGTCAGGTTCGCGACCATCTCGGAGACGGACGCCGTCTCCTCCTCGTTGATCCCGTGACCCATCCCCTCGTAGATCCGGGTCTCGACATTGCCACCGAGCGCCGCAAGCACGTCGGCCGTCTCGTGGACCCGCTCTTCGGGGATGTGCGGGTCGACATCACTGCACCCGAGAAACGCCGGCGTTCCCGCGAGCGCGTCGGCGGGGTCCCCGTCGACCGCGGCCGCCGCGTGGGAGACGTAATCGTCGAGATCGATCGACTCGCCGATCAGCCCGCCGCTCAGTGCCGCGAGCCCACCGTATTGCGACGGATTTCGCGCAACGAACTCGCTCGCGAGACAGGCGCCCTGCGAGAAGCCACCAACGAGGACGCACTCGGCCGGAATCCCTGCGTCCGTCGCGGTCTCGACTGCGCGGCCGATGGCACGCAGACCGGAACTCCGGCCGGGTTCGTTGTCCGCGACCGGAGCGAGGAAGGAGTTCGGGTACCACGTGTTCGCCGCCGCCTGCGGCGCGAGTAGTGAGAGACCGGAGGTCTCTCTGACAGCCGGCGGCGAAGCCGCCGGCGAGAGCGCGATATCGTAGTCGCCTGCGACCTCCGTCCCGAACTCGACGATGCTCCGCGCGGTCGCGCCACGACCGTGGACGAGGACGACGGCGGCGTCCGCCGCCTCGATGTCGGTGCCGGCGGTCACCAGCTCCTCGTCGGCGTGCGGGTCGTCGCCCGTATGCAGGGGTCCGCGGCTCATACGCCGACGCCCGCGTCGGCATCCGGCAGATCGTACTTGTTCACCGGGAGCCCGAGCTCCTCCAAGGCGGCCTCCATGTGACGATCCTTCGCGAAGTCGGCACCGTCCTCCTCACGGAGCCGCTGGGCAGTCGCGAGCACCTCGCCCTTGCGATCGTCCGGGATCTCGTACTTGTCCGACGAGAGTTCGATGACGAGGCCGTTGTTGTCCTGCGTGTAGATCGAGTGGAAGATCCCTCGATCGAACACGTTGTACCCTTTCCCAGCATCCTCCAGCGCCGACATGATATCTTCGTACTCGTCGGGATCGACGCTGAAACAGAGGTGGTGGACTGCGCCGGTGCCGGCGCGCTGGCCACGAGCCGAGGGGCGGTCGTCGCTCACGAAGAACGTCAGGATTCGCCCGTCACCGGTGTCGAAGAATAGGTGCGTCTGCGAGGGGTCGTCGAGATTGGGCTGGCGGAGGACGAGCGGCATGCCAAGTAGGTCGCGGTAGAACGCGATCGTGTCGGCCTCGTTGCTTCCCCAAACGGTAACGTGGTCGGTTCCGGTGGTATGGAACGGTGCGTCCGGACGCTCCGGCGTGACGGGAGCCGGGATGTCGTCGCTCATACTACCGGTACGAAGCGGATACGTATAAAAGCGAAAGTGACCGCCGGGCCACCTGCTGACATCGGTGTTATCCGGTCAGAACATTCGATTCACTGAAAGCGGACGCGAACGCCGTGCCCGAAGCGGCGTCGGCACCGAAGCGAACCGCTTAATCCGGACAGAACGAACCGGAAGGCATGGAGATACTGCTTCACTCCGGACTCGAACACCCGAACACCCTGTGGATCGCGGCCGCCGCAGTCATCTCGTTCGTACTCGGCGTCGTTTCGACCACGTACGGACGCCGGATCGCGGCCCCGTTTCGGGACTCCACCGAGGAGTGATCACGACCGCTCGATCCGGCTTGCAAGCCGCTGAACCCCGCGACTAGGGTCGCTGCCAGATAGGCGGCGCAACACCGAGAGCCCGAACGACGATCGGATACCCGAACGCGACGACGAACACGAGGAGCATCGACGCCAGAAACGAAAGCGATCCGACGACGCGCTCGACGATCGCCAACACGACGAACATCACGACGAACATCACGCCCCAATGAGGGGCGAGTTGGCGAATTTTCTCCGCGGTGTCAGTCATACATCCCGTGATGAGTCCGACAAATATAGGTTGTCGGTCGCTGCCGTGAACTCCGAGGCGACACGGAAGCATCTCGAAAACGGGAACGCGAATCGAACGGAAACGCGAACCGAGAGAGCCGATCGAAATCGGAGATCAGTACCGCGAGGGAATAAACGCCGCCGAGAGCAGGAGAACGATCGAGAACAGCGCGAGGATCACCACGCGCGTCAGTCCGGAGTTGTACTGTTCAAACTGCTCGATCTCCGCGACCTGTGCATCGTACCCCTCGATATCGCTCGACAGGTGGAGGGTCGAGGAGTCGGCGAAGTGCGCGACGAGGTCCGTCTCGACGAGCGTGACGATCCCCTCGTCCTGAACCTCGATCGACTCCGTCTCCGTGGCCTCCCAGACGAGCACCGCTTGGTCCGCCGTGACGTTGTCAACGGTCGCGGTCTGACTACTGTACTCAAGGGTGCCACCCGTAGCGTACGAGCGCTCCTCGGGGGCCGGGAAGTACTCCCCGACCGGGATGAGACTCGACTCGCCGTCCTCGGTGACGACGACGTACTCGCCGTCGTCGCGCTGGACGGTCTCGTTGTCGGCCTGCGGATCAGCTTCGAGGATCGCCTGTCGGTCGGGTACCTCAACGAGCGTGAATTCGCTCGGATCCTCACCCGTGATCTCCACGCGCCACTCCCGCTCGTTGAACTGAACCGTCGACCCGTTCGCCCAGGCCTCGGACTGTTCCACGGTCATGTTGCGCTCGATCGTCGCCACGAGCGAGGTCCCGCCACCACCGCCACCGTGACCACCACCGCCGCTCTCCTCAACTTCGGTGATCTCGACGACGTACTCCTGGCCCTCGACCTCGATCGTCTCACCGTCCGAGACCTCGTAGTCAGGGTTTTCGAAGCCGATCTCCGGGCTATCGGCCGTCACAGTGAGCACACCGGCCACGCCCGCGACGAGAACGAAGAGCGCAGCGTACACGGCCACAGCGCGTCGTTGCATAGTTCCAGCATGGGTCACCCGGTGTATAACGGTTACTAAGCCGCGCTCTCGAAACGCGAAATAGAGCCGAAGCGAAGCGTCGATCGCCTTGGGACGGCGATACCGCGCCCGCCAGCGAGGGTCCAGTCGGCGGCAGACGGTACAGCCCCGGGAAGCAGCACAAGCAGACATGGATATCAGACAATCGAACCTGATCCGAGACAATGAATATTTCACGAAATTCGTCGATCAGCCGAAATACGCGCGCTGAGGATCGCTCTCTGCAACAGTACTTTAATTGCGCGCCGCAGAACACGGGCAATGACGGATTCCGATAGAGCGACACCACCAGAGGTCCTCGACAGCAAGCGCGACGCAACGCGATATCAGGTTTTGGTAGAGATCGCCGCCCGGCAACCCGCAGTGAGCCAAACAGAGATTGCCGAAGCGATCGGCGTAACGTCGCAGGCCGTCAGTGATTACGTGAGGGACCTCGTGGAGCACGAATACGTCGAGAAGGAAGGTCGAGGACGGTATACGGTAACAAAGGAAGGCGTCGACTGGCTGATCTCCAGAACCGACAGTTTGGAGGCATACCTCAACCGCGTCAGCTCCGACGTGCTTGGCAGCGTCGACGTCGACGCCGCGATCGCGATGGACGACATCGCCGAGGGAAGCGACGTGGGCCTGCTCATGCGTAACGGCGTCCTCCATGCGAACCCCGCAGGCGGGACAGCAACGGCGGTCACCGTCACCGCTGCCGCAGCGGGCGAAGCCGTCGGTGTCGCCGATTTCGAGGGCGTAGTTGATTACGAGACCGGATACGTCACAGTGCTCCCCGTTCCAGCCGTCACAGACGCGGCATCGGTCGCCCCCGACGTGCTCACAGCGACCCGCCCGTCCGAGAGCTTGCTCGCCGTCGCCGGTACCGAAGCGTACGCGCTCGCCGCGCGGGCGGACGCACACCCGGATATCCGGTTCGGAACGGTCGACGCCGTCGCCGAAGCCGCAGTGCGCGGCATGAACGTACTACTAATCGTTACGGCCGACCAGCTACCGAAACACACCGCGCGGCTCCGCGACGAGAACATCCCGCACGAAGTGCTCGACGCGGGCGACTTCTGAGACGAAGACAACAAGAAGCCGACCACCCGTGTCGCCGAGCGAGCCGCTCTCGGAGTTGAAACGAGAGCCAAGGGCCGGATTTGAACCGGCGTTGGGCGGCTCTGCAGGCCGCTGCGTCTGACCAGACTCTGCCACCTTGGCGCCTATCGGACGTACCGCAGTCGAGCGTTTAAGCCTAGCGGTCGCGTGTGAAACACAGCGCCGCCGCTCTCTATACATGAAAAAAGCCCACGGACGTAGTGTCCGTGGGCGAAATTGCGAGTGGGAGTATTCTCCCGTATGAATGGTAGGCGGCGAACCGCGGTTCCCAGAGGATCGCTCACTCCAGTACTTCCCGGTACGCTGGTGGGCTTAACTTCCGTGTTCGGAATGGGTACGGGTGTTGCTCCACCGCTATGGCCGCCTTTACGCCGACTCTCGGAATTGAACCGAGACTCTCTCCACGCTTTCGCGGAGAGAGACGCCTGTGTCGGTGGTTCTTCCGACCGTGTATATGTGCGATCCAGTTACCGCCTGAACTCATACGACCTGTGGTGTCAGTGCCGTATGACTGTGGCTTCGGTCTGTTAGTGCTCGTGGACTCAACACCTCGTTGCCTCGGTGCGTACATCCCGAGTCTATCGAACTCGTCTTCTACGAGTGACCTCATCGGTACTTCTTTTCCATGTGGGTTTCGAGCTTAGATGCGTTCAGCTCTTACCCCGTGTCGCGTGGCTACCCGGCATTGCGTTCTCACACAACCGGTACACCAGTGGCGACCAAACGTAGTTCCTCTCGTACTATACGTTTGTTCACGTCAAGTACCTTGACACCCCCAATAGATAGCAGCCGACCTGTCTCACGACGGTCTAAACCCAGCTCACGACCTCCTTTAATAGGCGAACAACCTCACCCTTGCCCGCTTCTGCACGGGCAGGATGGAGGGAACCGACATCGAGGTAGCAAGCCACCCGGTCGATATGTGCTCTTGCGGGTGACGACTCTGTTATCCCTAAGGTAGCTTTTCTGTCATCTACGGGCCCCATTCCGGAGCCTCGTAGGTTCGCTAGACCACGCTTTCGCGTCAGCGTCACTCGTTGGGAATGACACTGTCAGACCATCTTGTGCTCTTGCGCTCTTCGCCGGATTNCCGACCCGGCTGAGATGATCTTCGGGCGCGCTCGATATCTTTTCGAGCGCGTACCGCCCCAGTCAAACTGCCCGGCTACCGGTGTACTCCTCCCGGAGTGAGAGTCGCAGTCACCGACGGGTAGTATTTCAATGTTGTCTCGGTGGCCCGCTGGCGCGGGTACCTGTGTAATGACTCCTACCTATGCTGCACATCGGCGACCACGTCTCAGCGACAGCCTGCAGTAAAGCTCTATAGGGTCTTCGCTTCCCCTTGGGGGTCTCCAGACTCCGCACTGGAACGTACAGTTCACCGGGTCCAACGTTGGGACAGTGGCGCTCTCGTTTATCCATTCATGCAAGCCGCTACTGAAGCGGCAAGGTACTACGCTACCTTAAGAGGGTCATAGTTACCCCCGCCGTTGACGGGTCCTTCGTCCTCTTGTACGAGGTGTTCAGATACCCGCACTGGGCAGGATTCAGTGACCGTACGAGTCCTTGCGGATTTGCGGTCACCTGTGTTGTTATTAGACAGTCGGAGCGCCCGAGTCACTGCGACCTGCTCCGTCGAGAGCAGGCATCCCTTCTTCCGAAGGTACGGGACTAACTTGCCGAATTCCCTAACGTCGGTTCTCCCGACAGGCCTTGGCTTGCGCTGCCAGAGCACCTGTGTCGGATCTTGGTACGGACATCGTGCTTGTCTTTTCACGGGCCCTATGTACGGCTGACTTGCGCTATCTCGCGTTTCGCTCGCTTCGTGCCGTGACGGCTTCCACGAGTTTCCACGATTNGACCGGGCGAAAGCCCGGCTCAGCGTTCCACACGGCGTCGACGTTTACTGCACGATGGCACTGGAATCTTAACCAGTTTCCCGTTGATGCAGTCGAGTTACGGTGCATCTTAGGACCGGCTGACCCTCGGCTGAGTGGCAGTGCCGAGGAACCCTTGCTCTTCAGGCCGTCGAGGTTCTCACCCGACTATCGCTGCTACTGTGACCAGGATTGTCGTTTCTGAACGGTCCACACGAGTTCTCACCCGTGCTTCCATCCGAACAGAACGCCAACCTACGCGGTTGCCCCTGTCAAGGGCACGGCCAGGTCTCGGTGGTAGATTTGAGCCCCGATCATTTTGGGCGCCTCAAACCTCGGCCGGTAAGCTGTTACGCTTTTCTTAGAGGGTAGCTGCTTCTAAGCTCACCTCCCGGCTGTTTAGGGCTTGAGACCACCTTCGAATCGCACTTAATCTACACTTTGGGACCTTAACCCGGCTCTGGGTTGTTCCCCTCACGGTACACAGGCTTACCCCGCGCACCGGACTCCCATCGTCTACAACGCCTGCGGGTTTGGAGTTCGACAGGATGGCCGACTCCTCTCGGAGGCGGGTCATCCAATCGGTAGCTCTACCCCGCGGGCTATCTCGGATGAGGTCATGCTTCGACATGTTTCGGTTGGAACCAGCTGTTGCCAGGCTCGATGGGCCTTTCACCCCTATGCACAGATCACGAGAGGATATTGTAGAATACCAACTCTAACGGGCCTCCACGTGGCTTTCGCCACGCTTCACCCTGCCTGTGTATAGATCGCCTGGTTTCGGGTCGCACCCAATTGACTCCCCGCGCTTGAACACGGTGGCCCTCGCACGAATGTGCTGCGGCCGTATCGGTTTCCCTACGCCTTCCCCGGTTCACGGGTTAGACTCGCCAATCAAGTGCACTCCCTGGGTCGTTTTTCAAAACGCACGACACGACGCCGGCTCGACTCTCTTCCTACTGGAGGATCGCTCCTCGGTCGTTTTGAGAATCGCCTTGTACGCCCTGTCGCTCGATCGCCAACTGATTTCAGGCCCTATTGCACCGCCCTTCTCGGGGTGCTTTTCAGCGTTCGCTCACGCTACTTGTTCGCTATCGGTCTCGAGGAGTGTTTAGCCTTCTCAGGGGATGCCTGAGTCGTTCACAGAGGATATCCGACCCCTGCTACTCTGGTATTGACGCCTTCTGTACTGNCTCATCTTACGGGGTTGTCACCCTGTNTCACGCTCCATTCCAGGAGACTTCAGATGAAATGTCGAGAATTGATTGTCAACCCGAACACCACATTGGTCCGAAGACCTTCGGTTTGGGCTGTGTCGCGTTCACTCGCGGTTACTGACGACATCGCTATTGCGTTCTTTTCCTTCCCTTACTGAGATGTTTCAATTCAGGGAGTTCCCTATTGCGCGTGGCAATTGTAAACGGATTCCGATTCGGATATCTCATGTTCTTCCCCTCCATGCGGGTCCCATGAGCTTTTCGCAGCTTGGCACGTCCTTCATCGGCTCTCGAGCCGAGCCATTCACCAGCTGGCACAGTAGCCAGTAGTGTGTCAGTCGATTCAATAAAGAACCGCTGACGGTGTCAAGTGACTAAATGTCACCCGACTGTATATGGTTCACTGACGTTCCACGAACTCGTATGAGTTCAGTGGACGTCTGGATCGCACGTATACACGGTCGTCATTGGATCACGTCCAGGCAGGAGCGTGTCCATCGAACCCTTCCCATCCGCGGTTTCCCGGGATGGTGCATCGGTCGTCGTCTACTCGATCCGAGTCGCGTCTCCCACTTAAGGGGACGGATTCGGACCGAGGCTGACATGGACTCACTGGGATTCGAACCCAGGGCATCCTCCTTGCAAAGGAGGCACTCTACCGCTGAGCTATGAGCCCACCTTCCCACGCGGGAAGGATGTATCTCCGTTTGTGTGAACCGTGGTAGTTCGTCGGTGTCCAGGCCGGCGGATAGTCGGACACAGACCATGCATGAATAGTGACCGTCTGGTGACGGTCGAAAGGTGAGCTCGCCCAGAAGGCGAGTCTCGGGTCGGTGGAGGTGATCCAGCCGCAGATTCCCCTACGGCTACCTTGTTACGACTTAAGCCCCCTTGCGAAGCCCAGATTCGACTCGTGTAACGAGCCTCATCCGGACCTCACTCGGGTGCTTTGACGGGCGGTGTGTGCAAGGAGCAGGGACGTATTCACCGCGCGCTTATGACACGCGATTACTACCGAATCCAGCTTCATGTGGGCGAGTTGCAGCCCACAATCCGAACTACGATCGAGTTTCTGAGATTACCGTCTCCTTTCGGAGTTGGAACCCTTTGTCTCGACCATTGTAGCCCGCGTGTTGCCCAGCGCATTCGGGGCATACTGACCTACCGTTGCCCGTTCCTTCCTCCGTGTTGGCCACGGCGGTCTCCCTACTGTCCCCAGCCACTTCGCAGTGCTGCTGGCAAGTAAGGATGCGGGTCTCGCTCGTTGCCTGACTTAACAGGACGCCTCACGGTACGAGCTGACGGCGGCCATGCACCTCCTCTCTGAAACTCGGATAAGGTCATCAACCTGATCGTCATTATTACAGTCGACGCTGGTGAGATGTCCGGCGTTGAGTCCAATTAAACCGCAGGCTCCTCCGGTTGTAGTGCTCCCCCGCCAATTCCTTTAAGTTTCATCCTTGCGGACGTACTTCCCAGGCGGTCTGTTTAGCGGCTTCCCTACGGCACAGCACCCACTCGTAGTGGGAGCCACACCTAACAGACATTGTTTACGGCCAGGACTACCCGGGTATCTAATCCGGTTCGAGACCCTGGCTTTCGTCCCTCACTGTCGGATCCGTCCTCGCGACGTGCTTTCGCCATCGGTGGTCCGTCCAGGATTACAGGATTTCACTCCTACCCCGGACGTACCCGTCGCGCCTTCCGGTCCCAAGCCACGCAGTTTCTACCGGACGCCCACCCGTTGAGCGGGTGGATTTTCCGATAGACTTGCGCGGCCAGCTACGGACGCTTTAGGCCCAATAAGATCGGCCATCACTCGGGCTGCCGGTATTACCGCGGCGGCTGGCACCGGTCTTGCCCAGCCCTTATTCGTACACCTCCCTACGGTGTACAAAAGCGTAGGCTCTATGCCTACGCACTTGGGATTCCCTTATCGCACTGGCGTGCAGTGTAAAGGTTTCGCGCCTGCTGCGCCCCGTAGGGCCCGGAATCTTGTCTCAGATTCCGTCTCCAGGTTCTCACTCTCATGACCCGTACCGATTATTGGCACGGTGGGCCGTTACCCCACCGTCTACCTAATCGGCCGCAGCCACATCCTTCGGCGCCGGAGCTTTTGGCACAATCCTCATTCCAGGTGGATTGTGGTATGCACTATTAACCTCAGTTTCCCGAGGGTATCGTGCTCCGAAGGGTAGTTTGGCCACGTGTTACTGAGCTATTCGCCACGAGTCTGAACTCGTGCGACTAGCATGGCTAAATCGAATCCCAATAGCAATGGCCTCCGGCAGGATCAACCGGAATGTATAACCTCCGAGCCTGATTCCCGGCTCAGAGGGGTGTTGGCGGGTTTTGACTTGCGATAAGTCAAAACACCATTGCATGGTCTATGTGGTGTCCGGTCCACCCAGCGACCTGGATGACACCGAACTACCACGGCTCACATCAGATTTCCTCTTACGCCGGAGCGCAGGGGGCGAAATCCTCATTCAGGTGAGTCGAATAAACCGACTCTGCGAAACCGGGACGAATTGAACGTCCCGAGTCCGCGGTGCGTTCTTCGCGTTTTAACCGAACG
>Ga0065697_1000499_pt1 | contig 21480 bp, 22 predicted proteins | sample AntLakMe24m_08um_FD_59086 | JGI IMG/M metagenome (GOLD analysis project Ga0065697, IMG submission 59086) | Hypersaline microbial communities from Antarctic Deep Lake - 24m 0.8um v2 (version 3) | ecosystem: Environmental > Aquatic > Non-marine Saline and Alkaline > Hypersaline | place: Deep Lake... | reverse complement strand
CAGTGCAGCGAACGCAAGGTACGGGTTACACGACGGATCGGGGAAGCGGGCCTCGATACGCGAGGCAGCCGGAATGCGTGCGGCCGGCTTCCGGATGAGCGCCGAGCGGTTGCGGTCCGACCAGGCGACGTAGACAGGAGCCTCGTAGCCGGGCACGAGACGTTTGTAGCTGTTGACCGTTGGGTCGGTGACAGCACAGATCGCCTGTGCGTGGTCGAGGACACCGGCGAGGAACGAGTGAGCGGTCTCGCTCAGGTCGAACTCGTCGCTGCTGTCGTGGAAGGCGTTCTCGCCGTCCTCGAACAGCGAGATGTGGGTGTGCATCCCCGAGCCGTTGATTCGCGGGACCGGCTTGGGCATGAACGTCGCATGCAGGTCGTGCTGTGCGGCGACCGCACGGACGACCGTTCGGAACGTTGCCACGTTGTCGGCGGTGGTCAGCGCGTCGTCGTACTCGAAGTTGATCTCATACTGGCCCTCGGCGACCTCGTGGTGGCTGGCTTCGATCTCGAAGCCCATGTCTTCGAGCGCGAAGATGATGTCACGCCGGACGTCGCTTGCGAGGTCCTTCGGTGCGAGGTCGAAGTAGCCACCCTGGTCGGCGAACTCGGTGGTTGCGTAGCCGTCTTCGTCGTGTTTGAACAGGAAGAACTCCGGTTCTGGGGCGACGTTGACGTCATACCCATGTTCTTCTGCACGGTCGATGGCCTGCTGGAGCACATAGCGTGGGTCACCCTCGAAGGGCTCGCCAGTAGAGGTGTTGATGATGTCACAGATGAGGCGCGCCGAGCTAGTTTCTTCCTTCTGTCTCCACGGGAGCACGGCGAAGGTATCCGGATCAGGCTTCAGCCGCATATCGGACTCCTGGATGCGCACAAAGCCCTCGATCGAGGAACCGTCGAAGTAGATCCCGTCAGTGAAAGCTTTCTCAGCCTGCCGAGCAGGAACTGAAACGTTCTTTACAACACCGAGGATATCCGTGAACTGTAGTCGAAGGAAGTCGATTCCTTTTTCTTCGATTTCGTCAATAACTGCCTGTTCCTTTTCGGTCAATCCACCATCAGTGGCAACGTTTTCTTCCGTCATGTTATGGACACTTGGATCATTCGCTGCCAGTATAAAGATCTTGTCGCTTAGTGCAATTACGCCGCGCAAACTGAGAAATTGGATATTCGTAAAATTCTAATGCCCCCGGTGAGTGGACAACTGTAATGACGTACGAAAACTTGGACGCCAAGTTGATCAATGCATTACTCGGAAACGGTCGGGCCAGTCTGCGAAGCCTCGGTGAGGAACTCGACGTTTCCGTCACCACGGTCTCGAACCACCTACGGGATCTCGAAGCCGAGGGTGTCATCAACGGCTATACGCCGATCGTCGACTACGACGCGCTGGGCTACGACGTCACCGCCGTCATCCAGCTCAAAGTCGAGGGCAGTTCGTTGCCCGAGATCACCGACCGCTTGCGCCAGCAGAAACAGATGGTCAGCGTCTACGAGGTCACCGGCGACTACGACATCATCGCTATCGGGAAGTTCACCGACACGGATGGGATGAACAGCCAGATCAAGGAGCTACTGACCGATGTCGACATCCGAGAGTCCAACACGAGCGTCGTGCTCAACGCGGTGACCGAAAACGAACAGTTCGAACTCGATCTCAACGAGGAGTAGGTAGCGGCTACGTCCGGTTATAGGGATCCTACTCTCACACCACGTCGGACAGCCGCACAGCGACCTGTCGAGTGGGCACCCGCCGACTGCGGTGGCAGTTGTCTCTGGTCGGGGAGTGTGCTGGCGGGAGGCGGTACCGACCGGCGTGCGTGTTGTATCAGTATTTCTTTTAGTCTATAGTGACTGTCACAGGTATGCAGATTTCCGGGATCGTCACGCGGTTGGAGTCGGTGTTGGGGGAGTTCGTCTCGCCGGAGGTACGGCTCGGTGTCAGTGTTGTCAGTCATGGTGGTCGCCTTCGGGGCAGCCGGGTTGGTTATTCCGAAGCTCGTCACGCGAGCCCAGCGGCTGACAGCCGACTGGACCCGGCGGAAGTTCGGTGATCGGGTCGCCAAGATCGTCGAACTGATCGAGGACGTGGTGCCGGTGTCGCTGATCGTCACGGTGCTAGTCAGGCTGGTCCAGTTCCTGCTGTTCGTCGGGTCGGTGGTCGCACTGCTCATTGTCTGGGGGCTCGTCGACGTGGCGTGGGGACTGGTCGGGCTCCTGGAGACGGCGCTTCCGGTCGTCACCAAACTCCTGGTTACCGGCGGGCTGGTCATCGCCGCCGGGTTAGTCAACAATCTCCTCCAGGACATGATCAGCGATTTCACGACCGACACCAGCCACATCTCCGCCCACCAGGAACAGATCCTCACGCGGGTCGGGCAGGTCGCACTGCTGGTGGCGCTGCTAGTCGGCGTGCTCAGTGTCTGGAACATCCAGATCGGTGGCGTCCTCGTCGGCGCGGGATTCCTCGGGATCGTCGTCGGGATGGCCGCCCGCCAGACGCTGGGGTCGCTGATCGCGGGGTTCGTCCTCATGTTCTCTCGGCCCTTCGAGATCGGCGACTGGGTCGAAGTCGGCGACAATCAGGGGATCGTCACCAAGATCACGATCATGAACACCCACCTGCGGAACTTCGACGGCGAACACGTCGTGATCCCGAACGATAACGTCGGCGAGCAGGCAGTGATCAATCGGAGCCGTGACGGCAAACTCCGGGTCCACGTCGAGGTCGGTGTCGACTACGAGGCCGACCCCACCCGCGCGGCCGAGATCGCCCGCGAAGCCGTCGAGGAGGCGAGTTTCGTCGACGGCAACCCTCAACCACAGGTGTTCCCCGTGGAGTTTGGCGGCTCCTCTGTCAACCTCGATGTTCGGTTCTGGATCTCGCCGCCGACCCCCCAGAAACGCTGGCGGGCGACCGCCGAGGTGATCGAGGTCGTCAAACAACGGTTCGACACCGAGTCGATCGCCATCCCGTTCCCCCAGCGCACCGTCGGCTACCGAACCGTCGACGACGATTCGGTGGTCGATCGGGAGGCAAGTATGGGATCGGTCGAGTCGACTGACTGAATTAGATGGCATCGAAAACAGCGATAGACGCCGCAAACGACCCCGTTTGAGCCGAGAAATCCGAACGCTCAAGTGCCGTTTTCCGTAAGTGAGGCTATGGATGTCGACGACGCCAAACGCCGCTTTTCGCGTGCGTCGTGGGCGAACGTCCTCGGTAACGCGGTCAAAATCGTCGCCGAGGGGGCCGCCGGACTCGCTTTTGGCTCCGTCGCACTCGTTGCCGATGCGGCCCACTCGGTTGCGGATCTGATCGCCAGCGTCGTCGTCCTCGTCTGGGGCAGCAGTTCGTTCGACCGGCCGGACGACACCCACCCACACGGCCACGCACGGATCGAACCGTTGACCGCGCTGTTCGTAGGGGCAGTGATCGTCGTCCTCGGTCTGAACCTGCTGTATGAGTCCACACAGGGGATCATCGAGGGTGGTACCGGCGTGCGGTTCAGCTACCTCTTGGTAGGCGCGCTGGCGTTTGCGATGGTCGATATGTATCTGGTCTACTGGTACACGGTTCGCCAAAACGAAGGCCTCGAATCGACAGCCCTGTCGGCGCTCGCAGCGGACTGTCTCAACGACTTATATACGACCGTCGCCGCAATCATCGGCGTCCTCGGCGTGCTCGCCGACTACCCTATTTTGGACCCGATCGCGGGCGGACTGGTGAGCCTGCTTGTCGTCTATCAGGGCATCGAGATCGGCCGGGAGAACCTCGATTATCTGGTCGGGGCGGCCCCGACAGGAGCCAAACGCGCCGAGATCACTGCCGAAATCAAGTCCCACCCGGATGTCGAAGGCGCACACGACTTGACGGTGTTTTACGACGGCACGGTGCTCGAAGTCGAAGCCCACGTTGAGGTCGACGGCGAAATGACCGTCCGGGAGGCTCACGACGTCGAAAGCGAGCTGGTCGACCGCCTCAGAGCGGTCGATGAGGTCGGCGACGCCCACATTCATCTCGATCCTTCCGGGCTTGGCGAGTGGAAGGACGCCACAGAGACCGAGCACCGGGGCGACTGATCAGTTGGCGTCGACTACGACGGCGACCTCGTTGCGCCGCATGAACGGCGGCGTCCACGGGGCGTCGTACCGCAGCAGGAACGGCTCGCCGACCGGGGTGATGCCCTCGCGCTGGATGGTCGAGCGGAGCTGTCGCTCCATGCGCTTGACGCGCCACTCGGGAGTGTACCACGAAAACGGGCGAACGGCCACTGTTGTTTCGGGCTCGACACGTAGCCTCACCGCGGGGTCGGTCGGTTCGGGGGCTGTCTCCGGGTCGTAGTCAGCCGGGAGGTAGAACGCCATCCGCATCCCATCGCTGATGGCGCTGTCGTGGTCCTCGTCATGACCGGCGTGTTTGTCGGTGTCGTCGCCGCGGTCGGCCGACCGTGAGCGGACCGGCGTCGTCATCGGGAGCGATTCTCCCTGTGTCTCGACAGGGGTTCGTCATCGAGACCGACTGCCCGCTCGCGTTTAGTCCCAGAGATGTAGCGAAAGAGCCGTTGGAACGCGGTTCGTCCGTCGGGAGCGGTGGTCTCGACAGTGACCGTTTCGGGATACCGGCGGAGCTCGACGCCGTCGACCGTCCGCAGCCGGTCGTAGGGCACCGATTCGGTCGACCACGTCGAGTAGAGCCCCCACGCGATCCACCCAGCGAGCACGGCTGCCCCGCCGAGAAAGACGGTCTTCACGCGCTGTTTCATACTGGCCGTTGGACGGCGAGCCGGATGAGCAGTATGGCGGGCGTTCGTGACTGTCCGGCCAGCAATCAGTTCAGAGCGTCCTCGACCCACGCAGTGAGGTCGTCGCCGGGGATGAACCCCTCGGCGCGCCGGGCGACGGGCTCGCCGTCGACGAACAGGACGAAAAGCGGGACGCTGCGGACCTCGAAGCGATCGACGAGCGGCGGGTCGTCACGCGGATTGACGAGGCCGACCACCACATCGAGCTGGTCGGGCGACATTACCGAGCACCGGCTCCATACTCTGGCAGATGCCACAGCCGTCAGTGTAGAACTCGACCAGTGCGACCTCGTGGTCGGCGATGAAGCTATCAAGCGCGGGCTCGTCGGCGAGGTCAGTAGGGCGAGCTGGCGGCGAGCTGTCGACCGACGAGTCGGACGTCTCTGTCATGACGAGAGCTACGAGTGGCTGGTATCTAAGCCGTTCGCCGATCAGATGAATCGACTCCTCTCAGCGGGCCGTCGACTATTCGCGGCGGGCCGTCGACTGATGGGTCAGCGAGCGGATCTCGCGAACGGTCGACAGCACAGCCTGCCACTGCTCGGGGCTGCCAGGAAGCTCGCGGTCGTCGCCGCGGTCGATCTGGTCGTTGATCGCCTCCTGGACCGACGCGGGATCGGAGATGCACCGGAAGTCGATGTCGTCGCCACCGGCGACCTCAACCGTGACGGTGCCGTAGCCGAAGATCGAGCCACGAATCGACTGCTCGTAGGCGGTGTTCTGGACTTTCGACAGCGTGATCCGGCGGACAGATCGACCCAGCACGCCGGTTTTGACCCAGATCGCCCGCGTCGTCACCAGATAGGTCGTCCGCTGGATTCGGAGATACGCCCACACCGGCAGCGGCACGCCCACCAGGCCGACCGCAGCCAGCCGTGGGTCCACGGTCGCTGCGAGCCAGCCCGCACCGACGAGAATCGCCAGCCCGGCGACGACGCTCCCGGCGATCGTCGTCAGCCGGGGGCGGCCCTCCCAAACCTCCGTTTCCGAGTCGTGGAGCCAGCGCCAGTCGTCGCTCATTGGTCGTCGCTCGGTTCGGCCACGGCTGGCTCGAAGGGGTCGGCCTCGCTCGGCTCGCCGTCGGTCGAGGCTCCCGTTCGACCGGTGGCCGCTTCGCCATCGAGGGCCTGTCGAATCCCACGGAGTTCGGTGAGGATCGCTTCGAGAGTGTCATCGGCGTCGCCGTCCTGCTCGCGGCCCCCGTCCTCGCGGCGCTCGATCTCCCGGGAGATGAGCTCCTGGATCTCAGCGGGCGTGGGGATGTTTCGGAACTGGAGTTCGACACCCGAACTCCCGGCGGTGCTGATCTCGACGCTGCCGTACCCCAGTCGGGCACCGATTGCCGTCTGACTGTAGGAGATGTTTTGGACCTTGTCGAAGCCGATCTGTTTGACGTCCCGCGAGAAGATGCCGCGCTTGCGATACAGCCCGCGCGTCGTCACGACGTAGTTGGTGTTTTTGAACGAGAGGTAGGCAGCGACGAGGATCGGGATACCGAGGAGGACGAACGAGAGCGGAATCCCGACCACCAGCGCCGAGACGAGGCTACTCTTGTGTGGCGTGCTCGCCCAGAGGATCTCCTCGCCGTCGTCGAGGGTCAGCCAGTCGAGGTCGACATCGGCGGTCGCGTCGGCGTCCGACTCCGGTACCTGCCGTGTCTGCCCGGTGTCTGCACTCATAAGCGGCCACAGACCGCCAGTGGGCAAAATACTGTCGACGGGTCACATTCGAATTGAACTGTCCGGTCGGGCGGTGAACGAACGGTCGGGTTGTCTCGCGTCGTGGTATTGAAAAGACAGTCTGCGGGCGTTAGCAGCTCACTGAGGCTGCGCTGTCGAGGAGCGTCTTGCGATCGAGTTCGCCGCTGAGAGTGTAGCGTACCCCATCGCAGTCCCACGTTACCGAGCGTACGTCGCCATACTCGGAGATGGTTCCCTCAGTGTCGCCGATCTCGACGGTCTCGCCGCTCGGCTCGATGGCCGTATTGTTCGTCACGGAGAAGCTCACGCGCTCGTCGGCGGCGGTGTAGCTCATATACGCCGAGCGGCTGTCACCGGCGTCGGTGATCCGGCCCTCGTGGAACTCGAACCGGTCGGGAAGCTCGGGAGCCGAAACGTCGTACGGTGTCTCGTCGTCGACCGCGGCAAATGAGTCGACCGTCTGGGTTTCCGGCGGCTCGTACTGCTCAACGGTCGCGTCAGCTGGCGGCTCGAAGGTGAAGGTCCCGTCGTCGAGACCCTCGTTGAACGCGACCTCCTCGAAGACCATCGTCGTCGACAGCTGCTGGTCGCCGCGCTCCATCGTCGTCTCGTATTTCAGCGGATACCAGAACTCTTTGTCGACCCAGACGGTCGTCGTCCGGTTGGTCTCGGTGTCGGTCAGTTCGATGATGTGAACGTCACGGTCGGCGACGGTGTCGGACCCCTCGTAGGAGACATCGCTCTCGTTGAGCGCGTTGGCGATCAGCTCCTCGCTGGCGAAAGCCGCCGACTCGGGCTCGTAGCTCACGTTGAACTCGGTGACGGTGTTCTCGCTGGCGTCGTACATGAACATCGTCTCGCCGTCGTTGACCGTCACGTCGCCGTCAGACTGCCACTCACTGTTGGTTTCGAGGACTTCCTGTCTGGACTGCTCCGGCGGCCGCTCGGCGACAGCCATCACGGTACGCTGTGTCGAGTTCGGCATCTCGACAGTCAGCACCCGCTCGCCCTGAATATCTTCGATCTGTTCGTTTCTGTCTTCCAGCTCGTCGGCGATCCGTTCGGGATCTGGGTCGTCCCCGATGGCGGCCGCACAGCCCGCTGTCACCGTCAGGAAGGCAACGAGAAGTATCCCAATCGTCAGTCGCGGCGTCGGTCGTGTCATCAGTTCGACTTGTTTCGCGTCGGATCTTATAACACTGGCCGACTGTTTCTCATCCTGAAACATCGACCGGATGGCCGCGACTTCGGGCGTGTCACTCCTCGCCAGACTCGTGAGCGGCGAGGACGCGTTGTCGACAATCGAGCAGCGTCGACAGGTGGTCACCGTCGACGGTCGTCAACCTACTGTTCGGCAACCGTTGGTCGAGTTGCCGCACGCCCGCAAGCGGGACGTTCGTATCCGCATCGCCGTGCCAGAGCCGCACCGGTCGATCGATCCCGGCTACGTCGAACCCCCACGGCTCGCCGAGCAGTCGGAACTCGGTGGCGACGCCCGGCCGCCGCCCGCCGACCGCGTCGACGAACTCCGCCGAGAGGTGGTCGACGACCTGTTCGTCGAACGTCTCTATTTCGCGGTCGGTGTACTGCGAGAGGAACACCGACGGCGAAAGGTGGTCGGCAACCCACGCCTGCAGACCGAACAGCCCGCCGAACAGCCGCGGCGTCGCGGCGGCCAGCCCCTCGAGCAGTCGCTGNNGGGGTGGTGTCTCGCCGACCGACGACGGCGTCGACCCCGAAATCACGTCGACGCTGCTCACCCGATCAGGGTGGGTCGCCGCAACCGCCAACGCGTGGGGGCCGCCACCCGAAAAGCCGATTATCCCTGCCTGCTCGACGCCAGCGTCATCCAGGACCGCCGCGACGACCACACCGATATCGGCGATCGACCGCTCGGGCCACGCTTCGGAGTCGCCGTACCCCGGCCGATCGACGGCGAGCAGTCGCACCCCCTGCTCGGCAGCCGCCGGGGCGAACAGCCCACCGAACCGTCGGCTGCCAGGCGTCCCGTGGAGGAGGACGGCCGGTCGACCCGTCGGATCGCCGTACTCGGTGTAGGCAACGGTTCGTCCCGCGACCGACACACCCGCCGAGTCGACTGGACACTCGATGTCCGCCTCGACCGACCCGGTCGTCGCTGTCTCTGCCATTACTTGTACAGTCACACGCCGGTTGGAATATTATTACTCCGCACTCATGCGGTGTTTTATATACTATCGGCGGTCGAACGCAGTTATGAAGCAGGTGACGTTCATCGCGCGCTATCCCCCGGAGCTGGCCCATCCGATGCATCGGGCGCTGATCGAGAGTGAGAGGCTGTCGCGGGCGGAGCTACTGCTGTGGGGACCGACCGAGACGGTGACGACACTGTTCTGGTACGACGGGCCGGCGGCGGCGGTTCGGGAGCTCCTGGAGGCCGTCGACTCCATCGAGCGGTCGGCGCTGGTGGCGGCGGATGACGGCACCTACGGCTTTCTCTCCCAGCGCGAGTACGAACTCACCGCGTCGGTCCTGGAGCTTGTCGCCGAGGCCCAACTGATCTTCCTCCCGCCGGTGACGTTTCTCGACAGCGGGCGGGTTCGGTTCCAGGCCGTCGGCGACGGGCCAGCACTCAGCGAGTTCTATGCCGCGCTCAGCGAGGTCATCGAGACCGACATCGAGCGTGTGCGGCCGTTCGATCGCGGATCAGTCGGTCGCGGCGGGTCGGGCGGGCGGCTCACCGACCGCCAGCGTGAGGCCCTGGAGGCGGCCGTCGACGTCGGCTACTACGAAGTGCCGCGGACCGGCGACACCGAAGCGGTGGCGGCCGAACTCGACTGCGAGGCGAGCACGGCGGGTGAACTCCTCCGGAAGGCCGAAGCGGCGGTGGTAATCGATTCGGTTACCTCGTGAATACGTAGTGAGCGCCGATGGATCGATACAATAGAGCCCTAGGTAGACTCGGCTGATGGACGCTTTTGGACGGTTCTCACACCCACCAGCGTCCCCAGAAACCCCTGTAGTGTCGCGGCTCCAACGGCGAGCAGGAGCACCAACAGTGGTGGGGCGATTTCCATCGCCGTCGTCACCACTGACTGACTCGAACCGATCTCACTGGTGAGCAGCTCGAACGCAGTTGCATACTCCCACAGCGATAGAATCCCGCCGATGATTCCTGCACGAGTACCGACCCGAATAGCCCGTTTCGACTGGTGGCGGTAGTAGTAGCCCACACAGACGCCCGCGACAAACACTGGCATCGATGTCAAAACCGGCAGATACCTGTGAAATCCGGCGGCAAACGGCATTGTGGCAACGCCAGCGAGAACCGCTGGTAGCCAGACGGAGTCAGCAATCACCGACAGTCTCTCCGAGCTGATCACACCAATTTTCTGTCAGTATCGGTCATAAATTCGTCGACAGCCAAACCGGGGCGATCAATAGTGCCACGGGAACTGGCCGAAGTCGGGGTCGCGGCCCTCCAGGAAAGCGTCCCGACCCTCCGCAGCCTCATCAGTCATGTAGGCGAGTCGGGTCGCCTCGCCGGCGAAGACCTGCTGGCCGACCATCCCGTCGTCGGTCGCATTGAACGCGAACTTGAGCATTCGCATCGCGGTCGGACTCTTCTGGGTCATCTCGTCGGCCCATTCGAGGGCCACCTCTTCGAGCTCGGCGTGGGGAATCGCCTCGTTGGCCATCCCCATGTCGGCGGCCTCCTCGGCGGAGTAGGTCTTCCCGCGGAAAAACACCTCGCGGGCCTTCTTTTGCCCGACTTGCTTGGCGAGATAGGCAGATCCGAACCCGCCATCGAAGGAGGCCACGTCGGGGTCGGTCTGGAGGAATTTGGCGTGCTCGTCGCTGGCGAGGGTGAGATCACAGATCACATGCAGCGAGTGGCCGCCGCCGACCGCCCACCCCGGCACCACGGCGACCACGGGTTTGGGCATCGTGCGAATCAGCCGCTGGACTTCGAGGATGTGGAGCCGACCCGCCTTCGCCTCCTGGACCGCCGGACTCATCGTCTGCGGCTGCGGCATCGTCCTCGCGGTACTCGTAACCCGACTCACCCCGCACGGACTGGTCGCCACCCGAGCAGAAGGCCCAGCCGCCGTCCTTCTCGGACGGGCCGTTGCCGGTGAGGAGGACACAGCCGATGGAGGCCTGTTTCCGGGCGTGATCGAGGGCGGTGTACAGTTCGTCGACCGTGCCCGGGCGGAAGGCGTTGCGGACCTCGGGGCGGTCGAAGGCGATTCTGACAGCGGGCACGTCGGTGCCGCGGTGGTAGGTGATGTCGTCGAAGTCGAAGGCCTCGACCGGCTCCCAGCGGTCGGGGTCGAACAGTTCCGAAACCATACTGTGGGGAGGAGCGGAGCCGATAAAAAGCCAGCCGAAACACCCCGTTCAGTGGTCGGCGGTCGGGACGAGATACCGCGTCGTGTAACCGACCGACAACCCGACCGCAACAATAACAATCCCAACGTGCGTGGTTTCGGTAATGGGCGCAAGTCGGGGGACGTTCGATCGACAGACTGCGTATTCGCAGCTCTATGAGGTAATGCAGACCGACCGGCCACTGGAGGACCGACTCAAAGACGCCCTCGAAGTCGGTGTTTCGCAGTTCGGTGTCGACGCGGGGATCGTCACCAAAATCAATCAGGAGACCGACGACTGGGAGGTACGGATCAGCACGGATACCGGGGACGATCCCGATCCGACCGGGCTGAAACGGGATCTCAGCACCACGTTCTGTCTGCGGACGATTCGGGACGAAGAGATCGTCTCGTTTGCCGATGTCGCCGATGTGGGGCTCGAAGACAGCACGGATGCTGTCGAATACGGTATCCACTGTTACCACGGCGCGCCGATTATGGTCGACAACGAGCCGTACGGGACGGTCTGTTTCACCGCCCAGAACGCGCGTGCAGAACCGTTTTCCGAGGCCGAAAAGTCCTTCAGCCATCTGGTCGCTCAGATGGCGGGCTACGAGATCGAACAACAGCAGTACGAGGCCGAACTCGCCGAGCGGGAGGCCCAACTCGACGAACGGGCCGAGATCTATCGGGCCGTCATCGACGCCAGTTTCGATATGGTGTTCCGACTCGATCGTGAGGGACAGTTTATATACACATCCCCCGTCGGTCGTCGACCTGCTCGGCTACAAGCCCGAGGAGCTCGATGGGCAATCGGTCGCGACGGTTCAGGTCGACGCGGAAACGGCCGAACGTGCGTGGGAGCTGTTCGACCGCGTCCTCTCCGGCGAGACGATCGAAGAACACTATTTCCCGGTCGAAACGAAGTCGGGCGATATCGTCTACGTCGACCTCCGAGCGACGCCGATCTACGACAGTAGAATGCCAGCCGACCAACGCACGCCGGAGGATATCGTCGCCGTCCAAGCGATGGGCCGGGACGCAACCGACCGTAAGCGCCGGGATGGACTGATCAGCGTCATCAACCGCGTGCTCCGGCACAACCTGCGCAACGATGTCGGTGTCATCAACGGCTACGCGGAGATGCTCGAAGACGAACTGAAGGGCCAACAGGAGACGCTGGCCAAGCGCGTCCGGACGACCTCGGATCGGCTGCTCGACCTCAGCGAGACGGCCCAGAAGCTCGAAGAGACGCTCGATGGCCCGATCGAACGGCAACCGCTCGACCTTCGCCCGCTGGCCGAGCGGGTTCGGGATCAGCTCGGCGGGGCCTATCCGGACGCCTCAATCACGGTGACCGCCCCGGAGACGGCCGTCGTCGACAGCGCCCCACGGCTCGAAACAGCGGTCTGGGAGCTGGTCGATAACGCCGCCAAACACGCCGGTGAGGCCCCCGATATCGAAATCGGAATCCAGGAGACTGAGACGCATTACGAACTATCGGTCCGGGACGATGGCCCCGGCCTCCCCGAGTTGGAGCGATCGGTGTTGGAGTCCGGCGAGGAAACGCCGCTTGTTCACGGCCGGGGACTGGGGCTGTGGTTGGTCTACTGGATCGTCACCGGCGTCGACGGGACCGTCAGTGTCACCGAACCCCGGGAGATCGGGACGACGATCGAACTCCGACTGCCGAAATCATAAAACGGCGATCAAAAAGGCCGCTCGCGGGAGTACTACTTGCAGAACAGCGGTTTGCCGAACTATTCCTCGGGGGCGTCGACCAGCGAGGAGTCGCCCTGTCCGGCGACCATCGCGTCTTCGAGCACCGCGCTCGGATCGCGGTCGGTCCCGTCGACGCGGTGGTCGACGGTCCACCCCTCGCCGTCGGTGTAGCTGGCGACGATGGCGACCGAGTCGGTCTGGACGACCACCTGATCGGAGACCTCCTGGCCGTCGTGGGCCTCGGAGATCAGCGGGATCGCAGTGCGGATAGCGTCGTGATCTTCGAGACTGGACAGTGCGGCTGTCGTCACTGGACTGTCGGGAAACGTATCGAGAACTGCGCCTTCGGAAACCATACGGGCCGCGATGGCCGTGGGGCACTCAAACCAACCGGTTTCGGGTCGTGGGGTGTCGGGGCGGCTGCCGATCCTGCGGACTGGATTCGTCTCTCGGATCGCGGATGAAAACAGAAACCGAGTCGGGCGGTCGTGGGGGTTCAGGCCGCGTCGATGGTGACCTCGATTGGCGTCGGGTTCATGATGTTGTCGCCGACCGGACAGCGGGCTTCGACCTCCTCGCGGATGGTTTCGAGCGTCTCGGGGTCGGTGTCGGTTTCGGCGGTCAGTTCGACGCGGATCTCCTGATAGCCGGCGCGTGGCTCGTCGGCCATGCCCATGAACTTCCGGGGGTCGAGATCACCCTCGACCTCGATATCGAGTCCGGCGAGCTCGACGTCGTGTTCGTCGCAGACCGTCTGGGCGACGACGTTCAGACAGCCCGCCCACGCGCCGAGCAGGTACTCGACGGGGTTGGGACCCTCGTTGGTGCCGCCGAGGTTGGTCGGTTCGTCGACGACGAACTCGAAATCACGGACCGACACCGTTGTTTTCGTTTCACTGTCGCCTGTGGCCGTAATCGAGAACTGATGCATGTTGTTTGATTCGCTCATACATGTGTCTCTGCGTAGGGTCGGTATCAAGGTTGTGCGTTTGTTCACTCGGCAGACCTCACCGCGGTCGGTGGTCGACTCGCAGCGTCCGGTTTGTGGCGGGCTGGTAGAGAACGGACGAGACCCGTGGCCGAACCGCGCAGCCTTGGGATTACTCCCCGACAGCCTCCTCAACAATTTCGATCTCACTCCCACCTTTTTCATCGTCGGGTGCGCTTCGCGCACCACTCCTCGAAAAACGTGGGCGAAAAAGGCTGCCTCGCTGCGCTCGGCAGGGAACCGCTCGCTACGCTCGGCAGGGAACCGCTCGCTACGCTCGCGGATTCTACTCGCCAACCGCTTCCTCGACAATCTCGATTTCCTCATCAGTCAGCCCGTATAGCTCATACACGATTTCGTCGATCAGCGCGTCAGTCTGCTCGATCTTCGCTTCCAGTTCCTCGGCGCGCTCTTTCGTCTGTACATAGCTCTCCAGCCCGGCCTCCACATCAGCCACAGCCGGCAGCGTCAGTTTCCGCAAGCGATCCACCAACGAATTCGTTTTCGTCGCGGTCTCGCGGAAGCCCGCAAACCCACCGGCCTCGTCGACGGCCACCGGAACAAAGGCCGCGATCAGATCGGCCTCGGTCGCGGTGAGATCGGTGATACGCAAGGCGGGCTCGGGGTCGGTTTCGGTGTACGCATCTTTGCCCATTTTATCCGGGTCAGGTTTGTACCGCGCTGTCAATCGGATTTCGACCGTATTCTCGGACTCCCGAACCACGCCGACAGACCCAATCTTGAGATTCGGTTTCTCCTCAGCGGTCTGCTGGAGAATCGACTCCGCCGAGCCACGCGGGGGTTGGGTCAGGCCGATGTCGGCGAGCGTGGGGCCATCGGAGTAGGAGCCGAGGTGGTCAATGAGTCTTAGATTTAAATCGTCACGTGATTTGATATTCTCTGTCTGGATATTGCCCAAACAAGATAACCAATCGAAATAACTGTTACAAGATTCCAGAGCACCTTCTTCAAGAAAATCCGCATTTATATTTGATTCCGGGTTTTCTGCCCAAAATTCCTGTTCTGGAACAGGCAATTCTTCAGTATCTGAAAGAGTTATACGGGGGAAAGTATCTGTGACTAATTTTATTTGAAGTTTGGATGAAATACCACGATAGAAGAGAGGAGTTAACCAAGCTAGTACAAAAATATAGAATTCTCTTCTTGATTTGGAACTACACTAAGAACCGTTTTGTAACAAACCGCATCTTCGGAAATATATGCAGCATGAATATTATATCTTCCAGAACTTGTAATTTCCCTTATGAATATTCGGTCTCCCTCAAAATATTCCCACTCTCTTTCACGATGAAGATGTTCTCCATAGTCGATCCAAGTCTCATTTAAGCCACTTATTTTGTATCGGCGGATATTGTCGCCAGAAAGTAGCGGCACATGATTTTCTGTCTCTTTCGTCTCTGCATGAAAAGCACGTTTCTTGATAACCTCGGCAGAATGATCATCCTGACCGTATGCCTGAATCCCAATTGAAACTGATGCTATACTTTTTAAATCGATACTGTCTGATTTGATTTGTCGGATTGTACGGCGATCTTGAACAGATTGCCGAACCTCTATCTTTTTATTTCCATCATCAAGATCCGACTGTGAAATATCTAGATTAGCTTTTATATCGCCCATATCATTCTCACTGTTAATTGCTGTTTTGACGCTTATCTCATTATCAGAATTCAGATCAGATTTTTCCAATATAATTATTGCTGTGTCGACTGTAGCCCCCTCGAAAACTGAATTCTTGAATTTTAAGACTTCTTGAATAGCAGTCCGATCATATATGAACTCACGTAGTTTTTCAGTATTATCTAACGTCAGCCAAGGTAGCGGGGTGATATATCCGAATTTTGACCCATCCCTAGACATTTTCACACCTTTTTCAATGAACGCATGAAACGCGTCAATCTTGTACTGTGTTGAATCGTATGTTTCTCTTAAATAGTCCTCAGACTCATTTGTGATTTGAACATATGGTGGATTTCCAATAACAGCATCAAATCCAGCCTCGTCTAATTTCTCTCCATCCTCACCGAAGAACACCTCGGGATACTCTAGTTCCCAGTGGAAGAAGTCCTGCTCGCCAGCTAGCGCCTGCGCCGATGTGAACCAGTCTTCCCCCTGAATCTCGGCCCACGCCTCGGCGTCGTCGATCGCCATTGCCATATCCTCATACACACCCTCGGGCACGTCGACGCCGAACTGCTCGGCCGTATGCACGTTCGCCACCTCGAACAGCCGTTTATAAAGTGGATCGTCTCGGATCTCGTCGTACAGCTCCTCCATCGACTTGATATCCGCCAGCCCGTCGTTGTCGATCGCCAGCAAGTCCGCCATCAGGTCCATCACATGGCCCAGCGTCTGCTGGCGCGCTCGGGCGAACGACTGGCTCAGGGTCAACTGCCCGCCGTTGTCGGCGGTGTCGTCCGACAGCACCGCGGTGATATCCGAGCCGACCAGCGAGTTGCCCGCCTTGAGGTGGTGATCCAGGAACGCCAGCGGCTTGTCCGCCGCCAGCGTTTCGAGCCACATCGACAGTTTGCCGAGTTCGACCGCCATCCCGTTGATGTCGACGCCGTAAATGCACTCCTTGGCGATCGTCCGCCGGATCTCCTGCTCGTCGCGGCCCTGCTCCTGCTCGCGGGAGACCTCCATCACCTGCTCGGTGAGATACGCGGTCGCACTCGTCAGAAAGTGTGCCGATCCCATCGCCGGATCGAGAATCTTGAGCTGTAACACCCGGCTGTAAAAGCCGCCGAAATAGCCCATGTCGCCCGGCATCAATCCCTCCCGCGAGAGGTCGGCCTTGATCTCCTCGATCAGCGGGTCGATGGTCTCCTCGACAATATACGACACCACGTAGTCCGGCGTGTAGTACGCGCCGGTCGCCTTCCGCTCGCCGTCGTCGTTGACGACGTACAGCCCACCCTCCGCTACGGTCTCGACGGCGTCGGCCACGCTCACGTCGGTCGCTGGCTTCCAGACCTCCCCGCCGTCGGCGCTGACCGCGGCGTACTGCTCCGGGGCGATGCGGAACTCGTGTTCCAGCAAGCCTTCATAAATACTCCCGAGATGCCGCGTATCGAGGTCGGCGTAGTCGGCGATCGCTGGCTTGCCCTCGTCGCCCTCGGTCGTCCCGAGCCGATGGATCACCTCCGCGAGATACCGATCGGCCACCTCGTTTTCGGCCAAGAACTCGTGGGTCGACTCGTCGAACAGCCCGCCGTTGTACGGCGGAATGCCGAGATCCTCCTCGCCCTCGTCGATCAGCGAAAAGAGGTCTTCGAGCCGCCCCCACAACTGCGTCGAGTAGCCACTGAAATCTTCGTAGGAGTCCCCCGAGGTGATGTCCTCGTGGATGTCCAGGAGGCGCTGTTCGAGGCTGAAATGTTCGTCGTACTCGACTTGCTTTGCCGGGTCGTCGGGATGGATCAACCCACGGGATTCGGCATACAGGATGAACATCAACCGATACAACAGCACCAGCGACTGCTCTTTGAGTTCCTCGCGGGCTGCGGCATCCTCGGGATCGATATCGAGGTCGTTGGTCTCGACAAAGCCCTCGCCGAGCACCCGCAGGGCCGTAAAGACGTTGTCCTGGAGGTCCTCACCCAACTGCTGGGCGGCAGTTTCGCTTTCGGACCAGACCGTATCGAGGAACGAGGTCCCGGCAGTCTCGCGGAACGCCTCGCGCCGGAAAAAGGCATAAAAGTATTTGAACCGCTCCAGATCCCCGGATTCGAGCAGTTCCGGTAGATCGACCTCGTAGTAGATCTCGGTGGCGTAATCCTTCGTCCCGTACAGTCGCCACTTCCGCCCGTTGGTCAGGATGCCCCACTGGAGCCGTTCGGGGGTGTGCTCCAGATAGTATTTGATCTGGTGGGAGGCATCCCGATACTTCCGCTCTTCGGCGAACCGTGTGGTGAAATCCGCATCCCACTGTTTGGCCTCCAGGATCGCCGAAGCGAGGCCGAACATCGCCGCCTGATCGCCGTCATTCTTCTGTGCTGCGCCGTCGCGCCGAGTTTCGGCCGACTCGAACAGCAGCCGGTCGGTGTAACCGCCGCTGTTGGGCAGAGTTGTCTCAGAAAGCGAGTCGAACCCCAAAACCTCGATCACCTTGTCGATCCACGTATCCAGGAGTTCGTCCTCCTTGTAGCCCGCAACGAGATCGGCCTCCAACTCCCAGAGGTTCTGGAGTCGCTCGAAGGCATCCTCGGCCGCCTCGTCGCACTCCCACTCGTCGAGATCGTCGATCCGGTCCGAAAGATAGTAACTCGAAAACAGATTCGAGTTCTGGAATGGCTCGCTCCCGAGCGTGGCCTGACTCATACGAATAGCGTACAGTCAGGAAGACGTGATTAAAGAACTACTGGAGTCGACACCAAGCCCTCACATCGAGACCCACCAGCGGGGAGTGCCGATCGGGTCCTGGAGTGTCGCGCTCACCGGCCGATTGATATAGCACTCACCCGAGGACCACGGCGACCGCCAACAGGAGGACGCCGACGTGCCAGACGACCAGGGGCACCGCCATCACGGGCTCGGTCGGCGGCAGCGGCGGGTGCCGAATGATGGCATCGTAAACGAACAGCGTGGCGACGAGCGTCCCGGCGGACACCCCGGCCCGAACTCCGATCCCGGTCACGAGACTCACCGCTAGCCCACCGAGGATGCAGCCGACGATCGCCACGAGAATCGCGTCGTAGTAGTCGACCATAGTCGATCACTAGGACTACACTGCCAACTAACGAATAGCTACGCTTCCACTCGAGTCCTGGACACTCACGCCGCGTGATGCCTCGGTGACACCAGAGGTGTCATACGATAGGAATCCCAACCCACAGCCAGTATGCCAGTCGACCCGGAGGAAGGCCTCGTGACGGACCTCATGCTCGGCCTGATGGTTGCCTTCGGTGCGGATATCATCGTCTTCGTGGGAGTCATGTGGTATATTGGCAATGTCACAACGCTGGCGTTCGTGACCACTACCGGGCTGATCGTCGGGGTCTTCGCGGCGTGGATCGGCTGGCGCTGGCGTGAGATCAGGAAAATCGAGTCGGCCGACAACGCCGACCGAACCGTCCTCGACGAACTCAAACACCGGTATGCCACAGGCGAGATCAGCGAGGCAGCCTTCGAGCGAAAACTCGATCGCCTCGTCGACATCGAGGATCGAACCGAGCGAGACGAGGTCGACACCGAGGAACGCGCTCCCGAACGAGCCGACTAACACCCGGCTACACGCCCTCGACCGTTTTTCCGGAACGCTTTTGATGTGGCCGAGCGCGTCGTCGATGCCGCCACCGACCTGCTCGTCGGCCCCGTCGTGCAGCTCGCGGAGCGTGTATTCGATCCGAGCGAGTCGGCCGTGGTCGGCCCCGTGGTCACGCTTGGCAAGCTCGGCCAGCGTCTCGGCCGTCGCTGTCAGCCCCGCCGCCTGGTCGTCCGAGGCGTGCTCGGCTGCATCGGCGAGCGCGTCACTGGCTGCGATGAGGTCGTCGTGAGTCATATGGTCGACTACTGTGAGCACCCACCATAGCTAATTCGGCTCGGACGGCCCCTCACTCCTCGACCAACCGGTCGACCGTTACGGCCTGCAACTCATCGCGAACCTCGTGACTCGCTTCAGCATCGGTCTCGACCTCGATCACGTGGGAGCCGTCGGCCGCGACCGCCTCGGCGTAGGCCTCGCGGAACGCCGACCGACTGTCGACTCGGCTGTAATCGAATCCATACAGCTCGCCAGTCGGCTCGAAATCCATCCCGTGGGGCGTCTTGAACTGACTCGTAAACGGCGGCTCGAAGTTCTCGATCGGCAGCATATGGAAAATCCCGCCGCCGTCGTTATTTAAGAGGACGATCGTCGCATCGACTTCGGCGCGCTGAAGCGCGAGCAGGCCGTTCATGTCGTGGTAGTAGGCCAGATCGCCGATGACGAGCGTCACGTCGTCGGTCGTCCCGTGAGCCGCCCCCAGGGCGGTCGAGACGATGCCGTCGATCCCGGAGGCTCCCCGATTCCCGATCGTCGTCACGGACGTCGTGTCCGGCTCGCCGAACCGATCGAGATCACGGACCGGCATACTGTTGGAGACCACCAACGTCGCCGGATCCGGCAACCCATCGACCACGTCCGCGAGAACCCCGCCCTCATACAGGGTGTCGTGCCGCTCGCCGACCGCCTCGCTGTGTGCCGAGTCGGCCGTGACCCACCGGTTGCGCCAGTCGGCACTCCCGCCGCTGCGAACCATCTGGGAGAGATGGCCACAGAGCCGGTCGGGGTCGGCGACGACCAGATCGGTGGCGGTGAACTCAGCCTCCCGCCACTCGCCGGCGGGGTCGACGACCAACTGCCGCGCGTCGGTCCCTGCGAGATACTTGCGAAGCGGTTTCGAGGTCGGCGACGCGCCCAGCCGGACGACGACCTCGGGGTCGGGCCACGACTCGGTAACCGCCGTATTCACGTAGGCGTCGTACCCCCCAATCACGGGCGCGGCGCGGGNATGACCCCCGAAGCGAAGCCCGGAGAGCGGATCGGCGAGGATGGGGAACCCTGTGGCGTGGGAGAAGGCGGTGACCGATTCGGCGGTGAGCCCCGGCGGGTCGGCCGGTCCGGCGACGATCAGCCCCCGGTCGACGCTCAGTTCCTCGGCCAGTGTGCGGAGCTGTTGGTCGTCCAACTGCGGCTGGCCCACCGTCCGACTCACAAAGGGCTCGTCCTCACCACGACCCATCGCCGCGAGTTGCGAGAGATCGGCAGGCACGTCACCCGCTACGGGCGTCGGCTCCAGCGGCTTTTTAAATGGTACATTGCAATGGACCGGGCCCGAAGGCGTCCCCTCGGCGGTCCCCACCGCCCGCGAGATGTCGGTCCGCAGCGACCGCAGGGTTCGATCCTCGGCGGCTGGCTCGGGGAGGTCCTTGTACCACCGGACAGCGTCGCCGTAGAGCTTCTCCTGGTCCACCGTCTGGTTCGGCCCCCGACTCCCGAAGTTCCGGCGGGCGGTCGGCCGTCAGCAGCAGCAGGGGGACCCGACCCTGACTGGCTTCGATCACGGCTGGATGGTAGTTGGCAGCGGCAGTCCCCGAGGTCGACACGAGGGCTGTCACCTCACCCGTGCGGCGGGCCCTCCCAAGGGCAAAATAGGCCGCCGAGCGTTCGTCGAGCGCGGACACAGTTCGCAGGTCGTCGTGTTCGTCACAGGCGACCGTCAGGGGCGTCGACCGACTTCCCGGCGAGATACAGACCGTTTGGACACCGTTGCGGGCGAGTTCGGCGGCGATCGCTCGCCCCCAGAGCGTGTTCCGGTTCGGCGCAGTCATATCTCCCCACAAGTAGTCGGCGTTGATAGGTCCGGCGAGTCGCTACTCGGCTTCGAGTTCGTCGAGAATCGGTCGGAACTTGAGTTCGACCTCGTCCCACTCCCGGTCGGGGTCGCTGTCGCCGACGATCCCGACTCCCGCAAACAGGGTGGCCCGTCGACGCGTTGCCACGGCTGACCGCAGCCCAACGGCAAAGGTGCCGTTTCCGGCGGCATCGATCCAGCCGATGGGGGCGGCATACCAGCCGCGGTCGAACGGTTCGGTCTCACGGATCGTCTCCAGGGCCCGGTCCGGCGGCAGCCCGCCGACCGCGGGCGTTGGGTGCAGTGCCTCGACAAGCGACAGGACGTGGGTGTCGGCAGCCAACTCCGCGGTGATCGGGGTATGGATGTGCTGAACCGTTGCCAGCCGCTTGATCTGCCGGTCGCCGGTCGAGACCGACGCGGCGAAGGGGGCCAACTGCTCGCGGATCGTTTCGGCGACCAGTTCGTGTTCGTGGACGTTCTTGGCGTCGGCCAGCAGCTCGTCGGCGAGCCACTCGTCCTCGGCGGGCGTCTCCCCGCGGCCGGTCGTCCCCGC
>Ga0065697_1000273_pt1 | contig 21530 bp, 15 predicted proteins | sample AntLakMe24m_08um_FD_59086 | JGI IMG/M metagenome (GOLD analysis project Ga0065697, IMG submission 59086) | Hypersaline microbial communities from Antarctic Deep Lake - 24m 0.8um v2 (version 3) | ecosystem: Environmental > Aquatic > Non-marine Saline and Alkaline > Hypersaline | place: Deep Lake... | reverse complement strand
ACTGCCTCCGTTGGTGAACCAACGTACTCCACGACGCAAACAATGCCGAGTAACAATACGAACTCAGACGACGCTGACGCATCGGACACCCCTTCACACGGGTTGATACGTACAACTGGTCCTGATGGTTTCGATGAAATTGATCCGCAACTACAGGACGCACTTGATGACGGCAGTCTGACAGAAGCTAAGATATCGAAAGTCATAGCTGCACAAAAGCAAGCCGCTGAAAAAGCACAAGACACAGAGACTCCGACGATTGAAGCCGAATCTCCAACTAATGCGAAGACATCGTCTTCAGGTGAAAAAGAAAGCGGTGAGAGTGACACGGAGGTAGACGTCGACGACTCACCAGACGAGGCAGAGTCAACTGCTGAGATGTCGACCGCAACCACTGATGCCGAAGATGCTGACGATGGACCAGAGCTACACGATGCGACCACTACGAATGATACCACAAATGAAGCTCACGACCAATCCCCACAGCAAGAAGCAAATGCCGCAGACACTGGTGAGTCAACTGTGAGTGAGCCTGAGGAAGCTAAGTCGCCAGCGATGGAGACGCTTCAGCTCAATCCAGCTGCTGTCGCGTTGGCTGACCAGGCTCTTGCGGCCGGTTCGGAGGCTGAAACGATCACGATGGTGATTTCAACGGCTGTCAGCGAGTATGTTGCTGCCCTCTTGGCTGGTGACGCTGCCGGTACCGAAGAGGAACTGTTTGAAATTGATTTCCAAGGGAGCCCGGCAGCCGAGCGTGCGCTTACGGCTGTCATTGATGACGAGGTAGAGTCCCTATCAGCGCTTGCTGCCGAAGGGATTGCAGCTGCGATTTCAAGCGACAATTCGGTCTCTCGAGAGATTAACGTTTTAGAGAGTCACTACCGATATCTGGATTCGATACTAGCTAATGACGACTATGTCTTCGATAGCTACGAACCAGTCGTCGAAGCAGCTATTGCTTGGTACGTCTCTTCGAACAACGAGTCATAATCGGAGTCAACTCAATTACGATCAGTCATTGACGCACGATGCAGATCAAAAAAGCAGGTCTCTGTCCAGCGAGTTAGAAGCTGGCGTTAGGTATCGCGTTCTTGACGCTGACGATCTTCGTCGTCATACCCGCTCATTGAGCCTTCTGTGCGGGCTTCACTGATGGTTTCGGATGTTGATTTGTAGGCGTCTCTGGTTCCCTCGCCGTCGTGAGCCATGGTTAACGAGCGATCTTGTTCAATACCCATTCCTTCGGCGGTCAGCACTGCATCTTGATTCGCACCAATAAAGAGGAACTCCCAGCCATCGGCTTCTTGCCGGGTCTCTATACGGCCTCGTACAGCATCTTTGGGTGTCTCAGAAGCGTTTTCCTTGCCATCAGTCAATACGACGATAATGACGTTGTCAGGTTGTTCGGCTTGGTCGACTGTAGCAATTTCTTCGCCGGTTTCGTCGACTGCCCGAGCGATGGCGTCGTGCAACGCTGTTCGCCCGCGGGGCTTGTAGTTCTCGTCGGTGAGCTCNGGGGCGTCGGCAACGGGATACGTTTCGTAGATTTGGTCGACGGTGGTGTTGAAGTCGTACAACGTGACCGTCGCTGTCCCTTCTTGATCGCGCTGGTCTTTGAGAAACGTGTTGAATCCGCCTCTGGTGTCGTCAGCGATCACGTCCATTGACCCTGAAGAATCAAGTACGAAGGTGATGTGCGTATCCATACGTTAAGATGAAGACTAGTCAGCCTGATAACACTGTCTCAACTGTGACTGACATAGTCGATATAGATCCCGATGCTCGTTCGGAACGCAGTCAGCTGGGATGTGACTAATCTATTAAAAGAGGTAAAATACGAGATTAAGTTTTATATTGTATACACAACAGTGTATTGTGGCGAGGTGACAGCTGATATGTGCGAGACTACAGTTCATGGTTAAATGGTTGATCCAGAGTTATGAACGAGTGTGAGACTGCGTCTCTCGTGGATTGGTGGAAGTCTCTAACGGTATACTTTCGAACTCAATTGCTTATCGATTTATCAGTTTACTATACTAATTTGGGTGGGGCGCCCAATTTCAAACCTTGGTCTGTGAGTATCTGCTTCAGTTTTTCAGCAAGATCTGCCTTCTGCTGGAGAGCTGTAATGCCAATTCTCCACGAATTGTCTCCTTCAATATTTGTCTCCCACGTTGTGTAGTTCTCGGTAGCCACCTCATCTACTGGTTCTGTGACAGAGATAGTATGAGTGATCTGGGTATCCGAATCTGACGGAAAGAAGACCTTCTTGATTTTTATTTTGATATCGGTTGTCCTCCAATGTTGTACTTTTTCGGAGTCAACAGTCACACTTTGACTCTTCCAAGTGAATCCCAGAGTTGAGTCGACAGCTTTCTGAATTTCGTCAGTCAGGTCCGTCGATTTGTGACTGCCATTTTCTATAATATATGCTCGGATTTTCTCCTTGAGGCTTGGACTGAGGTCGCCTCTCGATTCAATATATTCTAGCAATGTTTCTATAGCATCATCTGATAACTCAGACAGTTTCGAGGGGTCTAGTTCAGGGATTTCGTCGGCAATGTCGTCAACACCGCCGCCTTCTGTGTATATGAGGCCTGCGAGTCGGAACGGTTTGATTAGACCCCATTCAATTTCAGATCCGTGTGAGTAGTCCATCTTTTCAAGAAAATCCCAGATGCTTGGATCAACCTGATAGGTGACGTTACCAGCATCCGATGGCCGGGCGTTGATATAGTACCCGTCGTCGTTTACGTAAGCTTTCAATGTGGGCATAAAAAGGAATTAGTTACTAGATTTAATAAAATTTAATATTATTTGACAATCATCGGGTATAATTTGTCATGCTCGTATCCTCTAAGCTTTGTAACGGAAAGAGGCGGTCAGTAAATTGTCATAATTAGGAGCTGAACAGGGATTACGAGTAGAAAACGACGGGGCGACGGTTGCCGCCGTACTCGTCGTCTGGAAGGTACTCTGAGAGGTCCTCTCGGTCAGCATCACCAAGGAGCTGATTGAGAACGTCGACTGCTGATTGGCGGAGGAGTGGTTTGTTGTCGTTGCCGCAGTTTTCGTCGAAGGTGCAGGCTGGACAGCCGTTTGGTTGCCCGCACTGACAGTTTTCGAGTTGGTCGCGGGCGCGTTCACAGAGCGCTTCGAAGTTGTCGTAGATGGCGCGTGCGAAGCCGAGTCCGCCTTCGACGCCGTCGTATATGAACCAGCCTGAACAGGTGCGTCCGCCTAATTCTTGGGTTCGTTGTTCGAGGGCGTGTTTTGCGGCTTCGAATGACTCACCGATTGAGTCCGTGATTTCGTCATACTCGTTGTGAGTGTAGTGAGTATCCATGACGAGTGTGGCGAGGCCGCCGAGGTCGTCTTTGTCGACTCTGAGTTCGAGTGGGGCGGTTTGTATGGTTGCGTGTTCTGCAGCGTGAAGCCCAGCAACGTATCCTAAGTGAGCCATACCGGTTTCATCAGGGTCAACGCCGGTTTCGAGTCCATAGTCTTGGTATTTCCGCACGAGAGCGTTTTCGACGTCGTCAGGGACTTCAACCCAGCAGAGTTGGGTGTCCATGAGGATCGGTGGCGTCTCAGTGGCGAGCATCTGTTGTTTCGGTTCACTGTTGCTGATGTACATTTGGTCGTACGAGTGATAGTGGACGAGCACGGTTCCCCGGCCGAAGTGAAGCGTGAACCCGTTGATGTCTCGTGTTTCCTCGGAGTCAGCATCTAATACGTTGACTTTGTTTTGTGTTCGCGTGTAGTAGTCGTGATCAACTGGTTTGAGTTGAATAACGGGTTGAGGTCGCTCTTCGTCCACGTTCACGACTTCGAACTGTTGACCGTTTTGGAGGCGGACTGCACCTTCGTGGTAGTCTCGGTAAGCTCGATTTTGTTCAACTGGCTCTAAATCAAGGTCGTCGGGGAGTCCCCAATGGTCGCGGTCGACATCGGGTGCTAATTCGAGTCGGTAGTCTGTGTCGTTGTTTCCATACAGGTTAACTTGTGTTTGGGGTCGGCTTGGACCACAGTAGTGGGCGGCAGCATCAAGGTAGCCGTCGATGTAGCCTGCTTCGCGCCACATTTGGACGGCAGCTTGAAGACGGTCTGTTTCGGCGAACGTTCCTAAGTCATCCTCTGTAAGCGCGATTTCGTCGCTTGCACACAAGACGTGTGTGGCGAACACAGAGTTGTTTGACGTGTCGACGACGGCGTCTTCGACGTCGTTTTCAAGTAAGTATTCGGGGTGGTTGATGATGTACTGGTCAAGGGTACGATGGTCACCGACAAGAACAGAGAGACTGTGACTGGCTTCGCGGCCTGCGCGACCAATTCGCTGCCAGAACGATTGTCGTTGTCCTGGGTATCCCATGAGAACGGTAGCGTCTAAATCGCCGATATCGATCCCGAGTTCGAGCGCTGATGTGGTTGCGAGTCCGGTGAGAACATCTGTTTTGAATTGGTGTTCACGTGAGTGTCGTGTTCGGCGGCCGAGCCCGGCGTTGTAGGCTTCTCGTTGTGGTTTAGTGGTGAGGTCGTACTCACGAGTGTTGTGTTTCCGGTGGTCGTCTGCGCGTTGAATACTGAGTTCGGTGAGTTTTCGGCTTGGACAAAACAGGAGGGTGCGAATCTCACTGGAGGTGAGGTGGTTGAATACTTTCGGGGCTTCGACGCTTGCTGGGACACGTTCGGCAACGAATTCGGTGTCAGATTCCTCGGTTTCACTGTCTTGATCTGTAGTCGTAAATGGTGCGTCGTCTGGGGTTGCGTCTCGGGTTTTGTCTCTGGGTGGTGGGTTCCAAAGGACGATGTCTCGTGGACCGTGCGGTGACCCATCGTCGTCAATGACTGTGACTGACTCGTTAAGCAGTTCTAAAGAGTGAGCGTGCGGGTTCCCGATTGTAGCGGAGGTAAGAGTGTACTGTGGGTTGCCGCCCCAGTAGGTGGCGACGCGTTTCATGCGTCGAAGAATCCATGCGACGTGCATACCTTCGATACCGGTGTAGGTGTGTGATTCGTCGATAGCGACAAGATCGAGGGCACCGTAGAACCGACTCCACTTGTCGTGGTGTTCGAGGTACACGTTCAGTGCTGCGAAGTTGGTGAGAATAACGTCTGCTTCGTTCCTGATTGCTCGACGGTCGCCGGTTGTGTCACCGTCGTAGGTTTCCACACGAATGTCTAATCCAAGTTGGTCGTATAGGTCGGTGAGTGATTCGTGTTGGTCTTTCGTCAGCGCCTTCATTGGGTAGACACACAGCGCCGTTGATGCATCGTTTTGTTCTGTTGCTCTGGTCCCGTCAGCGTTGAGAACGCCTGCATCAAGCAGATTCCGAGCGATTTGCAAGCCGTAAATATGGGTTTTACCGCTGGAAGTCGATGTTGCGATGGTGACGTTGTCGTTGTCTTCGAGTGCGTTGAGTGCTGCTGCTTGGTGACTGAACAAGTCGAATGGGTATGGTTCGGCGAGTTCTGGGCGTAGAATATCGCCTGCAGGGACAGTTTCGGCTGGTTTTTCTGGTATTTGTATTGTTTCTATGAAATCGGACTCAGATGTGAGACTGGTTCGTGGAAATGTGTCGAGGAGAGTGTCACCAGTCATTTCGGTTTGAGATCCTGTGTCGGGTGTGTTGTGTTCGCTCATGATTAGAAGTCCGTGAGTCCAGCTTGTTGCCCATCGACACCACCGGTGCCGCTGTCGGTCATGTCACGTCGCTTCGCGTCTGTGATAGCTTGGTAAACGTGCCACAAGGCTTGACAATCATCTTTACAGTATTGCTTGTGTCGCTCCCAGTCGGGTTCCCGCTCGGGATCGTCTGGATTACGCATGAATTCTTGATACACGGCGGCTGTTTTCGCACCGGTCAACCCAGTCTCTGCAGCCTCGTACCCGAGTGCACGAGCGACATGATCGAGTTTGTTCGTTCGACCGGGCAGCAATGCGTTCCCATCTCGAACAGCCCATTTATACAAGTCATACGTCCAAACGTCATCCCACGCATCAAGGTACTCTGGACAGTATTGGGTTAGGAACTGCTTGATTTTCGGGTAATCGAACCCGTACCCGTTCCACGTAAGCACGGTTCTGTTTCCGTGATTTGCTATGAACCAGGTGATGAACGCTTCAAGCACGGTTTCTGGGTTCTTTGGATTGTGTTTCTCAATGAATGCTTGGTGAGTGTCCGAGGCCGGATCGTAAACACCGAATTGCCAGATGATCGTCGGTGAGAGTCCATCGGTCTCGATATCTAAACAAACTGGTGGCTGGTTCCCTCGTGTTTTGATTGGTGTTTTGTTCGTGAGGACGAGTGGTTCTCCTGATTCGATGACGTCGGCGTGACCGTGTATTTTCTCAGCTCGTGTGGGTCCTATCCCGGGGAGTTCAGCAAGTTCTGTGATAGAGAGGTTTCGAACATCCTGTGTCGTGCGGCACTCTTTTTGCTGCAATCGTTGTGCTGTGGACGCCCCCACTCCATGCAAGGCTTTTAATCCGAATTTGGAAGCATCAACAGCTTCTGCAGCGACTGTTCCACGGCTTGTACAACTGTATTGTGCAACCGTAGCACTGCCTTGATTGTCTGCACCTAATCCAACAATCGGTAGCGTGTCTGAGGACTGAGTTGACTGTACTGACCACTCATGGTTGTACTCTGCTGGTTGTTCTCCAGCGAGAACAGTGAATGGTTCTGGAAGACAGTTACTGATTGCTGTAAGTTGATCTTGTTCTGGGAGTGTTGTTGAGAGGCTAGTCGTGTTCCATTCAATAGAGAATTGAGGAAGTATGAGGTATGTTGCGGCTCTACTTCCTGTGTCTCGGGTGTTGGTTTCGAGTTCTGATTGGAGACGGGGCAGGATATCGAGATTCTGGACTGCAAGTACATCGATCATTCCAGGGTCTGAAGTGGTGTTCGGTGCTTCACGAACTCCGGTGTCTGTGCTGTATCTGTAATGACTGATGTGTTCGCCACTGCGACCGAGTTGAGGGTGAATCAACAAAAACATCTGCAGCATCACGCACTTGTGCGTAAGCTGCTGCGTCTCGTGGACCTGGAATCGTGATAAGGTCTGGTTCAAAATACTGGATTGTATCCTGGACTGCAGATTGAGATAAGCGTGTCACCGATGGAGAAGGAAGTGAAAGTAACTCCAGCGATTGATCATTCGGCATTACTCAATGCTGTATATAGTTTGAAATCATATAAGTCTGTGTTCGGTGAGATGAGACTCGTATTTCAATTCAGACAGTCATTGGTGGATCGCGTTTGGAGGTGGGGGATTTTGTAAAGATATCTCAAGGGACAGTGGCTACAAAACGATGTGATTAACTGATGAGTAGGAACAGCCAGTACGGAAGGTAGCACAAATTGATTTCTCCTCGTTCGACGTATAGTGATTGGTTCTCTGTGGCACTCTGTGGGAGACTGTCTGTGATTATGAATCGGTACGGTGCTTCGTAATTGAATTCTTGTAACTCCTCGCTGTCTCTTTTTGTGTGTTGGCCTACGTTGGGATCGAATTCTGTTGCGATTTGTTCTGGGGCATCGGTGTGTGGGTGATAAGAAAAGATGAATGGCAGTACCTGTCCGTTTTGGTGTAAGATGTAGTCGATGAGGCCAGTGTCTGTTTCGGTGTATTCGACGTCGTAAGCCTCGACATAGTAGGCGAGTCGTTTTGCGTGGTCGAAGGCGACGGTACGGGCGAGTTTGTATTCGAATTCGTGGTTGAGAACGTTCTGTTGGGCATAGTCTTCAAATCCGTAGTGTTCTTGTCGTTGTGAGAGCAGTACGAGATGTCGCGGATTACGGAGATACAAGCGAGTTCGACGGTATCGTCTGAGTGAAAAGTCGTGGGATTCTGTAACTGCGATTCCTTCATCGAGGACATTGAGGTAGCTATCGACTGTTCGCCTGTCAACCCCTATTTGATCACTGATTTTTGTGTATTGAATTTCCTCACCAGCATGACTGGCTGCGATTGAACTAATTCGGTGTAGGTTTTCGGGGTTTTGTATTGACGCGTACTTTGAGAGTTCTTTATATAGGAAAAGTAGGAAATGAGATTTGGCGAGTTCATTCCTGACTGTAGCGTCATGATTGTGGTGAAGAGCTCCGTTTTGTCGTAAGTAATCACGTGCTGCGTCATGGAGGTTGTCTCGTACTGTTGAGTCAAGTATACCGAAGTGTAGCTCGTCCAGAGTTTCAACAGCTGTTTCTATGCTTGTTTCTGAATTTGATAGTTTGAGCCCATCTCGAATAGTTTTGATAGGTGAATTTCCTGGCAATCCCGTAGACTGGTATGATTCAATTTGTGTGCCAAAATCAGCATCAAATTCGGTCCCTAGTACGCCTTCTGTTTTGATTGCATCAACGAATTTCATCGGGAGTATTGGTATTGGTCCGATTATCTCGTCGATTTTGTCTGCTCCCGATAATCCAGAGAGTGTGGTTTGTTTTGCTACGATACCGGTTAAGAATAGGTAGGTCTCGTTGTCGACAATATCGAGAAGTGCTGATTTCTTGTCCTCGGTGATATTTAGTGCGTTGACATCATCTATGAAAATGAATTTAGGACCTTGTCGGGGCGCAACGTGTGTTTTGAAGTAGTCAATGACTTTTTCAAGAGGTTTGATGCCTTTGTCGGGGTGTTCTAAATGGTAGAGTGAGTCTTCTAAAGGGACGTAGAGGACTTGGCGAGGAGAGACTGAGGATTCGAGACTAATATTTTGATTGTTGTCGGGGAAGTCTACGGTATTGAGTAGAGCTGCTATGAGTTGATGAAGTAACGTTGTTTTTCCGATCCCTGTTTGTCCAAAGATCGAATAAGTGAGATTCTCAGCACCATCTTCGCGTTTATTGCTGGTTATTTTGAATATATTATAAAAATCGGATCGGGGTGTGAGAGCTACCGCTCGTGATAGGCTTTGTGAGGTCTCATCGCTCCACCACCCGTTATGATGCTTAGCATCAGTAATAAAATTCTGCGAGCGCTCGGTTTCAGACATGGTAGTTATCTCTAATCTAATTTTATAAAAGTTAGCTCATCCTAATGTTTCTATTTCTCAATTGCTGTGGTCAAACAGCCCCCTATTTCTATTGATGTAGTAAGTGTGGTTGATTTCTACTATCATCTCATCTCGAATTGGTTTCTTCTTGTTGTGAATAGAGTTCTCTAACCGTCCATCACTCTTTTTTAGACTTTTAGAACATCTATTGATGCTAAGTTATTTTTAGCGTGTTTGAGATTCGCTTAGTAGGAAGTTATATGTTAAATGCCTACTATTACAGAGGTAGATGGTTACCCAGGCTGACATCGAAGACGGCGAAAAAATCGATATCCGAGTTCAGGTACTCTCCAAACTGAGTTGTACGACAGACAAAATGGCTAATCGACTCAAAGTCTGTGATACGGCTGGTAATGAGTTCCCTCTTGCTCTCTGGAAAAACAATGCATTGAGCGATTTTGCGTGGGAAGAAGGTCGCTGGTACGAACTCACGAACGCAAAAGGAAACGAGTTCAAGAATAAAAAAAGCCTGAACGGATCATACCAGCTCGATGCTGAACCAATCGAAGCTCCGACAAGCGATGATCAGACAAATTCACCCACACTATTAGACTCTCTTGATGATGGCGTACCGTATTTGTCGCTGTTTGAGTTTGATCGGAGTTTTGAGGAATTGAAAGTATATCAGTACAGTATTGAGGCAACGGCCGTCTTTGACGATGATCCTATGAATGAGACGTACCGCCTTGCAGGGTATCTCCGCGCGTGCAGTGGTGCTGGTGTCTCGGTTGTGGGGGCGATGTCTATTATTACAACGGACCCGATGTCTGTTGACCTTCCAGATCCATTCACTCTCACAGATGAGACACGGACCACTCTATACGCTGATGATAAATCCGATAACGAGCAAATCGTTCGGTTGCTCCAACAGTTAGTGAAGAAGACAGTCGATGACGATGTTTATGAAACCGGACGTGTGGATCGTATTCACACCAAGCAACCGGTTATCAAAGGGCCTGATGGTCTCTTCGAAGCGTGTCTCTCCTACAGTGTTCGTCTTGATCTGTTTCCATCTGGTGATGGGTTTGCTGGAATCGAACTCAGCCATCATGCACGAAGTCGAGTTACTGTCGACGAGTACATTGAGCAAATAAACGCGACCGTAGACGAACTGGTTGGCACACATGTTGAACATGATCCAGAAACATATTCGAAGCCTGGCAGTGGAACACTCAAAGGCTTCGCTGACAAGCGATACACCGACCCAATTCCTGATTTTGGAGGTCAGTCGCTTGCTGACTGGTATGAACAACAGGGCCGAATTTCCGATGAACTCTCTGAACAGCTCAGATCGAAGAATCCACAATTAATTGAGATTCAGTACAATCCGCATAACGATAATACAGATATCCATGTCCCGGATCTCCTCCGAGTGTCTACCGAAAAAAGAGGTAAGTAAAAAAACTGGCTCCAGAGTTCCACAGGAAGTGGGATCGTGCTGCGAAGATGCTCCCTGATGAAAGGTTTCGAAAAGCAATCGAGTTCGTCGATGATTTAGATCCTCTTTCGGGGATCGATTCTCGGATCACCTCGACACCAGTCGGACCGAGTCTCTCGTTCATGTCTTCGACAGTTGACCGGTCGAACAATCTCAGATTCAGAGATAATCAGACAACAAGCCTTCCATCTACAGGACTACGAAAGTACGGAGCACATAGCCGCCCGTCGTCTTTCAAAATACAGTATCTTGTACCTGAGTGTTGCGCTGACCAGTTCAAGCAGCTTCGTGACCGGTTGGAAAAACAGCTCAGATCTTGGGGTTGTGAGCCAGACGAAACATCGTACACAGAGTATGAACTCGGTAGTGCGGTAAACTACAGTAATTCAGTGGCGATGATCGATGATGTTGATGCCGTGCTAGCGGTCGTGCCTTCACCAAACGATACACGCATTCGGAATGGTGATATCGACGATCCATACGCGGAATTCAAAAAGGCACTTGGGAAGCAGGCGATCCCATCGTAAATGATTCGAGAGGATAATCTCGACAACAAATGGGCGGTTCGTAATACTGCACTTGGACTGGTTGCAGGTGCTGGAGGGATTCCATGGCGTGTCGATGAGATGCCTGGTGAGGTGGATTGCTTCGTGGGGTTAGATGCGACGCGTGATCCGAAAACAGGTCAGTTCCTCGGAGCGAGTGCGAACGTGGTTTTGGCGGACGGGACAGTATTCGTTTCAAAAACACAGTCACTCCAGTCTGGAGAAACGTTTGATGAGGACGCAATCATTGATATCCTCAAAGACGTGAACAGAGAATTTGTTCGAGCAGAAGGTGACTCACCGAGTAACATTGTCATTCACCGTGATGGACGTGTATTCGAAGATGTCGATACCATTGTAGAACCCTTCGATGAGATAGGGATTGAAATCGATATTGTAGATGTTCGAAAAAGCGGTGCTCCACGCGCAGCAATACTCCAAAACGGGGATTTCCAGATTGATCACAAAGGACAACTGTTCATCGCTCAGAATGATGAATTTGGTTTCCTTACGACTACTGGTCGACCAGAATTTGACGAGAGCGACGGGTTGGGAACTCCACGAGCTCTTCGCGTTGTTCGACGGGCTGGTGACACTCCGATGCAAACGCTCTTAGAACAAGTGTACTGGCTCAGCGAAAGCCACATCGGAAGTGATCAGGGGAGCACTCGACTGCCGATAACGACGTATTATGCGGACAAATGCGCTGAGTCTGCACGTGAAGGGTATCTTATTAACGGGGAACTTATCAGAGGAGTTCCATACGTCTAAACACATTACAAGGACAGAACAAATGAAATTTGCACATCTTGCAGACATCCATCTTGGACATCGGCAATACGGACTGAAGCAGCGAGAAGATGATATGATGAACACGTTCGAAGCGACGTTACAGCTTATCATGCAGGATGACCCTGATGCGATCGTCCTGCCTGGTGATCTGTTTCACTCGCGTGATCTTCGCCCGAAAGTGTTGGAAGCTGCTGAGAAGGGACTTAACGTCGTTCCTGACGATGTTCCGGTTCTCGTTTCTCGGGGTAATCACGACGAGAACTTGACGCCGCGTGAAGTGACGTGGCTAAACTATCTCCACCGCCGGGGACACATCGTATTACTGGAAGCGGATCTAGAGAGTGAGTCTGAAGCTGCTAGGTTCGAACAATACGACGCCGAAGATCCGGGAGACGACTCAGGGTTCTATGATATAGAAACACCGGATGGGACGGTTCGTGTATTCGGATTGCAATGGCGCGGAGCTCGAACAGATACTGCGCTTGAACAAATCGCTACCGGTATTCAAAGAACTGCAGAGGAGTACGGTCAGGCTGAATACACGGTTCTATTGGGTCACTTCGGTATCGAGGACGAGGTACCTGCACTCGGAGGGAACGTGACGCACGCGGAACTACGAGAGGTACGACAAGAAGTGGATTACTTAGCGTTGGGTCACATTCACAAGTGTTACGACGCCAGTGGCTGGATTTTCAATCCAGGATCACCCGAGGCCCACTCCACGGCAGAAGCACGTGATGACTGGGAGCATGGCTACTACAATGTGGAGCTGAGTCAGGCAGACGATGAGTATGAGGGTCCCGGCCAACTTGCTCACGACGTTGTCCACAACTCATCTCGACGACGCCCATTCTTCACTATTGAGCTTGATGTGACACCATTTGATTCGGCAGGTGAACTCGAAACAGCGTTCGGTGAACACATTGAGGAGCAACAAGCTTCTCTTCGAGAGATGTTGGGGCGAGAAGAGTTCCTGTTAGGGAGTGATCATCGTGAGCCACTTCTTGATCTTCGGTTCGTTGGAACGCTTCAGTTTGACAGAGGTAGTTTCCGAGTTGACGAACTCGCTGAACAAGCTGGAACAGCGTGTAATGCGTTATACGTACAAACGAACACGAGTCGTGTGACAACCGCAGAGATCCAGGAGCTGCTCGCTGATCTTGATGATGATGAGGTGTTCATTAACGGTCGGCTGCAGACTGCAGCGCTTGAAAAACGGGTTTTCGAAACGATTGCGACTGAATCTGAATACAGTGAGCAGTCTGAGTCGGTGGCGACGCTTCTCGGTGACGCGCACCGCATGGCACAGGACGGAGAGAACACAGACGATATCGTTGATGTTGTTTCAAGCAGTCGCCGAGACCTGTTCCCAGAGGCCGCTGATGGTGTAGTGCTGGATGTTGAAGAGGACCCCTTCGGGAACGCTGAGGAGGAAGCTGAGACTGGTGGTGCTGACCGGGACGCTGCTGTGGTTGAGGGTGATAGCGAATGAAGATTATCGATGTTACATTAGAGAATATCAAGTCGTACGAGGATAGAACAACGATTTCGCTTCGTGGGGGTGTGACTGCGATTCTCGGTAAGAACGGGTCTGGGAAGTCGACGATTCAGGAGGCAATTGGGTTTGCGCTTTTTGATTCGCTTCCGTTCAATAATAAGGAGTTTGTTCGGGAAGGCGCATCTTCAGGGACTGTGGAGGTCACGATCGAACTGGATGAAGCAGACGGATTACAGAGGTACCGTGTAACTCGGTCTGCCGGGTATTCGAAATACGGTGTTGCGCGGTATGATGGCGAGCGCGATGAGTGGATCGATCAGGATATCGATTCGAAGAAAGCGTTGATGAAGTGGCTTTGTGCGAGGTTTGATCTGAAGGATAGCGATGAGTTGGGGAATCTGTGGGAGTCGTGTATCGGGGTGCCTCAAACACGGTTTCTCTCTGATTTCGCACAGCGACCGGCAGCACGGAAGTCAACGTTTGATGAGCTACTGAATATTGACGCGTATGAGGAGTCTTGGAGCACTCTAAAAGGAGTTCCAGATCAAATTAAAGCCGAACGCGGACAGGTGCGAGAGGAGATCCGTGAGCTCACGGGGGAAGTGCAGAGTCTCCCTGAGGAACGAGAAGACAGAGCACGATTAGAAGCGGAAATTGACGAGTTGTCAGCGGAAATTTCTTCAGCAGAAGCCGAGCTTACAAAGGCCGAAGACAGATACGAGGAGTTGGAGGCTATCGAAGGTCGAATTGCAGAGATTGAAGGAGATATCGAGCAGAACGAACAAGCGATTGAGGCGAAAGAGTCGGCTCTCGAAGTAGCAGAAACTGAGCTCAAAACTGCGCGAGAGGCCGAAAGGAAGTGCGAAGAGGCTCGTGAAGGGTACGAAGAGTATCGTGATGCGAAGGCTCAGCAGGAAGCACTTGAGGAACAGATCGATGAGTTAGAGAAATTACGGACGGAACAACAGGAACAAGAAGCGGAACTCGGGAAGCTCGAAATCCGGCAAGAAGCACTCGAAGAGCAGGTTAAAAAACACGAGGTGGCTCGAGAGAATCTCGAAGAGTACGAGGCTCAAAAGGACCGCTATGAGGAACTTGAAGACCGTATTTCTGAATTAGAAGCTGATCAAAAGACTGTCGAGCGGTTGGAAGGTGAGATTTCAGATCTTGATTCTGATGCAAGAGACACACTCACCGAGCTTCGTGAAGAAGTTGAAATTATTGAGGAGGTTGAGGCTGAGGCAGCGAAGGTTGTTGATGCAGCTGACCTGCGTGAGGAAATTGGCGAAATAAAAGCAGAAATTGCATCGTTGAATGCGGAAGAAACCGATCTGAAGGAGAAACTTGAGCAGCTTGAAGATGCGGAAGTAGACGCTCCGTGTCCGACCTGTGGAAAATCGCTGAAGGCAGATCATCGCACAGATCTCATCGAAGAGCGTGAAGCCCGAATCGAAGAGATACAGAGTCAACAAGAAGCTCTTGCTCAGGAGATCTCGGAATTAGAGGCAGAGTTGTCCGAGGCTGAAAAGGTCGAAAAGCGAGTTTCGAAGCTTGATATGCGTCGGAACCAAGTCTCTGAGTTACAGGATGACCTTCGTGAACTCAACGGGGAGCGAAATGAGACTCGGGAACGAATAGTCTCGCTCAGAGAAGCAATTGATGAATTACCAGGATTGCAAGAAGAGCGTGATTCGCTTGAAGATGCGAATGATGCGTACTACACAGCGAAGGCCCAAGTCGATGAGTACGCTGATGCGCCGAGTGAACTTGGTGAAGTCGAAGAGTCGATTGAGTCTGTAGACGCAGAAATCGAACGGTTAGACGAAGAGATTGATGAGTTCGGTGATGTCGAAGACGAGCTTGAAGCAGTAAAAGAAACGCTCAGTGAAACCGAAGAGGCCTACCAACAGTTTGAACGGAATAAACAGGCTGCTGAAAAGCTGGAGGAACGCCAAGCAGCCGTAGCGGAGATTGAGGAGACACTTGAGTCGCTCAACGACGAGGGTGAAGACCTCTCTGACAAGCTAGAGGCTGAGAATGAAGCGTTTGACACTGACGAGTATGAGACGCTCGGTGAGCAGATTGCGGATTACAACAAGCAGATCAACACGCTCTCGGGTCAACGGTCGGAGAAAGAGAAAACACTTGAGAACGTTTCTGCGACGGTTGAGAAATTAGAAGGCAAGTTAGAGGAGAGAAAACAAGAGTTTGAACGGCTGCGTGAACTTGCTGCCGACCAGAAATTCGCTTCATGGGTGCGCGATAACGTCCGTGCTGCGGGACCGAAAATGCGGAATGTCATCACAGATCGTATCGGGAAACGAGCAGATGCTATCTTCCGGTCAATTCGGGGCGAAAAAGCCGAACAGCTCGAATGGACATCCGACTATGATATCGTCGTTACTGATGCTGATGTTCAGAAATCGTTCTCGACGCTGTCAGGCGGTGAAAAGATGGCTGCTGCGCTAGCGGTTCGACTGGCTATACTGGAACAGATCTCTGGTCTCGGAATTGCGTTCCTTGATGAGCCGACCGCAAACCTCGATCAAGATAAGAAAGCGAACCTTGTCGGGCAACTCAACAGACTCGATGCGTTCGAGCAACTCACAGTCATCAGCCACGATTCGACATTTGATTCGATGACTGATTACAGCATCACTATCGAGAAAACCAGCCAGACCTCGGAAGTGATGAGTGACTAATGCCGTTCGATAAGCTGGAAGTTGCAACGGCACTCGATGATAACGTTGAGACGATCAAGTCATACTTAGAGGATGATGATGACCTGGTTGAACGGTATCAGAATGCTTTCCGTCGACTTCCTGAAATCGGTGCCAGCGAGATTCGGCGTGCACTGTCGACGGCCTCCTATCCTGGTGCGCTTCCAACTGAGGCACTTGACAGTGCAGACTCACTCATAATTCGTCACGACGAATCAGATGAGTGGGAGACTCATGAGGCCGTTAACGATTGGGCTCGGAAGCTCCTGATGGATGTGCCGATGCTTGCTGTTGATGGGTCTGAGATTCCGCCGACGAAGCAGTTCAATATTCCGTTGGCGTACGTGCAAGCGGCTTGGTGTTTGAATCATCATTCACCAGAAGGAAAACTTGAACGAGACAGGAAAGGGAAGCTGCTTGGTCCGATGGAAGTCACTCGGTCAGGTGGCGAGGCTGGCGGTGACGAGTACCGATTCGTTGATGGCTCGCTAGTCGGGCTTGAACGATATGAACACGAGGCAAACTTGCTGGTCGACAAAATCGAAGACTTAGCAGAGCAGTATAAAAATAGTACACTGGAGCGTCGACCAGTCGTTCTCTATGATGGGCCGCTTATCGTATCGTTTGCCAACCCAGAACGTCCGGCAGTCCGAGATCGGTACCTTGCGTCTATCAGTCAACTCATTGCAGCGAGTCAACACCATCAAATACCGCTAGTCGGCTATGTGGCTGGGACGAATGCCGTGGAATTAGCGAAAATGACGCGGTTACTCCTCCAAGACGAGTTCGGGGCCGACCGAACGATTCCTGATGCCCGCGTGTTGGCCGGGATGATGAGTCCATGGGGTGATTCGACCGTACCATTCCTGTGCCGTCGTGATGGAAGTGTCGACGCTCTCACGACGACGTACCGTGGTGTGAAGTATGACTTCGCCAATGAGATTTATTTTTCGTACCTGAAAGTCCCGCCTGGTGCGGGTCTTGATCGATTGGAGTTCCCAGGGTGGTTACTGGATGCAGACGCTCCATCTGGATACGAGAGTTTGTACGAATACACATTGGATGCGGTGCGTGCTGAAGCCGGGGTCGGTCGAGGGTATCCGGAGATACTTCAGCAAGCAGATACTGACGCTGTTCTTGATCAGCGTGACCGGCAACAGTTTCTTCGCCTACTTCAGGGATGGGCAGAGGAAAATGACATCCCACTGGAATGGGATGCAAAAGCACTCAGCAAGGAGCTGCGTCGTCGATGAAGCTATCCATACACGGCTCAACTGGGATCGATTCAGATCCGTGTGGAGACCTGTCTGCTCGTAGTCTCAATGAAATCATCGTGTCTCCCCTTCGTGCATCGAAGAACGAATCAGAACTTGATTACGGTCATGGAACCGTCACCTCCACACCTTACCGAACCTTATGAGTAACACATCATCAAGCAACCAAACCGAGCGGGTTGACGATTGTCTCGCCATTGGAAGTATCATCAGTTCAAACAGCCATCTGGATTACACGGTCGAGATTTACAACAAGACCGACCGGGAGCGAGCGCCTGCGCCGGATGAATGTGGGTTCGGCCAGCCCGTGTTTATTAAGAAAACGATTCAGGAGACGGAGTACATCGTAATGGGCGTCATTTACGATACTCGACTTGTTGATCCTGATCAGGGCCGGTCGGGTCCGCGTCTCGCTCAGCAAGACCAACCACAGTTCACACCAGGGTACGTCGAAGAGCGGACAAAGCTCGCGGGTGTCGCACTCCTTGGCACTGCAAAAATCACAGATGGCGGTACAATTGAGGAACCAGATCATCAGATGCCCCGCTGGACTCTTGCTGTCGAAGATATCGTCGAACGATGTCCAGATGGCGTGATTCGTGCGTTTCACACAACTACTGATGGCGGAATCCAACTCGCGTATATGGAACGGCTACTCGACGTTGCAGGTCCACTTGGTGCGGAAGTAACGCTCACATTGGTTGAGCGTCTCAGCCAGTTATTCCCTGCTGAAGAACACCAACGATTACTTGATATCATCGAGAAAGACGTTCGTTGGCAGTCGTCAGTCGATAGAGGGGTGATGCGATGAGTCCTCCACAAAATTCCACGTCGGCTGATGAGGCTCTTGTCGGGACTGTTGCCGCTCCTGGAGACGGACCAAATGAGTTCTTCATTGTTACCCCTGATGAGCAAGCTGTAAAGACTGGTGAGTTCATAACCTACTCAATTACTGTGGAGGGAACTGCTCAAGATGTACTTGCCCGGGTTACGAACCGAGAGCAAGCAAGAGGGCTTCCTGAAACGTTCATGGCAGACCCGAGTATTGCTCCAGAAACAGTCGCTGGGACTCTCGGTGTTCCCACGGATGATATCGACCTCTACCGTCTCGAAGCCACCGTAATCGGGTTCTATGACACACAGATGCAGACGTTCTCTAATCCTCGGCAGCTCCCACGACCAGGGACGCAACTCCGGACCGCTTCTGATGCGCTGTTAGAAGCTGTTCTACCGAACCTCGGTATTGGTCGTGAGGACGCCCTTACCAACACTGGTGAGGTTGATGTGAGTTCCGTCGACGTGACAGAGCGTAATGGGTTGGCTCACATGGGATGGTTACTCAACCGTGAAACCAATGCAGTGAACGTGCATGTACCAATTGACGAGTTCGCTGCGACACACTTAGCCATCCTTGCCTCCACTGGGTCCGGTAAATCGTACACCGCAGGTGTCCTCATGGAAGAAATGATGATGCCGGATATCCGTGCATCACTGTTAGTGTTCGATCCACATGGAGAGTACGATACACTATCCGAGATGCGAGGAGAGGAGGTGTTTGAGGGTGAAGACGGATACCGGCCTGAAGTACAGTACTTTAATCCAGAAAATCTTCGAATCCGGATTTCAGAACTCAGTGTTGATGATGTAATGGCTGTACTCGATGATCCTAGTGATCGGATGCAAGAGCGTCTTGCTGGTGGATGGCGTGCAATGCAGCAGTCGGATTCCCGGACGTGGGGAGTCAACGAATTAATGGATGCAATGCGGGATCGTTATGATGACGACGATGCGAGTGTTGGTGCATTAGAATGGCGCCTTCGGCGCTCGATCCAACGCAACGACTTGTTCACAAGAGATGCAAACGTTGCGCTCAATGAATTGGTGGCTCCTGGTCGATGTACGGTTTTGCAGATGGATACACTCGGTCGACGAGACCAGCAAATGATTGCCACTGTACTCCTTCGTCGGTTGTACGAAGCCCGCCTAGCTGCAGTCCGTCAACGCGGAGATGATCCTGACTATGATGGTGAAATCATTGATTTTCCTCTGTTCTCGTTATTCGAAGAAGGACACCGGTTCGCACCCGCGACAGGAGATGCACCATCTCTCGGTATTATGCGGACAATTACGTCTGAAGGTCGAAAGTTCGGATTCGGACTCGGAATTATTAGCCAGCGGCCATCAAAAATCGATCAGGATGTGCTTTCGCAGTGCGGTACGCAAGTGACGATGAAGATCCAGAACCCAACTGATCAAGATGCCATTAAGAATAGCGTTGAGGCCGCTGGTGAAGATGTTCTGCGTGAGTTGCCAGGGTTAACACCTGGACAAGCAGTAGTATCTGGGGATTCGATGAATACTCCAGTATTGATTCAAGTTCGAAATCGACATACTGAGCACGGCGCAGGCAGTATCCCGTCGACTGAAAAATGGCGAACGGCTCATCAACAACTTCAGCAACAGCCGACACGTTCAGAAACCGCTGATATGGGTGGCGGTGAATCAAGCGGAGAAGAAGACTTGTTGGGTGGTAAATGATTTCTCAGTACTATTCGAGTAACTAATACTGTACTCTAATACTACAAGTCGATAGAGCGTAATTAGTAATATAGTATGAATTCTGAGTTTGTTGGTGTTGATTGGTCGTCGGGGGCGTGGGTGGCTGTTGCATACAGTGATGGCAGAGATGATCCGGAAGGGTTTGTGTCTGAGGAGATTTCGGAGGTATGGGAAGAGTTCGGTGAGTCGGCGAGTCGGATTGTGGTTGATGTCCCGATTGGGTTGTGTGAACCCTCTGATTCGGGCCGTTGTGCGTGTGTGGCAGATGGTGATGGGGAATTATCGCGTGAGTGTGATAATCTCGGTCGGAGTGTGATTGGACAGCGGTATCGGTCGGTGTTTACGGCTCCGTGTCGTGAGGCTGCACGCCTTGCTGCTGATGGAGCCGAACACTCTGAGGTGAGTGATGTGAATCGGTCAGTGACTGGGAAGGGGTTGACTCAACAGGCTGCGAATATTTCTGCAGGGATTGTCGACGTTGAGGATTTATTGTTGGGTGCTGGGGCTTCGGAGCGGTTCGTTGAGGGGCATCCCGAGGTGTGTTTCCGTGCGTTCAACGGTGAATCCTTATGTTACAGTAAGAAGACGGCGCTGGGTGTTGATGAACGCTTGTCGGCGCTTGAAGCGGTACCTGAGTACAGTGACGGTGATTGGCGGAAGGTTGTACAACAGCTCAATGGGACCGGGTTCACAATTGGGATGGATGACGTGTTGGATGCGTTTGCGTTGGCACTGACTGCGTGTGCATCTGATGAGGAGTATCGTCGGTTACCGGAGAGTCCACCTGAGGATGCGAAGGGACTTCCAATGCAGATGGTGTACCGAAGCAAGATGCCGTTGATTGAGTAAAATTGTTGCTGGAGAGGTTTGCAAATCTCATTACACGTCTAAGGTGGTAGTGGTCCAGTTCCCAACAGACTCCTACTTCACTCGATTTAGGCGCTATCAGTAGTATTTTGTTTTAAACGGCGTTTGCTACGAGAGATTGGTCAAATCAAGGAATATCGTACCGGTCACAAAACACTGATCCACCCTTGACGGTCAGAAGCCATGCAACACGATCTGTCGGGTCCTTGTTTGGACTCATTCGCTCAACTGCGCCCGTGTACATAACAGGGACACCACAACAGGTTTTCCGAGCCCCATCGTGGTGATGGCCTGACGCAACGAAGTCAAACGAGCCATCGAATCGCTGTTGAATCTGTTTGAGGTCGACGCTATCTTTCTTCGGGCCAGAGAGTTGTTCAAGTGTTTGATGGAGGAGTAGGATAGATACAGGTTCATCAACCGAGGTGGGGAACGTAACTTGGCTCCACGGGAGATTGCCTTCGGTGTGATGATTGCATACGGGATTCTGACGTAGTTCATAAATAGTATGAAGGCGTAGTGAGGGATAGAACAATGGCACGGATCACCGGCTCCTATCCAGACGACCTTGACCTTCTAATCGAAGGTTCCGTTGAGGCAGGGGTGTTTGGTGGCAAGAGCGATGCATTACGCGAGTTCGTCCGTACGTATTTCGAAGACCACGAAAACGAGCGTATTGCAGCTGCGGTCGCCCTCTACAAACGCGAGCAGATCACGCTCGGTGATGCAGCAAGACTCGCTGATGTCGACCGCTGGACGATGCGTGATATCCTCCG
>Ga0065697_1000214_pt1 | contig 21578 bp, 17 predicted proteins | sample AntLakMe24m_08um_FD_59086 | JGI IMG/M metagenome (GOLD analysis project Ga0065697, IMG submission 59086) | Hypersaline microbial communities from Antarctic Deep Lake - 24m 0.8um v2 (version 3) | ecosystem: Environmental > Aquatic > Non-marine Saline and Alkaline > Hypersaline | place: Deep Lake... | reverse complement strand
GGCGAGGACGGCGAGAGCGACGACGCCCCCGAGCCGGCCCCCGTCGGCCTCGCCGCCGTCGACGTCTCGACCGGCGAGTGTCTCGTCACCGCGGGCGACCGCGACACGGTCGCGGAGGAGCTCGACCGGATCGCACCCGCCGAGCTGATCGCGGGACCGGACACCCCCGACTTCAAGCCGGCCGACGCCGAGCGCGGCTGGACGGTCCACGAGTACGATTCCGGCGTTTTCGAGCGGCGAGCCGCGATCGAACGACTGGAGCCGTACCTCCCCGCGCCCGACCGCCGGTTTGACGGCGACGCCGAGCTACGTGCGGCTGGCGCCGTGCTCGCGTACGCCGAGTACACGCAGGGCGACGACGGCCCGCTCTCGTACGTTACCCGGATCCGGCGGTACGACCCGCGCGACCGGCTCCGGCTCGACGCGGCGGCCCAGCGCAGCCTCGAACTGTTCGAGAACCGCGGACTGGGCGCGAGCGACACCCTGTTCGACGCGCTCGACGAGACGAGGTGCGCGCTCGGCCGGCGGTGTTTAGAACGGTGGCTCCGTCGCCCGCTCGTCGACGCCGACGCGATCCGGAGCCGCCACGACGCGGTCGGCGAGCTGGCCGATCGCACCCTCGTCCGTGAGGGAGTCGCCGACGCGCTCGCGGCCGCCTACGACCTCGAACGCCTCGTCGGACGGATCTCCCGCGGACGGGCCGACGCTCGCGACCTGCGCTCGCTGCACGCGACGCTCGCGGTCGTGCCGGATCTGAAGGCGACGCTGGCGGGGGGGAACGGTGGGGACGATAGAGAGGGCGGAACCGACGCCGACCGCCCCCGCACCGACCACCTCCGCGACCTCCGCGACCGCCTCGACGAGCTGACCGAGGTCCGCGAGCTGATCGACGACGCTATCGCCGCAAACCCCCCGCCGGAGATCACCGAGGGCGGCGTGATCGGCGAGGGGTTCGACGACGACCTCGACGCCCTCCGCGCCACCGAGCGCGAGGGGCGCGAGTGGGTCGCAGACTTGGAGGCGAGCGAGCGCGAGCGCACCGGGATCGACTCGCTGTCGGTCGGCCACAATCAGGTCCACGGCTACTACATCGAGGTGACCGACGCCAACCTCGACCGCGTCCCCGACGACTACCGCCGCCGACAGACGCTGAAGAACAGCGAGCGCTACTACACGCCCGAACTGAAGGAGCGCGAAGAGGAGATCGTCGGCGCCGCGGAGCGCGCGGACGCCTTGGAGTACGAGCTGTTCGTCGACGTGCGCGAGCGCGTCGGGAGCGAGACGGAACGGATACAGGGGCTCGCGGACGCGATCGCCGAGATCGACGCGCTCCGCTCGCTGGCGACCGTCGCCGTCGAGTACGACTACGTCCGCCCGGAGATCGTCGACGAACCCGCTTCCGATACGAACGCCGGCGTCGAGATCGAAGGGGGCCGCCACCCGGTCGTCGAGCGCGCCGAGGAGTCGTTCGTCCCGAACGACGCGGACCTCCCGCGCGGGTCGATCGCGGTTATCACGGGGCCGAACATGAGCGGGAAGTCAACGTACATGCGGTCGGTCGCGCTCGCGGTCGTGTTAGCGCAGACCGGCTCGTTCGTCCCCGCGCAGGCGGCCTCGCTCCCCGTCTTCGACCGGCTGTTCACCCGCGTCGGCGCCTCCGACGACATCGCCGGCGGCCAGTCGACGTTCATGCGCGAGATGAGCGAGCTGACCGAGATCCTCCACGACGCCGGCCCGGACTCCCTCGTCCTCCTCGACGAGGTGGGCCGCGGTACCGCCACGACCGACGGGCGGGCCATCGCCCGCGCGGCCGCCGAGTTCATCCACGACGAGCTCGGCGCGACCGCCATCTTTGCCACCCACTACCACGACCTGACCGACCTCGCGGCTGAGCGCGAGCGCGTCTTCAACCTCCACTTCACGGCGACCCGCGAGGACGGCGACGTGACGTTCCTCCACCGGATCGTCCCCGGCGCCTCCTCTTCCTCGTACGGCGTCGAGGTCGCCGAACTCGCCGGCGTGCCGGCGCCCGTCGTCGAGCGGTCCCGTTCGCTGGTGACCGCCGACACTGCGGGTGGCTCCCCTGACAGCGAAGCCGCGTCGGAGGACGACGAGTCGGATGGGCGGGACGCACCGGCCGAGGAGGAGAAGCCGGACAGCGTTTCGCTCCGCGAGTTCCTCGCCGAGGAGAGCGCGGGCGACGACGCCGACGACACCCCGAGCGCGAGCGACGACGTTCCAAACGCGAGCGACACGGACGGCAATATCGACACCCCGACCGCAGACGATCGGGCCGGAGTCGACGCCGAAAGCGACCTGACCGCCGATCTCCGCGATCTCGACCTCGCCCGGATGACGCCAATAGAGGCGCTGAACGCCCTCCACGACCTCCAGTCGCGAGCCGACGATGACGGGTGAGGAGCGCACTGCCGGCGGGGGAGCGGGAACCCCGGACCGCGTCCGCCGGCTCGATCCCGCCACCGTCGACCGGATCGCCGCCGGCGAGGTAGTCACTCGTCCCGCCCGAGTCGTCGGCGAACTGATCGACAACGCGCTCGACGCCGGCGCCTCGCGGGTCGAGGTCGCGGTCGAGGGCGACGGCACCGACCGGATCCGGGTCGACGACGACGGCCGCGGAATGAGTCGCGAGGACGCCCGACTCGCCGTCGAGCGCCACGCGACGAGCAAGCTCGCACCCGACGGCGACCCGGTCGGCGTCGGCTCGCTCGGCTTCCGCGGCGAGGCGCTGGCGGCGATCGCCGAGGCCGCGCGGCTCGAACTCGTCACCAGCGACGGCGACCCGGTCGGGACGCGGGTGGTCGTCGGCGGGGCGGCGAGCGACCTCGATTCGGACGGTCCCGCCGTCACCGACGCCGGACGCGCCCGCGGCACCACCGTCGTCGTCGAGGATCTGTTCGCGACCCGACCCGCGCGTCGGGAGTCGCTGGCGGGGTCGGCGGCCGAGTTCGCGCGGGTCTCCTCGCTGGTCGCTGACTACGCGCTCGCGAACCCCGGAGTGGCGTTCACGCTGGATCACGACGGGTCGCGGACGCTGTCGACGCCCGGGTCCGGGATCACGGAGGCGCTGCTCGGCGTGTACGACCGCGAGACCGCGAGCCGCTCGACGGAGATCGCGGCGAGCGTCGAGATCGAGAGAGAGGGGGGAGGCGTCGGAGGAGACGGGGCCGCGTCGACCGCGGTCGAGGTCGCCGGCGCCCTCGCGTATCCCTCGGTAACGCGTTCTTCTCGGGACCACGTTCGAGTCTCGGTGAACGGGCGCCCGGTCCGGAACGACCGGCTCGCGGCCGCGGTCCGAGCGGGATACGGCCGCCTGCTCCCTGACGGCCGCGAGCCGGTGGCAACCATCGACGTGTCGCTGCAGCCCGCCCGCGTGGACCCGAACGTTCACCCGGCGAAGCGGGAGGTCGGGCTCCGCGACGCCGACGCGGTCGCGGACGCTGTCGAGTCGGTCGTCGCCGACGCGCTCACGGGTGCCGACCTCCGGCGGAAAGCCGAGGTCGAGACGGGACTCGACGGGGCGTTAGAGCCGGTCGGTGGCGAGGAGGGCGAGCGCCTGGCGACGTTTGCGGACGCGGACCCGATCGGGACGTTCTGCGACCTCTACCTCCTCGTCGAGGCCGGCGACGAGCTGCTCGTGGTCGACGGCCACGCCGCCCACGAGCGCGTGAACTACGAGCGGCTCGCCCGGGCGTTCGATGGCGAGGCGGTGCCGACCGCCGACCTCGACCCGCCGGTGGCCGTCTCGCTGTCGGCCGACGAGGCGGCGGCCGCGGAGGCGCACGCCGACGCCCTCGCCGCACTCGGGTTCGAGACGGAGCCGTTCGGCGGGGGGACCGTCAGGCTCCGGACCGTCCCGGCGCCGTTCGGGCACGCGGTCGACGCGACCGCGTTCCGCGATGCGCTCGCGACCCTCTCAGGCGGGGCGTCGCCGCGGGACGCCCGCGAAACGCTGCTCGCCGATCTGGCGTGTCACCCGTCGCTGAAGCGCGGCGAGATCGGGGATCTTGATGCGGAGGAGCTGCGATCGCTGCTCGATCGGCTCGGCGAGTGCGACCGCCCGTACGCGTGTCCGCACGGTCGGCCGACCGTTCTTTCGGTGGACGAAGCGACGTTCGCAGCCGGGTTCGGGCGAGACCGATAGCGGAACCGGCTTGGTTCGGGGACGACGTCGCACTCGGTCGATTCGGAATTGTCGACCGGTATCTATTAACACGACCGGAGCAGGAGTGTTCGCATGGACGAGCCGATCGAGCCGACCCGAGGGTCGCTGCCGCGCGAGCGGTCCGGCGGTCGGTTCGCGGCGCCGGACGGCCTCCGTGACCTCGTCAAGCGACTCCTCGACTGGCTCCGGAGTCGAGCGGGGTCGGACTTGGAGGCCGTCTCGACGGCTACGACGATGCGAAACGTCGTCGACACGGACGCGCTCGACGACCGGACGCCGCCGAAGTGGGACGTGCAACACGACATGGTCACCTACGGGAGCGACACGCTCACCGACGTGCTCGTCTTCCGGCACGGCCCCACCAGACAGGAGTTAGTGGTGATGCCGGAGCGGAACACCGATCCGGAAGGAGAGATCAGCTTCTATCACACCGACCGCAACCGAGGCGCCCGCCACCTGCTGTCGATCGGCGCGGACTCGCTCACCGCGGCGCTCGGCTACATCCTCCAACGCATTGACCGGTTCGAGCAGCTGTTCGCCGGGCGAGGCGTCGAACTGCCGAGCGGCTACACCGACTCCTCAGAGCTGTAGCCCTCCGAAGGGCCGGTTCCGGGCGGCACTGCCCTCAGGCGGGACGGTTGTCCACCCGCCCCTTGCCGTTCGCCGAGCGCTCGACACGCTCGACGGTCTCGTCTGTCTCCGCCGTCTCCGGCGGGTACGAGACGGTCCGCTGCGGGTACGGGATGGAGATGTCCGCGTCCGCGAAGCGGCGCTGGATCGCCTCAACGGCGGTCGCCTTCGAGCGCCACCGCGCCTGCGGGGTCGGCGGGTCGATCCAGAAACGGAGGTCGAGCAAGATTGCGGAGTCGCCGAAGCCGGAGGGGATCACGTACGGCTTCGGGTTGTTGGCGATGGTGTCGATCTCGTCTAACACTTCCTTGGCGATCTCGCTCGCCTCTTCGGGGTCGTCGTCGTAGCCGATTCCGACCTCCATGTGGATCCGAAGCCGACCCTCGCGGCTCCGGTTCGTGATCGCCTGGTTGGTGACTAGGTCGTTGGGCACCACGACGTACTCGCCGTCGAAGTTCCGCATGTGGGTGTTCATGATCGTGATCTCGGTGACGAGCCCCTCCTGATCGCCGATCTCCACCCAGTCGCCGATCTCGAACGGGCGTGCGAACATCANCACGAAGCCGGCGANNANCGNNCCGAGCGTCTGGCGGGCCGCCATNCCGANCACGATCCCGAGGAACCCGGCNCCGACGAGGAGGCCGCCGAGGTTCACGCCCCAGATCCCGAGAACGGTTATCCCTGCGATCACCAGCACCCCCACCTGCATGATTCGACTGAGCAGTTGCTCTTGGTGGGCGGTGATGCGGTCGCTGTCGGCCGAGAGGTCCTCGACGTACTCCTCTAACACGTCGCTCCCGACGTAGGCGGCGCCGAGAAGCACCGCGGAGAGGAGCGCCTGTGCGCCGATAGTGAGCGCGTTCTCCGCGACCGGAAGCACCGCGACCACGACCGCGAACTCGCCCCCACAACGCCAAGATTGCAACGGCCGCAATCGCGAACAGCACAAGCTGGAGGAGCCCGACGAACAGCCGCAGCCCGAACGAGACCGGGACGGCCTCCTGTAGCGTCTCGATCGAACTCTCGGCCCGTCCGTCGAGGAACCGTTCCAGCCAGTGCGTCACGACCCGCTCTGCGGCCCGGACGCCCCGCGGGAGGAGCAGCCAGCCGACGGCGAGCGTCACGAGCAAGATTCCGGCGGTCACCGCGAGGCGGGCCTCCGTGGTCGCGACGCTCCCCAACAGCGCGTCGAGTCGCATTCCGAGTTGTGCGGTCACTGTCCGACGGTTCTCCCTCGCGTTTAAAAATGGTCCCCTGCGGCTATCGCCCAAGAGAACGGGGCGCAAAGCCCGGAGTCACCGATCCCGGAGTCACCGATCCCGGTCAGCGACCGCGCCGGAGCTCCTCGATCAGCTGTTCGATGAGCGCGGACTGTCTGTCGAGGCGTTCAGACTGCTGTTCGACAGTGTGACGCAGTTCGGCTACCTCCGTCGCGAGGTCCTCACCCTCAACGCCGGCGCTCTCGAACGGNGAGCCGTCGAAGGCGTCTGCGTCGACCGGATCGGCGTGGTCGACGTGGTCGGCCGGCGCGGTCGTGTCTTGGGATTCGGTCGCGTCGGTCGGAGCGATCTCCTCCCCCGTCGCCTCGCCCGTGGCGTCGCTCGCGAAGTCGGTCTCGGACCGCGCCGTCGGATCGGCGTCGACGGCCCGACCCGAAGCCGGATCCGCGTTCTGGTCGTCTGAGAGCGGATCGTCGGCGAGCGGATCGTCTGAGAGCGGATCGTTGGCGTCGACCGCGTGGCCGTCGACGGGCTCCTTGACGGACTCCGCGTTCGGAGCGGTCTCGGTGTCTTCCGCGACCGACGAGGCTGACCCTCCGCCGCGCGTCAGCCGCTCGTTGGCCATCGTCTCGCCTCCCGACTCCGCGTTCGGCGCCGACTCGCCCTCGGTCCCCGCCTCCGCTTCGGCTTCCGCGTCAGCGACCGGCGAGGCCGACAGCGGGTCGGGCCCTTCACCGAAGTCGGTGGTGCTCCCGCCGTCGTCTCCGGCGGCTACACCCCCGCTATCGTCGTCGCCCTGATCGGCGACGGTCACGCGGAACTCTTCGAGGCTGTCGACGCCGTGGTACGCGCAGACGGCGTCGACGAGCGTCTCCCGGACGGCCCGGGCGGACTCGTTGGGGGCTTTAAACCGCTCGGAGCGCCCGCCGTGGGTCAACACGACCGCGGTTGCAACGGTCCCCTCCTCGAAGTCGAGGTCGGTGATGTCGGCGTAGGCGAACTCCTCGAACTCCTCGTCCCAGACCGCGGAGCCGACGTGTTTGACGAGCCGCTCGCTGGTGACGACGAGCGTGAGCTCGGAGAAGCGGAAGGTTTGGATGACGGACTCGCCGGGATCGGTGACGCCCGTCGCGGAGAGGACGCCCGCGAGGACCGGGTGGAGCACGTCGTCGGCGCGTTTGGTCGGTACCGAGATTGTCTCGTCGCCGTTGAGGCCGTAGCCGAGGGTGAGTTTCGCCTTGCGGCGACCCGTCGAGACCGCGATGCGCTCGACGTCGTGGGAGTACTCCGCGACCGACTCGTCCGACAGCAGGCCGTCGCCGCGATAGACGAGCGTCCGCGTCGGCGTGACCGCGAGTCGGTCGGCTCCCCCGAGCGGGACCTCGGCCACGACCTCCTCGTCGCCGACGGTCCCCGCGAGCAGTTCGGGAAGGCTCATATCGCGGATATCCGACCCGTCGGCCATAAATCCGCAGGGTCCGCGTCGGCGACTACAGCGACCGAGCCGGAACCGATCGCCCGCGAGACTCTGTCACGGGTTCGCAACCCTCCGGCGGATGGGAAGGTTAAAGGGTTTCATCGCGGTACGGAAGAGTGAGGCCGGGTGGCTTAGCTGGACATAGCGCCGCACTCATAGGGTTCGGAGATTCGGTGCGGTGACGCCTTGGAAGCGTCCGCGTCCTTCCCGTGGCTCCGCCGAGCCTCGGACCTGGGACATGCGGAGATCGTGGGTTCGGAGCCCACCCCGGCCATCTTCTTTCCGTCGCGACCGAAATAATTGGACAGCGGCAGCGGTGCAAACCGCGGTTTGCACAGCCGTCGACGAACGCGCACAGTATCCCGATCACCGCAGTCTGACCGCCGACAGCGCCGCCAGAATGACCGGAAACACGACGAAAAAGGCGATGACGCCGGCGAACGTGCGTAGGGCGATAAACGCCGCGTCGCGCCAGTCGAGGGCGGCGAGACGACCATCGGAGAAGAGGATGACTGCGGTCACGGAGAGAAACGCGAGCGTCCACAGCACCGCCCCGAGTCTGCGGAGGTGCGCCTCGTCGACGCTTGCGGCGGGACCGGTGATCGGGTCACCACCGTGGAACTGCGCATCGTCCATACCGGATAATCATTTCGAACTGACATATACTGATCCGTTTGTTAACAGGATTATCGTCCGGATTCATCTCCGATCGCCGCGTGCCGGGTCGAAACGCCTACGGATCCCGGCCGCGACGGCGACCGTATGCAAGCGCGTGAGCTGATGGAATCCGACGTGAAGACGGTCGCCCCCGACGACGACGTGGCGGACGCGTTCAAGAAGTTCGCTCGCTACCCGTTCAGCGGGTTCCCCGTCGTCGACGAGGAGGATCGCGTGGTCGGCGTCGTCACCGAGTCCGACCTCGTGGACCTGTTCGAGCCGGACGACGAGACGCTGTGGATCCCGATCGGACTCCCGCCGTTCGTCGACACGCTCACTTATCAGGTGAAGGCCCCGTGGGCCGACCTCGATCTGGGCGTCGACATGGTCCGGAACGCCGACCGCTTGATCTCGGACGTGATGAGCACCGACGTGGCGACGGTGACGCCCGACACCGATGTCGACGAGGTACTCGATCTACTCTCCGGCGACGATCCGAACATCAACCGTGTGCCGGTCGTCGACGACGATGGACGGCTCGTCGGCATCATCGCCCGTCAGGACGTTATTCGGGCGTTCCGAGACAAGCGGCTGGCGTGAGTATCGGTGGTGCAGTCGAACCGCGGTGGAGTCTAAGCGGCTCGTTTATAAGTGATAGACTTCTCCGCGGTGAGCACCTCCAAAGTCCCAGTCGTCGGCGGCGAAGCCGCCGGCGACGCCGCTCCTCGTTCACTTATAAATAGTCGTCGCTATCGCGGTTCGAATCGCTCACGTACTGAGAGTCGATCGATCGCCCGCCCCGTTCAGGGGTCGACTCGAACCAGCCACATGTCGGGATCCTCAAGCTCGGCGCTCGTCGGAAGGTTCTCGGGACGTTCCCAGACGGCGCCGGCCGCCTCGATCCCCCGGGCGTCGGCGACGTGTCGGAAGAAGGTGGCGCCGCGCTCGTACTGCCGGCGCTTCAGTCCGAGCCCGAGCAGCCGGCGCGCGAGCCGCTGGACCGGGCCGCCTCCGCCCCGACGCTCGTCAAGCTTCCGGCGGAGGTCGGCGTACTCGCCGTCGAAAGCACGGTCCATCAGCACCTCGGCGTACCCCTCGACCGCCGTCATCGCCGCCTGCAGCTCCGCAAACGGCTCGGTATCGAGCGCGTCGACCGGCAGCCCGCCCGCGGTCAGTCTGTCGCCGCCGGTGAGCCCCTTGACTCCCGCGCTCAACCCGCGATTCGAGGTACTCGGGGAGCCACGGCGCCGCGCCGAACTCCGCCGCGTGCGTCACCTCGTGGAAAGCGATCCAGCGCCTGAACCGAGGGTACTCGACGTCGAGCGACGCCGCGACCGCGACGATGTTCGGGTGGACGAAGTAGAGCCCGTGGTCGGCGTCGGGCTCGTCGGCCAACAGGAGCGGGTCATACTGGCCGAGTACGTTGCGCGCTAAGAACCCGAGCGTGAACGCCATCGAGCCAGTGTTAGCGATCCGCGAGAGGTCCTGCGCGAACCCTCGCGTCAGGTCGCCGGTCGGGAAGCCCACGGGCCCGCCGGTCGGCTCGACGATCCCGCCGATCGGCTCCTCGCCGCCCCCGATCACCGCCCCCTCGTTGTCGGAATCGGTCGTCGCCGCCTCGATCGGCGCCATCACGTTCCGGAACGTGTCGACGCTGGCGTCGATCCAGTGGTGCCGGTTCTGCACCTCGATGCGGTCGGGCACGTCGAACTCGATACCGGCGACCTCGCGGAGACGGGAGCGCGCGTCGCGCACGTCGGCCGCGTACCCGGCTCGCTCCGCCTCGGTGAGGGCGATCGATCCGGAGTCGGTACTCGCCTTCGCGGCCGCCGCGGCCCGGTCCCAGTCGACGACGCCCGGCCCGCTGGCCTCGGAGACGGTCCGGAGGCTTCGGAGGATGTCCATGCGGACCGGAAGGGAGCACGCCTCAAGTCCCTTGTGTCAGTGGCGATAGCGGTATCGGAGCGACCCTCCGCCCCGCCACCGTCCCGCCGTCGCCTCGCTGCCGTCCCGGTATCGGCGACTTCTTGCCGCTCGCCGGACAGCTACTGGTATGCGTGACTCACAGCGAGCGTTCCTCAACGACCTACTCGCCACCGCTAGCCCCTCCGGCTTCGAGACGCCGAGCCAGCGAGTCTGGACCGACTACGTTCGCGGCTTCGCCGACGAGGTCTCCGTCGACGCCTACGGCAACGCCGTCGCCGTTCACGAGGGCGACCCCGACGCGCCCACCATCGCCCTGACCGGCCACGCCGACGAGATCGGATTCATCGTCCGCGACGTGCTCGACGACGGTTTCCTGCGGATCTCCCGGATCGGCGGCTCCGACCGCACCGTCTCGAAGGGCCAGCACGTCACCGTCCACGCCGACGAGCCGGTGCAGGGCGTGATCGGTCAGACCGCGATCCACCTGCGGGACCGCTCGGAAGACGAGTACGAGAAGATCGCCGAGCAGTTCGTCGACATCGGCGCGGCTGACGCCGAAGAGGCGCGCGAGTGCGTCGAGATCGGCGATCCCGTCACATTCTCGACCGAGGTGGAAGAGCTGGTTGGCGACCGGATCGCCGCCCGCGGTATCGACAACCGGACCGGCACGTGGGCAGCCGCGGAAGGGCTCCGCCGCGCGACCGAGCGTGACATCGACGCCACCGTCTACGCCATTTCCACGGTACAGGAGGAGGTCGGGCTCCAGGGCGCCCAGATGGTCGGCGTCGACCTCGAGACGGTGGACGCGTTCGTCGCCGTCGACGTCACTCACGCCACCGATAACCCCGATGTCGACGGAGAACACCGAGGCCCGGTCGAGCTCGGCTCCGGACCCGTGATCGCCCGTGGCAGCGCGAACCACCCCGTCCTCGTCGACCTCGCGCGCGACGCCGCGGCCGCTGCCGACATCGACGTACAGCTACAGGCGGCCGGCACGCGAACTGGTACCGACGCCGACGCCTTCTACACCGTTCAGGGCGGTGTCCCGTCGCTCAACGTCTCGATCCCGAACCGCTACATGCACACCCCGGTCGAAGTGGTCGACATCGCCGACCTCGATGCCGTCGCCGATCTCCTCGCCGCGATCGCCGACGGCGCGGGCGACGCCACGCCCTTCGCCGTCGACGTGTGAGCGACGCGTTACGCCGGTGAGAGCGCAACGGCTGGCCACGGTAAACCGAGGCATGGCGGGGGCAAAACGGAACTGTTTTACAATATCCATCCATACCCGTAATTGCGTCAAAGAGACGTGCGCTCTGGTGGTGTAGTCCGGCCAATCATATCACCCTCTCACGGTGATGACCTGGGTTCGAATCCCAGCCGGAGCATTTCTGCGACGAACTGACCGTTGAGCGACAGCGTCTGCGACAGTCGTATTCTACCGCGACAGCGACGAGTGATCTCGCCGCGTCGATCAGATATCGGGTTCGGACGGCACGATAGCGAGCAATTACTAATCCCACATATATACAAGAATAGTGGTATGTTGGGCACAGAAAGTACTCCGTGGCTCAAATTGAGTGTCACGACACCGGTAGAGATCGTCTATCAGCGCGATTTCGACTCTCGCCATAGTTGAAAAGGCGTGATTCGGATCAGTTTAAAATCGAGTGAGTAAGTGTAGTACTAGTTATGAATAGAGTGTGAAATAGAGAGTATAAACACAGCACTTGCTTGTGCGGATATTCGTTCTTCGAACCGCAAGCCTGCGGTTGATCTACAAAAAATACCAGATCTCAATGATAAATAGTATTCTGATAGCTTGGCAGATAGACGATGCGTCGGGCGAGCTGTGGCGGTCATGTCGTGAATCACCATTTCACCCACTCACTCGTCGTCGGTCTCGGCCTCGCTCGTGCAGCCGCAGCCGCCCCGCCGGATCAGTTCCCCGACCGGCGCGTCGGTCCCGCAGTTCGGGCAGACAGCGCGCACGTCGACGAGCACGTCGTAATCGCCCCGATCCAGTTCTCCCGCGTTCGCGAGCGACGAGATGGCCGACTCGGCGACCGCCGAGACCCGTCCCTGAAGCTTCTCGATGGTCTCGACCTTTCGGTCGGCCATGTCGTCGTCCGCCGCTGGGAGGCTCGCCTCGCGCTCCTGCGTGAGATACGTGTGGATCGCCTGATGAGTGACGAAGTCCCCGGTCAGCTCGTCGACGTCGACGCCTTCGCGTTCGAGACGGCGACGCGCCCGTGTCGCCGCCGACCCGGATTCGCCTCGCAGGGCCTCGTACGTGGTCGACACGTCGACGCTGAGCGACGAGATCCCGGACTCGCGGAGGGCCGCCTCCAGCACTGCCTCGTTGAACTCGTCGGCGAGGTCCCGCAGGCTCGTCCGCTCGCCCGCCTCGCCGGTCCACGCCGCCTCCAAGTTCGCGCCCATGCCGTCGAGGTCGTACTCCCGAATCACCCGTGCAACCTTTGTGTTCATGTTCGTGCCACTCGCTTCGGTGGTCATGCTCGGACTTCGACCCCGAGCGTGACAAAAACATCGGTGTGGCGACCCACCGAGCCGGCGTATCGATCCGTCGAATACCCGGAGCGCGATCGAGCTGGAACAGCCCTCGGAGAGGGCCGGCCGCCGCTGGTGGGATCCGAGATTCACGGCACCGAGTAGGAACGATTAAGTCGGCCGTTTGAATATATTAAATAGAATAGACAGTTCGAGATAACCATACGATATATTATATTCTTTGAGTGGGGGGGGGTTGAGCATCCGTCGGCTATCTCCAACACGGTGACTGCCGCGCGGGTCCGGGTGGAACAGGGACGCCGCCCGCTCATATGTGCCGTCACACTGAGGGACGCCGCCCGCTCATGTGTGCCGTCACACTGCGGCGGATCCAATCTCACCACCCGAGTGAATACCGGCGACGGGAGGCCAATTTCTGGACAGTGTTCCACCGTTCAGTACGCTTATTATACTCTCGCTCGGAATGCCGTACATGGCTTCTCATACGGTGGTTCCGGAACCCGCAGAATACCCGGATCCGGCGACAACGGACCACATCACGTACAACCCCTCGTTCGTGGAGTTACGCGAGCTATCGGCAGACGACGAAGTGACGACGGAGTACGGGTCACCGTCGTACGTGAGCGAGTATCGGTCGCGGAGTGCCGACGCGACGGCGAACGCCGTCGACGACGACTTCGGCGACGCGGATTACGACGTGTTCGATCGCGGGGTCGAGTGGGTCAACGATCCGAACAATGACGTCGTCTGCGTCGACCGGGTCGTCGGTCGGCACGCGGAGACTTCGTACGTGTGCCGGCTGTACCTCCCTGCCGAATACGGACGGATCGCGCTCTCGTGGGCGAAGCTCCTTGAGCCGGCCCACGGCCAACCGCCGGAGTTCGTCACGGTACAGTTGCCCGATGCGACAGCCGATCCGCAGATCCGCGTTCATCCGGAACACGGCGTCACGACGGTCCTCGGCAGCGATTACACCGGTGAAGCGAAGAAGTCGTTCCTCCGGCTGTTCATGCACCGCGCGAAGCGACAGGGCGGGTTGGGCCTTCACGCGGGAAGCAAGCGCGTCACGCTCGCCGACGGAGACGACACCCGTGACGTGGGACAACTGTTCCTCGGCCTTTCTGGTACTGGAAAGTCGACGTTGACCAGCCACGGCCTTTGGCTCGACGATCCAGAGGGCGTCGAGATGATCCAAGACGACGTCTGCGCGCTCCTCCCCTCGGGGACGGTCACCGGGAGCGAGGGCGGCGGCCTCTACGTGAAGACGATCGGACTCGACGCGTCGGAACAGCCGGAGCTACACCGCGCTGCGACGAACGAAAGCGCCGTCTTAGAGAACGTCGCCGTTGATGACGACGGCACCGTCCACTTCGATGAGCCCCGCTACGGACGCAACGCGCGGGCGACCATCCGGCGGGACCAGCTGGAGAGTTCGGCGGATGACATCGACCTGGACCGCGTGGATCAGGTGTTTTTCATCACCCGGAACCCACTCATGCCCCCGATCGCGCGCCTCAGCACCGAACAGGCCGCGATCGCGTTTATGCTCGGGGAGTCCGTCGAGACGAGCGCGGGCGACCCCTCGCGGGTGGGAGAGTCGATCCGGGTCGTGGGTACCAATCCGTTCATCGTCGGCTCCGAGGGCGAGGAGGGGAACCGGTTCCGCGACCTCATCGCTGACCTCGACATCGAGTGCTACGTCATCAACACGGGCGCGGTGGGGACCGACGATCCGATCGACGTCGGCGTCGAAGAGACCGTCGCCGTGCTGGAGGGAGCCGCCCGGAACCGTATTGAGTGGGGGTACAACGACGATCTGGGGTTGACCGTCCCGAGCAGTGTCCCGGGCATCGACATCGGGCAGTTCTCCGTTGCCGATCGCGTCGACGACTTCGAGGCGGCCCGGGACGCGCTCCGTGACGACCGTCGCGACTACCTCGACCGCTTCGCCGACCTCGACGACGAGATCCGCAACGCGATGTACTAGCGGGGCGCTTCGGGCGGCATCGGACGCGACGACGAAAGAGATCAGAGCATCAGTCGGCGCCGTGTCGCAGCGTGCGGCCGCAGTTACGGCAGACGAGCGAGCCGTGGTCTCTCGCGACTGTATCGCTACACCGGGAGCATGTCCATCGCATACCCAAACAGAGGTTCGGTAGACAGATAACTATTACCCGGCGATCGTCACGTTATGTCACGCTTACCACGACCGATCACGAATTACCACGGTGATAACTCGAAGATACCCTTCTACCTCACCGCCGACGACGCTCCCTTGGCGATCCTCGACGGACAGCTCGACGTGTGGCGGCCCGCGACGTGCCAGGCGGCCGTGCAATCCCGGTGCCTTTCTATCATTCAGAACATTTATGTTTGTTGTCTATATTGATCAATCAGGATGGACACCAAACATCCGGTGCGAACGACCGAGAAGACCCTCGCGCTGGTGGAGGAGCTGATGGACCGTGGGCCGTGTGGGGTGACGGAGTTGGCAGAGGGCTTAGAGATGGGGAAAAGCGCGGTCCACAACCATCTCACGACGCTCCAGAAGCACGGGTACGTGTTGAAGACCGGCGATACGTATCAGCTCGGGCTGAAGTTCCTCGAAGTCGGCGGCTCCACCCGAAAGTCGATGGAGTTCTATCAGGTGGCCGAGCCGGAGGTGAAATCGCTCGCAAACGAGACCGGCGAGCTCGCGAATCTCCTCGTCGAGGAGCAGGGAATGGGCGTGTACCTAATGCGATCGAAAGGCGAAGTCGCCGTCGACCTCGACACCTACGCCGGGCTCAGGACCCACCTCCACGCCACCGCACTCGGGAAATCCATCCTCGCGCACCTGCCCGGATCCCGCGTCGAGGAGATCATCGAGCGGCGCGGTCTGGAACGGAAGACTCCACGCAGCGTCGGCTCTCGGGAGGAGCTGTTCGAGGCGTTGGAGTGCGTTCGCGACCGAGGATACGCGATCGACGATGGGGAGCGGCTCGAAGGACTACGCTGTATCGCGGCCCCGGTCAAGAATTCCTCGGATGAGGTGCTGGGAGCGATCAGCGTGTCGGCGCCCGCCAGCCGCGTCAGCGACGACGACCTCCACGGCCGACTTCCCGAACGGGTGCTCAGCGCAGCCAACGTCGTCGAACTAAACATCAACTACTGAATCGGCGTTCTGTAACACAGAACGCACCCCGGGCAGAATTTGAACACCGATACGAGGATTTTAAAGGCTCAGACGCCTGTTTCTGGCCGATCGCGATCGGTCTTGTGGACATGATTACATACTTATAGACGTAATGTAACTAGACAGACCTTCGGACAGTACGTTCTGTAAAACAGAACAATGAGGGTGCCATCCGGAACACAGACGCGATCGGCGTTCCATTCGATCGTCGCTCGACGAGGCGTGCAGTTCGCGACCCGAGCGCGAGTGTATCGTCGAGGCAGTGTCGGGATGATCGAGACCGCCACTGGTCGCCCGCACCCCAGCCGTACGCCTGCCAGTCGCCGTCGGCGTACCGGTGCCGCCGTCGTCCTCGATGGAGTCGGCGGCCTCGTCGTCGCGCTCCTGAAAGCGCGACCGTAATAGCTCGGACCGCGGCTACTCGTCGGTCTGTTCCAGCAAGCCCGTCACTATACCCGATCGCGAACAGCCGACCCATGTCGGTGTAGCCCGCCTGCGCCTCGTCGCGGTGGTCTTCGTCGAGCATCCGCGGGACGTGATCGGGGCGGATCGGCCCGTCGAAACCGGCCTCGCGGTACGCCTCTATCGCGGCGAGCATGTCTGTGGGCCCGTCGTCCTGCCACGTCTCGACGAACGACTCGGGTGTTCCGTCGACATCCCGGAAGTGTACGAAGTGGATCCGATCGCCGAACCGCCGGATCGTCTCGGGAATATCGGCGCCCATCGCGGCGTAGTTGCCCTGACAGAACGTCAGCCCGTGGTTCGGGCTGTCGTGGAGATCGAGGATGCGCTGGACGTTCTCCACGGAGTTGACCAGCCGCGGAACGCCCCGCACGGAGTCGACGGGCGGGTCGTCGGGATGAAGCGCGAGGTCGACGCCGGCCTCCTCGGCCACGGGGACGACCTCGTCGAGGAAGTATTCGAGGTTCTCCCAGAGCTCCGCTTCCGTCACGTCGACGGGGTAATCCGACGCGCGTTCCGATTGCTCGTGGTTGTAGGCCGTCGTTCGGGAGTCGCCGCGCAGCGGGACCTCGTCGGCGGTGCGCAGGACGCCGACCGGGTTCTCCGTCCAGACCCAACAGTAGACACCGATACCTGCTCGTCCCATGTTCCGGATGAGCCGCTTGACCGTCTCGATCTCCTCGTCGCGACCGTCTCGTCCGAGCACGACATTCGTCATTGGGGGACGGTCTTCCACCACGTCCAGCGAGAGCCCGTGGTCCGCGAACCGGTTTTTGGTCCGGAGAAGCGAGTCGTACGTCCACCACTCGTCTTCCCCCCAGAACCTGACGACGGCGGTCGAGACGCCGAGCTGACGCGCGAGGGTCCACCGACGGTCGGGACGCGGCGGCAGCATTATTGTCGTGTCCATACGTCGCCTTCGCGGCCTATCGCAATAGCGGTTGCGCGAGCTCATCGAGGACCCGCCCCGTATGAAACTCGTCTCTTACCGAGAGAAGTCGGACGGTCGCCCGTGGGACAGACGGGACAGCGACCGGTTCAGTAGTTGTCGTAGACGGTCTTCTCGATCGTGTAGAACTCCATCCCTGCGNCGCCCTGCTCGCGCCAAGTCTCCGACGAGGAGCGCTTAAACCCGCCGAACGGCACGTGGAGTTCGAGCCCGGTCGTCTTCTCGTTGACCTTCACGACGCCGGCCTCTGCCTCGTCGATAAACCGGTTGGCCTCGGTGTGGTCGTCGGTGACCACACTGGCCGAGAGTCCGTACTCCACGTCGTTGGCGACGTTGAGTCCCTCGTCGAAGTCGCTGACCTCGATGACGGCGACCACCGGGCCGAACACTTCCTCACACGCGATCGTGTCGTCGTTGTCCACGTCGGTAAAGACGGTCGGCTCGACGAAGTGCCCGCTCTCGACCGCGTCGCCGGTGGGCTTCTCGCCGCCCGCCGCGACCGTCGCGCCCTCCTCGCGGGCTACGTCGATGTATTCGAGCGTCGACTCCAGTTCGTCGGCGCTGACCTGCGGCCCCATCTCGTGGTCGAGCCCGGGGCCGATGTCGATGGCCTCGGCCCGGTCGACGAGCTCGTCGACGAACTCGTCGTACACGTCCTCGTGAACGACGGCGCGGGAACACGCCGTACACGACTGGCCGGTCGTCCCGAAGCCGCCGGTCGCGACGATCTCGGCGGCTTCCGCGGGGTCGGCCGAATCGGTGACCAGCGTGGGGTTCTTCCCGCCCATCTCGGTCTGCACCCGCTTGCCGGCGTCCGTGGCCTGATCGTAGACCATCTCGCCGACCTGTCCGCTGCCGGTGAAGGAGACGGCGTCGGTGCCCTCGTTCGTGATGAACTCGTTGCCGACCGAACTCCCCGGCCCGGTCACGACGTTGAGCACGCCGTCGGGGAGCCCCGCCTCGTCTAAGGCCTCCGTGACAGCGAACACGACGCCCGGCGCAGCGCTCGCGGGCTTGATGACCACGGAGTTGCCCGCCGCGAGCGCGGGGGCGAGCTTCCACACCGGGATGGCGATGGGGTAGTTCCACGGCGTGATCAGGGCCGCGACACCGACCGGCTCCTCGCGCGTGTAGAGGGTCGTATCGCGGCTGCTCGACCCTTTCATCGTTCCACCGAGGTCCGAGGCCTTGCCCGCGAAGTAGTGGAAGATGTCGATCGCGCGCTGTACCTCGCCGGCCGCCTCGGGACGGGCCTTCCCCTCCTCCTCGACGAGCATCGCGGTGAGCTCGTCCTTCCGATCGGCGAGGATCGTCCCCGCCTTCCGGAGGATCCGACCGCGCTCTGGACCGGGCGTGGTCGCCCACTCATCCTGTGCGTCGGCCGCCGCCTCGACCGCCTCGGCGGCGTCCGCCGCGCTGGACTGTTGATAGCTCGCCACCGTCTCGTCGGGAGCCGCGGGATTGTGAACCTCGAACGTTTCTCCCGTCTCCGAGGAGACCCACTCTCCGCCGACGTAGTTCTGATTAAGGTCAGCCACGTACCCGTCCTCGCGATCAACGTATACTATTCTTACGGTTTCAGCGATCCAAGAGATGTCGCCAGAATCCGTCGAGAGACATCGCCGGCACTCGTCGAGAGTATCGCGGGTGCGTGCTGAGGGGTGTCGTCCAATACACTTTTGCAGATAGCTGCGAACGTCGAGTCATGTCAGCCGCCGATTATCTCAAAAACCGTCAGGGACCGGGACTGGGAGCAGTTGGAGTCGGGAACGCTCCGTATCGCGATTATCAGTCTCGGGTGGTGGACCCGCGAACAGGCGATCCCCGCGGTCGCCGACTCGAAGTTCTGTGAGACCACGGTCCTCGTTAGCAGCAGCCGTGAAAAGGCGTCCGCGGCCGCCGAGGAGATACCGACCGTCGAGGCCGCGCTCACCTACGAGGAGTTCACGGACGCGGAAGCGACCGACGAGTACGACGCGGCCTACATCTGCACGCCGAACGCGCTCCACCTGCCGTACGCGGAGGCCGCCGCCGAACACGGGAAGGCCATACTCTGTGAGAAGCCCGTCGAGGCGACCCGCGAGCGCGCTGAACAGCTCGTCGAGGCCACCGAGAACATTCCGCTGATGGTCGCCTACCGGATGCAGACCGACCCGCAGGTCCGCCGGATGCGCGAGTTGATCGCGGAGGGCGCCATCGGCGACCCCGTGGCCGTTCACGGGAGCATGAGCCAGCAGATGCTCGACACCGTCTCCGATGACACCGATCAGTGGCGCCTCGATCCCGACCTCGTCGGGTACGGCGCGAGCGTGATGGATCTGGGCATCTACCCGCTCAACACCGCGCGGTTCGTCCTCGATGCCGACCCCGTCAGCGTGACCGCCCAGATGCAGTCCGTCGACACCGCGTTCCGCAACGTGCCCGACCAACACACCGCCTTCACGATCCGGTTCGACGACGGGACGCAGGCGGCCTGCACGGCCAGCCAGCACGCCGCGTACACGGGCCACTTCCGCGTCATCGGCACCGACGGCGAGCTGGTCCTCGAACCCGCCTTCCTCGGACAGCCCGAGCAGACGCTGACGCTCCACAGCGACGGCCGGCGTCTGGAGGTCGCCGACGGCCGGCGGGACGTGATGCAAGACGAGATGATCGAGGAGTTCGACTACTTCGCCGACCGCGTGATCCGCGAGGCACCGATCCACCCCGACGGCGACCACGCCCTCGTCGACATGCGCGCGCTCGAAGCGATCTACGACGCCGCCGAAACCGGGACGACGGTGTCGGTGTAGGCTTCGCCGTCTCGATGGGCGGTCACACCGGCGCTACGCTGTCCAGCCCGCCCCGACTTTCTCTGCCCGTCGAGGATGTCCAGCACCTCGTTCGCGAACAGGACGATCGGAGCGACAGACCGTATCACCCCGCCCCCATGTCGTGCTCGCGAAGTTCCCCACAAACTTTACTATCGGGTTCAGGAATATGTAGACGCTAATGGTCGATCACGACAAGCTCCGCGACCCCAACGCGGAGTACACCATGCGGGACCTCTCGGCGGAGACGATGGACATCACGAACTCGCGGGGCGGTGTCCGTGACGCCGAGATTACGGACGTACAGACGACGATGGTCGACGGCAACTACCCGTGGATCCTCGTCCGCGTCTACACCGACGCGGGCGTCGTCGGCACCGGGGAGGTCCGTACTGGGGCGGCGGCGACACCGCCATCATCGAGCGCATGAAACCGTTCATCGTCGGGGAGAACCCGCTCGATATCGACCGGCTGTACGAGCACCTCGTCCAGAAGATGTCGGGTGAGGGCTCGATCTCGGGGAAGGTCATCTCCGCCATCTCCGGTATCGAGATCGCGCTCCACGACGCCGCCGGGAAGCTCCTCGACGTGCCCGCCTACCAGCTCGTCGGCGGGAAGTACCGCGACGAGGTCCGGGTCTACTGCGACCTCCACACCGAGAACGAGGCCGACCCGCAGGCGTGCGCCGCCGAGGCCGAGCGCGTCGTCGAGAACTTCGGCTACGACGCCATCAAGTTCGACCTCGATGTGCCGTCCGGCCACGAGAAAGACCGCGCCAACCGCCACCTCCGCAACCCCGAGATCGATCACAAGGTCGACATCGTGGAGGCGACCACCGAGGCCGTCGGCGACAAGGCCGACGTGGCCTTCGACTGCCACTGGTCGTTCACCGGCGGCTCCGCGAAGCGCCTCGCGGAGGCCCTCGAGGAGTACGACGTGTGGTGGCTCGAAGACCCCGTGCCGCCGGAGAACCACGACGTGCAAGAGGAAGTGACGAAGTCGACGACGACGCCCATCGCGGTCGGCGAGAACGTCTATCGGAAGCACGGCCAGCGGACCCTCCTCGAACCGCAGGCCGTCGACATCGTCGCGCCCGACCTGCCGCGCGTCGGCGGGATGCGCGAGACCCGCAAGATCGCGGATCTGGCGGACATGTACTACATCCCGGTGGCGATGCACAACGTCTCCTCGCCGATTGGCACGATGGCGTCCGCGCACGTCGGCGCCGCCATTCCGAACTCGCTCGCACTGGAGTACCACTCCTACGAGCTCGGCTGGTGGGAAGATCTGGTCGAAGAGGACAATCTCATCGAAGAGGGCCGTATGGAGATCCCGGAGGAACCCGGTCTCGGCCTGACGCTGAACCTTGACGCCGTCGGAGAGCACATGGTCGAAGGCGAGACGTTGTTCGACGAGGCGTGAGCCGGAGTCGAGCTCGATAGACGAGGGGAGCGAGTCTATCGGTGTTCGACGAGGCGTGAGCCGGAGTCGAGCTCGATAGACGAGGGGAGCGAGTCTATCGGTGTTCGACGAGGCGTGAGCCGGAGTCGAGCTCGA
>Ga0065697_1000948_pt1 | contig 21600 bp, 28 predicted proteins | sample AntLakMe24m_08um_FD_59086 | JGI IMG/M metagenome (GOLD analysis project Ga0065697, IMG submission 59086) | Hypersaline microbial communities from Antarctic Deep Lake - 24m 0.8um v2 (version 3) | ecosystem: Environmental > Aquatic > Non-marine Saline and Alkaline > Hypersaline | place: Deep Lake... | reverse complement strand
GGCGTGTGCTCGGCCGGGCAGGTCCAGTACCGGATCCCGTGGGTCGGATACTCCAGTTCGAGCGTGCGACTGCAGAACGGACACGCGCCGCCGTCGCGCTCGGGAACATCAACGTCGACCATTCACGCCCACCCGTCGATTGACGCCTGTTCGGCAGCTCGCTCTGGCTCGATCGGCTGCGTCTCCGCGGTCGCTTCTTCCAGCCGGTCGAGGTAGTGCCAGTACTGGTTTTGAAAGACGGTCGTCGTGTCGGCCGAGTCGAACCCCTGCCGGTAGGCCCATACGAGACCGTTCGCGCCGCCGGGGCACCCGACGTGCGTCCGGAGGTCGTGTTCGTCGGCGAGTCGGACAATCTCCGCGGCGTGCGCTCGCTTCCACCGCGTCGTCCCGCCCACGAAGACGCCTTGACAGCCTTCGATCGCCTCGAACTGCTCGGGAATGGGCAGGCCGGGCTGGAGCACCCAGTAGCGCATACACTGCCCGGAGCCGACGCCCATCGAGCGATCGTACAACCACTCTCGGTGTCGCTGGATTGTCGCCTCGGCGGCGCCGTACACGTCCGGGAGCACGAGAAAGTCGGGGCTGCGCGGCATCTCGATCAGTGCGCGCTCCACGGTCTCGACCCACGCGTCGGCGTCGAAGTGATCGGTGAACGCACCATTATCGAGAAAGTACGGCGCGTCGTGTGGCGTCATCTTCGCGGGCGTCCACCCGTAGCCGTGCGAATGTGAGGGCGCGTGCTGCCGTGCTCGCTTCAAGTTCTCCGGGCTCGCGCCGGTGTAGTAGAGTCGCATCACGCCCACCCGCTGATCGGCGGCTGTTCGGCTGCGCGGTCGGAGTCGGGGCTGTAGTTCTGCGGCTGGCATGGGGGGTTGTGCATACGTGGTCACCTGCGCGCCGGGTTTCCCCGACGTTACCACTCACACTCTCACGCATCCACTTAANNATTACTATGCAAAATAAGATTAACTGATCTATCGATGCATAGTGAACAGCCGCGTCACGATCCGGGCGGTCATGATCATAATGAACGCGCCGACGAACGACAGGATCGCCGTCGCGAGAAACACTGCATACCCGAGCGACACCATCCCGGCCGTCATAGCTCCGCGCGTTCCACGCGTTCGAGCCGCGTGCAGGCACCTTGTGGCTGCCAGGTGCCGTCGAGGCCGGCGTCGGGCGTCGCAAGATGGATCGCGTCGTCGTTGGTCGCAGTCTGGTAGATGAGCACCCGGATGCGCTCGCCGTCGGCGTCGAGAAAGAGGTGCCGGGCGCCCTCGAACAGCTCGCTCGCAACGGGCGGGCTGTCGTCGATGCGCTCAATGGTCGCGAGCCCACCGGTCACTTGCTCACCAGCGACACGGACGCGATCGCCGACCGTGAGAGTCCGCGCCGTCGTCGCGGCCGATTGCCCGCCGTCCGTACGGAGTCCCGCCCCGCCCACCACCCGTCCGGCGGTCGCGATCGACGCGGACTCCCGCCGGCACGCGGAACACGCGCTCGTCACCGTCGCCATCGACGCACACCCGACTCGTGCGAAGCACCGGCCGGAACGTCGATCCATCATACCGTTCGATCCGCACGTCGGGAAGCTCGGGATCGGACTCGGCGACAAGGAGGTACGTCGTGTCGTCACCTGCGGCCCGAACACCGTCGACGCCGAAGTTACCGATCTGGTTGAGCACGCGACACGTCACGTCCAGCGGGGCGATCCGGAGGTGGTCGTAGCGCTCGGCCGTCTGGAGCGTCGCGATCACATCCGACTGCTCGCCGGCCGCACTGGTCACTGCACGCTGCGCCGTCGCCGCCGTCTCGATCTGATCTACCATTGTGGTCACCTGCGCGCTCGGGTTTCCCCGAGGCCTACCTGCACCAACACACGCACTCCTGATAAGTATTACTATGCAAAATAAGAGTATTCAGAGAGGTGAAGAATTACGTCGTGGCCGGCAACGACCGATTAGGAGAGACCGAGTTCGCGGGCAGCGTCCGCCGAGATAGTCACTGCTCGATCGCCAACCGACACGTTGCCGTCGACGCACTCGCCGATCAGATCATGGAGGTCTTCCAGGTAGGATACCGGCCGCGGCTCTGTTGAAATCCTCATCAAGTGACATATTCCGACCCAGTCTCGGTCCGTACAACGCGCTCAACTACTCTCTCATATCAAAACGCAAACGTTCTAACGAAACTAAAATACGAAGCAGAAAGTAGCATATTAGTAATGTAGCTAGAATGATAAGACTCACGGTAGTTCCCAAAGGGACAGCTATCGATATCGCCATCCAAACGGGGACAGCTAACAAAATATGAACTGGTTTGATCCTCATATTGCCTGCTATTTTCTTCGATTTAATGGACATATTATCGATGTAGCATCCTATTCACTTGTACTTTAATGCGAAGATTTGTTGAAATATTCAGCAAGTGATTCATTCTGGGCCGGTCGCGGTCAGTACGGGAAACTCACGCCTCAATCAACACGCAGCTCTCAGCGACCGGCTATTTCAGACGAGAACATATCTGAAGAATAGGATTTCAACAGAGCCTGTAATTTCAAAATCGTTTTGACACCAAAATCATCAGTTATCTATAATATGTCTAAATATCATGGTTCTTCCATGCGGAACTAAATATTAACTTTCAATGCTGGTTCGGGTGCCAGTTCACGCTCACAAATATCACAATCTCGGAGGATAAGATTGATGCGTGCCTTATATTTACTCACCACCCTCATGAATAGATCAGGGCCGTTTCAATTCACAGTATATACCACTCGATAGCACTCCATAGCGGTTTGAAGTAACGACTATACTGGTGCCTCCCGCATAACGAGTTGTGACTCAACACAGCGAACAGTCGGGCCATCGGATCGCCTTCGTCTGCGTCCAGAACGCGGGACGGAGCCAGATGGCCGCCGCGTTTGCCGAGCAGGAACGCGACCGACGCGGCGTGGGTGACCGGATCGAGATCGTCACCGGCGGGACACAGCCCGCGGATCACGTCCACGACATCGTCGTTGAGGCGATGGCACCGAAGTGGACATCGACATCAGCGACCGGACGCCCCGAGAGGTGACCCCCGATGAGCTACAAGCGATCGACCTCGTCGTCACCATGGGCTGTTCGGCCTCGGACGTGTGCCCAGCGACGTGGAACGGCGAGAACCGTGACTGGGGGCTCGACGATCCACATGGACGTCCGATCGAGGAGGTCCGCGCTATCCGCGACGAAATTGCGGAACGCGTCGATGCGGTGTTCGATGACGCTGTCCCGGAATCGGTATCCATGGAATGACACCACCGTGAACACACTCAGTCGCCGCCCGGCCGATGACCGTCGCCACTGGGTTCGATCAGTAGCGATCGCCACCGTTTCAGTAGCCGTCTGCTCAACACGTGTGGGAGAGATGAAACACCGTCTCACTAACGAAGTACAGGTAGCGTTCGAGATATATGACTGAGACAGAACATGGTGACAGTCGAACGGACCTCAACGGACTCTCCGTCGAACAGGCAGTAGACATCGTGGTCGACGACAAGGACGATTCCGGAACGGTGCGGGAGACACTCGCGATCGTTTCTCAGGACGGAGTCGTCCGCCGAACGAGTGTCGACGACGCACTTGCCAACGCGTCAAAAGTGGTGACGACCGCGGAGACGCGGGTCGAGCTCGCGGAGAAGAAGCTGGACGACGTGCGCGAGGTGTCCGCATCCGTGCCCGATTTGGATCTTGTTTCAGCCCGTATCGACGATTTTGTGGAACGGCGCGACGTCGTTGAAACCCGATCAGACGAACTCGGGCAGACGGTCCAAGAGATACTCGAAATGAGAGATCACGGTGATCTCTATGAGATCGCACAACGGATCAGACAGCTCACAAACGCTGCTACTGAGGTCCAGCGTGCCGCTGACGACTTACAGTTTGAGCTCGATTCGTTCGAGGCGTGGCTCACCGACGCTGACCGGCGCACCGAAGAGCTCACCACCGATGTCGATGCGGTAGCAGAGTCGGTGGGTGAACTCGATGACGTTGTCGACCGCATCAAGGTCGATGACGGAGCCGCCGAGAATGACGCGGCGCGTACGTGGGCTGCGGCAACCGTTCGCCACCGCGTCGTGTCGCTGATGATCACGGATCTGCGATCCGAGCTGGCGACGCTTCGAACGTGGGCCGAACGCGAAGGTGACACGCCGCCGTCTAACGTCGAGTCCCGGCTCGGCGAGATACGAAACAGACACGAGGCCGTCGGAGGGCGACTTACTGCGCGTGCCGAGCGGGAATGGAGAACACAGTACGGCGATCAGTTGACGGCAGTCGACGAAGTGCTCGAAGAGATGGAACCGCCGGTCTCATGGGCCGAAGTCGAAGCAGCCGTTGAGGAACATCGTCCTAAGGAGTGAAGGGACCTCCCCAACGCTCTCGAATATCGCCGACATCCGCGCATTCAGACCTCGATATTTTCGTCACGAAGTACGGCCATCGCCGCAACATCGGCCATTCTGTGACCGCAACCAGCCACTTGCCGGAAGCTGGAGAGCGTATTTGCTAGGGCAGCCGATGTCGATGTCGATTCGGTCACGTTCCCGTCGTATAACCGACTTTCAACCGCGCTAATAGTCTCTGTTGCACTATCACACCGATTCCTCGCTTGCTGTACGTTCGTCATATCTCCGCTGAGGACGGCGATAGCCGCGTTATCGACTGAGCAGGCGACATCATCCGCTACGGAACAGATGTCCGTGGTCACCCCATTAGCGAGCGGCCCGGACAGTTTCTTCCCGATACTCGAGATCTCGACTGCCCGATCGGTGACCGTTTTGAGGCGAGATGCGATCACGTAGCAGGCGAACAGTTCGGCCCGAGACATGTCTAGCGCGTCGAGTTCAGCGTGTGAGATGAGCGACCGTGAGAAGTGTCGCGTGACCATTTCTGCGGATCGTCGTGCTTCGTCAGCTCGGTCGTGAATTCGCTCATGCGTATCGACGGCATCGACGAAGGCATCGGTCGCGTCGCGGAGGAGGGAAGCAACCGCGTACTGGAGTTGAACGATCGACTGGCGGATCGAGATAGACGACGTGTCTAAGAGGTATTTGATCGTGATCTCCGTGTCAGTCTCGGTAAGAATGTTCGCTCCGATGAGATCTCGAACTGTCGACCGGACCGCCTTCACCATAGGGTCTGAGAACGTCTCTGATTGACGTAGCACTATTGTTTCGAACCCGATCGCGTGAGCCGTGTGAACCGCACGACGGACGGCTTCAGGACCTTCACCAGCAGCTTCGATCGTTGCCTCGTCCAAACAGTTGATGTCTGTATCCGAAGATCGGACGAGAATCGACCCATCACGATGGGTGTACAGCTGTAGTTCCATGCCGACCTCAAAGCCGTTGTTTTCCGTCCCATGCTCTCGGAATCGACACCGTGAATGTTCCGCCGCCGACTTCTTGTAGTTTCCTCGTCTCCATACTCAGTAGATCAGTTTGCGATCGCTGTCGTTCGCGTACAGTGTGCGGGCAGCGATATTGACGGCGTGGTCACCGATTCGTTCCAGATCTCGGACCGTGAGTAGCAACCGAGACACATCATCGAGCAGTTGCTCAATTTCCCAGCGATCAGGCTCGCTGGCGACAAGGTCGCGAACGATAGCTTCGCTGGCGGTCTGACACGACGCGTCGAGCTCGTCGTCACGGTCGCTGATTACTCGACACGCCTCGGAATCCGCGTGCATATAGGCCTCGATGGCCATCTGAAGCTGACTGTACGCGGTCTCGCCGATATTTTCGATCCGGATTTTCGAGAAGATCTCTGAACTGCCAGAGAGGGCGTATCTGGCGAGGTTCGTTGCGAGGTCACCGATCCGCTCCAGATCGGTGAGTATCTTGAACGACGCGACGATGAATCGGAGATCTGAGGCGACGGGCTGTTGGAGCGCGATCAGATCGACACAGTCGCCCTCAAGATTGAGGTACTGCTGATTGATGCGGTCGTCGCCGTCGATCACCTCCCGGGCCAGTTCATGGTCATCGCGTTCGAGAGCGTCAAGCGCGCACAGGAGCTGATCCAGGACGTCCTCCGACATCGACTCGATGTCGCTCCGCAACGCATCAAGCGACTCGCGATAGTCCTCCCGAGGCACGGTGATCACCCGAACTTCCCGCTGATGTAATCCTCCACGCGCTGGCTTTCGGGGTTCTCGAATATCTTCTCCGTGTCGTCGTACTCGACGAGCTCGCCGCCGGTCAGGAAGACGGCGGTCTGGTCGGAGACCCTGGCGGCCTGTTGCATGCTATGAGTGACGACGACGACGGTGTAGTCCTGCGCGAGATCTTCGATGAGATCCTCGATCTTCGAGGTGGCGATCGGATCGAGCGCCGAGGCCGGCTCGTCCATGAGGATGACCTCCGGGTCGACGGCCAAACAGCGAGCGATACAGAGTCGCTGTTGTTGACCGCCGGACAGTCCGAGCGCGTTGTCGTCCAGCCGGTTGTTCACCTCCCCCCACAGCGCGGCCCGTTCGAGCGAGCGCTCAACGAGTGCCTCTTCGCGGTCGGGCTCTGCGCGCCCGGTCAAGCGTGCGAGCAGACCCGTCTGGATATCGCCGTGTTTCCGTGGTCCGTACGAGACGTTCTCGCGGATCGACTTGGGGAAGGGGTTGGGACTCTGAAACACCATCCCGACCCGCTTCCGAAGCTCGACGAGATCGACGCCGTCCTGATAGATATCCTCGCCGTCGAGCTCGACCATTCCGTCAACGTTGGCGGCTCGGATACGGTCGTTCATCCGATTGAGACACCGGAGGAACGTCGACTTTCCACAGCCAGACGGGCCGATGAGCGCCGTCACACTCTCTTCAGGGATGTCTATCGAGACACCCTTCAGCGCATGGTCGTCGCCGTAGTGAACGTCGAGGTCCTCGACGGCGAGTTTCGTCTCGCCGCCGGCCTCGTAGTCTGTCCACTCGGAACGTGTCTCCTCGACGGTCTCGCCGGCGGTCGTGGAGACCTCCTGGCCGTCGGTGCGGTTCGCCGTCGTCTCTGCGGTGTCTGTCTGACTCATTGGTGGAGTTTCCGTCTGAAGTAGTAGCGCGTCGTGATACCGATCGCGTAGAAGATCAACACAACGAGCAGCAGCGTCAGTGCCAGCCCCCACGCGTACTCTTGTGGGTTCTGGATGTTTCCACTCAGCCCCGCTGTGATGAGTGCGTACAACTGATACGGTAGCGCACTCGTCGCCTCCAATAGCGCGGGGTTACTAACGAACGGCGGCGACCCGCTCAGCTGGAAGCTACCCAACACGTTGGGGGCAGCCGATTTCGCCGGGAGGACGCCACCGCCCATTGTCAGTAGGATGGGGGCGGTCTCACCGGCGATGCGGCCGACACCGAGGATCACGCCCGTGGTGACTCCCGGAATCGCCGCGGGGAGGACGACGCTTCGGATCGTCTGCCACTTCGAGACGCCGAGTGCCGCGCTGGCGTCGCGGTAATCGTCGGGTACTGAGAGGATCGCTTCCCGGCTCGTGATCAACACCAACGGCAGCAGCATGAACCCGAGCGTCAACATCCCGGCTATCAGCGATTTCTGATTGCCGAAGCGAGGGATCAGGAAGGCGGCGCCGAACAGCCCGAACACGATGCTCGGCGTGCTCCAGAGGCCGTTAGTCGCCACTTCGACGGCTCCCGTGAACCGGCCCTGTTCGGCGTATTCGCTGAGGAACACGGCGGCGCCAACGCCGGTCGGCACGGCGAAGAGGACGGCACCGATGACCAACCAGACCGTCCCGACGAGTGCGGGGAACACACCGGCGATATCGGCCAACAGCCCGGCACCGTTGGTCAGGAACGGCCAGCTGACGAGAGTTGCACCCCCGACTCCGAACCCGTTGAACAGCCCGGGGAGCCCTTTCACTGTGACGAAAGCGACGAGCCCGATGAGCACGGCCAGTATCGAGCAGACGACGAGATAGATGAGCACGTATGCACCGACGTTACGCCCGCGGGCACCGAACCCGCCGTACGCTTTCGCGGCGCTCCAGCCGCTCACCAGCGAGGCGAACAACACGACCAGAGGAACGACGGTGTCGCCGAACAGCGTCGCATTGTACCCGACGAGCACCTGCTTCCATCCGGGGCCGACGACGCCGGTGATGAGCGAGAGCCCACAGAGGCCGGCGACGGCCCCTGCGGGCACCGTCGATCCGATATCTTCGCGAGGGAGCGCGGTCGTCGCGAACGCGATCCCCCCGAGGACTATCCCGACTCCGAGCCGGCCGCCCGTTCCGAGCCCAACTGCCCCGGACACAATTGCGCCCACGATGAACCAGATCCCCGTGAACGCGGCCGCGGCGACGATCCCCGCGCTGGGCTGGGGTGCCGCGTCAACGTACCCGAATCGTGAGGCGGCCCCGAAGCCCGCTACCGACGTCCCGAGGGCGAGTAGCAGTGCACCGAACACCACCGACAACTCGAGACCAGCAACGGGGGCGTCGATCGCCACAAGGCCCAGCAGCGCCGCCAAGCCGACAGCGAACGTGACTCCGGAGAGTCCGACCGCAGTCCCGGCGGCAGCCTCGTACACCGTGCGGTCGTCCTGGATGAGGGCGGTCTGAGTGGCGCGGCTCATTCGACACCCCCGAGGCGGCGACGCATACGCGCCTCGATGTACTGCGAGCCGAGACTCAGACACAACACGGTCACGAACAGGACGACGCCGGCGGCGAACAGTGCGCTCTCGTGAACGCCGTTTGCGCTACCGTAGCCGCGAGCGATGAGCGAGGTGAGCGTCTCGTAGCCGTAGAAGACGTTCACGAGCGGCTCGCTGATCCGCGGAACGCCGGCCAGCATCACCGTCGCGGCCATCGTCTCACCGATGGCGCGTCCGACACCGAGGAGCACGGCCGCCGAGACGCCCGAGAAGGCCGCGGGAAGCGTAATGGAGGTCATCGACTGCCAGTCGGTCGCCCCGAGGGCGAGCGACCCGTCTTTCATCACGCTCGGGACGCTCGTGAGCGCGTCCTCAGCGACGGAGACGACGGTCGGCAACGCCATTAGCCCGACAACGATGCCAACGAACAGATACGTCGACCCGCCATTGAGTGCGAACGCGCCGCCCGCCCACGGGTTGATCACGGTGAAGCCGATGAAACCGTAAACGATCGAGGGGATGCCCGCCAACACCTCGATCCCCGGCTTGACGAGCTCGCGAACCCGCGGCGGGGCGATCTCGGCGATGAACAGCGCCGCGGCGACGCCGAGCGGGGCCGCCACAAGCGTCGCGATGGTGGTCACCATCACCGTCCCATGGATCATCGGGAGCAGCGAGTAGCGAACGGGCTCCGAGACGGCGTCCCAACGGGCCTGTGTAAACATCCCGAGTCCCGGAACAGAGACGCCGAACACGCTCGCCGTCTCGTACTGAAACGCCGGGATCGATTCGGCGAAGATGAAGACGACGATGAGCCCGAGCGTCACGAGCGTCACCGTCGTCATCGCGAAGGTGACCGCGCGGGCGACGAGCGCCTGATGGCGCGCCCAGCCGTAGCCGGTGGCGATCAGAAATGTCCCGAGCGGGACAGCCGTCCACGGCGACGCCAGCAGGAACCCGACGAAGGCGGCCAGTAGCGACCCCATCGACACGAGGACCACTGCCAGCGCCTCCGGGTCGGTGTCGTCGATGAACTTCTGTGTTCTGGTCAGCCGTCGCTCGATGCTAGCGCGCCAATCGGTTTGGGGGGTAAGTGACATATAATGGGGTCGGGCCGCGAAGCGAGCGTCCGCGCGACCGAAGAATTACGCCTGGTCGGGGAGCTTCTCGCGTTCGGCCTCGATGTCGGAGGTGGGCAGCGTGATGTAGTTGACGTCCTCGACGAACGTCTGCTGGCCGAACTCGGTCAGGAACATGTTGAGGAAGGCGGCCTCACGCATGTCTGTCCCCTCGGGCGTATCCTCGTTGATCCGGGTGTACATGTGGAGGTCCCGGTTCAGCGGGTACTCCGAGTCGAAGATGGTGTTCTCGGCGTCGGCATCCGGCTCGAACAACGTCCCCTCAAACTCGATGCCGATCGCCTGAATCCCCGACCCGGAGAACGCTAGCGCCATGTAGCCGATGGCGTTGTCGTTGTCTTGGAGGACCTGCTGGACCTGCTGGTTCTGTCCGAAGCGACTGTCGACATCCATCGGCGCGTCGGCGTCGCCGAGCATGTTCAGTCGGAACGAGGTGTCCGTACCCGATCCCTCTGCGCGGCCGACAACGAAGATTTCCCGATCCGGGCCGCCGACCTCGCTCCAGTTGGTGATGTCGCCTTGGTAGATTCCGCGGATCTGCTCACCAGTGAGCTGTTCGACGCCGGCGTCGTAGATTGCCTGACTGACGAACACCGGCTGACCGTCGCGGCCGACGACGTGGTCGACGTAGTTCTCGTCGCGCTGCTCTTCGCTGATGTCGAGTTCTGCGGTTATCGGTCCCGAGGAGTTCCCGATGTCGACGAGGCCGTCTCGGACCGCCTCGCAGCCGGTCCCTGAGTGGCTCAGTGCGACGCGAGTGGCGAACGGCGGGTTCGACCGTTCACCGGTCGTTTCGAAGCCGTAGAGGCTCGCGAAGTAGTCGGCGATGTTCTGGTCGGTCTCGATCTGGTCCCAGCCGGCGACCGACGACTCGTCGTTCGAGCCCCAGTACTCGCCGTCGCTCGCCGGCGAGTTCGAGTTCCAGTAGGAACTCCCCCTGTTCGAGATAGGGTACACCGTCGAGGATCCCTCGGCGGTCACCGTCGAAGGCCCCGAGGAGCCAGATTCGATAGAGTTACTGCCCTCGTCGCCTCCGCTGTCGCTTCCGGTGCCTCCGCTATCGCTGTCGCTACACCCGGCAAGGCCCGCCGTCCCGATGGCGGCCGACGTCAGCAGATACTTTCGACGTGATACCGCGCTCGCCTGACGCCCTGAGTCGCGTGACATCAGGTGTGGATACCTCGAAATGGATTAAAGTGGTTTATAATAGGTTGATATATCCGTATATCTAGATACTGGGCCAGCGGTATACCGCAGTGCTGATATTGTGGATATTGATTACTATATAAGATATTGTGGCTCTGTTGAACGTGTTTTTCGTGAGGTAAAACGCAGAACTGCCAGTTTCTAAACTGTTTCAGCAACGCCAAAGCAGAACTTGCAAACGAGTGGCTCAGATCGTTCGCTTTCGAATGGAATCTGCATATCTGAACACTACCTCTCGAGGGGCCGCTACAGCTTTGTGTTCGCTGTATCTCCGGTGGGCCCGCCACGTACTGGACGCATGCCCTCAAGGAACGGCTCATTGACGAGTGACGCTCGACCGAGTGAGGCTCACATCGTACACACAAAAACGGCTAAGTGTGTTGGCTCACAATGTACACATCATGAGCACCGATAAGAAGCGCGTGCAGTTTCGGGCCCCCAATCGGCTCATCGGCCGGGCTGACGCACTGGCCGCAGTCCTCGGGGAGGACCGAACAGACGTCCTCGTGACCGCACTTCGGGAGTACCTCCAAAACGCCGCTCACGACGACGCACTCACTCAGGAGATCGCCGCCGCCTATTACGACGAGGAGATCACCTTCGAGCAGCTCAAAGCGCTCGTCGGGGCCGAGGAGGCGGCAAACCTCCGAGTGTTGAAACAGCAGTTGGACGAGGACTTCGTCGACGAGGTCGCCGACGCAGTAGATGTCGCGGCTTATCGCAGACGCCTCCGCCCTCGTGAGTCTCGGAATCGTTGCTGACGACAACCCCGACCCACTCGCACTTTGTCTATCCCGGTACGAGGTCGTCGTCCCAACAGCGGTCATCGATGAACTGCGAGAGATTGCCTCGTACGATGATGCCCATGGGCACGCTGCGTCCGCCGTACTCGACCAAGCAAAGTCATTCATGACACAGTCGGTCGACCTCGATGCCGAGTTTCCACTCGATGACGGTGAAAACGCGGCGGTCACGCTCGCGAACGATCTCGATGCTGCGCTCTTCCTCTGTGACGAGTTCAATCAACTTGGTTTGATCCACGCCTCACTCGCTGATACCCGACTCGTCACGACACCGACACTGCTTTCTGTTCTCGTTCGAACTGAGCACCTATCAGCTGCCGATGCGCGGTTGCTCCTCGATGAGATTAGCGACGCCCGTAGCTGGGGCGCGAACAGTTACGTGCAGCGAGCTCGCTCCTTGCTCGAAGAGCCCTGACACCGAGGCTGTCGCCGCTCGATCTCGGTCATCTCTGTAAACTACCCTACCCTACTCCCTCGGCATCGAGAGCATTCTCTGGGTTGTTAGCGCCGCGTTTGCCATCTCCACGCTACCGTTTCTCCTGTTTACATCCTACATCTTGCGGCTCGCAACGCTCGCCAGACAGACTCTCTCGATGGGGCCGCCCAAGCTTAGCTAACCAACTACAGATTCAAATTCGTACCACGCAGGCCGCCCACGTCGTCCGTGAAGGGGCTGTCCCAAGGGTTCGACACCGCATCGACAGCATCATCTCGTCATCCTGGTTCGATCGGTCAACACCCCCGCGCTCGAAATCGCGGAGTGGTGGGTGCCGGCACGCACTGGTTATCCTGAATCCGACGAGTGGAACGGTAGATCACGTCGACGACGTTCGCCAGTTCGCGGATGAACGAGAGTATNCGGATCCGCAGTCGCTCACTGTCTGCGTGGGANCAACGTACGGGGGCACGAACCCAGAGTAGTCGCTCTCAGAGCGGGGCGTCGTACAAACGTTAATTCGCCTAGCGGTCGTACGAGACGTATGGCCGAGCTTCCAGACGAACGACAGCTCGTACTCGGAGCGCGTTCCCAGTTGGACCGGTGGACGAAGAGTGCTCGGAGAGAGGCGTACGTTGAACTGTTCGACGGCGACGATCCCGTTCTCTCCCCCGAAGAGATGCAACTGCTCGATGCGCTCGACTCGGAACTGGAGCGACAGGGCGGCGATGGTGTCTGGGGGACCGATCAGTACGGAATTCACACGACGGGGACCTCGAGTTCGAATACCTCACTCGGGGTGGTCTGCGTCTACCATCCACAGATCACCACAGATTCCGTCCTCCGCGGAGGGGACGACCTCGACGACGAGACCGAAGAGCGGCTCAACGCCGCGCTCTGGAAATACAGCGAGCACGTCGCGACACTCATCGAAACACAACTCAACGAGTTCGTTCATCAAAACTAGCGGTACCCCCGATCAGATCGCTTTCAGTGATCGAACGAATCTATCTATCGTAGCGGTCTCTTCGGTGACAGGTGTCACGTGCCTAGAGGTTTTGTTCTCATATTCTTCCGGGGTTAGCACTCTGAACATCAGCGGTACTTTATGATGGGTTCCATCCAATTATTACTGTGTCCCAAGGCGACTACGAAGAAGAATTGACAGCTGATCGAGAAGAGATCGCATCCGTACTAAGCGGTGTGGCAGACGGCATTCGAACAGGCGCCATTCGATTAGGTGATAACACGGATGCTGTGACTGTCGAAACGCCCGACGAACTCACGCTAGAAATCGAGCTTGAAACCGAAGACGGCGAGATGAGTCTCGAACTGGAACTGGAGTGGGCCGTCTCGGGTGAAGCGACTCCTGTTTCGTCCCTCGACATCACTCCCGAAAATGAGGACGAAGAAATCCCGCTTGCGGGAGCCGCTGATGCAGCACAATCACTAGCTCGGTTCGAAGTCTATCAGGCCCGAGATGAGGAATGGCGCTGGCGACTTCGCCACCGCAACGGAAACATCATTGCGACAAGTGGCGAGGGATACACACGAAAACACAACGCCTTGAAAGGACTCCGGAGTGTAATGACGAATTCAGCAAACGCGGAAATAACTGGTGAGTTCACAAACTGATACTCAACCAGTAGCGAAACCACTTCCCGGTGCGCCGCCTTACAGTACCTTATGGACCATTCCGACTCCTACCGGCGTGAGGTCACTGCGAAGGTCGAAACAGGATGGCGGATCGAGGAGGAAACCCAGGATCGAGTCACGCTTGTGCAGCGTGAGTTCGGTGACCCGGGAATTCACCTCCTCATCGCCATCCTGACGATTTGGTGGGCGATGGGCGTTCCGAACCTACTATACGCCGCATACCGCTACTTCACCAGCAGCCAGCGAACCGTCATCTGGAAAGATCGGCCCGAAGCCGACGTGGACGAGCCGGCGACGAGCGCGGAGTGACTCATTCGCCCCCCTCCGTACCGGGGATACGATGCTCTGTGTGACGCGGCTGTGTATGCGTCTCATCGCTACAAGGAACCGACGGCGAGGGTTAGTTAGCCACAGCGTATCTAACAGACCGGCGGTCAGAAGTGCCAGCACGTCCTGGCGTCGCCGTTCGAGATCCTGACCGAAACCGCTCTCGCAGTCGATTCACAGAACAGATCATGACACACTGGAGGATCATCATCGGTACAGACTACGTCTGCGATCTCAACGAAGGCGTATAACACCCCGAGCGAGGCAAAATAGCACCCCTCAGTGCCCAATAGGCCCCAAATTACTGTCCGGTCGCCTGTTCTGGATCACACATGAACATCTCGGAAATACTCTCGCCGAAGTTCACCGAGTTCGATATCGGAACCCCGCTTTCCAAAGTCGCCGGGGCGTTCGAAAATCAGGAACTCGACGCTGTCGTGGTGACAGACGGTGACGAGTATCGCGGCGTCGTTAGCCGCCGACAGTTGGCCTCGTCGTCCAACCAGCCGTCGGCGAAAGTTGGATCACGGGTACAGCACGTCCCGACGGTTAATCGGACTGCAGACGTCCGAGAGGTCGCCCGGCTCATGATCGGCAGCGGCGCCAAAACGCTTCCCGTGTTGGACGATGATCGCGTCGTCGGTATCGTCACGGGTGACAGCATCCTTGAGGCGGTTCAATCCTTCCTCAGCGCCGTAACGGTCGCGGATGCATACACGGAGAAGCTGATCAGCGCGGCCCCCGACACGACGATCGGTAAAGCCCTCAACACACTTCGAGAAGGTCGGATCGCACACCTCCCGGTCGTCGACGACGGCGAAGCAGTTGGGATGGTGAGCCTGTACGACATCGTCGATTTCACGACGCGGGGCGGGACCAAGAGCCAGGGCGGCTCACCGGGAAACTTTGGGGGCCGTCACGGCGGTGAGCGACACGGTGGCCTCGGAGCGCGTGAGGGAGATTCCGATCGCATGCTCGATCTACCGGTGCGGAACCTGATGTCCGACGTCGTCGTCACGGTTCGACGAAGTGCCCCACTTGACGAGGTCGTCGAAACGATGTTCGAGCGAGAGATCTCCTCGTTGGTGGTTCTCGGAGATCAGAGTAGTGAACCCATTGGCGTAGTCACGAAAACAGACGTCCTCGAGGCGCTCACCTGGGAACAGGAAGACCGGAATGCAGTGCAGGTGTTCGGACTGGACCTGCTGGATGGAATGGACTATGATGGTGTCTCTGCGCTGATCGAAAACATGACCTCAAAGTATGGAGACATGAGTGTGATCAAAGCCAGCATCGAGCTCCATGAACACAAAGAACAGTCTCGAGGTATGCCGCTGGTGCTCGCACGGATTCGGCTGGTGACTGACCGCGGCTATTTCACAGCCGATGGGGAGGGATACGGTGCCTCGCACGCTCTCAGACTGGCCGCGAACAAAGTCGAGCGGCAAATACTCAAGGGGAAAACATACCGGCGGTCGAAAAAGCGTCCTGACAGCCGAGAGCAAGAGACCCTCTATGGGTGGTGGCTCACGGGTGATAGTTTCGATTTTCCGGAAGGAAATGAGTGATTCCAAACCGCGTGCAGATACGGTCTTCAACATCGAGCGAGCCGTGAAAACGTGAAATAACGCCTGCTGGCGATTCACCAACGCCAACGATCGTATTACGAAATACCAGATGTGTCATAACGAAACACCCATTTTTTCGGGACATCCATTCCCGGTATGGCGGTTCCATTTTGGAATTCATCTACGCTTCCCCCAACGAACGTTCTGAAATATTATCTCTACAAATCGACCAAGGCCGTCGAGTTTTTACCGCCCAATTATGTATCTCTTTTTTTCTCGCACAGGGGGCTCACTTTTTACGCAGATCGCTATTCTCGAGGCGATATACAATCTGACGACGCTAGTCGGTGAGATCCCGACAGGCTACATCGGCGACCGTGTCGGTCGGCGCAACAGTCTCCTCGTCGGCACGACCCTCATCTCGTTCACACTCGTTGGCATCGGCCTCTCCAGTTCGTTCCAAGCGCTCGCGGTGCTGTACGTCTGCTGGTCAGCAGGGTACAATTTCCGCTCTGGAAGCGAAGACGCGTGGCTGTACGACACCCTCACAGACGGCCGCTCCGAGGACGCATTCGCGAACGTCCGTGGGCGGGGAGAGTCCATCGCACTGGCAATCGGCGCCGCGGCGGCTATCACCGGAGGGTATCTCGGAAGCATCGACCTCTCGTATCCGTGGTTCGTCGCTTCCGCGATGACGGCGGTCGGCGTGCTCGTCCTCCTGACGGTAGATGAGTCGGAGACCTACGAGCGAACCGACACCGATGATTTGAGCCTCCGACGGACGATCTTGATCGTCCGACAGACGCTCTCACAGCGCAACATTCGGGCGTTCGTGCTGTATTATTACGTCCTCTACGCGGCAGTGACATACCTCGTGTTCGTGTTCCTGCAGCCGATCTTCGAGACGGTCGTGCTCGACCTCGGGGTGTCGCAGTCACGCGTGAAATCCCTCCTCGGATGGTTCTACGCAACGTACAGTCTCTTCGGTGCGGGACTGAGCTACTACACTGGTGCGATTCGGGCTCGTCTCGGGCTTCGAACGTGGTTTCTGTGGCTCCCCTTCATCGTCGGCGGCGCGCTGATAGGGATGTATTTCGTTCCGGTGCTCGCGCTTCCGACGTTCCTACTGATTCGGGGACTTTCGGACGTGACGCGGTCGTTCGCCGGACAGTACATCAACGACCGAATCGGGACGATGGGGCGCGCGACCGTACTCAGCGCGATGGCGATGGTGAGTGGTCTCGCCGTCGTTCCGTTTCAACTCGGGAGCGGGATCCTCTCCGACGTCGCTTCGCCACTGTTCGCGCTCGCTGTGGCTGGTGGTGTGCTCGTCGTTGGTGCAACAGGGGTGCTGCTTTGGGAGGCACCGATCGAGCGGTGACGATCGGTACCCCTCAATCCGAGAGAGCGCACACTCGCAACTCTTGTATGAGCCCCCACGAATGCACACGGATGCGAACAAGTTTCAGTATTCCAGATCCGACCGTCGAAGAGTTCGATCAGGTGTGGCAAGACCAGGGACTCGACAATCGGTCGCGGGCAGTTCGCGAAGCAATGCAGGAGTATATCGAGTCCCATTCACGGCTTGAAGAGCTCACTGCAGACGTTGTCGCGCTCGTTGCCTTCGACTATCGTCATCACGAGGTGATCGGGGAGCTCCACGGCGTCCAGCACGAGTACCAGGACGTGATTCTCAACACGAGTCACACGCACCAGGGAGAATGGTGTCTCGAATCCGTATACTGTCAGGGAGGCGGCGAGCGCGTTCGAGAATTAACGTACCGACTCCGTAACTTCGACGGCGTGAACCGGGTCAAAGTCATGATCATCCGAGACAACTGACGCCCCACGCGGTTTCATCGCGGGAATCGGTGAGCTGCGGCGCGGGGGAGAGACAACAGTCAGGAATCTCGTTCGAGAGCGTCTTTGCGCTGTTCGTACTCCTCATCAGTGATGTCACCCCGGGCATATGCGAGTCGGAGTTCCTCAAGGGCTCGATCTGCGTCGCCGGTTCCTGTGATCGCACGGTAGAGCAGGTAAACGGCGGCGACGGCGGCAACGAGGAACAACAGCTGCACCGCCAGTCCGGCGGCGAGCATCCACCACGGCGCTGTTCCACCGCCCCACGCCTGAGAACCCCACATTCCACCCATCATCGGACCGGAGCCGAGCATGCCGAAGCTCATGAACAGTATCGGCACGGCGATCACGGTCGCGAGGACGAGAAGGACGATCGTGACGAGTTGATTGTCGGCTGGATTTGTTGTCATCTGCCCGTCTGCATGTTCGTTCTCCGACGTAATGGCAGTTTTCATTTATAAGTGGGTCGGAGGCTCGGGCGGTATTCCTTCCAGAAGCGCTATTTTGGCCCACCCGGAGACGTGACCGAGAGTCCGGAGAAGTGATCGAAAGTGAACAGACTAGGAAGGCCGTGAACCGAGGACGGCAGTCGGTAACCGCTCGTTACCGACCGGCTATTAAATACACACCTAATCAATGTGCGGGCAATGTGGGTACAGACGGATCGAAGCACGGCTTCGAGCGAACCATGTGGGCTCCCGGACCGAGCCGTCGTCGTCGGTATCGGGACCGTTGGCCTCCACCGGGCACTCTCACTCGATCGGATCGGGATCGACGTCACCGGGTACGATATCGACGAAACCGCCGTTGCGGCCTACCGCCGAGGCGTCGACGCGACCGGCGTGATCGGCGACGACGACATCGCTGCCAGCGACTGCACGTTCACCACGGATCCGGACTGCATCGGCGACGCCGACGCGGTGTTCGTCGCGGTTCCAACGAACTACGACCACGAAACGCCCACGTCGAAGCACGAACAACCCGACGGCGACCGGGCTCGCTCGGAGCAGCGGCGCGGGGACGGGTTAGCGGCGGTTCGCGCAGCGGCGGAGACGATCGGCGGTCGGCTCACCCCCGAAACGATCGTCGTCCTCGAATCGACGGTTCCACCGGGGGCGACGCAGGAGCAGTTCACGCCGTCGCTGGCGGCGGCGTCCGGGTTCGAAGCGGGTCGGGAGTTCGCCGTCGCTCTGTCGCCGGTTCGGTTTTCTCCTGGCACGCCGAGCGAGGTGTGTCGGCGGCGGACGAAGCTCGTGGCAGCCGCGGAGCCGGCGGCGGCGCGGTCCGTTGCAGCGCTGTTCGACCGGGTCTACGACTCGGTTCGTATCGCCGAGACCCCGGCGACGGCGGCGGCCGCGAAGTGTGTCGAGAATGTCTACCGTGACGTGAACATCGCGCTCGTGAACGAGCTCGCAGAGGGGTTCGACGCGCTCGGCCTCGACACCGAGGCCGTGCTCGACGCCGCGGCGACCAAGTGGAACGTGCCGCGGTTCGAGCCCGGACTCGTCGGCGGGTCGTGTCTCCCGACCGATCCGCATCTGCTCGCTGATCGACTTTTCCGTGGAGGCCAACCCGCTCCCCTCGTGCGTTTAGCTCGGGCGACCAACGAGGCCGTTCCCGAGCGGATAGCTGCCCTCACCGTCGACGCGCTGGCGGTACGCTACGATCGGTGGCTGGAGGGCGAACACTCAGGCGACGGAATCGCCGCCGACGGGGCGGGTAGTGCGGACGGGGTCGGGGATACGGGCGGTACAGCGGCCGAAATCGGTACCGCACCGTCAGCGTCGAGCAACCGCGCGGCGCCGGTCGTGCTGCTCCTCGGACTGACGTACAAGGCCAACGTCTCGGATATTTCGGGGACACAAAGCACCGATGTCGCCGCGGCACTCGACGAACGCGGCGTCGAAGTCGTCGGCTACGATCCGTTGCTCGACGCCGACCAGGCCGAGGACGCGCTTCCGTTCGACGTTCGTCGCGAGGACCCGTTCGAGTCGGTCGACGCCGTCGTCATTCTTGTCAACCACGACGCGTTCGGCGATCTCACGCGAGCAGATCTGACCGCGGGCAACGATCCGGCACCGGCGGTCGTCGACGTGCCGAACTGTCTCGACGACGAGACAGCGGCCGATCTGATCTACCGCAGCCACTGATGTATCGGAATCACGCCGTCGCGGCGGTCGTCGCCGCCCGAAACGAGGCACCGTTCATCGACGATGTCGTCGACGCGATGCCCGCATTTGTCGACCGGATCTACGTCGTCGACGACGCCTCCGAGGACGACACCCGTGCCGTCGCGCTCGGTGCCGCCGCAGGGTCACCCGCGGACGAGCCCGCGAAGTGGTGCCCCGAGCGGCGCAGGCTCGACAGCCGAGTCGCCGAGACCGATCAGGCGGGTCGGGTGGCCGTGCTCTCGCACGATGAGCAACGCGGCGCTGGCGGCGCCGTCAAAACGGGCTACCTCGCCGCGCTCGACGGCGATGCGGATCTCGTTGCGACCGTCGACGGCGACGGACAGATGGACCCGCGCCGCCTCGATCGGTTCCTCGACCCGCTGGTCGACGGCGACGCCGATTACGCGAAAGGGACCCGGCTCAGCCGTCGCGAACACACGGCGGGAATGCCCGCGTTCCGCCTCTTTGGAAATCGGCTATTGACGCTGTTGTGCCGACTCTCCTCCGGGTACTGGTCGCTGACCGATCCGGTAAACGGGTACACCGCGATCCGACGAGAGGCCCTGAAAGCTATCGATCCCGCGTCCGCCTACGAGGGATACGGCTACGGCACCGAGGTGTTGGCGAGGCTTCACGCCGCCGGCTGCCGAGTCGCTGATGTGTCGCATCCGAGCCGCTACGGCGACGAAAACAGCGGGATCGACTACCGGCAGTACACCACCCGAGTGAGCCGGTTGCTGCTCGCGACGCTGCTGTGGCGGCTCGGCCGCGAGCGGTTTGACGGGTGGCCGGATGCTGGCGACGTCTTTGAGGCCGTGTTCCGGAGGTGGCGGCTATGAGGGCCCTGTTCGACGTGACGCATCCGGCGCTGGTCCACCTGTTCGCCCCCGCCGCCGAGGCGCTCGAAGCGGGCGGCCACGACGTAACCGTCGCAGCGCGGGAGAAGGACGTGACGACGGATCTGCTCGACGCCGCCGGCGTCCCGTACGCGGTGGTGTCGCACGCGGGAGCGGGGCCGCTCTCTCGGATCGGAGAACTTCTCGAACGAGAGATCGGTCTCGTTCGACTTGCCCGCCGAATCGATCCGGACGTGGTCGTGAGTCAGGTCGATCCAGCGGCGGTCCACGCGGCCCGCCTCGTCGGTGCGCGCGCGGTGGTGTTCGACGACAGCGAGCACGAGCGACTCGTCGCAGGCCTCACGCACCGGTTCGCGGACGTGGTCTGTACACCTTCGGGATTCGACCGCGACGTGCCGAATCAGCGCCGATACGACGGGTTCCACGAACTCGCGTACCTCCACCCGAACCGGTTCACGCCGGATCCGGCGGCGCTGCAACGACACGGCGTCGACCCCGAGTCGTCGTACGCCGTGGTTCGATTCGTCGCGTGGGACGCCCACCACGACCTCGGCCGTCGCGGGTTCTCACCAGCGGGGAAACAGCAACTCGTCGAACGTCTCGACGAGCACGGGACGGTGTACGTCACGGCCGAGGGCGAACCCCCGACGGCGGTGGGCGGATCCTCGCTCCCGGTCGAGGCGATACACGACCTGTTGGCGTTCGCGGACTGTTACGTGGGCGACTCGCAGACGATGGCGACCGAGGCCGCGGTGCTCGGAACGCCCGCGGTGCGGACGAGCGCGTTCGTTGGCGACGACGACATGAGCAACTTCCGGGAGTTGGAGACGGAGTACGGGCTGTTACAGTCGTTCGCCGACGAGGACGCCGCAATCGACCGCGCCGTCGCGTTCCTCAAGGAACCGCCACGTGAGGCGTGGGCCCGGGGGCGCG
>Ga0065697_1000127_pt1 | contig 21632 bp, 21 predicted proteins | sample AntLakMe24m_08um_FD_59086 | JGI IMG/M metagenome (GOLD analysis project Ga0065697, IMG submission 59086) | Hypersaline microbial communities from Antarctic Deep Lake - 24m 0.8um v2 (version 3) | ecosystem: Environmental > Aquatic > Non-marine Saline and Alkaline > Hypersaline | place: Deep Lake... | reverse complement strand
TTGTATCCCACACCTCGGTTCCGGTGAAGTTCTCCTCTCGATCCGACTCACACTGAGGGGGCCAACTGCCCCATCCTCAGGCAGGGTAGTTGGGGGTCCAACCGTCACCCACTCAGAGTCGGTGGCCAACCCCATCTGGGTAGTTGCCTCTCTATCAAGATTCTGAGTGAAACGGATTGGGGCATTGTGCCCCTCTAGAACTCTCCGTCAGGCTTGACCCCCCTTTACTCTAGACGTTAGCCCCCATTTTGGGGGGATGGCGACACCCCCTTCGAAATCGGTAAAATCGGCATACAGCAGAGGGTGTCGCCATACCCCCCATACCGACACCCCGACGCCGTATGCCAGTTTCACGGTTTTGAAAAACCATAAAATAAAGGACATTGATCGGCATTTGGATACTTCATGGCGACACCCCAACGCAGTATGGCGATTTTGTAGAAAATAGCTGGTGTTTGCTAGTGTATCGGTGTCGCCATCCCCCCCTCTACCATGGCGACACCCCGACGCCGTATGGCGACTTTGCCAGCAAATTTGCTGTCTGATTGTAGATTGATGCCGCCATCTCCCACCATGGCGACACCCCGACGGAGTATTGCGTTTATTATATGTAATTATATATAATAAGTCTCAGAAAGACGTATCTAACAAGAATATTGGCTTTTGAAATATCCACACTCAAATTTGAATAGAACATGGCTACCAAAGAGGCGATTCTGTAGCCAGTAGAAAAAATGATCAGCACAAAATAAAATCAGCTAAACAAAAACACCCAACGGGAAAATTTCCACCTACTACTTAGAGTTCCATGTTGAGTAGTTCTTCACCAGTTTCTGATAATTCAACACCGCTAAATCCTTTCTTTCTTTTGTTGTCTTTCGTGTACTGGTCTTTGTACCTACCTTCAACTAGCTCATGCTCAGATTCGATGATATCTCCGAAGTCGCCCAACCGGTGAGTAACGTACACATCCCCACTTACATTATTGAGTTCGATGTCGTTTATTTTAGCCCAAGTGTTGAATGCATTGTATAGCGTTTCTTTGTGGATTTTCTTCTCGTCAGATACGGTACCATCGGTGGTAACAAAGTCCTCAATGAACTGAGTCACCGCTTCCTGATCTACGTCGACATCGTCGTTGTCGTCGTCGGGCTCGGTGGGGCCGTTGTATGTCCGGAACTTTTCATGTGGGTCATCGGACCCCATCTGATCCATGACTTCATCGAAGGAGACACCTTCGTCGACTTCTTCGGAATCGCCGCGTTCATCAGGGACATCACGGTTGGCATTGCGGCGTTCTTTGAGCTCGTCGACATCCTCGTCGGGGTCGTCTTCGACTGGGATCTCGGTTCCGTCACTGCCGGCTCCAGCTGGCTCGTCGGTCGCTGGTGTGTCGCCCTGCGTTGTCTCCGTTTTCTGAGAAGTCCCCAGACTCTCATCCGCCGAGTCGTCCCCGCCCGGCTGGTCGCTGGCCGAGGTGTTGTCGTCGTCGTCAGCGAGGTACTGTTCGACTGCGGGATCGGTCTCGTCCTCACCGGTCGTAGCCCCACTGTCAGTCGACGTCGAATCAGTATCGGAAGTCGACGCAGCCTGACTGTCTTGTGGGCTATCATTGGATTGCTTAGTCGATCCATCGTTATCTGCTGACGTGTCTGTTGTATCAGATTCCGTATGCCTGTCACCGTAGGGGTCCCACTGGATATCGATAGCGTAGTCGGCCTCGATATGATCACAAACCTGATACAGTCGCTCTTTGGTGAGCGCATCGAACTCACCGTACTCGCCGTCGATGGTTTCGATGCCATCACCATCGGTGGCCAGATCGTGTTTGCGAGCGTACGCAAGCAGGGCTTTGTTCGGGGGTGCATCATCGACGATTCCTTGTTCTCTGAGGGAGGCCCAATAGACGAACTGCTCCCAATCCGAGAGCTGTCCTTCAGGGTCTTCTGGGAAGCGTTCNCCCTCCCGAACAAGCACNCCCGTACTGGGTGTGTAGGTCACCTTGCGTTTGTGGCAGTAGGCCTTCTCGGGAGAGATCACGACAAAGTAATCTCTCGACTCTCCGATATGTCCGAACGGACTGACGCCCCGGTAGCCTTCGTCCAGGCCGAACACGTCACGCCACGTCAGGTCCCACATATCAGCATCCGTAGATGAACCGCCCTCCATGCTCGGGAGATCCGAGTCGAATCCACTGCCTGTCGTATCGAGATATGGAGCCTCGACCGACTCGCTCAACGCGGTGTGGTTGGGGGTGATCGTCGGNAGGTAATTCAACACNGTCTGTCTGAGTGGGACCGTCTGTGAGGTGGTGGTGTCGTCGGCCTCGCTGTCGACAGTGAGCCCACCGACTGCTGGTGTGTCGACATACCGTTGGGGATCTGCGTATGCAAGGTCCCCATCCAAGGCGAGGTTGGTCACCCAGTCGGTCGTCGGGGTGAGTCTGTCGACGTGGTCGCTGGCCCACATCGCTGGTGGGGCGACCGTCGCTAGCCCATCCGAGAGGTAATCATCGAGATCGTATTTGATCTCGCCAAACCGTGGCAACTCAATGAGGTAGGTCTCGAAGGCGCGGTCGGGAGTTCCGTAGCCACAGGCCTCGGGATGGACCCGGTGGCTCTCGCGGTCGGCTACGGCGCTTGGTGTAGCTTCGCCTTCGACGGTGTGAATTTGATCCGCTGTCTCCGTTTNCTCNGACTGGTCGATGTCTGTANCGTCTTGGGACTGACTTCGCTCAGCGCCGCGTCTACGCGCTTCCTCGTCAAGTTCGAGGGCGGTTTTCAGTGCGCCGTTGAATCCGGGGCCTTTCTGGTTGACCGTAATCGCTCGGTCGGCGTTGTCGTCTTCCAGGGAGTCAATCTCAACTGGTTCCCGTTTGTCTGCGTCTTCCTCGGGGTCGTAGTTAGCGGCGTACTCCGGGGTGAACCGCTCTGGGACTGAGGTAGTCGGTGGGTCGGCATCCTGAATGATGAAGACCTGTGGCACGTCATTNGAGACGATTAGATCACGCAGGATGGGGTAGTGTTCGTCTTTGAATTGGACGGTCACCGGNGAGATACACGGGATGTCGTGTTCGTGGGCGGTGATCGCATCGGCAATCCCCTCGGTNATGACCAGTGGTTTGCCTTCCTCGATGGTCTCGGTGCCGTAGATCGGCTCTTCGATGTGGGCCTCTTTGGGCTTGAGGTATTTTGTCGGGCGGTGGAAGTCCGATTGTTTGTCCTGTTCCATGTCGGTGTCTATCGACCGACTGATCAGGAACACGGGCTCACCATCGGCGTCGAAATACGGGATGATGTAACGGGCCTGCATGAACGGCAACANCCCACCGTCNCCAATATCGTTGAACAGGCCGGTCGCAAACANCTCCTTGATCGAGAAGCCTTCATCCAGGAGGTGTTCGCGCAGCGAGTCGGTATCGCGTGGGGCCCAGCCGAGTTTCTTCGATTCGATTGTCTCGGGACTCCACCCACGGTTGTCCCGTGTCTGGTAGTTGTACAGNACCATGGATTCGCTGTCGNCGNCGTCGGTAGCGTCTTCGTCGGGAGTAATTACTGAGTCATTACTCTGGTCGCCGTCTTCGTCNGNAGTAATTACTGAGTCATTACTCTGGTCGCCGTCTTCGTCAGAAGTAATTACTGAGTCATTACTCGCAGTCGTTGCATCGATCTCCCGACTCGCAGCTGGCGAGATTTCGTATTCGGCCCGTCCATCCTCGGCAGTGAGGTTCTGTTTGATTAGGTCAGCCCGTTCGTTGAACTCGACGGCGGTGCTGGTGTCGGCGTCGTATTCCGGATCGCGGAAGTATTCTCGTGGCGTTTCGGGTTTGCGGTAGGCGGCGTTGGGGTTGTCGCGGTTCCACTCTCTGTTTTCAGGGATCTCGGCGTCAAGCTGTTGGTGGAAGAACTCGATAGCCGCTGCCATTGCCGCCTTGATCCGGTGTTCTTCGGGTGGGTCGACGGCGAGTTCGGCTTCGAGTTCCGAGTAGTCTTCATCAAGATAGTCCTGTTTGGTCTTGGTGGGAGTCGTGTCTGTCTCGGTCTCTTCCCCCGTCTCTGATTCAGTCTCCGTCGACTCGTCGGTGGGTGTTGCGGTGTCGTCTTCGTCGGCGTCGGCGTCTTGATCGTCGCTAGTTGCTGTGGTCTCGGCAGTCCCGTCTGTGTTGGCCGCTGTCTGCGGTTCGTCTGTGTCGGTGGTAGGATGTATCGGCTTCGGCGTCCGATTGCTCACCAGCCGATTCTGCGGCGTCTGTGTCAGCGGCAGTCTGTGCGGGGGCTTCGTCTGACGTGTTCGAGGTGTCGGCCCCATCACTTCCATTTTCACTCTCAGCACTTTCCCCACCTTCCTCACCCGTGGTTGCTGGGCTGTCGTCTGCAGTCTCGGTGTCGATTGATTGCTCACCGTCTCCGTTGTCGCCTCCATCATCGTCATCGTCGTTGTCGTCGGTGGTTTCACCGCCGAGTTTCCGGGTGATCTCTGGGCCCTCGTCTGTGGCGGGGTCGTTGATCACATACTGGCCGTCTGACTCAAACGCCGGAGAGTAGATCTCGCCTCGTGAGACTGCATCCTGGAGTATCTCTTCGGCTTTGCCGAGTGGCTTCGGGTCTGCTGAATAAGATTATCTCATGTATGGTGGTTGCGACTTTGTATGGCTTCGAACGCCTGAGTATATTATTTTTATTTGTTAATATTGCAGTTGTAATATAAATAAGACCATGAAGAATACGATACTAGAGATAATTACGACGCGTCGAAACCAACCAACACGGAAGCACCAGTATTGCTCTCGATCCGACGGATCAGGATACTGGCACCTCATCTATGAGTGGGTAGACGGTTCGTGGCAGATCGTAAGCCGCGACCCACTCGACGAGATCGAGATCGACATCTCCAACTCGCGTAGTGATTGCACACCAACCCCACTCGTTGAGTGTCCTGTGTGTGGTCGGACTGGACTTCCCGAACGGATCGCCCAGCACAACTGTACACCAAGGTCGACACAGTAAGCTAGGAGTCAAAGATACAACCAATATAAACACACCAAGCCATTACCAACAAAAATATATGGTTACGGGTGTTGTATAACTAGTACTAGTTGTTATTCACGCATCTCCGCTCGCTCTCGTAGGCTGTTTTCGGTGCTATCATAGAGTATAAATTGGCTATCGACTCATCTGGTGAGTTCCTCAGTCGACCGCCCGACGCGGCGATCAGTGGTGAGAGGAACAGCAAGACAGCAGAAGAGTGAGATTGAGAACTAAGATAGAGCACCTCGCACCTCCAAACAGATGGACGACCAGTTCCGAACACGCTCGTGTTTCGTCGGAATCGGCGCCACCGGTGCCGAGCGCATCGGTGACGGCATCGAACGTCGTGACGCAAGTGCCACGATGGTTCCGGACGAAGTTCCGGACCCAGCCGACGCCGTCGTCGACTGCACGGGGTCGGTCACCGACGACCAGTTTTCGGAGTTCGACGTCGTCGTCACAACGGGGAGCGCGGCGGTAGACGATGCCGTCGACACTGTAGTTCGTGTTGGTGATGCGTGTGCTAGCGATGCCGTCACGATAGCCGTCGTCAACGGTGACCCAACGGCGACCGATCTGGCCCGTCTCGAAGGTGCCTTCGGGACCGTTGTTCCACTCGAACAAGAGGGGAAGATTAGAGAACACGCAACGGACGTATTCACACTGTTTTCCCAGCCGATGATGCTACACGCAGACTACGCTCATATCAACTCGAACCTGCGAGAAGCCGGCGTCATAACGTTGTCCCGGGCAGTCCGCACTCGTGAAGAACTTGCTGCACTCGTCGACGACTGTGGTGGTCCCGAAGAGGTGGTACTGGGGTATGTCGAGGCTGGCTCCGAATTCACGCTAGCGGACGCAGAAACGCTCGAAGCCCAGTTCGAGACTCCGGAAATCGTCACCGGCCAGACGACATTCGACGACCCATCCAAGTGCCGATTGACACTGCTACGGAGGATGTGATACATGGACCGGGTTGCTGAGTCGTGTTTGTCGGCACCATCGAAGACGCTGATAGAGGGGCATTCCTAGAGAATCACGGCATCGAGACCGTCGTTTCCCTGACCCACAGCCCTCCTGACACCGGGTTTCCAGAGACAGTGTCAGTGAGGCAGGTCCCGCTTACCGACGGTCCACAAAACGATCGATCACAGTTTGAGACGGCCGTCGACACACTGGTCTCGGCGCTTGAATCCGGCGAGACAGTGCTAGTCCATTGTTCTCGTGGTGCCTCCCGGAGCCCCTCGGTTGCGGCCACTGCTCTCGTAATCGTACAAGACACCAGTATTGAGCAAGTATTCGAACAGGCCGCAGACCATCGCAAGGCGTGTGATCCCCACGAGGCACTAGTCCGGCAGGCAGTGGCCGCCGGCAGGCAGTGGCCGTCTACCAGGAGTGGTAGAAATTGTTGGCTCAATTAGAGCGCAACAGGTCGCTCTTATGTAGAGCTGTGGAATCCCCCAATAGCAAGGCAGTCGACGAGGAATTCGAACGATGCGCCGACGAGATTCACTGAGCGGACGATGCCGAAGGTGTGAGCGGCCTGCTCCAAGCCGTGCTTGGAGAGGCCGCGAAACTTCCGGAGCCACGGCTTGACAAGCGAAAATAAGCACTCCACTTGGTTGATGTGGATTCCTTCTGACGAGACGTACGTCTCGTCGTGAATCACGATCTTGTGGTCGTGTTCCATCCGACGATATGCTTGGAGACCGTCTGTCCAGACCTCTCCCAGCGGCTGGGAGAGGTCGGCAGTTTCCTCTATTACAGGCTCTAAATCGGTGTCATAGTCGATACCAAGTTTCCCCTGAATCACTCGGAGCGCGTCGCGGCAGGCCGCGACGAGCGTCAGTTGATCGCCGTGACGACCTTTCCAGCGTGATCGTCCAGTCCGGGACGACCCGCCGCGATGACGGCTGTCTCGCGGCGGGTCTTGGCCTTTGAATCCGGAACAGACCTTTCCAGACTCGTCGATCTGCGTTGGTCCAGAGATCGCGTGCTGGAACTGACTCCAGACGAGGGGGAAGCCCCGGTGAACCGCGGCTTCAACCTCTCGAATCGCATAGAAGACCGTCTTGTACGCACGATCTAGTATGACCTCGATATCCGAGATATTCAGCAAGGTATCCGCATAGAGCATGAACGCGAGAAGCACCTCTCCGCAGGAGAGGTGTTTCTCGTGAAACGGTGTACCGTAGGTATAGACGGGCTTAAACGGACAATTGCGACAGCAGACTCGGTCAGATGATTCCCAAGTGTAGAGGCTTGGGTTGCCGCACCGAGGGCAGGTTGTACTCTCCCAGAACTGCTTGAGTCGCCGCTCGATGGCCGCATCGAGCGGCTCCGTGTTGATTGTGATCACGCCCAGATCGACAAGCTGGCGAAGCATCCGGCCGAAGGCTGGATCTGAGGAGGACATACTCCCTCATTTGACACCGTAGACCGTAGCTATATGGACTTTCCACGTTTCTACATAAGAGCGCAACAGGTTAACCAACAAATCTATCTTATACTCGTTTTGTTGGTTAACACAAGGCGCTCTTATGTGAACCACCTCGCGGTCAAGCCCCGAGGCACTCGCCTTGCTTATCTGTAGACGTGGAAATGTTCAAAAAGTGGTTCGATACCCTCAAGAGATCACCAGCCGGCCAACATTCGACGTCCCATACAGGTACCAAGTGACGCTAGCACTGATTGTCAGAAAAAAATTTATGAAACGGTGGTGTGGCCCTCCGATTTAACTCTTGCAAGGCTAAGTCCCCGTCCTCAAGGAGCAACGCAGGGAGCGTAGCGACCGAGTAGCGCAGTAGGGCGGGGATACAGCCGACACGAAATTAGGCACCCCACGAAATCGCACACCCTAACCAAAGAATTACATGATTGTCACCCGATAGTGGAAGTGAACCCACAATGGAATACGACCTCGATACGGGAGCGCACTCAACGTACTCCCTGCACTACCACCTCGTCCTCGTCGTGAAATATCGACGCGAGGTGTTCACCGAAGAACTTCATGTTCACCGAAGAACTTCAAGGGTTCTTCCGCGAGGTCGTGAGCGGGTTCGCTGACAACTACGGCGTCGAAATCAAAAACCTCGAAGCCGACCGAGACCACGTTCACCTCCTGTTCAAAGCCACGCCCACAACCGACCTCACCAAATTCATCAACGTCCTCAAAGGCGCATCGGCTCGTCGCATCCGCAATGAGTACGGCGAGCAAATCGGGGACAAACTGTGGGGTGACTCGTTCTGGGCAGATTCGTACTGTCTCATCTCGACGGGACAGGTATCGCTGGACATGCTGAAAGAATACGTCGAGAACCAGCGGGAGCGTGACGACGAATGAAACAGACTGCCGAGAAAACGGTCGTGGCAAAAATCTTCACCAACGACCTAACGCAGTCGAAACTTGACGCCATCAACCACGAGTATGAGGCGTTCCAGCGATACATTCGTGGTGACGAGGAAGCAGATCTCTACTCGGCCACGAAACAATGCGCCGATGCCTACGTGGACACCGACAACCTGCGCGACGACCACGACTACCCGTGGTTCATCCGTAACGACGTGTTCGACGTTGGTGTTGACGTGGAACAGCACGATACCGACCTGACGGACTGGTGGCTGAAACTCCCCGTATCGCAGGTCTGGGGTGGCGTGAACGTCCCGATTCAACCGCACGACGAGATTCCAGACGAAGCCGACGTGAAGGACTCAAAAATTGTTCGGGTAAATGGGGACTACTACGCCCACCTGACGGTTCAGCAAGAGGTGGAAGTCAGCGAGGAGTACGGCGGTGTTATCGGCGTGGATTTCGGTGTTCGGTGGGTAGCAACGTCGGTGGCGTTGCCATCCCGCAACACCGAGTTCTACGGCAGAGAAATTCGCCGCATCCGCCGTCATCATCATGACCTTCGCACTCGCCTGCAAGAGAAAGGAGCCTACGGCACGCTCCAGTCGGTCAAGGTGAAGGAGTACCGTCAGGTGAACGACCGCCTCCACAAGATTTCACGCGCCATCGTGGAGGAAGCAAAAGAGTGTGACGCGCTTATCGTGGTCGGGGATCTCGAAGGTATCCAGAATCAAGACCTCGGCGCGGAGATGAATCGTCGGCTCCACTCGATGCCACATCATACGCTCAAGACCTACATCGAGTATAAGGCGATGTTCGCGGGTATCGCAGTGAAGTCCGTGAACGAGTATATGACGAGTCAGACGTGTTGGCGGTGTGGCGAGCAGGAAGCGACGACCCGCAAGGGACAGGGCCAACACCTGTGCCATGAGTGCGGGTTGGACGACAACGCGGACAAGAACGGTGCGACGAACATCGCAAAGAAAGGATTGGGTAAGGACATCGCGTGCCCACTATCCAGTCTCGGCGCAGTCTGTGAACCTGTGCTCGGACCGAGCGGTGCTGACCAAGCCTCTGCCACGGTATGCTTGCGAGCCGACTTGGAAGCCCCTGCCTCAACGAAGCGAACCGTTAGGTGAGCGAAGTAGGCAGGGGTAGTTCACTTGAAATTGCTGAAATGGTGGGGGGTGTTGAGGAGCCTAATATTGGTTCGAGACCCGCTCACCAACAAGACTAGGCGTTCGGTCGATCAGCACTGATGCGCTCAAAATCGATATCTGCGAATCGAGTCGTATCCTTGATAACTTCGACTGCGATCTCGGTATCAACTTGCAGCTGGTACTCCCATGCTGGCCCACCGATCGAACCTGCCGTCACCTTTTCTCCATCGGCGATTCCCTGCATATCGAGTTCACGGAGATGGTCTTTAAATCGGCGCTGACCGAGTTTGTCAGCATCAATTCGTGAGGCAACACTCTTGTACACACCGTAGATCGGTTTTGCTCGGACAGGAGCATCCCCAGAGAGTTCTAAAGCAGTGAGGGCGGCAAGGGCGAGATGGGCTTGTGTCGTCATTTCTCGCATTGCCTCGACGACGGCTTCCCGTTCTACAAGTGCTTGAGCTTCGCGAGCGTGATCCGCACTAACTCGATCATCACCGTGTTTATCTGCCAATTCACCAGCCTTACGAAGGTATTTGATGGCCTGTCGAGCATCTCCAGTATCCTGTGCCGAGAGCGCAGCGATGAGAGGAATTACGTCGTCGGTTAACACACTACTTCGGAACAAATACTCTCGTTCGGATTGATCAATTTTGACGACAGTTCCATTCAAATCTCCATCGGTGTCGGGTTCGTTGAGTGGGATAAGTTCGGTATCGCGAAACGCCTTCGCTGCGCGCCGGCGGAGAATCTGTTGGAGTTGTGTCGCATCATATGGTGAAAAAAGCACAGAATCATCGTACAGTGAACTCTTCACTTTCGGACTGAGATTATCTCGCCACTGGAGGTCATTACTGATACCGATGATACTGGGGTAGACGTGATCTTCAACGTAGTCCTGGGCTCGGGCTCGGGGAAGACTATAGAGAATCCTGTCGTCATCACCGAGGGTATCGATTTCGTCGAGGACGATGATAATCGTGCCACCAATATCGTTCATTGCCTCGAACATCATGTCCATCACTACATCTGTCGCGTAGCCTGTTGGACGACTGTTGCCGGTGAGTTCTTGGTAGATGCGCGAAGCGGTTTTATATGATGTCGAGAGGTCGTGAGATTCACAGGAGACATATGCTGTCGTAAGATCTAAGTGGTCAGATTCCTCCTCAGCGTGTGCCTGAAGTTCAGAGAGCTTTGCTTTCGCAGCAGCAGTTTTCCCTTGGCCAGCTTTCCCGTGGAGAAACACGTTATTAGCACCGACTCCTCGGGCGGCAGGAGCCAACGACATATGGAGATCCTCCATTTCGTCGGTTCGTTCTGGGAGATCGTTAGGGCGATATTCTTCACGAAGAACTTCTTCCTGTTGAAAGATAGGTGACATATCCGAGAACTCGGTCATACACAGAACCTCTAAGCAAGACATAATAAAACCCCCGTTGCAGGAATGTCCTAAATGTCTTTAATAGGTAGTTCGATGGGAAATAGACTGACCACACCCACACCACTGTTTCAGCAATTCTCGTGTGAAAAAGAGGAAGAAGGTAGATATGGGTTAGGTACACTATACAGAATGAATACACGTAGTTTAGGTTGTATAAAACCCGTTTTGGCTAGAGTAACAACAGCTACTATTATTATAATATAACGTTTTCGTCTAGTAGTAGTAAGTGTAATAGTAGAAGCCTTCTAATGTGATTTTACACTAAACTAGTTATCATATTTTGATCCGTTTATAAGCTAAACTACTTTCAGCATAACCTCTAGAATTTAACCTACTTTCTAACCTTCCCTCTAATCTAGGTGAATTGCTGAAACGGTGGTGGGGGTCTCGAACTTCTTGTCACGAAAGCGCGAACAGATAAATGTACGACAGTAAGTATCAGGAGCTGTAGACGCTTCGGTCGTCACTCATTCGATCGTTCGAGACTACCAAGCTAAGTGTGGGAGTGTCCGACTAAATTATGGAAAGTTTCGCGGCTTGACCCCGAGGCCATTCACAGAGAGAACCGGTTGAGTCCTCGTCACTTGACTCTAGACAGGTGTAATTGATCTTCCGAAGGAACTATGATCTGCTCCCAAAACGAGTATTGATCAGTTATCTTATTTTAAATGATTTTCATACTTTCTTTAATTTTTGGATGTTATTGTCTTTCTAGGCAAATAAATTGCTGAAACAGTGGTGGGTGTCTTGTGTTTCTGTCCGAGATCTTCCCCGTCGACGCCGTTGTTAAATTGCTGAAACAGTGGTGGGTGTGTCCTTCCAGATAATCGTCCGAGCTGTGAGAGCTATGTCAAAATTGAATCAACACCACCGGTTATCGGGACGCTTGAGGACTCCTAACAGAGTTTCGATGACTGGGATCTGTGTTGATTCAACAATAGAAATTAGTGGATCCAGACGAACATTAGAGTATGGGACGAAACAAACTCTTAATCCTTGTTAGCGTGGCGACAATCATTGGTACACTCTACATTCGAGAATCAGACACAAAAGAGGCTGAGAGCGCCGAATAAAAATCGCGAGTACCAGCCCTCATACGTCTATTTTGTTGTAATTGCCTCCAATCTATGGTTTTTGTGGTTGATCCTCTAGCGCTGATGGATCGACCGCCTCTGGGGTATCCCGCCGTCCCACCACCCTTTCACCGCTTCCGGGCTTTTCGACTCCGTAGAGATTTCACCCGTATCTGCACCTCGATTTAACAACTTGTTTTTGCTACTTGTGCTATTTTTCTCTTGAGAGTACTGCTTTTCACTAAATAAATTGGTATTCAATCTCTTATTTGTGTATAGTCTCTGTCTTTGTGAGATTCTATGCAAGATTTATATGGCAGTACTCTCGTAGATATGGTAATTAGTGTCAAGGGGATGTCGGTCTGAATTACGGCTATAGTGAGGGTCGACGCTGGCTCCAAAGAGCCATTGTCGCCCCATCGCAGTAGTTACATAGGGTAGTGCAAATTCTCATCACGCCTTACCCTTGTACCCGGCTTAGGCTCGGCCCTGCTGGACCCAAGCCGTTCCCATCACCGGCTTGTGGTCTGCTTTCTCATGTTCACCACTCCTTGCTGAGAGGGTTTTCAGTCGACTTCGCTGGCAGAGCTAAAACTGGTGAGTTCGTCGATACGAGCTTCGAGATCTTCGATTTCTCGTTGGAGTTCGTCGGTCTCCGGGCTCTCAGCAGCAGCCAGTTGATCTTTGAGGCCCTGGAGGCGGGATTCTTAACGCTCTTGATCGACATCGGCCTTGCGGACGTACTGGCTTTCGTCGATCTTGTAGAGGTCCGACTCCGAGAGGTCGGTGACTTCGAGTGCCTCGTCGACTTTGGAGGTGTCGACGCTGGTGACACGTTCGCGGTCGATACCTTGGTCTTCGAGAAGTTCGAGGACAGTTTGGTCGTCTTTGAGGGTTCGATTGCGTCGACTGGTGCGCTGAACAGAGCCATACTGACCATAGACAGGTTGATCATGGTGGAGGCGGTCGAGGAGAAGCGAGCGAACGTTCTGGCGGAGATCATCGGCATTGCGCTGAACATCCGAGCAGAGCGTATAGAGATTGACCAGCTCAGAGGTTTCCATCGTTTCGAGGTCGGTCGGAGCATAGCGTTCGAGGGCATCGATCAAGAGCAACGAATCCGAGTCAAGAGCAACGAATCCGAGTAGAGTGGGAGGTCGGGTTCCTTACGGGCGGGTTCATGATCTTGGCTTTCGACAGTGAGTGGAGCGTCGACAAGCGAGGAGGGAGTCGGAGTATCGGTGTTTTTCAGCACGCCCTCGCGTTGGTCAATCTCGAAGCGTGGATGTACAGAGAGGATGGTAGCGTAGGGTTCGGCGTCAGCTGGGAGACGATCAAGATCGAAGGCCTGTGGGGAATCAGATATCCGTTGGTAGAGGGTCTCGAATTGCTCACGTTTGAGTGGAATGGTAGTGTCTTGCTCACGGTAGGAGATGAGGAGACGCTGTTCTTGAGAATCTTCGAGGCGGAATGACTTTTCAGACAGCGGGGTACGGAAGGTCGCATTGGGTGGAACCTCGTCTAGCTCGTCGAGAATAGTGTGCCAGGTGACTGAGAATGGCATATGAATACGTTAGCTTCGGGAGGCAAAATGCTAGTGTCGACTATATCCTGTTGTATTCTTGTGTAATATCACCAAACATTATTGTTTCTGGAATGGATACTCCCAGATGCGTTCCGTCTTGTAGGACCGGAGCGTCAGGGGGACCCAACCCACGATAGAGTCGTGACCTACACTCTGGGCTTGTGTAGGTCTCACCGGTTTTGAGGTGTATTTTGTGTGAATCACATAGTGCTTCGACTACGTACCGGATGACAGTAGCGTGATCAGTCATGTACCTTTATGATGAGTTGAGGTCTTACTGAGTGATATGAGGTTGCCACAACTCAGCACTTTGTTTGGCGATCGTCGGGATCAGACCTACTCTGAGTGTCGGAGATGTGGGTTGAGTGTAGAGCCAGACAATGAGATGTGTCCGGCTTGTGATTGTGAGTCAGTCGTTCGCTACGAGTTCGAGTAGCTGAGATCGTTTTGATGTCTCACGCGAGTCCCAACGCATCGAACGCCGCGTCGTCGAACCGAACCATGCGCTCGCCGACCCACACCTCAACGCCAGTCGACTCACGAAGCAACGCCGCCAACACTTCAAGATACCGAGCCGGACGCTCCTCCTGTATCTGGTGAAAGCCACGATCGGCGCGGTCGACGGCCCGATTCGCCACATACACGGCGGCGAACTCACGCTGGATCTTCTCGGATCCACGATACAGATACGACGGCAACCGCTCGACGCTTTCGGCTTTCGGCCCGCGCGGTGCCCCAAGGGCGACCAATACGCGCCCCAGTACCGACGCATCGGCGGCCGGGCGGAGTTCCTCAACGTTGCCGCTGTTCGACAGCGCCACCCGACACCCAACGCCCAACGTTTCGAGATCCGCGCGCAACTGTCGCTCAACGCCGTCGTCGGGCGCGGAAAAACTCGGGACGTATGGATCGGCACTAATTGAGCCGCCAGAATACACGCCCGCGACCAGTCGGTTCAACGCTATGAAGGTCTCGCCGTCGGGATCGGCCGCAAGCCATCCATGCTCGCGAGCGGTCTCAATGCCGCGTACCACGTCGGGCTTCGAGCCATCCTCCCATGATCGAATCCGACCGCGTGGGACCTCCATCCGCGTCGAGACGGCTTGCGAGCCTAGTTGCGTCGTCGCCCACTCCCGTTGGTAGGTCTCGTAATCGGCGACTGCAGCCATCGGATCGGCGTAGCTCGGCGGGTTGTAGGTCGCCGCCAGCTCGTCGACAGTCGGGCATGGGTCCATCGTCTAGGTGGTCTATAGACGGTATCGAATATGAGATTGTCGAATAAACTTATAAGTAGTCTCCGGTGAATATCTAAGGTACCACAAGACGCAACTCGACACGAGAAAACGGCGGTGGAGTGGATGCGAGACCGGTACTCCACTTGCACCATCGTTCTATCTGGTGTTATACGTTGCGGACGTGGAGATAACAAACTATGTTCAAAGAACTATTCAGCGGTACTGACGACGACCGTGGTGTCTCTCCCGTGATTGGGGTCATCCTCATGGTCGCCATAACCGTGATTCTGGCAGCCGTGATCGGCGCGTTCGTGCTCGGTCTCGGCGATCAAGTGTCGACACAAGCACCGCAGGCAAGTATTGGGTTCTCATTCGATGGGAATAATGTGACACTCGCACACGAAGGGGGAGACAACCTCGACAAAAGCACTATTGAAGTCACAATGGGTGGTAAGCTTCTATACGACGATTCTGGCCTCAATAGCACTAACACGGATGATACAGCGTCCGATACTTGGTCAGACACAATATCGACTGGCGATGAACTTACAATTCCAGTAAATGCAACACCCACGAATGGGGAAACGATCCGCGTCGTCTGGAGTAACCCATCGGGTGGCTCCTCGAACACGCTCGCCGAACGGCAGTGGCCTAACTAATCGGCTGTTGTCGGCGGCAGACATTTTATTTGCACCCACAAGCCGAGTAGTGTGAACTATCGTCGACTCGCCGCCATTCTCGCCCTCACTGCCACCCTCACGCTCGCGCGGGTCGCCGCCATGCCGTCGACGGCCATCCCCGTCGGGATCGCTGACACTGGTACGATCTCAATGGGCGAGTCGCAGGCCGACGACGTGGTAGTCTACGTCGACCGTGGCCAGCAGGTCGTCTATTGGGCCGACAGCGAAGACACGTATATCCGCCACCGCGTGGTCGACGAGACTTCGAAAGGCTATGTCACCTAAGGCGATGGCCTGCCACGAACGGACGCCGAATACTGGAACGATACGTCACCGATAAGAACTACGTCGGGACGGTCGTGCTGCGGATCTGAGGTGGGTCGAGGGGCTGACCACTGACTGTCAGCCTCATTTTCAATCGATTGAAAACATCGATTGTCAGCGGTGGCTTTAATTATTTGACTGGTGTTTTATTTGACATCAACGTCGCAGGCGTCCGCACGCGCATACAACCGGCGTGGTAGGGTTGCTAAGTAATCTTGGCCGATTCCCCAACTGGTCGAAATCACACGCCTTTGGATCCCGGTGCAAACCGGCGTGGCGTCGACGGAAACAGCCGTTGGTCTCGTCGACGCCCGATCTGAATCACGCGATACTCCCTTTCAAACCCATGTCCGAATCACAATCGCCACCGACAGCCAGCGGCAGGTCTCGCAGTCGTACCGACGCCCCAGCACTCGGCAGCCGCGAGGACTGGTGATACCAAAATCAACACGGTGATCCGAACGACAGCAACAACGCCGGCGAGCCCGACCGCGTCGACCCGAACAATCCCAACGAGATCGTGGCGTTCAATTTGCTTCGAGAGACGACGACGATCCTCTGTGGGACCACGCTCGACGATGACCCTGACGACGATCCGCATTCGATCCCCACCGAGAACAGGCCGATCGAACTCACCGATCCGGCGATCCGGCTGGGCAACCACGCCCTTGATTCAAATCTCCCCGGTGAGTTAGGTACCGAACGCCACCGCAAGCGATTCAACCCTGAAACCGGGTATATCACCGGCGGCGAGACCACCCACGTCGACATTGAGAAACGCCCGCTGCCGCAACTCATGGAGCTCGTCGAAGAGTGGGTCCGTGGTGTCGCCGCCCGCAAACACAGTGGGATTCGAGAATCAGACATTCAGGAAGTGCTCGATCTCGCCCGTAGATTGAAAAAGAACCAACACAACAACAGCAAAGACGACCTCGATATCGTGTCGAAGGTTCGATTCAATAAGGAAGAATGTTATAGCTACAAAAAACAACCATGCGTAGATGTATTCGTGGGTGAGTCGACGACTGCGGGGGGCATACGAGCAGGTGCTCCGTCGAGAAATTGGCGAGGGGCCAACCCACGTCGGCATTATCCAGGATGGCAACCGGCGATATGCCCGCAAACAAGGTGCCGAAACGCCGGAGGGCCACCGAGCGGGTGCCAGTACTTCCGAACAGGTCCTCAACTGGTGTGAAGAGCTCGATATCTCGGAGCTGACGCTGTATGCCTTTTCGACAGAGAATTTCGATCGGCCACCCAAAGAGCGCGAACCGCTGTTCGATATCATCGAATCGAAACTCTACGAACTCGCTGATAGCGAGCGAGTACACGACGCTGAGGTCTGTATTCGGGCTCTCGGAGAGATCCAACGGCTCCCCGAGCGTGTCCAAGCGGCGATCAAGTATGCCGAAACCGAAACAAACCAGTACAGCAGCTTTCGGCTCAACGTCGCCCTCGCATATGGCGGACGGAACGAACTGCTGCGCGCGGCCCGCGATGTGACCGCTGCCGTCGAAGCGGGCGAGCTTTCGCCCGAGGAGGTCGACGTCGAGACGGTTGAGTCTCACCTCTATCGGCAGCCGATTCGGGACGTTGATCTCATCATCCGGACCGGCGGCGACGAACGAACCTCGAATTTCCTGCCGTGGCACGCCAACGGCAACGAGGCTGCCGTGTATTTCTGTGCGCCTTACTGGCCGGAGTTCTCGAAAGTCGACTTCCTCCGTGGGATCCGAACCTACGAGTCTCGTGAGCAGTCTTGGCAGCAGACTCGAATCGAACGGGCGGTTACGCTCATCCAAGCTCTCGGTGACGTCGAACTCGCCGAGTCTCAGGGGATCGGGCGTCGACTTCGCGACCAGCTGCCGGATCGCGGAATCGAGAAAGTAACGGACAAACTCCCTACACAGCACGTACCCGAGTCTAAAGAGCCTACTGAGACAGATCAGGCACAAACAGGGCCTGCGGACTGATTCGAATTCATTCCCCCGTTGCCATCGAGCAGACCAGTGTCGAAACACTTTCATCCGAGACATTCAGTATAACAGATAACTGATTGAATTCACATGACACGCTTACCACTTATCGACTGCAAGAATCTGAGTCGGTCCTATGGGCGGAGTGGTAGTCAAAGTCGTTGGTTTAGGAGGGATAATGCTGAAACGCCGACTGTCACTGCCCTCTCAAATGTCGATCTACAGATCGAACGCGGCGAGATCGTCGGCTGTGCGGGACCGAGTGGGAGTGGTAAATCGACACTGTTGCATCTGTTGGCTGGCCTCGATACGCCGACAATGGGGTCTGTGTCGTTCGATGGGACCGATCTGAGTTCGCTTTCTGATCGGGCCCGGACCCGCCACCGACTCGATCACGTCGGAATCGTTTTTCTAGCATTTTCATCTCCTCGACTCCTTGTCTGCACGTGCCAACGTCGCGCTTCCGCTTGTCGAACTCGGTCGACCGAAATCCGAACGTCGCGAGCGGGCGAGCGACCTCCTTGAGGCGATGGGCCTGGGCGACCGCATCACACACCGACCGACACAATTGAGTGGCGGCGAACAACAACGCGTCGCGATTGCACGAGCGTTGGTCACCGAGCCGGATCTCGTCATCGCAGACGAGCCGACCGGTGAACTCGATACCGAAACCGGCGAGCGGGTCCTCACACGGTTTCGGGAGGTCGCAACTGAACTCAACGCCGCCGTCGTAATCGCTTCACACGACGAGCCAACGTTGGCGATTGCGGATCGTCTCGTTCGGATGCGCGATGGCCAAATCGAAGACATAGAAGTCTTCTCTGGGTCCGATGAACCGCAGGACGATAGCCCACCTCAAAAGTCAGCACAGACGAATCAGGGGCGATAACAACATGGGCCTTGCCAGCCTCTTTCGGCGGGTCTTTGGACTCCTCGGAGTCAGTGTTCGCCGTACGTATGTTCGGGCGACACAAACGGCGCCCGGTCGAACGTGGCTGAGTGTCGGCGGCGTTGCGCTTGCGGTCGGCCTCATGGTCATCGTCACGGGCATCGGCGTCGGGATCGCAACCCAATCGACGGTCTACAGCGAGAACGTCGACTACTGGATTACCCCCGAGACGGATGGCGGCTCGTCTGCCCTTGTTGATGCTGACACTACCCGGTTCGGATCGGTCCATCCGACGGCCGCAGATCTTAGTGCAACGGAATCAATTGCGTATGCCTCGCCAGTGTTGCAACAGCCGATCCGTCTCGAAACGGAACAAGGAGGTGGTGAGTACGTACTAGCGGTTGGAATCGTCGGCCACCCAGATTTCACGGAGATTGCAGACACGACGACAGTGGGGTTGACCCCTGGCGATCCATACTACGGCAACGGCACCTGGACCGGCGAGGTTGTGCTTTCGTCGGGGGCCGCAGAGCTGTTGTCGGCACGCGAGGGCGATAGAGTGAATGTGACACGGCCACAGGCTGGTGCTGAGCGAACCTTTTCGGTCGCCGCTGTCGACCCCGGAACCCAGTCAGGTAGCCAGTTCCCGATCGCCGTGATGCAGTTGAGCGAACTCCAGGCGATTACCGGCAGTGACGTAAACGACGAAGCCGGACAGATCGTCGTGAGTTCGACGGATCCGAATCTCGAACCGATGCTGGCCGACACTTATCCACAATCGAGTGTTTCAACGCGGGCGGGACTCAACGCACAGGCGGTCTTCGACGAGCAACTCCCCCTTGCACTATCGGTAACTGCAGCCATCATCGCGATCGTCATCGGGACGCTGTTTGTGATGACAACGACTGGGTTGTCGGTGGCCTCCGATCGTGGGAAACTCGCAACGCTTGCGGCGATCGGTATCTCCCAGCGGACCCGATTCAGGCTGTTGGCCAGTGAGATTCTCATCATTACAGCCGTCGGTGGGGTCGTTGGTGTATTGTTGGGACTAGGTGGGATTCGACTCACCAATATCGTTGCCCAACGGACGCTCACAAGTAGTGCGGTCGCATCGACCGAGCCCATTGTAGTCGCGTTTGGCTTTGTGATTTCTGGTGTAATCGGCCTGCTTGCGTTGCCGTATCTAGCCGTCTTATTATCGCGTGTTGGACAGGCACGGGAGGTCGGTCGATGAGCATCATTGGATGGGGTCGGCGAGCACGTGCGACGACGGCCATTGTCTTCGCACAACTCACACGGAACCGCCTGCGAACCATGTTTGCGATCATTGGGATCGTGCTGGCTGTGTTGTCGACGACATTACTTGCTGGCGTTGGCGCTGGCGTGTTCGAAACAGGGCAATCACAGCTCGATTCCGCCGACCGCGACCTGTGGGTAAGTAGTGGTCCCGTTGGGCTTTCGGCGACCAGCGGTGGGTTCGAAAACACGCTATATGATGCCCACTCGGTCGAGTCTGAAATGGAGCAAATCGAGGGGGTGAGGAGCGCCGTACCGCTTGGCTTCCAGACAGTGTATGTGAGTCCGTCGGGCGATGAATTCTCGACACTCATCGGATCTGGAGTCACAAGTGGTGGTGCAGTACCTGTTTCTGAGGGTGAGACACTGCCACGCTCTGATAGCCACTACAACGGTGGTAGCTACGACGGGCCGATGACCCATCAGGTAGTTATCGATTCCCAAACGGCAGAGCGATTCGATGTTGGTGTCGGTGATTCTCTCTATATTGGAGGAACGCTATCGAGTGCTCGAGCAAACGAATTCACCGTCGTTGGTATCTCTAATCGGTTTTCGAGATTTCTTGGCACGTCCACAGTGACAATCCCACTTAGCGAACTACAGACTGTGACGGGAATGACGAGCACTGATGCGGCCACGTTTATTACGATCTCGGCCGAGGACGGTGCGGACACTGCAGCCGTCCAACAGCGCGTTCAAGCCGAATATCCGGAGTTTACCATCCGGAATAATCAAGAACAGTTAGAGGCTGTGTTACAGAATCAAGCCCTCGTGTTGGCTGGTGGGGTGACATTGGTTGTTCTTGCGTTTATTGCTGGCTTGGCGCTGACGACGAATCTATTGGGGCTCGTTGTGTACCAGCAGCGAGAGACACTGGCTGCGCTGCAAGCGACCGGGATGTCACAGTCGACGGTCGTCGGGCTAATTGCTGGTCAAGGACTCGTTTTGGGTGTGTTTGGTGGACTTCTCGGTGTTGGGCTAACACTGCCGCTTGCTGAGGTACTCAACCGAATTGCTGAAGCACTTGTTGGGTTCGATGGCCTCGTGCAGGTTCCGACCGCAATGCTGTATATTGGGTTTGGAATTGCGACTGTTGTTGGGACCATTTCGGCTTCGGTAGTGGCATGGCGGATCTCTCGGTTAGATACGCTCGAATCGTTGGGTTAACTGGTCTTTTCTCCGTACTTTCAGGTTCCCCCTGTTGCCTGCCACTTATTGGAATCGTTCGAAATACTTCAATCCAGACTTGAAGTTACGAGACTAAACACAATTATATGCATGAGTATCACGTTTGATTAGTCATTCAAAGGGGAAGTTATATTAAACATTCTCAGTAAACAATTTGTAATAGCTATTGGTTGGATAATGAACCAGCAAAACGCAGTCGACTGTGATGATTTATCCACCAATTCTTACGAAGCCGTCAGTGGCTGATTCAATCTCCCATGTCGACACAAACACACCACAAGTCCCAGTCTCCGCGAACGAACGGCCGCACGAGCGACGGGCAACTCCCTGCCGACGAGCTGTTGGTTGATCCGGATAGCCAACAGCCGCCTGTGTTGTCGGTAGTCATGCCGACGCTCAATGAAGAAGC